>Ga0134126_10001400_pt1 | contig 30607 bp, 28 predicted proteins | sample KB31752_FD_96881 | JGI IMG/M metagenome (GOLD analysis project Ga0134126, IMG submission 96881) | Terrestrial soil microbial communities with excess Nitrogen fertilizer from Kellogg Biological Station, Michigan, USA - KB3-175-2 | ecosystem: Environmental > Terrestrial > Soil > Unclassified ... | reverse complement strand
TCTCGACCTCGACGCAATAGATGTTCTCGCCGCCGCGGATCAGCATGTCCTTGGCGCGGTCGACAATGGTGCAGAAGCCCTCCTCGTCGATTTTGGCGATGTCGCCGCTGCGCAGCCAGCCGCCGCCGAAGGTCGCTTGCGTCGCCTCCGGGTTGCGCCAATAGCCCTTGACCACCATCGGCCCGCGCACCCACAACTCGCCGGTCTCGCCGGGCGGCCGATCCTCGCCGTTCGGCCCGACGACGCGCATGTCGCCGACCGGCATGGCGTAGCCGCAGGTCGTCGGGCGCGTCTCGTAATCCTCGCCGCTGACGATTGTGAAGGGGGCGGAGGTCTCGGTCATGCCCCAGGCGGTGCCAAGCTGCGCGGCGGGCGCGGCGCGCTTCAGCCGCCGCACCAGATCGGCCGCCGCCGGCGCGCCGCCGTAGGAGAAGCCTTCCAGCGACGAGGTGTCGTATTTGGCGAAATCGGGATGCTCGATCAACTGCCAGGCGATGGTCGGCACGCCGCCGCAACCGTTGAGGCGTTCGCGCTCGATCAGCTTCAGCGCTTCGCCGGCGTCCCAGCGGCGCATCGTCGCCAGTTTCAGGCCGGCGGCCAGGCAGGGGATCAGCGTCGACATGCAGCCGGTGACGTGGAAAAAGGGCACCGACAGCAGCGTCGATTTCTGCGCCGCGTCGGGATCGAGCGTCGGCGGCTGCTCGCCGCGCCGCAGCGCCGCCACCGCCATGCCATAGGGCCGCGCGAACAGCGTCGAGCAGACGTTGCGATGCGTGCCGAGCGCGCCTTTCGGCTTTCCGGTCGTGCCCGAGGTATAAAAGATCGTCGCCTCGTCGTCGGCAGCGAGTTCGACCTGCGGCAGGTCGAGCGCCGGCAGGTTCGGCCAATCCGCCGTCGCGCCGATCAGCGCCTGCCAGCTTTCGGCTTTGGCGTGGTCAAGCGCGCCCTCTGCGCGGCTGACGAGCGCCAGCCGCAGCGCCGGGCACGCATCGAGATGCGGCTTCAGCCGCTCGAAGCGCTCGGCGTCGAAGACGGCGAGGCGGGCGCCGGAATCGGCGAGCATATATTGCAGTTCCGGCGCCGTGCTCCAGGCGTTGAGCGGCACGACGATGGCGCCGGCGAGAATGGCGCCGAAGAACGCCACCGGCCATTCCGGCAAGTTGCGCATGCCGATGGCGACGCGATCGCCCTTGGCGACCCCGGCGGCCTGAAGTTCATGGGCGAAAACCACAGCGGCGCGGGCGAAGGCCTCGAAGGTCGCGCGCTCATCCTCGTGAACGAGAAAGGTGTTGCCGGCGAAGGCGCGGCCGGCGAGAAAAACCTCGCGCAACGTCGGCGGCGCATTTTTCCACACCCTGAGCGTCGCCTCGCCGATGTCCGCCTCGACGATCTCGAACCTCGCCCCCGGCGCGGTGAGTTTGGCGTGCGCCTCGGCGAGCGACATAGCGGGGTAGGGCAAGGGTTTCCTCCGTCGTGTTTTGTCAGCGGTTGAAACACGGGGCGGGGAAAGTTGGCAAGCCGGGAGTGGCGCGGGGGGCTTCTCGCGCCCGCGCAAAATTTGATGCAGGCAATTCCTTTTCGGACGAAGATACGCGCCGGGTGAGGGCGACTGCGTTCCTGGCCGCCGCGTTCCTGGCCGCTGCGTTCCTGATCGCGAAGGAACGCCGGCGGGCGCGAAAATTCCGCCTATCCCTTCTTTCGTTGCAGCAGCACCGCCGCGGTGATGATGACGCCGAGGACGGCGCTCTGGTAGTTGGCGCCGATGCCAAGCAAATTCATGCTGTTGTTGACCAAGCCCAAAAGCAGCACGCCGCCGAGCGTCCCGAGGATCGTGCCGCGGCCGCCGAAGAGCGGCGTGCCGCCGATGACGACCGCCGCGATGGCCTGCAATTCATAACCGGTTCCCATGCTCGGCAACGCCGAATCCAGAATGCCGGTGAGCACGACCGCCGCGATGCCGACAAAGGCGCCGTTGACGGTGTAGAGCGCTGCCTTGGTGCGCCAAACGGGGACGCCGGACAGGCGCGCCGCTTCCTCGTTGCCGCCGATCGCGAAGGCATAGCGCCCGAGGACGGATCTCCTGAGAATGAAGAAGCCGACGATCAGCGTCAGCACCATGACGTAGATCGGGGTGGGGATCGAAAAGAAACCGCCGACGCCGAAGATGTTGAACAGCGAATCGACGCCGTTGATCGGGCTGCCGCCGCTGATGATGATCGCGACGCCCTGTAGGAACGTCATCGTGCCCAGCGTCACGATGAACGGGGTGGCCCGGTTGGTGGCGATGAGAAGGCCGTTGACAAGCCCGATCAGCGCGCCGGTCAGGATGCCCGCCAAAATGCCGAGGATGAGCGATTGGGTGGCGATGATGACCAGGGCGCTGACCAGGCCGGCGACGGACAGCATGGCGCCGACGGACAGGTCGAGTCCGGCGGCGACGAGCAGTAGGGTCTGGCCGAAAGAGACGATCCCCAGCGTCGTGACCTGGAACAGGATGTTCAGCACATTGCTGATCGACAGGAACCTCGGGTTGCCGATCGCGGTAACGACGATGATAGCCAGAAGCACGATGACCAGCGTGTAGCGGCCGATATCCGCCGCCCGCGCCCTTCGCATCGCCGATACCGGCGACGTCTGCGATGATTTGCCCGTGGTCGCGTTCAACATGCGTCCTGCCGTCCGTTCCCTCAAGCCTGGATCGTTGCAAGCAGCGTCTCGGGCGTCAGCCCTTCAGGCGCCAATTTGTGGGCGATCTCGCCGTCGCGCATGACCAGGATGCGGTCCGACAGGGCGAGTAATTCTTCGAGATCGGTGGACACGAAGACGATCGTGGCGTCTTTGGCGGCGAGAATGCGCAGATGCTCGTGGATCTGGCCTTGCGCCTCGACGTCGACGCCCTGAGTCGGCTCTTCCAGGACAAACAGGCGCGCGTCGGCAAAGATCGCCCGTCCCAGAAGGGCCTTGCGCTGATTGCCGCCGCTGAGAAACCTGACCTCGCGCTGCGGGCCGCGCGGCTGCAAATCCAGGCGGTCGGAAATCTCCTGCGCGATCCCGGCTTCCCGTTTCAGGCGCAGAACGGAGAAGTCCGAAACACGGCGCAGCCATGATAGCGTAATGTTGCCGGCCACCGACATCGGCATGACCAAACCGCGTGTGCGCATGTCCTCGGGAATGAAGATGACGCCGCGCCGGATCGCTTCGTCCACCGACCTTGGCGCATAGGCGGTTCCCTCCAGCGTCATATGCCCGTCGGCCCTTTCGACGCCGGCGATCACCGCAGCGAGGTCGTTGCACCCGCTGCCGATCAAGCCGGTCAGGCCGATGATTTCGCCTTTTTGTATATCGAGCGAGACGGTCTTGAGCTTTTTCGGAGTCGAGACCGAGTTCAGATTGAGAAACGTGCCGCCGACAGTGGAGGCGGCGACTTTGGCGCGCGCCAACCCGACCTCATGGCCAACGATCATGGAAATGAGCTTGTCCTTGTCAGCCTCGCCACGGCTCGTCACCTGCACCTTGCGGCCATCGCGCAACACCGTGATTCGGTCGGAGATCGACAGCACCTCGTCGAGGTGGTGGGAAATATAGACGATGGCGAGCCCTCGGGCCGTCAGGTCGCGGATCAGGCTAAAAAGAAAATCAGCCTGGTTCTTGTTGAGCGCCGCCGTCGGCTCGTCGAGGAGCAATACCCGGGCCTGCTCCCTGACAGCCTTGGCAATCGCCACCTGCTGGCGTTCCGCGGCGTCGAGGTCGCCGAGGCGTTTGTCGACCGGCAGCTTGAGGCCGATGTGGGACAGCACCTCCTCGGCCTTGCGGCGGATTTTCCTTTCATCGACGAAGCCGAAGCGCGTCCTTGGTTCAGCGCCGAGCAGGACGTTGGCGGCGACGGAAAGCTCCAGGTGAAGCTCCGCGTTCTGGTAGACGACGGCTACGCCTGCGGCGCGGGAGGTCAGCGGGTCCAGGCTTCGAAAAGACTGACCAGCGATGCGGATTTCACCGCTGTCGGGGGCATGAGCGCCGGCGAGGATTTTAACGAGTGTCGATTTTCCGGCGCCGTTCTTGCCGACGAGGGCGTGCACTTCGCCTGGCGCGACGTGGAAATCAACGGCGTCGAGCGCCCGCGAACCGAGAAACGACTTCGTAATGGCGCGCGCCTCGATGGCGTAATTCGTCTCGGCCGGCGACGATCTGTCCTCTGAAACGCTTGGAGGTCTCACGGCGGTCAACAGGTCTCCACATAGGTTGGTCACGGCCGTTCACGAAACGCCGGGCGTCGCTACGGCTCCCGCCGCCGCGGCAAACTAGCAGCATCGCTCTAACGGGCGCTTGTCGGAGGGTCTGATTTTCCGATACGGCCTGCGGCGGCAAAGCATATGTCGGCATCGCTACTGTTCTGTCTCGGCGACGTCGTCACTCCTCCCTGTTCCAATCTGTCGCTCTTGAGACGAAGCGATATCCAGTAAGACCGAGGCGACAGGGAGGTTCTATCCCGGCGCGTTGCGCCAGCCGTCGCGGATCAGCTTGAAGCCGTCACGATAGACTTCGGCCGGACTTGTCGAGAGATCGCGCCAGACGCGGGTCGCGGCGGCCAACGGCGGCAGGGCGCGCCCGAACGCTTCGATCGTGATCCAGCCGTCATAGCCGACCGCGCGAAGCGCCGCGAAGGTCGCCGCGAAATCGATATGTCCTTTGCCCGGGGCGCCGCGGTCATTCTCCGATACATGGACATGCCCCAGGCGCCGGGCGATCACGGCGATGGCGGCGATCGGGTCCTTCTCCTCGATGTTGACGTGGAACGTGTCGTACATGCCGCAGATGTTGGGATGATCGACCTCGGCAAGGTAGCGATCGAGGTCGGCCATGGTGTTGAGGAAGTAGCATTCGAAGCGGTTCAGCGCCTCCAGTGCGATCGTAATGCCGTGGCGGCCGGCGATGTCGCCCGCCGCGCGATGGAAGGCGACGCCGCGTTGGCGCTCCGCCGCGGTGGGACCGTCTCCGGAAAAGTGCCCGAGCGTCGAATGCAGCGGCCCGCCAATGCCGCGGGCGCCAAGCGCTACGGTGCAATCGACGATCCAACTCATGTGCCGCAGCGCGGCCTCCCGCTGGGCGACGTCGGCGCCGATTGGATTCATCTCGGTGCTCGGGAACAGCGCGATGACGGTGCGTTCAAGACCGAGCCGGTCAAGCTCGCGTCCAAGCTCGGCGTAATGCTCCGGCGTCCCCTCGAAAATCGGGATCTCGACGCCATCATAACCCGTCGCCTTGAGGTCCGCCAGGATCGGCCAGTGTTGCCGCTCCACATGCGAAGTCCACAGCAGGAAGTTGAAGCCAATTTTCATCGCACGACACTCAGGGCCACGGCGTCGCCAATCGGCGGCGCGATCGGCGAGAAGCGCGATCGCGCCAACCGAAACGGCGTCAGTTCTTCGGCGGAGACGGCGGCGTGGCGCCGGTGGGCAGCGGGTCCGACAGCCATTTGGCCACCGATGCCGGCGTCGCTTCCCACGGGATTGCCTGGTCGACATTCGCCTTCGTCGTCAGTTGGGTTGGGGCGAAGTAGAACTGGCCCGGCTTGACGGAGCCGGCGATCACGCCGAGCAGCAGACGAAGCGCGTAGACCGAGGCGATCGACGGCGGATTGCCGTTGGTCATCGTCATCTTGCCCTGCTTTATCAGGTCGATGCCGTAGGGGGCGCCGTTGCAGCCGCCGAGCAGGATCTTTCCAGTCTTTCCGGCGCGTTCGATGGCGATCGCAACCCCAACCGCCATATCATCGTTGGCGGCGTAGATGGCGTTGATGTTGGGATGGGCCGTAATGATCTGCGAGGCCTCCGCCAACGCTTTCTGGCGGTCCCAGTCGGCGGCGACGTCGGCGACATCGACGGCCTTGGAGCCGGACGCCTTCATGCCGTCCTTGAACGATTGGGCGAAGGCTTCCGCGTCGCCGCGGCCGAGCTTGCCGGTGATGGTGGCGTATTCGCCGGTGGGCACGAGCTTGCCGATGGCTTCGCCAACCGGCCTGCCGAAGGTGAAGAGATCGATCTCCATAATGCCCGCGGTATCGGCGAGGATCGACGGCGCATAGCCATATTGAAAGAAGATCGGAACCTTGGCCTTCTTGGCTTGCGCGATGGCGGCCTTTTCCGACGACAGCGAGACCGCATAAATCAGGATGCCATCGACGCCCTTGGTGATGGCGTCTTGGACGTTGGCGAGTTCCTTCGTCGGGCTGTTGTTGGCGGTATAGGTGATGAGCTTGACGCCAAGCTTCTCGGCGGCGGCCTCAGCGGCCTTCATGCCGAATTGGTAGTAGGGATCCGGGCCGCCGCGCATGAATGCGATTGTCTTCATCTTGCCGCTGCCGGCGGCTCGCACCAGGCTCGGCGCCACAAGCGCCGTGCCAAGCGTCAACAGCCCAAAGTCTCTACGCGTAATGCTCATGCCATTCTCCTCCTCTAGTTCTTCCGCGCGGCCTCCAGCCGACGCCTACGCCAACTGTCGCTCATGCCAAAGATCAGGCGCTTCGCCGACGCCCTCTCAATGGCCCTCCTTCAATACGTCGCCCGGCCACCGGAGACGTCGAAGACCGCGCCTGTCGTGAACGAACACTCGCGACTGGCGAGCCAGCAGATGATCGAAGCCATCTCCTCGACCGTGCCGAAACGCTCCATTGGAATCTTCGAGCGCATGTAAGCGATGTGCGCCTGCGAGACCTGCGCCAGGATCGGCGTGTCCACCGTCGCCGGAGTGATCGCGTTGACGCATATCCCGTCCTTGGCGAGCTCCTTGCCGAGCGACTTGGTGAAGCCGATGACCGCAGCCTTAGATGAACTATAGGCGGAAGCGGTCGGGTTGCCCTCCTTGCCAGCAATCGAGGCAACGTTGACGATGCGGCCGTAGCCTCGCGCCCGCATGTAAGGGGCGACGAACCGGTTCGAATAGAACAGGCCGTTGACGTTTATGTCGAAGACCCGCTTCCATTCGTCGATGGGATAGTCGACGACGAGTGCGTTAAGCCCGGCGACGCCGGCGCTGCACACCAGGCCGTCAATGTGGCCCATGACGGCGTTTGCCTCCGCCGCGGCCTTCTCCACCGCCGCCGGATTGGCGATGTCGAGGGCAATGCCGTGCGCTCGTTCGCCGATCTGCGCCGTCGCCGCGTCTAGTGCGTTGCGGTCGACGTCCCACAGGCAGACGCGCCCGCCCTCCGCCGCCACGCGCCGGGCCGCGGCAAGGCCGATGCCTGAGGCGCCGCCGGTGATTACGACGCCTGCATCTTTGTAGCGATCCGCGAAGCTCATTGGCCGATCTTTTCCCAACGTCCGGACTTGGCCGAGGCGAGCACCGCATCGGTCACCAAATCGGTGGCGAGTCCGTCGCGGAATGTCGGCGCCGCTGACGTGCCGGTCCTCAGACCCTCAAGGAAGTCCGCCGCCTGATGGATGAATGTATGCTCATAGCCGATCTGCAAGCCGGGCACCCACCAGCGATCCATGTAGGGATGGTCGCTGTCGGTGATATGGATCGAGCGCCAGCCGCGCAACCGGCCTTCGTCGCGATGATCGAAAAAGGAAAGGCGATGCAGGTCGTGCAGGTCCCAGGCGATCGAAGCGTGCTCGCCATTGATTTCGAGCGTATAAAGCGCCTTGTGGCCGCGCGCGTAGCGGGTCGCCTCAAAGGTTGCCAGCGAGCCGTTGCGGAAGCGCGCGAGAAAGGCGCTGGCGTCGTCGATCTTCACCTCTTCGACCTTGCCGCTCACCGCATGCGGGCGCTGCTTGATGAAGGTGTCGGTGGCGGCGGTGACGCTGTCGATGCCGCCGTTCAACCACAGCGCCGTGTCGATGCAATGCGCCAGGAGATCGCCAGTGACGCCGCTGCCGGCGACCTCGGCGTCAAGCCGCCAGGTGCCGGCGCCGCCCTGCGGCACGTCGGCGGAGATCGTCCAGTCTTGCAGGAATTTCGTGCGATAATGGAAGATGCGGCCAAGGCGGCCTTCATCGATCAACCGCTTGGCCAGCGTCACCGCCGGCACGCGCCGGTAGTTGTACCAAACCATATTCGCGACTTTCGCCGCCTCGACGGCGCGAACCATCTTTTCGGCCTCGGCGGCGGTTCGGCCGAGCGGCTTTTCGCACATCACCATCTTGCCCGCTTGCGCGGCGGCGATGGCGATCTCGGCGTGGGTGTCGTTCGGGCTGGCGATATCGATGAGGTCGATATCCTTGCGCTCGACCACCTTGCGCCAATCGCTCTCGGCGGACTCATAGCCCCAATTGTCGGCGAAACTCGCCGCCCCGTCGGCGTGCCGCGTCATAATCGCCTTCAGCACCGGCTCATAATCGACATTGAAAAAGGCGCCCACCTGGCGAAAGGCATTGCTGTGCGTGCGCCCCATGAAGCCGGCGCCGATCATGCCGACATTGAGTTTCTTTTTAGCCATGTCCCGATCCGAGCCTTTGATTACTCGCGCCAACCATGGGCGTCACGCACCCCGATCATCGCCGCCAAAACGTCGTTCCACGTCTGCTGCGCCGTCATGACCGAATTCGGGAACATGCAGCCGTCCCAGCAAATATGACGCATCTTGCGAGTCAGATTGCCGTTCTCGTCGCGAAGCCAGTAACCGGCATGCTTGACGATATCCAACTTGCCGTTCGGATCCGTCACCTGCACATGCCGGCCGGTCTTCTCGTGGTCGCCGGAGCCGAATACGGTGCCGTCGTTTTGTGCGACGTGAAAATCATAAGTCCACGGCCGCAGCGCGTCCGCCACCTTCCGATAGGCGGCGTCGAGGACCGATCGGTCCCGCCAGTCATAGCCCTCCGGCAGCAAGCGGTCCTTTTCGGCGTTGTAGCCTAAGGTAAAGAGCATGGAATGCGCCATATCGGCCTGGTAACCGACGATCCCGGGCATGCCGACTTGTTCGAGCAGGGCGAGGTTTTCGCGCCACGACTGCATGCCGCCCCAGCAGATTTCCCCTTCCGCGACGAGAAATTCACCCTGATCCCGTGCGATCTTACCCGCCTCGCGGAAAGTGGCGGCGATGAGCTTGGTGTTGGCCTGCGGGTTCTTGTCCCAATCGCCGACACTTGTCGAAGAGTCGATGCGCACGCCGCCGGTTGGTCGAATGCCGAGTTCACGCATCTGGCGGCCGATCGCAACCGCCTTGCGCACCTGCGACAAGAAGCGTTCGCGCTCCTCCTTCGACCCCATCGCCGAGCCGCCGCCCGCACCCGGCCAGACGGGAGCCACGAACGAGCCGACCTTGAGACCGTAGCCGGCGATCTGGTCGACCGCGCGCTTAACTTGCTCCTTATTGCTGTCGATCGAGATGTGCGGATCAGCCAGCCACAAATCAACGCCGTCGAATTTGACGCCATCCACCTCAGCCTTGGCGGTTAGCTCCAGAAGCGTCTCCAGCGGAATTATCGGCTCACCGTCAGGCGATCCCTTGCCGACGACGCCTGGCCATGTTGCATTATGCAGCTTCGGCCAGTTGTTGGCGCTTCCAGCCATCCGATCACTCCTCCCCATCCGTCGGCGTCCACCTCGCATCTCCCGATGCGAGCGCTCCGAGCGCCTCGGGAAACGTCCGTCACCACAAGCCTGCGAAACGCGCGCGATTCACGATTTTGCAGCGCTTGCGCGTTTGCTTCCCGGCTGGCGCTGGCATCATCTATTATATTAGTGTAACGCGTCAAGTGACGATTCGAACGGTGACGGCGAGAATTCAAGCCATTGTGCATCCGGAAGAGCTAAGCCGTGTCGGGCATGCTCAAAGGTCTGCCGTCCGACCGCCCACGACAAGGGTATGAAATATCAAAAAGTCTGTTTTTCGAAAGGTGCGGGAATTCAAATAAGACAGCATCCCGGCGAGGGTCGGGGATTTTGGGTTGATGTGTAACGCCGCCGCTGGCGCCGACGATTCTTGTGGCGGCGGCCTGAGCACGAGGGTGAGGCTGAAGTGGTCGAACCGATCGCAGATCAATTGCAATCCGTTAAGCTCGATCGGAAGTTGCCGCTTCGGGATCAGATCTATCAGGTCATCAGGTCGTTGGTGATCGTCGGTCAGTTGCGGCCGGGCCAGCCGGTCAACGAGGTCGAGATCGCAGAACGGCTCGGCGTATCGCGCACGCCGGTTCGCGAGGCGGTGAAGCGTCTGAGCGACGAGGGCTTGATTGACGTCTATGCGCAGACCGGCACATTTGTAGCGGAAATCTCGCGCAAGGCGCTTGAGGAAGCCTATGTCATCCGCACCGCGCTGGAGCTTGAAAGCGTGCGCCGGGCGGCAACGAAGGTGACGGACGCCCATGCCGAGGCGTTGGAAGACATCATCGAGCTGCATCAAACGGCGATCCGGCGCCAGCGCTACGCGGAGGCCATCCGGCTTGACGACCAGTTCCACCGCTATATCGCGGGCGTCAACGATTTCTCGATGCTGTGGCGGACCGTCGACATCTCGAAAGCCCAGATGGATCGCGGGCGATACCTCGCCATCCCCCACCCGGGGTGGGGCGACATCACGATCGCGCAGCACCGGCGGATCCGGGCCGCGTTGCAGAAGCACGATGTCGAGGCGGCCGCCGATGCGATGCGCGAGCACCTCGACACGTCACTCCAGAACACGCTCAGCCTGCTCGCCATGGCGTGACCGGCCTCGCATCGCGGGTCGACGAACCGCGGCGAACGGGTTCGCCGACTTCCGGTTCGTATTTCAGACGCATCGATAAGCGTGCGAGACGATTCGATAAGCTCGGCTCGCGGTCCTTCGCTAATATGCGAAGCTACGCGCAGAAGAGAGGCCCCGCATGATTAGGAACTATGTCTCGAGCGTTATCGACGCGCCAATCGAGAAGGTCTGGGCGCTCCTGCGTGATTTCAATTCGCTGCCTCAGTGGCATCCGCGCATGGTTGAGAGCGAGATCGAGGGCGGTCTGCCGTCCGATAAGGTCGGCTGCGTGCGGCGGCTCAAACTGGCCAGCGGTCCGGTATTGCGGGAGCGGTTGCTCGGATTGTCCGACCGAGACCATACCGTCATCTACACGATCGAAAAAACGCCGCAGCCGATAACCAACCACGTCGCAACCGTAAAGCTGACCGCCGTTACGGATGGCGATCGCACATTCGCCGAGTGGAGCGCTGAATTCGACGCCCCGCCAGATGAAGAACAAGCGCTTGCCAAAGGCATGGCTGAGAACGTCTTCTTGAAGGGGCTCAACGCGCTGGCGGCCCATCTGGCGAAACACAGCTAGAGCCATTCGACCCAGGCTGTGGAAGTGGCTTTGCGCGGAGAATTGTCGAAGCAAGGAGATGCGGCGGGGTCTCGAAAAGCGAGAGCCAACTCTCGGAAAAAGACCCCGCTCAAACAAAGAGATTGGAGCATGACGCGGTGCGGCGAGATCGCCAGCGGCTCCAGAATAGAGGCGGAAGCGCTATGGCTTTGACAGTCAAGACCTTTGCGGCGGTGAGCGACGCATTGCCGGCCCTCCAGGCAGTAGGCGCGCGCTATCTCGGCGGCGGCACGCTGCTCGTCCGGCGCGTCAACGAAGGCGACATCTCGATCTCCACGCTGGTCAGGGTGAGCGGGCCTTCGCTGTCGCGCATCGCGGTTTCCGACGGCAGGGCAATCATCGGCGCGTCGGCCACCATGGCGGCCGTCGCCCGACATCCCGACCTCGCTTTTCTCCGGCCGGCGGCGCACGCCATCGGCGGCCCCGCCGTGCGCAACATGGCGACCGTCGGCGGCAACATCTTCGCGCCGGCGCCCTATGGAGATTTTGCAGTTGCGCTGCTGGCGCTCGACGCCGCCGCTGAAATCGCCGGCAAACCGATAACCCTCGCGGATCTTATCGAGCACCGCAAGCAGAACGGCGGCCGCATCGTCACCGCGGTCAGCCTTGCGTTGCCCAAGCCGGGGGCATTCCGCTTCGTCAAAATCACGCGCGTCAAGCCGAATGGCCTGGCCGTGCTCACCATAGCCGCCGTGATCGAGGAGCGCGATGGCGTCGTCTCGGCCATCCGGATTGCTCTGGGCAACATGGCCGACCGCCCGATCCGCGCCCGGGCGGCGGAAGCGGCGCTCGTCGGCCGGCCGCTCACACGCGAAGGCATCGGGCCGGCGCTCGCCGTCGCTGGCGATGGCGCGGCGCCCGCCGACGACGCGGTCGCCAGCGCTTGGTATCGCCGCGAAGTGCTGCCCGTCCATCTCGGCCGCCTGCTTTTGGCCAAAGGCTGATCGGCGGACAGGGTCCGAAGCGGTCGAAGAAGCGTATGAGGGAGAAGGCCATGGCCAAAGTACCGGTCCAGTTCACGCTCAACGGCGCCGAGAAGGCCGAATTCGTCGACAGCGGCGCGACGCTGCTGACGCTTTTGCGGACCAAGGCCGCGGACATGTCGGTCAAAGGCGGCTGCCATCAGGGCGCCTGCGGGGCCTGCTCGGTCCTGATCGACGGCGAGCTTCGCCTGTCGTGCCTGACACTGGCGGAAGCTTATGACGGCGCCCGCATCGAGACGCTGGCCGGCCTCGCCGAACGCGGCGTCCTGACCGTGTTGCAAACGGCCTTCGCTGACCATGCGGCGACGCAATGCGGCTTCTGCACGCCGGGAATGATTATGGCCGCCAAGGCGCTGCTTGACCAGAACCCCCAGCCGACGCGCAACGACGTCGTCGAGGCGATATCCGGCAACATCTGCCGCTGCACCGGCTACGAGCCGATCATCCGGGCGGTGCTGAGCGCCGCGCGGGCGAACGCCGTCGGCGCTGCCTAGGGAGAAGACGATGGAACTGCGCAAAAGCTATTTTGCCGACGAACGAAACGACAATCTTCGGGAAATCGGCGCGCCGCGCCCGCGTACCGACGCGCTTGCCCACGTCACCGGCAAGACCGAATTCTACGCCGACCGCAGCTTTCCCGGCATGCTTCACCTGAAGATGGTGAGAAGCCCGCACCACCACGCACGCATTCGCTCAATCGACACGTCTGAGGCCGAAAAGCACCCAGGCGTCGTGCGCGTCCTTACCGCGAAGGACATTCCCCACAATCTCTATACCGTGCTGATCCTCATCCAGGTCGGCCCGGAAGACGAGCACGTGTTGGCCGAAGACAAGGTCCGCTGGAAGGGAGAGGCCGTCGTCGCGGTGCTGGCGGAGACGGAACGCGCCGCCCAGGAGGCGGTCGCCAAAGTCAAGGTCGTCTACGAGGAACTTCCCGCGGTGCTCGACGTGATGGAGGCGCTGTCGCCTGGCGCGCCGATCGTCAATGAGCGCCACGGGCAGAATTACTACCACTATGACAGCGGCGACAGCCGCAAGGTCTTCATTGGCGACGTCGAAGCCGGCTTCGCCGCCGCCGATCACCTCCTCGAACAGACTTACTGCTCGGCGCCGATCGAGCACGCGCCGACCGAGACGACCGGCTGCATCGCCGTGCCCGAGGGCGCCGACCGCTTCACCTGCTACACCAACACGCAGGCGATGTTCTTCACGCTCGACAACGCCTCGATCATCCTTCAGATGCCCGGCCACAAGCTGCACATGGTTGGCGGCACCGCCGGCGGCGCCTTCGGCGGGAAGGTCGACGTGACGACCGAGCCGATCGCCATCCTCGCCGCCAAGCTGACAGGCCGGCCGGTTTCTTTCGCCTACAGCCGCGAGGAGGAGATGCAGATCTCATCGCCGCGCGCCGCGGAGCGGATCGTCATCAAGGATGGGGTGATGAAGGATGGGCGGATCATCGCCCGCAAGGTGGCCTGTTATGTCGACGCCGGCGCCTATTCGCGCCACTCGCCCTACGGGGCGCAAAAGGCGGCGGCGCATTTTCCGGGGCCGTATACGGTCCCCAATGTGCTGATTAACGCCTATTGCGTCTATACGAACCGCACGCCGTCATCAGCCATGCGCGGCTTCGGCGTCACCATCGGCGACTTCGCGCTCGAAGTTCAGATGGACAAGCTCGCCCGGCTCGTCGGCATGGATCCCTTGGAATTCCGGCTCATCAACGCCTACCGCGACGGAGACATGAAGGCCCACCGCCAGAAGGCGGAAGGCACGGCGCTCGTGGAATGCATGCAGGAAGCCTCGATCTTCGCCAACTGGCCGATCGGCGAGCGTTTCAAGAAGATGTCGTCGCTGAAGAGGGAGGCCTGAGAGATGACGATCCGGCACGGCCGCGGCGTCGCCGCCATCAACTATCCGACCGGCATGAACCTCGGCGGCGACCCTACGCAGGCGCTCGTCCACGCGACGCCGACCGGCAGCTTCATGGTGACGCTTTCCAGCGTCGATGTCGGTCAGGGTCTGAGGCAGATCATGGCGCAGATCTGCGCCGAAACGATCGGAGTATCGACCGACCAGGTGACAGTCGACACCGCCGACACCGACACCGGCCCGCATTGCATGGGCACCTTCGCCTCGCGCGGCACGCACCGCGCCGGCAACGCCGTCATCACCGCCGCGAACGAGGCGAAACAGGTGCTGCTCGAAGTGGCCGCCGAGGAGCTGGAGGTCGATGCGACGGACCTGGAAACCGACGGCCACGGCAACATCCAGGTCAAGAGCGCGCCGTCGCGGTCGATCTCGATCATGGACACCGCGCTTGCCGCCCATTTCAAGCACGGCCGGTCCATTTCCGGTCGCGGCATGTTCCTGGTGCCGCGCTCCTATCCCGATACGGAAACAGGGGCGATGAAGCCCTCGACCTGCTATTCGCACGCCTGCACGGTCGCCGACGTCGAAGTGGACGACGAGACCGGCGAAGTCACGGTGTTAGAAATCAAAAACGTCTTCGAACTCGGCCGCGCGCTCAATCCGAAGATCATCGAGCAGCAACTCACCGGCGGTTCCTGGATGGGCATGAGCCACGCGCTTTACGAGACCACGGAGCCCTATTACCCCCGCCGCGACCACGGCGGCACGGACTTCAACGAATATCTGATGCCCGGCCCCGGCGATCTCGCCAAGACCGATATCGTCGTTCTGGAACGTCCGTCGGGGGACGGCCCTTATGGGGCGAAGGGTCCGGGCGAAATGTGCGCCAACCCGCAGATTCCGGCGATCGCCAATGCGATCTTCGACGCCGTCGGCGTCCGCATCGACACGATTCCGATCACGCCCGAACGCATTCTGCGGGCGCTCAAGGCCGCAGCCGCCCCGGCCGCGTGATGGACGAAGTGTTGTTGAAAGCGGCCGCGACAGCGTTCGCGGCCTCTCCCGAGTCCGTCGCAAGCGGGCTGGCCGAAGCCCGCTACATCGCCGACGAGGGGCTGGCGACGGCGATCTTCCTCGCTTTGCAACTCGGCAAGCCGCTGCTGCTGGAGGGCGCGCCCGGCGTCGGCAAGACCGAGGGGGCCAAGGCGATCGCGGCGGCCCTCGGGCGTCGGCTGATCCGGTTGCAATGCTACGAGGGCATCGACGCCGCGCACGCGCTTTACGAATGGAATTACCAGCGCCAACTGCTCGCCATCCGCAAGGCGGGCGACGCCGAGATCGACATCTATGGCGACGCCTTCCTGATCGACCGACCGCTGCTGCAGGTTCTGCGCGAAGCTGACGACGTCGTCCTGGTCGTCGATGAGATCGACCGCTCGGACCACGAATTCGAGGCCTTGTTGCTGGAGTTCCTCTCCGACTTCCAGATGTCGATTCCGGAGCGCGGAACCCTGCGCGCGAAGGGTCGCCCGGTCGTCGTGCTCACCTCCAACCGAACCCGCGAACTTGCCGAGGCGCTGCGTCGGCGTTGCATCTACCATTTCATCGCTTATCCCAACGCCGCGCGTGAAGCTGAGATCATCATGCTTCGCGCCGGCGATGTCGCCGAAGCGACAGCGCGGGCCGTAGCGCGCGCGGTCCGCGACATCCGCGCCCGTCCGCTCGCCAAGCCGCCCGGGATATCGGAGGCGGTCGAGTGGGCCAACGCCGCGACCGTCCTCGAAAAAGGCGGCAGCCCCTGGCCTGTAGCCTTCCGGCGCGCCATCGGCGTTCTCATCAAGGATGCCGACGACGGCAGTTTTCTGTCCGACGATCTGGACCGGATCATTGAGGACGCGATTTCGTAATGACGGCGCGGCGGCTTCCGAAGGAAGTGAGGCCGTTCATCGGTTTCTACCGGCTTTTGCGCAACATGGGCTTCCCGGCCGCGCCACCGCAGGCCGAAAGTTTCATCGCCGCCATATCGCTGCTCGGACCCGGCTCCATGGAGGACATTCGCCAGGCCGCCCATGCCACCCTGGCCCCGTCGCCCGAGCGGCGCGGCGAATTCGACCTGCTGTTCCGGACGTATTTCTTCGGTGAAGCCTCCACCGCCGCTGCGGCGGACAGCGAGCGCGAGCCGCGCATCAAGGACGACGGCGGCAAGCCGGAGCCGCAACCTGAAAGGCTGGTCGACAGGAAAAGCGGCGCCAGCGCCGCGGCGGCCGAGCGCCTGGCGGTCAGATATTTCAGCAGCAGCGACGAGAACGGTCTCATCGCCTTCCGCCGGGCGATCGGCGCCTCGTTGCCGGTACGGCGTTCCTTTCGCACGGTGAGGACGTTCGCACATGGCGAACTCGACTTCCGCCGCTCGCTTCGCGAAACCGTGCAGGCTGACGGCGACGTCCCCTCGCCGCTGATGAAGCGGCGCAAGCAGGTCCAGCTCAAAGTATTGATTCTGATCGATGTTTCTGGCTCGATGAAGCTGCACACCGCCGATTACATGAAAGTCGCGCATGCCGTGGTGCAAGGCGCCGATCGGGTCGAGGTGATGACGCTAGGCACCCGGCTGACGCGCGTCACTTCGGCCCTGCGCGTCCGCCAACGCGCCCAGGCGCTGGCGCGCACGGCCGATCGGGTCGATGACTGGGACGGGGGAACCCGCCTCGGCGCAACGCTTTTGGCCCTGCTTTCGGCCCCGCGTCTTGCCGCCTACGCCAACGGCGCCATCGTCCTGCTTTTGTCCGATGCGCTGGAGCGGGGCAATCATGACGAACTGGTGCTTGCGATACGCAGGCTGGCGGCGCGGTCGCATCGCCTTTCGCTGGCGACGCCGCTTGCCGGCGATCCGAGGTTTCGGCCTGAAACGGCGGCGCTGCGGGCCATCCTTCCGATGCTCGACGATCTCGTCGACGGCTCGTCGATCGGCGCCTTGACGGATTTCATTCTCAAGCTCGGCAAACCGGCAAAGAGCGCCGAGGCCATCTAAGGAAGGGCAACGTAGATGCAGAAGATCATCGATTCCCATTTCCATATCTGGCGCCAGAAGGACCTCGCGTGGCTTTCCGGGCCGCCGGTCCCCCGCATCTTCGGGACTTACGATGCGATCCGGCGCGATTATCCGATTGAGGAATTCCTCGCCGACCAGGCCGGGTCTGGCGTCGAAAAGGCCGTCTACGTGCAGACGAATTGGCCCAACGAGCGCTTCGAGGAGGAGGTCGCCTGGATTCACGACGTTGCCAAGGAGAGTGGCTGGCCGCACGCCATGGTCGCCTACGCCGACATGGCGGTCGACGACGTGCGCCCGCAACTGGACCGCCTGAGGAACTATCCGCTGGTGCGCGGGGTGCGCATGCAATTGCATTGGCACGAAAACCCGCAATACCGCTTTGCGCCAGCAGCCGATCAAGTGATTGACGCCAAGGTGCGCGCAAATGTCGGCCGCTTGAAGGACTATGGCTTCACATTCGATCTTCAGCTCTTCGCCAAGCAAATGAAGGACGGCGCGCGGCTGGTCGAGGAAAACCCGGAAACGGATTTCGTCCTTCCCCATGCCGGCATGCTTGTTGACCTTGAGCCGGAGACGACCAAGGCTTGGCGCGAGGGCTTGGCCCATTTCGCTCGTTTGCCCAATCTCTATTCCAAGCTGTCCGGGCTCGGTACCTTCGCTCATCGCAACGATCCCGAACTGATCTCCTATGTCGTCGACAATACGATCGAACTCCTTGGCAGCGACAGGCTGATGTTTGGATCGAACTTCCCGATCGAAAAGCTCTGGACGACGCACGCCGAACTGGTGGCGGCCTATCGGGGCGCGGTCGCCAGGCATGGCGCATCCGCCGAAGCCGACATCTTCTGGAATACAGCCGCGCGCGTCTACCGCGTTTGAGAAAGAGGGCGCCAGCAGGGCGATCCCACAGTTGACGACAAGACAGGAGCGGTTCTCCATAGACGGGGTCGGGAAAGCTCGATCTGGCCTCTATCACCTCCGGCGCAAAGTGAGGGGATCGCGAAACGCGCTCAGGCGAAAGGGTTATTCAGCAGCCGGTTAGAGATAATCGATCGGTCGGAAAATCGCGATTTCGCCGGGGCGACCGGCAGGCTCACCTTGACTCCAGCTCTCTGTAGGGCTCAATTTCCTTGAGAAAAGAACAAAGTAGCGTCAACTTTGACGACGGGAGAAAACAATGGAAGAAGACGCGCTCAGGCTCTACCGAAGCACGTTCGGCCAGGTTTCCGTCCTCAATGCCGAGACCAGCCTGGTCACGCATGCGCACGATACCGCCCACGTCGTCGTGTGGCTCGACGGTACGCCGGGCGAGATGAACGTTGGAGGCAGCATCGAACGGCTCGGACCGGCAATGGCGGCGACGATCAATCCCTACGAGCCGCACAGCCACGCCTTCTCAACGCACGATGGCGGCCTCTTCCTGGCCTTCTATGTCGACGTGCAGTGGATTCGCGAAGGACTCGGAATCGGCGGCGACATGCCCGCCTTCGACAGCCCGTTCGTCACCTTGAACCCGACTCAATATTCCGCCGCCACCCGCATCCTGGCCTATTTGCGCGACGCAAGCGGCGAGGAGAGCCTGGTCGCCTACGAAATCGAGCGCTTCTTGGAGTCCTTGATCCGTTCGGAGCGCAGGGAGCCAACCTGTCGTTCCCGGACGCAGACGACGAGCGATTACCGGGTCCGCAAGGCGGTCAAGTTCATGAAGAGCAACGTCGCCGAGCGGATCTGCTTCGATGAATTGGCAAGGAGCGTCGGCCTTTCGCGCCCACACTTCTTCGCGCTGTTCAAGGAGCAGATGAATATGACGCCGAACATCTACTGGAATTCCCTGCGGACGGAGGAGGCCGCCCGCCAGCTTGAGCGCACCGACGAGTCGCTCATCGCGGTCGCCTGCAACCTCGGCTTTTCCACGCAAGGAAACTTCTCGCGCTTCTTTCGCGAGCATGTCGGGGTTCCACCGCGGACCTACCGCACCGCAGCGCGAAGCCTTGCTTGACGATTTTCGTGTCTCTCTCACATTCTGCGCTAAGGCGGCTGGTGGCGGAAGGCGGCAAGCTCGCGCCGGGATAAAGCGCCGGCGCCGCAGCCTCAGCGCGTCCGCACGCGCATCTTGATATGCTTGGTCTCGCGATAAGCCATGAGCCCTTCGCGTCCGAGTTCGCGCCCGAGTCCCGACAGCTTCCAGCCGCCGAAGGGCGCCTGCAATTCCGTCGTGTCGTTGACGTTGACGCCGACTGCGCCGCATTCCAGCCGTTCCGCGAACGCCCAGGCGCGTTCGAGGTCGCCGCAATAGACATAGGCCGCCAGTCCGTAGGGCAGGGCATTGGCGACAGCGAGAGCTTGCGCGTCGCTGTCGACTTTGCGGATGGCGGCGATGGGGCCGTAGCTCTCTTCGCGCATGACCAGCGCGGAATCGTCGGCGCCCTCGACGACGGTGGGCCGGAAGAAGAATCCGCGCTCGTAAAGCTCCCCCTGCGGCGGCGCGCCGCCGGCGACCAGATGGCCGCCGCGACGCAGCGCGTCCTCCAGGTGCAGGCGCGTGCGCTTGCGTACCCCCTCGTGCAGCACCGGGCCGTAAAGCACGCCCGGCTCGACGCCGTGACCGAGGCGGATGGCGTCCGCCTCGGCGGCCAGAGCCTCGACGAAGGCGTCGTAGAGGGGCGCGGCGACCAGGACGCGATTCACGGCGATGCAGATTTGCCCCATGTTCGAGAACGAGCGCCGCGCCGCCGCCGCCGCCGCCTCGGCGACATCGGCGCCTTCCAGCACGACGAAAGGCGATTGGCCGCCGAGTTCGAGCAGCAGGCGCTTCATCGTGTCGGCGCCGGCGCGCATGATCGACTGTCCGGCAGCGACCGAGGCTGTTGCGGTCATCATACGGATGTCGGGGTGGGCGGCGAGCGCGGCGCCGGCGACCGGCCCGGTTCCCGGCGCATCGTTCAAGACGCCGGGCGGTAGGCCCGCCTCCTCGAAACAGCGCACGACCTCGCCGCTCGCCAGTGGCGTCTCATGCGGCGGCTTGACGACCAGCGCGCAGCCCGCCGCCAGCGCCGGCGCCACCTTCCAGGCGTAGAGATCGACGGGATAGTTCCAGGGCGTGATCGCGCCGACGACGCCGACCGGCGAGGACACGACGAGGCTGCGGATGTCGCTGCGCGAAGACGCGCGCAGGCTACCCTCGATGCGCCGCCCCTCCTCGGCATAATAGCGGATCACCTCGATTGCGAAGCCGATCTCCTTTTGCGAGTCGGGGATCGGCTTGCCTTGTTCGCGCGTCAGCAGGTCGGCGATCTCGGCGGCCCGTCCTTCGATCAGATCGGCGGCGCGGCGAAGGATTTTCGCGCGGGCGTCGGGGTGGGTCGCGGCCCAGGCGGGCCATGCGCGGCGGGCGGCGCGCACGGCGTCATCGATGTCGGCGGCCTGCGCGAGCGCCGTCGAGCCGACGCGCTCACCTGTCGCGGGATCGCGGATTTCAAGCCGGTCGCCGCCGCGCGCGGGCATCCAGCGGCCGTCGATGTAAAGCTCGCGCTCGCGCATGCTCAGATCCTCAGCGCGCCTTCAGCCGGCGCCACAATTCGTCGTAGTTGCGGTCGTTGGCGACATTGGCCGCCTGCTTGCCCGCGGTGTTGGGATTGACCATCACCAACGGCTCGACGCCGCGCTCGACCAATTTCTCGGCGGTCGCCGAAACGATGGCGTGGGCGATGGCGATAGTGAGGCTGGTCGAATTGGCGCCGACGGGCGCCGCGAGCCCCTCGATATGCAGCGAGGCGTCGGCGAGGCTCGCGCCCGAGTCGATGACGACGTCGGCGACTTCAAACAGCCGCTTGCCCGAGGAATGGCGCGAGGGCGAGGCAGAGGAATGGGGCAGCGAGGTCACGCCGATGACGGTGAGGCCCTTCGCCTTGGCGCCGAGCGCGATGTCGAGGATGACGGCGTTGACGCCGGAGTGGGAGAACAGGACGATGGAATCCTGCGCGTCGAGCTGATGCGAGCGCAGGATCGCCTCGCCATAGCCCTCGACGGCGTGAATGAAGCGATATTGCCGCGCCCCCATATCGCCCCAGACATGATGAAACGAAATCATCGTGCTCTCGACGATGGGGCGAAAGCCGACGATGGTGCCGGTGCGCGGAAACATCTCCAGGGCCGGTAGCGCGCCGTGGCCGGTGCCGAAGCTGAACACCAGCTTGTCGGCGGCGATGGAGGCCGCGCAGGCTTCCGCCGCGCGGTCGATGGCCTCAATCTGGCGCGCGCGAATGTCGGCGAGGCGGTCGATCAGCGTCGTGAAATAGCGCTCGATGATGTCGCTCATGGCGTGTCTCCGGCGACCAGCGCGTCAAGCGCGATCTCGAACATTTCGCGCTCGCCGGCGGCGAGACGCTCTGCGTCGATCTTGTTCTGCGTGAGGCCGTCGACGGTGGCCAGGCAAAGGCTCGCGACGCGCGCGCCGAGCCGGCGGCCGGCGACCAGCAGCGTCGCTGTCTCCATGTCGGCGGCGATCAGGCCGAGGCGCTGGACTTCGTTGCGCCAGCTCTCGACCGGCTGCGCGCGGCCCGCGCTGAGCGAGAACATCTCGGTGTAGAAGCCGTCATAGGTTCCAAACAAACCGGCGCGCCAGGGCGCGGCGCGGCGGGAAAGCTCGGCGGTCAGCGCGGCGACGAGGCCAAAATCGGCCACTGCGGGATAGCCGAGCGGCGCATAGGTCAACGAAGCGCCTTCGCCGCGGAACGCGCCCTCCGCGACGACGAAATCGCCCAGGCGCGCCGGCGGCGTCGCCATTGCGGTGCCAACGCGCAGGAAGCGCTTGACGCCGAGGTCGAACAACTCGTGCAGCACGATGGCCGCGATCGGGCCGCCCATGCCGAAAGCGGCGGCGGTGACGCGCTTTCCCGCGCGTAAGCCGGTCACGGTGCGCAGGCCGCGATTCTCGGCCGGGAAATGAGGTCTTTCGAGATGCTCGGCGATGCGGTCAATGCGGGCGCGATCGCCGACGAGCAGCGCCGTCTCGCCGACCTCGTCCTCGCGGCAGCCGATATACCAAGCGCTTCGCATCATGCCTGTCCCTTCATTTCCACCCGTGCGGCCAGCATCGCGCGCACGCTTGCTTGGCCTGCCCGCGCCGCCTCGCCGAGATCAGCGCCGCGCAGCAGGCGGGCGGCCAGGAAGCCGCCAACCCAGGTGTCGCCGGCGCCGGTCGCATCCTCGACGTCGAGCGGGTCGGCGGCGACGAGGGTCTCCGTCGCGCCGGTGTGGATCGCCACGCCTCGCGCGCCGCGGGTCTCAATCCGGACTCGCCCGCTGTGGCCGCCGGCCGCCGCCAAAGCCTCGGCGACGAAGGCGGCTTCGCCCTCGCTGTGGACGACGATATCGGCGCGCGCCGCCAGCGCCACGGCGAGATCGGGCGGCGTCGCGCGCAGGTCCGCCTTGACGATCCAGATCAGCTTGGCGTCGGCGCGGGCGCAGGCCAATGCCCGGCGCGTCGCTGCCGGCGGCCCAACGGTGACGACGAGCGCGTCGGCGGCGCGGATGTGGTCTTGCTGCGTCTCGTCGAGTTCGATCGGCGTGGCGAGGCCGGGATCGTAGAGGCAAACGCAGCCGCCGTCGGGTTGATAGGCCAACAAGCAAACCGGCGTGCGTCCGACGCGCAGGCTGACGCCGTCAGCGGCGACGCCGAGTCGCCGCAATTCCTCGCGGTAGCGCGCGCCCTCGTCGTCGTCGCCGACCCAACTCGCCGGCATCACGTCCTGCGCGCCGGCGGCGACCAGCGCAGCGCAAACATAGGCCGGCGAACCGCCCAGGCGCGGCCATTGGCGCGGCCGCGACAGAATGGTGGCGGTGCGGTCGGGCAGCGCCGGCGCATCGAGGCAGACGACGAAATCCAGGCTCGCATAGCCGATGACGACGATCTTCACGCCAGCATCTCCAGCGCGCGTTCGAGGGGGACCACCGAGCCGATGTAGCGCTCGATATCCTCGATCGAGGCGTCGGCCAGATGCGGCCGGTTGGAGTTAGTCGCCTCGCGCGGTACGACGACGTCGAAACCGTTGGCGAAAGCGTCCTGCGCGCTGGCGCGAATGCAGACATTGGTCTTGACGCCGGCCAGGATGACGCGGCGGATGTTCTGCTCGTGCAGGAACAGCGCCAGATCGGTGGCGAAAAATGCGCTGTAGCGGCGCTTGCCGATCAGCACCTCGCGCGCGCCCTGCGGTTCGAAGCCGGCCAATATCTGCTGGTCGAGATCGCCGATGAAATGATGGCGCGGCAGCTTGCGCCACTCGTAATCGTCGAAGCCGGGATAGTGCCGCTCGACCGCATGGACGACGATGCGGCCCGCGCCCCGCGCCGCCGCCAGCAGCCGGCGCAGCGGTTCGACCACCTCGGCCGCCGCCGGATAGTGGTTCGGCATGCCTTCCAAAAAGAAGGAATTGGTGACGTCGACGAGGATCAACGCCGTCTCGACTTTGTCGCTCATGAGGTCCTCGCGCGCGCGCGATCGGCTATCCCCAGGCCGGTCAGCACGATGATGACGATGACATAAGGCAGCGTCTGGACAATGTCGGCCGGCAGGCCGTGGCCCTGGAGACGGATTTGCGCCGCTTCGAAAAAGCCGAACAGCAGCGCGCCGAGCGCCGTGCGCCACGGGCTCTCGCGACCGAAATAGAACGCCGCCAGCGCGATGAAGCCACGGCCGCCGGTGATGCCCTCGTTGAACAGGCCGACGACGCCGATCGACAGATGCGCCCCCGCCAACCCAGCCAGCGCGCCGGCGATCGTCGTCGAGACGTCGCGGATGGACAGCGGCGCGAGCCCGACGGCGCGCACCGTCGCCTCCGAGGAGCCCGTCGCGCGCAGGCGCAGGCCCCAGCGCGTGCGATGCAGCGCGAAGGCGGTCAGCGGCACAAGCGCCCAAGCGCCCCAGGTCAGCGCGTCGAGATGGGAGAGCGCGCCGAGGACGGGAATGCCGTCCAGAAAGGGAATGTCGAAGCGCGGCAGCAGCGCGACGCCCGGCGGGGCGTAGGTGCCGGCGACGCCGTAGAGCGTCTTCAGGAGATAGCGCACGAAGCCGGCGACGGCGACCGTGAAGCCGAGGCCGACGATGATTTCGTTCGCCCTGAGCCGCGTCACCACCAGCGACATCGCCGCGCCGACCGCGCCGCCAGCGAGCGCGGCGGCGAGCAGCGCGAGCGCGACGCTGTCGGTCCCGGCCGAGACCTCGACGGCCACCAGCGCGCCGGCGAGCATCATCGCCTCCAGGCCGATGTTGACGATGCCGCCGAGCCGGTTGATGAGGCCGCCGAGCGCCGTCAGCAAGATCGGCGTCGTCATCACCAGGGCGGCGCGCAGGAAATCGTCGATCACGCCGCGCTCCTCCTGCGCAAGCCGAATTGCGCCACCGCGAAGATCATCACCGCGCCTTGCAGGATCTGGACGATCTCGATCGGCACGTCGCTGAACAGTTGAATATTGGCGCCGGCCGAGGTCAGCGCCCCGAACAACACCGCGGCCAGCGCGACGCCGAGCGCCGAATTGCGCGCCAGCAGCGCGATGGCGATGCCGGTGAAGCCGTAGCCCGGCGAGAAGCCGGCGACGAAGCGATGCACCAGGCCCAGCGCATGTATGCCGCCGGCCAGGCCGCCGATGGCGCCGGAGACGATCATAGCGCCGAACACGACGCGGCCCGGGGCCAAGCCCACTGCGCCGCTGAAGCGGGCGTTGAGGCCGACGAGGCGCGAGCGGAAGCCGCCGACCGTCAGCCTTCCCCAGAACCCGTAAGCGATCACCAAGGCGAGCGATATGAGAAAGCCGGCGTTCAGGCTCGTCGGCGGCAGCAGGCGCGCCAGCTCGGCGCTGGCGGCGATCGGCGGGGTCGCGGAATTGGCGGAGCCGCGCGCCAGCAAGGGGCCGTTGACGAGCCAGCTCGTCAGTCCGATGGCGATGAAATTAAGCATCAGCGTGGTGACGACTTCATCGACGCCGAGCCGCACGCGCAGCGCCCCGGGGAGCGCCATCCAGGCGGCGCCGACGGCCAACGCCAGCATGAGGCCAGCGGGGATGAGCAGCGCCGCCGGCCAATCGCCGAATTGATAGCCGACGACCGCGGCGACGAGGCCGCCGAGGTAGAAGCAGCCCTCCACGCCGACGTTGAACACGCCGGCGCGGAACGCCACCGCCGCCGCCAGGCCGGTCAGTAACAGGGGCGTCGCGGCGGTCAGCGTCGCGGCGAGCCGCCGCTCGCCGCCGAAGGCTTCCTCGACCATCAACCGATAGACGGAGAACGGTTCATGCCCGGTGGCGGCGAGCACCGCCGCGCCGATGGCGAGCGCCAGCGCGAAGGGCGCGGCCGCCGTCAGTATCGGCGCCAGGGTCACGCGGCCTTCCGTCCGAGCATCAGACGGCCGATGGTTTCGACGGTGGCGGCGCCGCGCGGCAATTGCCCGGCGAAGCGGCCATTGTAGATCGCCAGAACCCGATCCGACAGCGCAAGCACCTCGTCGAGCGACTCGGAGATGAGCAGCACCGCGCCGCCGCGATCGCGAAAAGCGGCGAGCTCCTTGTGAATGAAGGCGGAGCCGGCGATGTCGACGCCGCGTGTCGGCTGCGAGGCGACCAGCAGTTTCGGCGCGCGATCGAGTTCACGCGCGAAAACCAGCCGTTGCTGGTTGCCGCCCGAAAGCGTGGCGGCGGAATCGGAGAGTCGGCCGTAACGGACGTTGAGCGCGGCGAGCGCCTGGCGCGCCCGGGCGGCGATAACCCCTCGGCGCAGAACGCCGCCGCGCGCAAAATCCGCCTCGCGTCCGGCGAGAAAATTGTCGCTGAGGGAAGCGTTCTGGCAAAGCCCTTCCTCAGCGCGGTCGGCGCTGACATAGCCGATGCCGGCGGCGCGGAAGGCGGCTGTCGGCGCGCCGCCCATTTCGGCGCCCGCGAAAACGAGTGAACCGCCGGCCGGCGCCGCGATCCCCGCCGCGCAGGCGACGAGTTCCTCCTGGCCGTTGCCGCCGACGCCGGCGACTCCGACGATCTCGCCGGGAAAGACCTCGAAATCGACCGGCCCCAGCCGCTCGCCGCCCTGCGCGTCGCGGCCGACGAGCCCGCGCGCGGACAGGATCGGCACACCGCCGCGCGGCGCGCGCGCCGTGATGACAGGCATTTCCACGGGCTCACCGACCATCGCCTGCGCCAGCGCCTCGGCGCTGGTCTGCGACGGCGTGGTTGACATGACCACCCGGCCGGCGCGCATCACGGTGATAGCGTCGGCGATGTTGAGAACTTCCTCAAGCTTGTGGCTGACGAACAGCAGCGTGCGTCCCTCGCTCTTGAGCTTGCGCATCAGCGCCAGCAACTCGGAGATTTGCGCCGGCGCGAGCACGGCGGTCGGTTCGTCGAGAATGAGCACGTCCGCGCCGCGATAGATCAGGCGCAGGATTTCGAGAATCTGGCGCACATGCACGGGCGCGTCGGCGACGCGCAGGCCCCAGTCGAGGCTGACGCCGGCGCTGGCGGCTAGCGCCTGCGCCGCGCGCAACGCCGCGCGGCGGTCGATGAGGCCCCTCGACATCGGCTCGCGCGCCAGGATGAGGTTCTCCAGCAAAGTGAGCGGCGGGGCGAGCATGAATTCCTGATGGACGAGCCCGACGCCGCGCCGATAGGCGTCGGCGGGGCCGGAGAGGCGCACCGCCTGATCTTCGAGAATGACGTCGCCTTCGTCGGGGCGATCGACGCCCTGAAGAATACGCATCAGCGTCGACTTGCCGGCGCCGTTGCCGCCGACGATGGCGTGGATCGTCGCCGGCGCCGCGGCGAAATCGATATGGTCGTTGGCGACCACCGGCCCGAACCTGCGGGTCAGGCCGCGCGCGCCGAGACGGACCTTCACTTGAAGCGAATCCTTACTTGAAGAAGCTCGGATAGCCCTGGTCGACCACGTTCCAAACTTTGATGTCGCCGGCGATGATCTTGTTCTTCATGTCGTCGATCTTGGCGAGGTCCGCAGCAGGGATTTTGTCCTTGGTGAACTTCATCGCCGACAGGCCGACGCCGTCTTGTTTGAGGCCGAGCGTGACCGTCTGGCCGCCGGGGAATTTGTGATCGGCATAATCCTTGACGACGGTTTCGACGGCGAGGTCCGTGCGTTTGACCATGCTGGTGAGGACGAAGCCCGGCGCGAGGCCGTCCTGATCGGTGTCGACGCCGATGGCGAACTTGCCCGCCTGTTTGGCGGCCTGGATGACGCCAAGACCGGTGCCGCCGGCAACTTGATAAACGACGTTGGCGCCGTCGTCGAACATCGCCTTGGCCATTTGAAGGCCGATCGCGGGATCGCCGAAATTGTTGGAATAGGCGACCTTCACCTCCGCCTTGGGATCGACGGCGCGCGCGCCCTGGATGTAGCCGACGATGAACTTGTCGATGCCGACCGACTTGGTGCCGCCGATGACGCCGATGATCGGCTTGCCGCTCATGCCCTTGATCGAAGCATCCTTGGCCACCATCGTCGCCAGCGCGCCGGCGAGATAGGAGCCCTGCTGCTCCTCAAATAGAACCGAGGCGACGTTCTTGCCTGACTTCACCTGATTGAGGATCACATAATCGACGCCCGCGTAGTCCTTGGCGACGCTTTGCAGCGCATCGCCGTGGGAATATTCGAGATCGACGATGAGGCCGAAGCCGGCGTCGGAGGCGCGGCGCAGGATGTCGGCGCCTTGCGCGACGACATCCTTGGATTCGACCGGCTTGCCGACGAGTTTGGTCTCGGCGAGCGCCTTCTTGAAGCCGGCGTAGGCGAGATCGTTATACGACTGGTCGCCGAGGCCGCCTTGCGCGATGATGAGCGCGATCGGCTTTTCCGCCGCCGTCGCCGCGATCGTCCCAAGGCCCAAGGCGAGGGCCGAAACCAGGCTGACTACGCTTCTTCGAACCATTCCCGTCCTCCTTCAACCGGGCGCTGTGCGCCCCCAAAACGTCAGCGCCGCGGATCTCGGCCTGATAGGCGTAGCGGCGCGCGTCATAGACCGCGCGCACGAAATCGATCAGCGCCCCGGCGCTGTCGAAGGTGCTGCGCACGACCTCCATGACCACCGCGTCGTCGCCGAGTTCGAGCAAGCGATGCTCCTCGGCATCGGCCGCGCGGGCGCGCAATGTCTCGACGCCGCGCGAGACGGTGAGCCCGGCTTGCGCGAACAATCGATAGAGCGAGAAATTCGGCGCCGACGCGGCTTTGCGCGTCAGCCCGATCCGGCTCGCGACCTCGGCCGACAGGACGGAGGCGTGAATGGCGGTCGGGATTGTGTCGACCAACCGCAGGCGGTCGAGACGAACCAGCCGCTGCGCCGGCGGATAGGGCAGATCGTCGCGCCACGCCGCTTCGCCGAAGCCGAGCAGGCGGTGGCTGGCGACGCGCCCCTGCGCCTCGACGGCGTCGGTGAAGCTTGTGAGATAGGAAGGCTGGCGCCTGAGCGGCGGCGGGGCGACGAAACTGCCCAGCCCCTGGCGGCGCCGGATCAGCCCTTCGTCGACCAGCACCTCGATGGCGCGGCTGACGGTGAAGCGGCTCACCCCGAAGCGCTCGACGAGCGCCGGCTCGCTGTCGATACGCTCGCCCGCCCGCTTGGCCGCGATATCGCCGCGCAGCGCGTCGACGAGTTGCAGGTAGAGCGGCCGATCCAATTCCGCGTTCAGCGCAAGGCCCATGTCCCGTCCACGACATCCGGTTGACTGGACATGTCAAGCAGGTTTTGCCGTTCCTGGCAAGTGGGTCCCGCGCAGTTCCGCTGGCGCGCCGCGCCATCGCCTGCTCGGTCGCTGAGCGAAGGGTTGACCAACTTGAACCGCAACATAACGCGCCGGTTCTCAGCTTCTCCTATTCGCGCGGTGCGCAGGACGAGGAAAACCTGATTGGCGACAGCGCAACGGACGCGCGATGCGCTCATCCCCCGGGTCAAGTCCGCGGGCAGGCTCCATGAGCGTTGAACAACGAGCGTTGCTGATGGCCGTGCGCGACGTCGCAGGCGTCGTCAATATCGAGAACGACGCTCGCGCGCGCTGGTAGAGCGCCAGCCATTGATCGACCAGCGCGTCGCTCAGGCGTATCGCGTCGGTCGCGGTGATCGGGAAAGCAGCGCGCCTTCACGCGACAACCCGAGATTCGGCCCGCGCTGACGGATCGCTACCTCGAACGGAAACAAGACGGCGCGAAGCCGGCGTGGCAACTCGCGCAAGTCTAATCTATTTCGGTAAGCGTCGAAATACTGATTGACACGCAAGATTCCGGCGATACGCTATTTCCATGAATATCGAAAAAGCAGCCAAGCAGCTTGAGGCCCTCGGCAATCCGACGCGGCTCAAGGTCTACCGCGCGCTTGTGCGCGCCGGCGACGCCGGTCTTCCGGTCGGGCGTTTGCAAACCAAGCTGGGAATCGCGGCCTCCACCCTGTCGCACCATTTGCATCGGCTGATCCTGACCGGCCTCGTCACTCAGGAGCGGCAAATGACGACGCTGATCTGCCGCGCGAATTATCCGATGATGGATAGCCTGATTGAATTTCTCGCGGATGAGTGCTGTGCAGACGCGCCATGCGAAACAGTGGGCAAAGAAGCAGCGGCATAGGCTTCTTGTTGCTAGCAATTTCCATGGTTTTGGCAATATAAGAGGATAACTGGATGCCCAATCTCGACACGCTTCCGATCGCTGTCATTGGCGGCGGCCCGGTCGGCCTCGCCGCTGCCGCCCATCTCATCGAGCGTGGCCTGCCGGTCAAAGTCTATGAAGCTGGGCCGGTCGTGGCCTCGAACATTCGCGCATGGGGACATGTTCGCGTTTTCACGCCTTGGCGCTATTGCGTCGATGCGGCGGCGGCGAAACTGCTCGCGCGCCACGGGTGGCGGAGGCCTGACGCGGATGCCTTCCCGACCGGTGACGACTTGGTGCGCGACTATATCGAGCCCCTCGCGGCTTTACCTGATTTTGCCGGCGTCATCGAAACCGGCGCACGTGTGTCGGCGATCTCGCGCATGGGGATCGACAAGGTGGTGAGCCGCGATCGCGGGACGCGACCGTTTGTTCTGGCCGTCGAGACGGCCGAGGGTTTACGCCGCGATCGAGCGCGCGCGATTGTCGACGCGTCAGGCACATGGCAGACGCCCAACCCGCTCGGCGCGGCCGGGTTGTTTGCGGAAGGCGAGGCCGCGTTCGCGAACCGGATTGCTTATGGCATTCCCGATATTCTCGGTCGCGCCCGGAATCTCTATGCCGGCAAGACAGTGCTCGTCGTCGGCTCCGGACACTCGGCTGGCAATGCCCTGCTCGATCTCGCGCGCCTGGCGCGTGACGAGCCTGGCGCCACGGCGATCTGGGCGACGCGCGGCGTCGATCTGGCGCGCATCTACAGTGGCGGCGACGCCGATCAATTGCC
>Ga0134126_10001398_pt1 | contig 30621 bp, 27 predicted proteins | sample KB31752_FD_96881 | JGI IMG/M metagenome (GOLD analysis project Ga0134126, IMG submission 96881) | Terrestrial soil microbial communities with excess Nitrogen fertilizer from Kellogg Biological Station, Michigan, USA - KB3-175-2 | ecosystem: Environmental > Terrestrial > Soil > Unclassified ... | reverse complement strand
CGCTGGGCTTTGCCTAAATAGTCCCGTTTGCCCAAGAAGTTCTGAGCCTGCCTAAAAAGTCGGTAGTTACAGAAAAACGGCGACCATTAAAGATGATCGCCGCTTCATGCCGTTGGCATCCTTACCAGACCAAACCTTGCCTCGGCGTGCCACAGCTTACCCACACCGAGCCATGCCTTGACGAGAGTTATTGTAGCACGTCAATCTTCTTCTTTTTCTTCTTCAAAAGGCAGTCAAGCTTCCTTTGGCAACGCTTTCATAACCTTGCGCCCCAGTGCGGCATTCTCGGGCTGTGCTTGTTGCGTAGCGCGATTCAAAATGCTCGCGGCGCGCGGTTCTCCCAGCTTTTGATCTTCAACGGCGGTAAGCACTCTATCAGCTTGTTTCCTTACCTTGCCCGCACCTGACGAAAAGTTCTGTCCAACCATGGCTTGCCAAATTAAGTCGGAGTCCCCATGCGTCATAAGACGCACCCCAGCGGCACGCTTGTTTTGCCCGCCGGGGATACATCGGCGCGCGTCGGCTTCTAACATTGGCGGGGTCTTTCGGAAACGCTGATAGTAGAAGAAGCTCAAAAGGCACACTTGATGATCATAGTCCGTCTCTAAAACATCGCGGACGCGATGCAGACGCTTCCGAATACTTTCATAAATCTCTCCCGCAAGTGCTCTACCTGGAAAGTGCGCCTCGGCTATCTCGTCAACGGACGGATCATTCTTTCCTGCCTCAAACAAGTTATTCACAGTTTCGGCAAGCTCGGTTACATATTGTTCGCGTTTACTCATCGGCTCGCTCCCTTTGCTGGTAGGGCACGTCTCCCACCGGAAAACTGCTTTGCATAGTCAAGCGCGCGGTTGGCAACCGCTTCCAACGTCCGCGCTAAATCCGCACGTGTAAAATCGTCCATGTATTCCTGATACTGAACAAGCTCCTGTAGTTTCCTCACGCGAGGATCACGGTCAGAATCAAGAATCGTATTTAGCTCACCTGCTAACCGCTTGGCAAAATCATCAATTCGCGGCGGTGGCTGATCCACCTTTTTGTCTACACGCGCCGCTATTTCTCCCGCGCCCCTGTAACCACTTTCTCCTTCTCTTAAACCTTTACTGACAGCGCGTCCTACTACCGTGGCTTGGCGACGCCCCTCCTGCACGAATTTTTGCGCCTTCTGTGTTTCAGACTGTTGCCGTTTCACGGCGAGCTTACGCGCTTCTTCGGCTTCGCGACGCTGTTGCTCGTGGCGTTTAGCTTCCGCTTCCGCACGGCGGTGTCCTTCCGCATCGCGTGCAGCCCGTGCTGCGGCAGCCTCAACCTCTCGCCGCTTTCGTTCGCGTTCGGCCTCTTCGCGTCGGCGCTCAGCTTCCCTAGCTTCGCGCTCAGCCTGTTCTGCCTGCATCCGATGAACACGCGCTGCTGCTTCACGCCTGGTTCTCGCTTTTCGTGCCTCACTAATCACCGCTTCGGCCTGCGAGGTACTCAGACCATCAAAATCAGAGTCTTTCAGCAGTCCTTCTTCGATAAATTGAAGAGCGTTCACTGCTGCATGTACTTTTTCTTGCGGTCTACCGTTGGGTTGTATCCACCCGATAAAGTCCGCCACGGTCTGAACGGTGTAGGGGCGCGGACGGGCAGCCCGTCCGGGCTCACCGGGAACAAAGGATGGTGCATATCGAATTACGGCTTTGTTGACGTCCTTTGTCATATCTACCGTTGGCAAATCAATGAGTCCTTCGCCAAACGCCTCAACTACCGCGCGGATCGTTTCCTGAATGACGCCAGCATTCGTTTCCCACTCCTCCATGTTCTCCCGCGCCATAATCTGAATCATCGCCTCGTCATCTAGCTTGCGAATGATCAGGTCGACTTTATGGTTTGGGCCAAATTCCTCTTTCAGCGCCGCTAGTCGATGATGGCCGTAAGCAATCTGAGCCTTGCCGTCACTAGCGCGCGCAACTACGTTGTCCCAGAATCCAGTTTTGCGAAGCGACTCACGTAGTGCCGCTACCTTTTCGCGGTGTATCGGATACCGATTGATGTGGCGAAAGGGGTTTGCCTTAATGTCCTTGATTGCAAAGAGAGCCATTAGTTTCCTCCTGAGTCTAGTGTAGGCAGGACTCTTTATATACCCTGAGATACCCCCTGTCAAGGGGTTAGGGGGGACTATATATTAAATGTTTTATTTACTTGCTTTTAGCGAAATTAGTGGTAATATGCCTGCGCGTTGAAAGATTAAAGCCCCGCCAGTCGCGCTAACGACCAGCAGGGCCATTTGAAAACCCCGCGATTGCTCACGGTGAGTTCCCAACAAAGCCATTGTGAGCCAGTCGCCTAGCAAAGGCAAGGAGAAACACAATGGACGCGAGAGAAGAAAAGGGCCTTCAGATTGCAGCCACAACCAAACTCATTCCCGAAGGCAATATGTGGCTCGTTCCGTCGCAGGCTGGCAAGGGCAAATATGTAGTAGATGCCGACGCCAAGCAGTGCACCTGCCCTGATTTTGAATCCCGGCAGGCTACCTGCAAACATATTTTCGCGGTCGAGTACACAATTCGCCGCGAATACACCGATGACGGGGAAACTCAAACCGTAACTGAGACTGTCACCGTCAAGAAAACCTACAAGCAAGAATGGCCAGCTTATAACGCCGCACAGGTCAACGAAAAAGACCTGTTCCAAAAACTACTGCATGACCTATGCAAAGGTATCGGTGAGCCTTCACAGAAAATGGGCCGCCCGCGCTTACCGTTTGAGGATATGATTTTCAGCGCGTGTTTCAAGGTTTACTCGACAGTCTCAGGACGCCGATTCATGAGTGATCTTCGGGACGCCAAAGCCAAAGGCCATATCTCACAACTCCCCTGCTACAACTCGATTTTTAATTACTTTGAAGATGAAGCGTTGACGCCCTATCTCGAAATGCTGATCGAGGAAAGCAGCTTGCCTCTTACGGCTATCGAATCTGATTTCGCCGTTGATTCGTCCGGCTTTTCAACTTGTCGTTTTGTTCAATGGGTCGATGCCAAGTACACGAATAAAAGCCTCATGACCAAGCGCGAATGGGTCAAGGTGCATTTGATGTGCGGGGTAAAAACGAACGTCGTAACGGCGGTTAAGATTACGGATCGCTTCACAGGTGATAGCCCAATGTTTAAGCAGTTAGTCGATACAACTGCAAACAATTTCGTAATGCAGGAAGTGAGCGCGGATAAAGCGTATCTCTCAGCAGATAACTTGCAGACAGTCGTTGATCATAGTGCGATGCCCTATATCCCGTTCAAGTCAAATAGCGCGTCCGAATGGGGTCTAGCGGGAATGCGAGGACAAGATAAGAAAGCAAAGTGGCAACGCAAGAGTGACCTTTGGCGGCAGATGTATCACTACTACGAATTAAATCAGCGATGGTTCTTTCAGCAATACCACAAGCGAAGCAATGTTGAGTCTACGTTCAGCATGATCAAAGCGAAGTTTGGCGATAGCTTGAGAAGTAAGACCAAGACAGCGCAGATCAACGAGGCATTGTGCAAGGTTCTGGCGCACAACATCTGCTGCCTGATTCAGAGTATGTATGAATTGAATGTTAAGCCTGAGTTTTGGTCCGAGGTTTAGGTTACTGTGGCGTGGAATTGCCAGGGGCTACTCTCGGTTCTTGGCTTTGACCAGCAACGCTCGAAACTCTTCATCTGAAAGCTTCTCCAATGCCATCAATCCGGCACGGATCACGTCCACCTCACCAACGTCAGCCCTGGTTCTTTCGCTGAGCCGTTTGTTCCTAGCCACAACGATCTCTTGAAAACGCAGTATTAGATCCTCCAGCCTCTGCTTCTCATTGGGGTTAAGCGGAGTCTGTTGAATTGGCCTCTTTGCAGATTTCTTGGCAACAATCTTAGCTGGAGCAGCCTTCATTAGCCCCTTATAGTCTTAAGACATGTAGGACGCAACTACGGAGATGTTTTATATTACATACGAAGAACGTAGTATTTCCCTGTTGTATATCTCGGTATTACAAACTATACTATATTACGTGTATTACAAGTAGGACGGTATTTGGGGGCTTTCGCTACTAATAGTATGGGCCAGAACTTGGTAGCGGATTACTAAGAAAGTAACACTCGGTGAGCCATTGATCGAAGGGATCGCAGGTGTTATAAAGGGCGTCCCCGGAGACCAGTAAGCACGTTACCTACCAATCGGAATCAAGAGGGGCCAGCCTCTTAGTCCGTAGTCACGTGCATACAAGCGATTGCCGTTCTTGTCGGTTTTCCAAGCTCGAAATATGAGCCTGTAGCCCTTGGGAACGACCAGCTTAAGTTTAGCTGTCATGGCCTTTCGCCTCCTTCTGGACGGGAACTGCTATCCGTCCCGTGGTCAAACGGAATGCAGCCGTTTGAGAAGGAATTAAGGCCCCGGGAACGCTTATCTCCCTGTATACAACGGGATTCATTTAAGCGCAACCTGAATCGGACGCCTTGGCGTCATGAACTCCTGAAAAAAGCTGACTTTCGCGTGCGCGGCACGCCATCAAGATTTTGTCGGACTCTTTCCCACGTAAGTTGAGGCCCCTCTCAATGGCCGAATCCGCTCCTCGCATAAATGCTGCCGTGCCTGAAAAGAAGTCTGGAAGTGTATTCAACACACGAGAGGAAATCGATTCAACAAAAACCAGTGAACTTGTCCTAGCTCTATGTGGGCCGATTGGATCTGATATTCATACGGTGGCAAAAAAGCTTCAGGACCTACTGAAGCGAGATTTTGGCTATGAGTATTGTCAGATTATCAGGCTTAGCGAAATTATACGGGAGCACTCCAAAGGTGCTGTTATACCTGCCACCGAATACGAAAAGCTTAAGACACTTATCGAACTAGGCGACGATCTTAGGGGAAAGCACGGGAATGGCATATTGGCTGAAATCGCCGTTGGAAAGATTGCTTTTGCCCGCCGACAAGCAGAACGGAAAGCGACCACAACTGTTCATCAAGACCGCAGGGTTTGCCACATAATCGACTCGATAAAGAACCAGGAGGAGCTTGACATCCTGAGGGCTGTCTATGGAGACATGGTCTATTTTGTGGGCGTGTTCGCGTCTTTGGAAGTGAGGGTCAAGCACTTAGAAAAGCGTCCGATGAAAACCGATAAGATTTGGGAATTGATTGACAGAGATTCTGGTGAGGAGTTTTCAAACGGACAAACAGTTCGCAATACGTTTCCGCAGGCTGACTTTTTCCTAAGAACCGAGTTTGATAATGATGCAGAAGTTGAATCTAAGGTGGAGAGATTCCTGCACTTAATATTGAATAGCCGCGTTCTTACGCCGTCATTCGCGGAGCAAGCAATGTATGCGGCGGCTTCTGCCGCCGGGAATTCGGCTTGTCTTTCTCGCCAAGTTGGTGCGGCTCTGACAGATGCTTCGGGTGAAATCATTTCGATTGGATGGAATGACGTTCCCAAATTCGGCGGAGGACTCTACGGAGCCAGTCCCTCAGACGATCCAACAGGAAGAAACGATCAACGGTGCTGGAATCGCGAGGGGGGTCTCTGCTACAACGATCAATACAAACGTCTAACTGCGGAGTCTTTGGTTGCAGAATTAGTTAAAGGAAAGTTTATTGATTCGACAAAGGCCGGTGAGGCTGTTAACTGCATACTTCGAGACTCACAGCTAAAAGACCTCATTGAGTTTTCTCGGTCGGTTCACGCTGAAATGCACGCCATCATTGTAGGGTGCAAACTAGGGGGCAACCGCGTGGCAGGTGGAAAGCTGTTTACGACTACTTATCCCTGTCATTCCTGCGCTCGCCATATTGTCGATGCGGGAATCTCCGAAGTTTATTATATCGAGCCATACAGAAAGAGCCTGGCAACCAAACTGCACGACGACTCCATCACTGAAAATGAAAAGGATGAGGCGCGTGTTGTATTACGTCCTTACGATGGGGTTGCACCGTCAAAATACCTAAAGCTCTTTAGGATGACACCCGACTCTAGAAAGACGGATGGCAAGATGATCAGAATTGAATTCCGTGAAGCATCCCCAAGGTTTGAAAAACGTTTAGAAGCCTTCCCGAAGCTTGAGGCAATGATCGTCGAAGGTCTAGTTAGGAGGAAGTTGATTGCTGAAGAGACAGACGCCCAACCAAAGCAAGAAGCGCAAACGACGTAAGAAACAGACTTCGCCAACTTCATTGAAGTTTGATTTTGAAGCCAATGGTGACGCTTCTCATCGAACCAACGGTGAGGAACCTGTGGATTTCTCGTTTGTTGAAAGACTTGCTACAAAGACAGGTGCGGAAGAAGTCCAAATCTACAGCGAAATCCGCGCGTTGGTAAAAGACCGCTATTCTTAACCTCGGCAAATAGTGTTTTTTCGCGGGATGCGCTGTTTGGCTTGTCCCTCAACCTCGCCTTCTTTTGAATGCAAGGAGTTTTGTATTCATCATCCACAACCAAAGCCACTTCTGCACAAAAACTAAATATCCCGCGCAAGTCTAGGGCTGCTGGGTGAGGACAGTAACGCCCTTTATTTATTCGTGGACGAGTGATATAAGCCTGCCGTTCTTCTTCCACTACCATGGACGCACCAGCAGCAGCACCTCCGACGCTACCGGCACCGGCGCCACCGGCTATACGCGATCCAAGAGCACTCTCTACTGAATATCACAAGGCGCGCAAACAACTTATGTTGTGGGCCGCAGTCCTGTTTATTTGGGAGTTGGTCGGCATTGATCTTGAAAAGGCGAAAGAGGTCGGTGGTAACGCTGGGGCGATAATAATTGCTATTAAGAGCCCACAAGCCGTGCCGTGGGTTTTGCTAGTTCTGGTCGCCTATTTTCTCTTTAAAGTAACTATCGAATGGTATCAATGTAACCTTTCGCGACGGGAGCGATTAGTCTCAAGAATCGATTTCTTTTCGGCTTGGATAGTTTCCCTCATGGCATATGTACTTTACCTTATGCAAGCGATCCGCCGAGTCCAATTTGCCAATCTCCAAGGAAAGGCGCGAATAACCAGTTTCCTCTTGGTCGGCGTGTTTAGTTTCCTTGCTGCGATTCTAACCAAAATCGTTCAAGGCATTATGACGGGCTCAATCGACCTTTCGCGTCTAGTGAGGAAGCGGCAAGGATGAGGCCCTGCCCAAAAACTCTTCCATCTGCCCATAAAGTCACCCTCAAACCCGACTTATTAGGCAAAGCCGACCCGCTGGTTACTAGCTACACAGCTGTATACCTAGGTACCATCCACCCATTTTGCAGAACAGTCGCAAATCAGCATAAAAGAGGCATTGCTAGCTTTTCCTGGATACGCGGTATCCAAAATCACATAACCGTCTGCCAAATCGCCCTATTCGCTAAACTCTTATATTTCTTCATTTACGTTCCTTTGCCGCCGTGTTTGATCGTGGCACAGGCATTGATATGTATATAGGTCGAACAAAGTAGATTTTGATGACCGCCCCCCTCCCGACCAGGCGGACTTTGATAGAAAACTCGGTCACGGAGATTAACGATCATGATTAACTTATTATCAGCAGCCACTTCTACCCCCAAGCACGCATTCAAAACCACGGATCTCAGCAGCGCATTAATGCATAAGCTTTCTCCCGAGCTAATCAACACGCTCAACTCACTGGGCGTCGACCAACGCTATTCCGTGATGGACAACTACCCCGACTTTTTGGCAGGCAAGCCGATGAACGCAAGAAGTTCTACGACCGAGCTCGGCGTGGGCGCGACCAAACGCTGCATCGAGGAATGGCAGGGCGACCCCACGCGAATCGGTCTGCTGATCGCCGCCACAAACACTCCTGATCAGATGCTTCCCTGTTTAGCCTCGGAAGTCATGGGACAAACTCACGGACTCCTGTCTCGATCACTTCGCACAGTCAGCATGCAAGCTCAAGGCTGTTCGGTGTTACTCAAATCCATTGAGGTCGCTCAGTGGTATCTCGCCGCCAATCCAGGAAAGTTGGCCATGGTCCTGATGGCGGAAGCACATACTCCCTACGTCGCGCCGCTCTTGCGCGACGAATATCTTGGCTTTCGAGAAGTCATACGCCTGCGGAAGGAGCAGAAGCTAAATGAATTCCAGTTCGCACAAAAAAGGTTGGATACCACCTTCGTCATTCAATCGATGCTTTTTGGGGATGGCGCGGTAGCGTTGTTGGTTGGCAATGAAGAAGGAAAGCCAAGCTTCGGGCCAATCTGTCACTTAACCAACGAAGATACAGACGACGTGAATCTTCTAACTATGAATAGCAATAGCTCTCACGAATTCCTGAAGGGCCGGCCGCAATACTTCATGCAGCCCAGCGTACCGAATCGCGGCGCACACTATGCAGTCAGTACCGTCAAAGACGTCCTGCAACACCCGGACTCGCCGGTATCAAACATGGCCCAGGTTGACGACTGTCTCATCCATACAGGCAGCAAGAAGATCCTCGATGGTGTCTGTTCGCAGTTGCACCTCGATACCGACTCCATGAAAGTTCAGGGCTCCTACGAAGTCTTGAAAAACTACGGAAACCTGTCCAGTGCTTCAACCGGCTTTATGCTGGCCGAAAAAGACGACTGGACTGGTCCGACAATCGTGGTTGGTTTTGGAGTAGGATTTACTGCGAGCGCTGGAATTATGAACTACAGCAACTAGCCGGAACTTCACAAAGCTCCTGCATTTTCCAGCATGGATTCGTTGGCCAGGACGGTTGTAATCGTTTGGCTAATCTGGGAAAAATCGAAAGGCTTACCGATGATGCCGTTAACCAGCCTGTCCTCACCGGGCGGCGGCAAAGTGCCTGTTCCATAACCCGTGACGAGGACGATGTTCATGTCGGGCCGGCGCTTGCGAATCTCGCGCGAAGTTTCCCAACCATCCATCTCCGGCATCGCCAGATCTGTAAACACGAGGTCACAATCATTTCCCGCCAGTGTCTGGAGGGCAATCTGCCCGCTTTCCGCCAGTAACACCCGGTGCCCCATCATCTCCAGCATGTCTGCCAGGGTCTCTCTTACGGCCGGCTCGTCGTCTATTATCAGAATTGAAAGCGAGGGCACTTTGGTATCCTCAGCAGTCGTTTCACTGGTAACTGGCTGAGTTGTGACTGCCGGAAGGGCAATCGTGAAGACAGTGCCGGCGCCCATTTCCGAAGTGACGCTTATCAACCCTTCGTGCCTCTCTATGATGCTATAGCTAACCGAAAGCCCAAGGCCGGTACCTTGCGCACCCTTGGTTGTAAAGAAAGGATCGAAAATCTTTTGCCGCACGTCTTCCGGCATCCCCGTTCCGCTATCCGCGAACCGCAGGCGCAGGCGAGTTCCTTCGTGGACGCAGTCTATTGAAAGCCGACCCCCATTGGGCATTGCGTCGACCGCGTTAACAATCAGATTCACAAAAACCTCTCGCAGTTCAGAGGCACTGCCAAAAGTGTGTTGTCCGCTTTCGGCCTCTAACACCACCTGATAGTCCAATCCACGGAGTCGCGCTTCGTTTTCCCAACGGGTGCGGGTGATCTCGATCGCATCATTCAATAAGGTGGAGACATCCAGCATTTCAAATTCTCGAGCGGGAGACTTGCGCGCGAAGGTCTGAATTCGACGAACGGTAGCAGCGGCGTCCTCCGCGGCTGTTTGAATTATCTCAACGTTTCGCACCAGCGCTTCGTCCTGTGTTTGGCGACGCAGCAGTTGCGCGCGTCCCAGTATTGCAGCCAGGGAGTTATTGAAATCATGCGCTACACCTGATGCCAGTTGGCCCAGCGCGCGCAGCTTGTCAGCTCGCGCCGCCCGCTCTCGTTCCTCTTTTTGCTCGGTGATGTCGCGGGCAATACCAAGCACGCCGGTGGTGCGGCCCTCAACAACCAGCGGTGAGTTATCAACCCGCGCATACCGAAGCCTGCCGTCTGCGGACACGTACCGCATCTCGTAAGTTTGTGCCTCTCCCAAGAGGGCCAGTCCAAGTTTTCCACCGATGGCCTCTCGGTCGGGTTCATAAACGAGATCGACAAGCCGGCGTCCGATAAACTCCTCGCGCTTCAGTCCAAGTGCAAGAAGCGTGGCGCTGTTACACCACTTGAAACGACCTTCCATGTCCACCGCATAAATTGACTCGCGCGCACTCTCTAGTATGTTTGTCAGGAGCGATTGATGTTCGCGAGCGACTGCCTGCACCTGGCGCAATTCCGAGAGATCGCGAGCAGTACAAACCGCACTAGTGACCGCGCCCGCCTTGTCGATAACCGGTTCAATAGAAACCAGGATGGGGCGGTCTAAACGGTCTGGGGTTACTTCGATAGTGACGCTTCGTCCTTCCGCAATTGCTTTTTCTACGGCACAAACAGAATTTTCAGATGTAGTACGAAGTACGTCGCAACATTTGCGGCCCAACAGGGCGCGCGGATTCGAGTCTTCCATCGCCGCGCCGGCACTGTTGACCCGCTTCAGAAGGCCGGCGCGATCGAAAATGAATATGCCATCAGACATCGAGTCAAACGTGGCTTCCCATTCCGATTTAGCCTTGGCCACCATTTCAAAAAGTTCGGCCTGCGCCATGCCAATCGCTAAACGCTCAGCGACGGATTGCACCAGAGAGAGTTCATCTTCCGTCCAACGCCGCAAGCGATCAGTCTGGTGGATACAGAGTACGCCGCGGAACAATCCTTTGATTATCAGCGGATAGGCAATTTGCGATCGAACGCTCACCAGTTGCGCCTGGCTTCTAACAGCGTCGCTGACTTCCGGCGAGGCATGGTGGAAATTCAGGCTGTCGCTTATTACCAGGGGCTTTGTCATACCCAATAGCTGCCTGCCAACCGGATCGTCATAGTTGGCCACAAAAGGCCCGATGCTGTTGCAACCCGGTGCCAAATACTCGTGCTCAACCGGCGAGAGTGGGTTCTCGGGATCGTACAGGTGCAGGTGGACGCGTGAGGCAGCCAACGCGAGTCCAAGTTCGTGCGTAGCGGTGTTTAGAACCTCAGGTAAACTAAGCGAAGCGCGTATAGCCATGGTGACGTTGTTAACCATGACTTCGCGTTTTGAAGTCTCTTCCGCTTTTTGATAGAGCTGGGCCTGTCGAATGGCGATGCCGGTCTGGTCTGCCACGGCTTTCGCCAGCGCGATGTCCGACGCGCTCCATTCACGCACTACTCGCGTCGTTGACAGGGCAAAAGCTGCGATTACGTCGTCGCCAACGCGAATCGCTACGTACATGATCGACCGCACCCCAGCAGGCTCTAGTATCCGTTCGTATACGTCCGCTATGCGCGGCTCGTTAGCCACGTCATTGAAAAAGAGAACCCCGTTCTCCTCGAGCGATTTGATGAGGACCTGCAAGTCCTCCAGCTCGAATGTTGAGGCGGCTGGAAGTATTCCTTCCGCGTGATATTCAGCCGCGTTTACTGCCTGGCTTCCGGTTTGTTCCTTGATGAATAATGAACAGCGATCGGCGTTTAAATAGGATCCCAACTCCTGAACGGCCGTCCGAAAAATCTCTGTACTATCCAAAGAGCAACGAATGGCTTGTGAGATACGATGCGTCATCGCCTCGCGCTGAGACTGTTGGGCCAGCGCCTCTTCAGAACGTTTGCGATCCGTCAAGTCGCGGGCAACACCCTGCACCCCGGCTGGTTTTCCATCCTGATAGGTGAGCCGCGTGCTAACCTCGAGCCGAACGCGACGACCGTCCTTCGCTATGATTTCGAGCTCATATACCGTAGGCAGTTTTTCGTCCGTCTTTTGCGCAATCATCTGCCGGGCAATGCCGACATAGTCCGGCGCCAACACATCCACGATGTTCATCCGCAAGGCTTCTTCGCGAGAATAGCCAGTTAATTCCTGGCCAGTTCGGTTCAGCGAAGTAAAGTTTCCCTGGAGCGTGTGCGTATAGATAATGTCGTTGGCATTTTCGAATAACTCACGATAGCGCTCTTCGTTTTCCAGTAATGCCTGTTGCGCTTTTCGATTTTCAGTGGTGTCCGTAGCTACCCCGATTACTCCGATGAAAGCTCCGGAATCATCAGAAAGCGGACTGTACCGGGTGTCAAAAGTTAGTTCACCGACTTCGACAGCTGAAGAAAATGTTTCACCGGCAAGAGCTCGTCGAACATTGTCAAGCACTTGAGGATTGTCACGATAGATATCAAAAACCGACTGACCAACCACTTCGCCGGATTTCAAGCCAAGCGCCCTGAGACCTTCGCCTTCGGATAAAGTGAAAACCCCATTCTTATCGAGCGCGAATATTATGAGTGAGACGCTGCTAACCACTGTGCGCAGTCTGGCTTCAGTCTGGCGGAGAGCTTCACGCCCACGCCGGCGCTCAGTGATATCGCGCATTACCGCTTGAACTGCAGGTTGGCCGCGGAAAAGGAACGGGATGCCGGCAACTTCTACATCGATTACTTCACCACTCAGCTTAAGGTGCTTCTGTTCATGGAGGGCGGTCGACGAACCTAATTCCTCAATGTCGCGAACACGCCTTTTAACGAGGTCTCGGTACTCGGGATGAACCACATCAAGTATGTCGCGTCCGATCAACTCTTCCGGACCTGATGCTCCCCAAAGTCGTTCGGCCGCCGGATTGACGTAAACAAATTTTCCTTCGCAGTGAACAACGATTGCCTCGGGCGAAAGTTCAACCAGACGGCGATAGCGTTCCTCACTCTCTTTTAACGCTTCTTCGGCCAGCTTCTGCTCGGTGATGTCACGAACGACTCCGCGGATTCCGGTGGGGCGCCCCTGGCGGTCGCGCTCGATCGTTATTACACCCTCCAGATACTTCCCTTGTTCTTCTGAGTCCTTCAGATGGTAGGTCGATCGGAATGGCGAATCTGAAGCTGCCTTTCGAGTCTCTTCTATGTCTCGCGCCGCCGCCTCATCACCAATCAAGTTGCCCAAATAGCCGCCAACAATCTCTTCGGCCGGCTTGTCGAAAAACCTGGCTCCGGCTGCGTTAATACTCGTGATATACCCGTCCATATCACGCGTGTAAATAATGTCAGCCGCATCTTCGACGATCTCTCGATAATGCTTTTCTACACGACGCCGCTCCGCGAGCCTGGCAACCTTTACTAACAACTCTTCGTTGCGAAACGGAACCTGAAGATAATCGTCGGCGCCTGCCGTCAAACCGCGGATACTGTCTTCCACGGCATTGCGCAATCCGCTAATAAGAATAACGGGGATCTCTGAAGTGCCAGGATCCTTCTTAATCAAACGACAGAGCTCTATGCCATCAAGGACCGGCATCACCACATCGCTGATCACCACGTCGGGTTCAAAGGAGAGCACTAGTTCCCGCCCACTACCGCCATCGGCGGCAGACGCAACTTCATACCCTTCATTCTCGATGATTTCAGTGAGCAGAGCACAAAGCTTCGGATCGTCATCAACGATCAGCACTCGACACTTTTCTGGGGAAGCTTTGATCATTTATCCAATTGTGTAGAAGCAGGGTGGGTTGAGACTGAGGCCACCAACCATTAAGCAAGGAAGACTGCCTGGTAACCCTTTGCCTTGATTTCAGAGAGTTTGCAAGGAAAATTCCGCTGAGGCGGGTTCGGCAAACCGCTGGGGAGTATAACAAAGTTGGCGCTGGTTTGTCATGGAATAAGAATAGAGCAGAAAGCCCATTTATCCCCACAAATGGCGTCTTTTTCTGGATTTCTTAAGGTGAGGGACGCCGCCGGGTCGGCAAATCCGAGTCGGCAGTCTTGGCGAAATAGCCCGGACGATAATTGAGTTTTAGCTTCTGTGGACGCAATTCCGGGTTGATGACCTCAATCTGGATGCGGCGATAAGAGCCATCCCGGTTCTTATTTGAAGGTGAATAGGCGACCAAATATTGTTCCCGCAGATCACGCTGGATCTGATCAAAAGCGCTTCTTAACTCGCGCTCGTTATGCGGAAAATAGGCCCGGCCTCCCGTCTGCTCGGTAATTTTTCGGAGCGATCCCTCATCGACGCCGCCCTGATAACTATCACCGATTCCGACCGCATAGATTAGAGCGTCCGCCTTTTGCGCGCGTTCAATCGCCTCATGTATCTTCATTTGACCGCTGGTGTTCTCGCCGTCTGTGAGCAGGATGATAGTACGGCGAGTATTGTCAGCCGAGACCGATAGTAGATCATTGGAAGAGGCCCAAACCGCATCCCAGATCGCGGTTGAGCCGGCCAGCATCTGGTTGGTATCGGATATCGGCGGTGTTCCTCCGACGACTACGCCGCCACCGATGTAGCCAGAGGGTGGTACGAATTCCACGCGGTCAATAGCGCGACGAAGCCGATCCAGGTTTCCTGTGAACCCCTGTTCAAGCGTAACCTCGCCCGTAAACGAAACGATCGCGGCTTCGTCTTTATCGGGACGCATTACTGCTTCAACGAAGGCGCGCGCAGCTGCTTTCTCGTCCGGCAAAGTACGTTCTTCTGAGCGACTGGTGTCAATCAGAATCGCAATCGAAAGCGGGAGTTCGAGATTCTTTTGAAACGTGAAGATTTCCTGCGCCTGACCATCCTCAAGTATCCGGATATCTTCCTTCGTCAGGTTGTTAATAAAGCGTTTGCTGCTATCGGCGGCAGTGAAGAAAATACTTGTCAGATTAGTCTCGACTCGAACAACTTCATCCGAGTCTTGCAGGGTTTCATCCTTTGCAGCAGGAGTTGGGGTGGGTGTCGGGGAGGGAACGGATGACGCGGGATTAGACACACGTCTGGTCCGCGATTTCTCCGTGACGTCTGTTTGCGCAGACATACGGTTCGGAAGCGAAGCGCCAGCCACTAACAGGACAACTAGACAACACCCCAACACCAGTTTTCTTCTTGCTTGATTCAACATCTTTAAGGCCTAACACTATCTGCAATTGCTGTATAGCCATTCTTCGTTCTGACTTTTAAGTCTTTACGACTCTCGGCAAGCTTGACGTCAATCTTGCGAAAGTTGCCATCGTAGCGATCGTTAATCGGTTTGTAAGTGACCAGGTATTGAGCGCGTAGCTCCTTCGAAATCTTGTTAAATGCGCGCTCCAGAGAAAGCATGTCGCCGGTGAAAAACGCTACTCCGCCAGTCTCTTCAGCGAGCGTCGCCAGGTCACGATCTTTTTTGTCCTTCATCGTACCGGCTTCAACTCCAGGCACAGTGGAAATAAATCCGGCCTTCGTAGAGATCGCGAAAATCGTTGTCTCGGTGCGCTGGGCAATACTAATAGCATCCCGAATGTCGGCGTGGCTGAAGGTGTCTTCGCCGTCTGTGATTACAACCATCACGCGTCGTCCGGCGGCTGTTCTTAATTTCTCATCGCAAAACTGCCAGACAGCATCGTACAGCGCCGTTTGCGTTCCCGTCTGCTTCACTGCTGAGACTGCTCGATCCAAAAGATCTTGTTTGTTAGTAAAGTCCTGGCGCAGATTTATCTCGTGATCAAAGGTGGCAAATAGAACCTGGTCCTTGCGCGCGCGGGTCACCGTGTAAATGAAATTCATTGCGGACTCTTGTTCAAACTTGAGCTTGCCTGCGGTCGAAGGCGACGTGTCCATTAACACGGCGACGAATACCGGCAAAGACTGCCCCAGGTCATCGGAGAAAGTTTCGATCTCCTGCGGAACCTTATCTTCGAGAATCACGAAATCATTTTTAGTAAGGCCGGGAACGAACTGCCCTTTCTTGTCAACGACGGTGATAGGCAGCCGAACGCGGCGGATGAATATCGTCTCAGACTGTTCATCACCGGCGACTGGTGGCGTCGGGCTGGGCTTCGGTGCTTGCTGCTGCGCCTGCACAACTGCAGGAATGACGAAACAAGCAAGCAACAATAACCGGGTCAAAAGACTGGGGAAATTAAGCTTCATGGATTTAACTGGTGATTTTTACAGTGTTCTATCTGTCGGAGACTGCGCTTTGATGCCCCGTCGACTCGGGTCCGTTGCCCTTCACCGTCTCAGCGAGCAATCGCTACTACTAGTCGATTATAAGACCATACATCTATGAACAATCCAAACCCGACTTGGTCACGACGGCGCGAGTGTCGGTCAACCTTGAGCCTCCTCAAGCAACTCCAGAAACTGAGCTAGCTCCGCAGGCAGCGGGGCAACGAACTTCATCGGAACGCCTGTCTGAGGGTGCCGAAAACCTAACTGCTGTGCGTGGAGAAACTGTCGCTTAAGTTTACGAATCCGAGCTCGCAGTTGAACATCCCGGATGCTGTTCTCACGCCCACCACCATAGAGCTCATCCGCCACCACCGGGTGTTTGAGCGAGGCCAAATGAACTCGAATCTGATGAGTGCGCCCGGTTTTCAGTTCGACATCAAGCAGTGTGAATGAATCGTAACTGCGCCGAACCTTATATAGAGACAAGGCTCCACGCCCACCCGGGACAATGGCCATGCGTGTCCGATTACGAGGGTCACGCGCGATGGGTTGCTCGATGCGCCCGCTTTCCTGTTTGACTACTCCATAAACCAGGGCAACATAACTTTTGAAAACTTCCCGCGCGCGAAACTGATCACCGAGGCTCTCGTGAGCGGCCTCGGTCTTGGCAGCGACAAGAAGCCCGGAAGTATCTTTGTCGAGGCGATGCACAATCCCCGGACGGATGGAATCGGCGTTTGAGAGTTGTTGAAAATGATAGGCCAGGGCATTCGCCAGCGTGCCGGAATTGATTCCCGCAGCCGGATGAACTACCAGTCCAGCCGGCTTATTGATCACGATAATTTGATCGTCTTCAAAGACTATTTCGAGCGGAATATTTTCGGGAGTGAAGTTGCTTTCCGGCGGAGGCGTTAGTTCAACCTCTATTTCGTCCTTCGCGGATACCTTGTGAGAAGCTTTGGCAAGTTTGCTGTTCACCAGAACGTCGCCCGCCTCAATCAGGCGTCGCAACCGGGCCCGGCTCCAGCCATCGATGTTCTGCGCCAGGTAGGCATCCAGGCGCGCGCCGGCATCAGCTTCACTGACCTCGAGCGAAACCGTTTCATTGTCAGGCGAGGTCTGAACCTTCTGATTACTCGAATCCATAAAGTGAGATTCTAACCGCAAGCGGGGCCGAAACACGCAAAGGCCGCAAAGATCTTACGTAAATGACGTGAGAATCCTCGCGGCCTTTCGGATTACCAGCGATTGAACGATATTTCTGATGATGGCTTCTATCCGTTTTTAGTTGCGAATTCTTTCATGAAGCCAACCAGAGCTGCGACGCCTTCAAGGGGAAACGCGTTATAGATTGAAGCGCGAATACCGCCAACCGATCGGTGCCCTTTTAAGCCGTCCAGGCCCTGCGCGGTTGCTTCGGCGGTGAATTTCTTCTCGAGATCTTCAGAGGGAAGACGGAAGGTTACGTTCATGATAGAACGCGAATCGTGATCAGCATGTCCGCGATAAAAGTCGGACGCGTCGATTGCGTCGTAAATGAGTTGTGCCTTTTTTTCATTCTCGCGATGCATCGCGGTTAGTCCACCCTTTTCAAGCAACCACTTGCAAACCAGACTGATGATGTAAATGCCCCAGGTGTTAGGCGTGTTGTAGAGCGACTTATTCTCGACATGCGTGCGATAGTCGAGCATTGTATGGAGACCGTCTGGTATCTGTCTCAGGAGATCGTCGCGCATGATAACGAGCGTGACGCCGCTCGGTCCCATATTCTTCTGAGCGCCGGCATAGATGAGTGCATATTTATTAACCGGAATTGGGTGCGACAGGATGTCAGACGAAGCGTCGGCGATAAGCGGAACGCCCCCTACTTCGGGTTCCTGTTTCCATTCCACGCCCTCAATCGTTTCGTTTGTAGTTATGTGCACGTAGGCGGCCTTGGGATCCAGTGTCAGTTCATCCTTAGCGGGAACCCGTGTGAAACCGCCATCTGCCATATTCGCCGCCACGTTGGTGGCGCCGGCGCGCTTGGCCTCCTTCAATGCTTTCTTTCCCCAACTACCGGTGATGACGTAATCCGCACTGCCCTCAGCCGGCAGAAAATTCATCGGGATCATTGAAAATTGGAGGCTGGCCCCGCCTTGAAGAAACAGCACGTGATAGTTATCAGGAACGCCGAGCAACTCTCTCAAACCGCTCTCGGCGCGATTGAAGATTTCGTCAAACGTTTTCGAACGATGACTGATTTCCATCACCGACATGCCAACCCCCGGAAGGCTCAACATATCGCGCTGAGCTTCCTCCAGCACCGGGATCGGAAGCACCGCCGGGCCGGCGCTGAAATTGTGTATTCGTTCCGTCATTGTTCTCTCCTGGTAAATAGTGAATGATTTTAGCTCGGCAACGCGTCTCAATCGGTTTCTCGGTCAGAGACAACGTTCTTACTGTTCACTATTTACCATTCACTATTTACCATCTGTTTATTTACCGTCTTTCTGTTGCGAACGCATCATGCGGCCGGCAACACGGGTAATTAACGATCGCGGCGCCAGACGCTCACTCTGAGTCATTAGAAAATTTGTCCAACCCGAGATGATGTGACTTTTCCCTTGCGCGAGACCGCGCAGGGCCGTGTCCACCACCTCTTCCGGCGTTTGCGAGACCCGCGCCGGAGGCTTGTGGCCGCGCGCTGCTTCGAAGAAATTCGTGTCGGTCACACCGGGACAGAGCGCCAGTATCTTAATCCCGTACGCTCGATTCTCCTCCCATAGCGCCTCCGAAAATGAAAGTACAAACGCTTTCGTAGCGGCGTAGGTTGCCATATAAGGCACGGGCTGAAAGGCCGCAGTCGAAGCAACGTTGATGATGGCTCCTTGTTTGCGCTCGATCATTGGTTGCAGAAAGCGGTGGGTCAGTTCTACCAGTGACTTGATGTTGAGATCGATCATGTTCAACTCGCGCGCGAGGTCGAGCTTGCTAAACTCACTCATCGAGCCAAACCCGGCGTTATTGATCAGCATGTCAACGGTCAAGCCACGTTTGGTCGCTTCTGCAAACAACTGTGCCGGCGCTTCGGGCGTGCTGAGATCGAGCGCCACGTATTGTGCGCGAATGCTGTTGGAACGGCCAAGTTCATTGCACAGTGTGATGAGCTTTTCTTCTGAACGCGCGACCAACAAGACATTGCGGCCACGTGCTGCGAGCTTGCGGGCAAAGACTTCGCCAATGCCGCTGGATGCGCCGGTGATGAGGGTCGTGTTCATAATCTACATGATGACGCGCGAAGGGAGTTGGCGCTGATCAGAAATCACCGAGCCATCTCTGCGTGCTCCTCGTTTTGAAGGCACCTCAATGATGTCGTACGGCTGCAGGATGAATTCTTCTTCACGGCCTTTCTTGATCGCATTCAAGTCCACGATGATTTCTTCCCGGGTCGAGTCGGATTTACTGCGAAAGATCCTAACCCTTTTGATGTTGCTGTCGGGCAGCACGCCTCCGGCAATAGCGATTGCCTGCGTTAGCGTCGGCTTCGTCTCGAAATGAATACCTTGAGGCGCCGGAACGTTGCCAACCACATAGACAGTGACCTGCTCAACTACGAGAACCTGGTCACCCGGTTGCAGATAAGGGTTGGTCCTTTCATCGTCGCTGGGCAATTGCGATAGCTTGTAGAAATCCGCCGCCGGCGGTTGCTGTAGGTGCGGCAGACAGTCGATGCACCCTGCCATTACTTGACGCGGTGGCTCGCAACTGGGTACGGCGGAGTGGATCACCTTAACGGTTTCTGTCGCTTCAGGGTTCACGCCACCAGCCACCACAATCGCCTCCGAAAGTCTTAGCGAGCGATCGAGGCGAACGCGCGACGGCGAACGGACCGCGCCATAAACCACGACACACAATTTAGGGGTTGCATCCAGGTTCGGCGAATTACCGTGCACAGTCGGCTGAGCCAACGCTGAACTGGTGGCTAATAGCCCCAGTCCAACGACAGCGATCACTGATAATGAGAGTTTGTTTCTCATAACGAGGTCCAGGAACTAGCTGATCTCCAGGACACTGAGCTCAATAACATCCGCACTGCCCGCACGCAAACCATCCAAAATAGCTGGCGATGGCGCCTTGTCAAGATTGATGCGCGCCACAGCAGCTTCGGCGCCTTCGAAAACTATGTTCTCCATCTCCTGAACGTTGATCTGTTCACTTTTGATAGCATCAAGCACGGCAGCCAACACTCCGGGACGATCCAGATGCCGAACAACCAGCCGGTGCGTAGCGGGAGTTTGTCTGGCCAGATTTACAACGTTGGGTACATTCCCAGTTTCTTTAAAATCGCGAACGATTCTCACCGTCTCCGCAGCAATTGCTTCCTGAGCCTGGTCGGTGGAGGCGCCGATGTGATGGGTGCCGTATAGATTCTGCTCCCTCGCAATCTCATCGGTGAACGCGGCCGTCGCTGAAGTTGGCTCTCCGGCAAACACATCCAACCCGGCCCGAATGCCGCGCGTCTTCATCACCTCCACCAACGCCGCCTGGTCCACCACCTCGCCGCGCGCAGTGTTGATGAAGTGTGCGCCTTCTTTCATGGAGGCGAAGAACTCCTTGCCGAGGAATGATCTGGTGTCCGCGTTCAGAGCCACATGCACACTGACGATATCCGCATCGCGCGCCACCTCGGCCGGTGATGCTTTGTATTCAACTCCAAGTTCGGCGGCGCGCTGCGGAGTCAGACTGCGACTCCAGGCAACTACTCGCATCCCAAAGGCCTGGGCCCGCGGAATCATTTCCGCGCCGATCTTTCCTACGCCCACCAGGCCAAGGGTTCGACCGAAAAGCCCGCGGGCTTTGGAAAACTCCTTTTTGTTCCATTCTCCGCGGCGCAACGAGATCACGTTGTCGGCAATTCGCCGATCAAGGGCGAGCACTAAGGCAAAAGCGAGTTCAGCGACGGCTATCGAATTTTTGCCCGGACAGTTTGAGACGTAAATGCCACGCCGTGAGGCTGCAGCGACATCAATGGTGTTGAAGCCCGCCCCGGCGCGGACCACCAGCTTAATCTGGCCCGCCGCTAACATCGGTTCAGTCACTTTGGTCCCGCGTACGACTAACACATCCGGCATCTGCTGGCGGATTGCTTCGGTCAGGGCATCCTCTTTGAGATCGGGTAGGAACGAGACTTCGCAGCCGAGGGCCTTTAAACCATCGCGGCCGGATTGTTCAAATTTGTCAGCGATTAGTACGCGCATCGTTTAGTCCAACGGACTTACTCAAATTTTATGAATCAGCAGTCCGTCGCGCAGCTTCGGCTCAAACCAGGTCGACTTCGGCGGCATGATCTCGCCGGCATCAGAAACGCGCAGCAAGTCTTCCATTGTTGTCGGGTAAAGCGAGAATGCTACTGCTGCCTTTCCCTGGTCGACGAGCCGTTTCAATTCCTGGCTACCACGCACGCCGCCAATGAAATCGATTCGCTTGTCGGTGCGGACGTCTTTGATACCTAAGATAGGATCAAGCACCAAATCCTGGAGAATACTCACGTCCAACGAAGCCACAATTCCCTGGGCCGGCGTCACATCGGAACGCAAATTGAGCGCATACCACTTGCCGTCAAGGTACATTCCCCATTGTGCCCGCCGCTCTGGCGTTTCGCCGGCGCCTTCGGTCACCTCAAAATTCTTTTTTACGGCTTCAATAAAATCGCTGTTCGACAAGCCATTCAAATCGCGCACCGCACGGTTGTAAGCAAGTATCTGCACCTGATCATCCGGAAAAATAACCGCCAGGAAGAAGTTGTATTCTTCGTCGCCGGTATGACTGAAGCTCTGTTCCCTGAGTTCGGCGCGCGCCCGGGCAGCGCTGGCCGCCCGGTGATGCCCATCGGCAATGTAAAGGAACGGTATCTCGCGAAACGCATGAACAAAGCGCACCGCATCGGGAACATGCCACACGGTGTGCTGAACTCCGTCTTCAGCGGTGAAGTCGAAAATGGCATTTGTCATCGTCGTCTCCATCACCATCGTGTCTATTTCGCGGCTGGCCCTGTAGGTAAGAAACACCGGCCCGGTTTGCGCGCGCAGGGCCATCATGTGCTGCGTGCGATCGTCTTCCTTGTCACGGCGCGTGCGTTCGTGTTTACGAATTAAGTCCTGGTCATACTCATCTACCGAGCAACAAGCAACCACGCCAACCTGTTCGTGTTCCCCCATGATCAAGCGATATAGATACAGGCTCGGGATCTTTTCACTGACGAGCGGACAATCTTTGATAAGTTTTTCAAAGTTTACCAACGCTCGGCGGTAGACTGGATCGCTGTGCGTGTCGATGTCTTCCGGCATGTCAATCTCCGGCCGGGATACGTGCAGGAAACTTAAGGGATTGTTCGCCGCCAGCGCGCGTGCTTCGTCAGTGCTAACGACGTCGTAAGGAACACTTGCAACCTCGCTGGCCCGGTTAGCTTCAGGACGCAGGCCACTAAAAGGACGAATGACTGCCACTAATTCCTCCCAGCGCAGATGCCAACTACAATTACGTGTATGCAGAATTCGAGCTGCGCATTATTTGCCGACGGTTTGATTGTGGAGCTTGTTCCTAAAGACTATCCGTTCCCGCGTAGTCTTAGCAAGCTGGAAAATCACAACTTAACCCACCCTCGCGAACAGAAAATCCGAAGAAACTGAAGTGCTTTCGAGTGACACGGCGGTGAGGCAAGAGTCGGTGTAGAATGAGGTCACATGTCTAATCCGAGGAGCACCGCTTTAGAGCAGGCACAAAAAGAACTTGAAGCAAGATTACGCGAACTGGATGAGCGACTGGGTAACGAGATGCGTGCGCGCGGCTTTGATCCGGCACAGGACGCGAATCTGGCACTCACGGGTCCGCTTGCGAAGCTCTATATGGAACGGGAAACTTTAAGGGAGGAACTGGAAACGTTGACTGCAGCAGAAAACTCGACGGACGAACGAGGCTGATCATGACAGAAATCGAGAGGATAATAGATCAACTGAATCGGGCTTTTGTTGGGGAAGCGTGGCATGGTCCAGCGGTCTTCGAGATTCTGGAAGGAATCACAGCGCAGCAAGCCGTCGCACACCCACTTGCTGGTGGACATAGCATTTGGGAACTCGCGCTACACATTACTGCCTGGACACGCGCTGGTTCGCGAAGGTTGCAAGGCGATCGGGCTCAACTGACCGATGTTGAAAATTTTCCGCCGGTGACAGACTCGAGTGAGCGAGCGTGGGAAGAAACGCGGGAATCTATAAAGTTGGCTTACGAAGAGTTGTGTGGCGCCATCCTGCTTCTTGACGACTCGAAACTTGACCAACCCATCATCGAAGGCATGAGTTCAATCTACGTCACGCTTCACGGAGTGATTCAGCACAGCCTTTACCACGCAGGTCAGATTGCGATATTGAAGAAAGCATTTTCTGAGGGACAAACAAAATGAATGATTTGGCTGAACGTCAGTGTGTTCCCTGCCGCGGTGGAGTGCCGCCGCTACCGGCGGAAGAGATCGCAAAACTGCAGGCCCAACTCGACGGTTGGGAAGTGGTGGCGGAGCACCACCTGCGGAAGGAATATAAGTTTGAGGATTTCAAGGCCGCGCAGGATTTTGCTAATCGAGTAGGCGAACTCGCCGAGCAGCAGTGGCATCATCCCGACATTTGCTATGGCTGGGGTCGAGCGGAAATAACTATCCGGACACATAAGATCGACGGTCTGACTGAAAGCGATTTCATCCTCGCCGCAAAGATTGATCAGCTCGGCTAGTGGGTGCGCGGGGATGCCATCTGTGACAGAGTTTTTGCAATGAATCCAAATAGCGTGTGACGCAGCTGATCGGAGGTTTGGAATGAACACGTGCTACGATCCGGCTATGTCCGAAAACGACAAACTCATTAACTTCATAGCCAACACGGTTGAGAGTCTGCGCCAGCGTGTCGATACGATCAGCGAACAAATGGCAACGAAGATTGACCTCGCTAATCTTAGAGATGAGATGGCGACCGAATTCGCAGCGGTGAAGGAACAAATGGTCACCAAAGATGAGCTCGCGGCGGTGAAAGCTCAGATGGCCACTAAAGATGAGTTGAAAGATGGTCTCGCGGCGCTAAGAATCGAAATGGCCACGAAAAATGACCTGGGACGATTGGAAACCACGATGCGTGGCGAATTCGAGCAAGTGCATCTTCGCCTTGACTCGATTGATCGGAGGGTTCGACACGCGCATCGGGCAGGTCGAAACTGATGTTAGCCGTCTGCGCAGCGTGGTGTATTTGCTGGTTAAGGACAAACCCGATATGTTGCGGCTTCTGGGCCGCACCGATCCGGGCGAGCGTCGTCCGCAAAGCTGAGTCAATCCTCTTGCACTTCAGGTCGATATATCGCTTCCGTTTCTGCAATCATTCGCTCCAGACTGAAGTTTGCCGCCGCCGCTTGCTGAGCCGCCGCACCCAAACGAGCCCTCTGTTCCTTATCTCTAAGCAACAACAAGATTGACTCTGCTAACGCACCGACATTCTCAATCGGAACCAGCCGGCCCGTTTCACCCTGCCTTAATAATTCGGTGGCTCCTTCAGTTTCAGTTGCGACGACAGCGGCGCCGCTGGCCATTGCTTCCGCTATGGCTAGTCCAAAAGATTCCGTATGCGATGCGGAAACGAAAACATCCAGAGCGCAGTAGAGTTCCGCTAGATCGTCCAACCAACCTACCAGGCTGACATGTGCGGATAGATTTAGTTCCTTTATTAATCCTTCGAGCCGCTTCAGATGCTGTTTTTTCTGTGAATGATCAACCCCAGCAATAATAAAGTGTGCCTGCGGTAGTTGCTTCAGTAATTGCGACGCCGCGCGAAGTATCTCTTCTTGTCCCTTTAGTGGCGTTAACTCTCCTACGGTTCCCACCAGCAAACTGTCCGCGGGCAGTTGCCAGCTTTCAAGAAACTCGCGTCGATTAAACCTCGCTCTCGCTTGCGAAAATCTGGCGGTATCGATCCCGTTTAGTACCACACTGATTTTTTCCGCAGGTACGATCGCATCGGCCTTGATTCGCGCTGCGACCGCTGACGAAACAGCAATAATTCGCGCCGCCCGCAAGAGAGTGATCCGATGCAGTCGACTCAAAGGAAACAGCACGTGACGGGTAATTATTAAGGTCGAGTCCGGGTTGGTACGCGTGGCATAGGCAGCCAATGGATAATCGCGGGCCATGTGCGCATGTACGAGCTGAATTCTCTTCCTGCGCACGAGCCGAGAGAGAGCTTGAGCGCTTGTTGCATCAAGCGAGTTTCGCAAAGGAAGTGTAGATATGTTTTCGTTTGCCAGGCTTGCCAGTTCTTTTATCAAAGGTGAGTTTGGTCGTAGCGCAACATAGACATCATGCCCACGACCAGCGAGCCCATTAGCGAGGTCCGCAAGGTGACGCTCGCCGCCGCCAAGAGACTGAGCTGAACTTATCTGAAGAATTCTCAACTTGGAATTGTGGGAACGAGCAAGCTTGAACGTCTTAGGCAGACTGAATGTACACAAGAAATCGTTAGGCTTCCAGATAAACCCGCAGCACAGCACCAGGTCATTCATGTTTGACCAACAAACGAGCCCTGAGCAGTGCGCAAAAGCACCGCTGCCCGCGTACCAAACCCAAACAGAGTCAAGGAGCTGTGTTTGCTTACGAGCTAGGCATCTACTCATGGATCGGACAAACCACTGCGAAAACCCTGGCTACTGATCGGCACACCTGTTGCCATTGTAGTCAGTCGAGACGTTTGCAGACGGACACTTGAAGGAGGATGAGTTCATGGCGAAGCCAAAATTAATCACAGGTCTTTTTAAGAATCGTTTAGCGGCGGAAGCCGCGGTAGACGCAATCATGAAGCGCGGGTATACGCGCGACGACATTAGTGTGTTGATGTCTGACGCCACCAGGAGTAAGGAGTTTGCATTGCAGGCACGCACTCACGCAGCCGACGGTGCCGGCGTAGGTGGTGCATTGGGCGGAGTGGTCGGGGCCGCGCTCGCCACCATCGTCGCGGTCGGTAGCACAATTGTCCTGCCAGGATTGAACCTCGTGATCGCCGGTCCGATTGTGGCGGCGCTTGCGGGTGCGGGCGCGGGAGCAGCGACGGGAGGCGTTATAGGAGCTCTCATCGGCGCCGGCATACCCGAGTATCGGGCCAAGGTTTACGAAGCCGGCTTACTGAGCGGCGGCATTCTGCTGGGAGTCGAAGCTAAGTCGGACGATGAAGGGGATAAACTAGAGGAACTCCTTGGTGCGCTGGGCGGGGAACACGTTCGCGCCGAGTAAGGGTGTTACTAACGGTCACACAAGAAAAAGGGCTTACGACTTCCGGGAGTCGTAAGCCCTGTTACTTTGCTTCAGGTCAGACGTAGCAGAACATGCTCGCCTGTTATAGAACTACTTGCTAATTGATTCGCCGATATCTTCGATCGCTTCACCCACTTTTCGCTTTGCGGTACCGAATCCTTCCTGCACTTTACCGCCAGCACGATCGGCGTTGCCCTCTGACTCCAGGTCGCGGTCGTTGATTGCCCGGCCAACAGTTTCCTTGGTCGCGCCTTTTGCCTGATCGAATTTTCCTTCAAGTTCATCTCTGTTTGGTAAACCCATTGAACCCTCCTTTGCTGATCTCCGACGAATGATTTCGTCTGGATGCGTCAGCATGAAGAGAGCAACATGCGTTCCTCGAAACAGAAAGCTGTTTTTTGATGAGCTTGTAACGAGATCCAGTAGGTTTGAGGATAAACACTCAGGAAAAGTTCGAGGCTTTGCAGTGCTTAATTGTGTATGGTTGTAGACCGGACACGCGTGATCTTGAGACGGCCCTGTGGCCTCAAACGCCATCAGCTTCCTGAGAACTATTCTTTACGAATCTGTCGTGCTTTTCGCAGACCGGAAGGCGAACTTCAAAGCGAGTGCCCTCGCCCGGTTCACTAACAACCAAAATCTCACCTTTGTGCCGAGTGATGATGCCGTGAGAAGCAGAAAGGCCAAGTCCACTTCCAAGTTTCCCTTTGGTGGTAAAAAATGGCTCGAAGATTCTTGAAGCAGTTTCCGCGGACATGCCGCAGCCAGTATCAGCGACCCAGAAGCAACCACTCTCAATTTCGGCGCGTGCTCCGATTTCCATTACACCGCCGTCAGGCATTGCGTCTACGGCGTTAAAAATCAGATTCAGTACTACTTCGCGCAGTTCAGCCTGTTCACCCATTACATAGACTGACTCCGAGCCTTCCACCTTCACCTCGATCGTCCCCTTGCGCGATTTGCTCTGCCACTTCGGCCGGGCGATATCGATGCTGGAAGTTATGAGGTAGTTCAGCTCAACGGGTGCAAACTCGCTCTCAGAATCGCGACGTGCAAACTCGAGTATGCGGCGCAACGTCTTCGTACCGTCTTCTACCGCATTCGTTATTACTTGCAGACTCCTGGAGGAGACATCATCGGTAGCATTTCTGAGTAATAGCTGGGCGCGTCCCTGGATCACGGTCAGTGAATTGTTCAAATTGTGCGCAACGCCGGCGGCTAATTCTCCAACTGCGCGGAGCTTGTCAGACTGCGCCATCAATTCGTGTTCGCGCTTCCGGTCTGTAACGTCGCGCAGGAAGACCAGTGCCCCGGCAATTTCACCGTCCTTCCAAAGCGGTGAGGTATGGGCTTCGGTGTGGCGAGTGGAACCGTCCAGGGCGTTAATGCGAACTTCATGTTCAGTATCATCGCCCTTCATGGTACGGCGTAAATTCTCCTCGGTGAGTGCACGTGAGTCAGAAGAAATGAGGTCCAGAAAATTGCCGCCGGTCAACATCGAGGGTTTGAATGTTTGCGCTCGCTCATTCATCCAGGTAATTCGGCCGGCAGTGTCCAGCGCATAGATCTCGTCGAGAGTTCGGTCGGCAATATTCGCGAGAAACGACTTGTGAGCAATCGCTTCAGCTTCAGCCCTGCGAAGGTTTGAGATATCGCGTGCGATCACGAGAGCGTTCAGTTGCAGATCCTTTCCCTGAAGGGGCTCGACGATAATAGAAATCGAGTTCTCATTGTCTGAGGCAGCCGGGATTTCCACTTCCACTTTCTCGAGACTCTGCAAGGCGCGATCTACGACACAAGTGTCAACGCCCTCAACTCGCCAAAACATCTCGCAGCAAAGTGTCCCGGCCACCGGTTCACTACCTTGCAATCGTGTAGCGGCGTCGTTCGCTCTAACCAGGCGACGGTCACTGCCAAACAAATAGACTGCGTCGGGTAGTGTGGCAAAAGCTGCTCGAAGCAGACCCTCTTCAGTCTCTTGACTCAAGAGTGAAGCGTCGTCCGGCAAATCTCGAAGCAGGCTATTTGAGTCTTGCGTTTGCATTGGTCTTGGAAAAACAGGCGAGAGGTTAACTAGTGCCGCTGAAAGCGGTTGCCGAAGATAGTAACAAATTCAGGGATTGGGCTGCCAGAAATTTGCGCTCTTGAAAATAGTTCGGGCGTGTTCCCCTGGAGGAACACGCCCGAGTTATGCGGTTTAGTTACCCTTTTCTTAGAACTGGAACCGAGCCGCCAACTGAACCTGGCGCTCGCGGAAAAGAGTGCTGTCAGCGCCGGTAACGCTTTGGAAGCCGTTGACGCCGCTATTGTAGGTCAGGGTGGTGCCGGCAAGTGAATACGCCGTCGTGCTCACAGTGGTGACCTGGGTGCGATTAAAGAGATTGAATCCCTCAGCTAGCAATTCCAGCTTAGTGCCTTCGGTGATGCTGAAGCGTCGTGAAATACGCATGTCGAGGTACCAAATTTTTGGTTGCTTGAAGAAGTTGCGTGGAACCAGTGCCAAACGGGTAGCGCCACCGGAACCGTTAACGCCACCGCCTGGAGTTGTACAGGAAGCAGTGATTCCTCCACTAGTACAGGTCGTAAAACCAAACGAAGCCGGAGCGATAGTGCCGGAGACGTTGCCGCTGTAACGCTGTCCTGAGAACGAGTTAAAGATTGGAGCGATCGTCCAACCATTAAGTAGCGCCCGGGATGCATGACTACCACCCTTGAAGTCGGTGTTGTAAACCAGACTGGCTACAAACTTGTGCCTTCGGTCAAATGCTGACAGACCGTTTTCGGCTTGCTGGTCGAAGGCGTTGAACGGAGCGTTGGCCAAAGTGAACGTGGCTGAAGTTTGGCCGTTGTCATAAGCTCGCGACAGCGTGTAGTTCGTTTGGAACTGCAAGCCATTGGTCAGACGTCGGTTCGCCTGAAGCACCAGCGCGTGGTATTTAGAGTAGACATCGCTGCGAATTTCTGTGATTGCCGCGAATGACGAGATAGGTCTTGCAGTCGTGAAAGCCGTGGGCTGCGTAGCGCCAAGGAAGATAGGCGTCTTGAAGGTCTGCCCGTCGAAAGGCCCACCGACGATGGATATGTTTACTATACCGCTCGGCGCGGGCAGATTGGTATCTACGAAGTTCGGCAGAGAATTAGCGAAGCTGCCCAGGTACGAAGCAGAAACTACGGTGTTCCTCGCAACCTCTCGCTCAAACACAAAATCCCACTGGTGTATCTGCGGCAGCTGGAATTTTGGAGAGAAATACTGAACCGCCGAAGGTACTAGCGCTCCTCCTGGCGTGAGCAGATTCGGATAAATTGGGGACCCTGCAGCCGAAGCCAGCAGAGTGACTTGACGCTGGCCGCGGTCAATGCCGACACCTGTATTAACAAGCGCGTTGTAAACGGTCGAGTTGATCACGCGGCCATAGTAAATACCCCAGCCACCACGAATACTGGTCTTACCGTCACCGTTGACGTCATAGGCAAATCCAAGACGCGGACCGACGTTGTTGCGATCATTCACGCTGTTGCCGGTCTGCGGTAGAACCGGATTAACGTTAATTGGGGTCGGGTTTCTTTGGTATTCGTAGCGCACCCCCAGATTAAGCGTCACGCGTGGACTAATGCGCCAATCATCCTGGAAGAAGTAGTTAAGATCGGTGGTCTTCATAGTTAGGCCGAGCAGACCCTGGCCCTGATTGAAGTTACCGCCATAACACTTGCCTCGGGTTCTGGTGCTGCTGTAGCACGGCGTCCCGGCCGGTAGTCCATTGCCATTGACGAAGTTGGTGTAATCAACGATGAAGTCGTTGAGACCGCTGTAGTATCCAATATTGTTTGCGGCGCCAGTGTAATTGAACTCGCCACCGGAAAAGCGCAAGTTGCTGATGATGTCCTTGACAAGATTTACGTCACCGCCGAATTTGAACGTATGGTTGCCTGACGTGAGCGTCACCGTATCGGCAAACTGGTGTCGACGTTCATCCGGGAAAGCTGGACGTTCGAGAAACTCGGGTATTCCAAAAGTGAAGCCCTGCTGAATAAAGGTCTGCGGCGAACGGCCGCCAACCGAATTGGTGGGCTCGCCAGGTAGCGGCGGCTGACTAAGCTGGAATTCGTTGTCACGGCCCCACTGGAAGCGAAACTCATTGATTAGGGAGCTATTAATCGTTGAGGCCAGGCGCAGATTCAGCGAGTCGATATTCACGCCGTCGTCGCCAAAGTTATCTCGGGCGCGCGTATTGATTGCCTGTGTTTGAATTCCGGCGGGTGAAACCCAACGAAGGCGATTGTACGTTGCCGTGAACGTGTTATTGCTGTTCAGGTTCCAATCAATCTTCGGCAGAAACAGCCGCTGATTTCCGGTGCGTGGTACGTCACCAGACAGGCCGTTGAGGAAGTTGAGAGCACTGTCGACCTGCGCGTTGGTTAAGCCTTTGCCTGCCGTGGTGCCTCCAGTACGG
>Ga0134126_10001397_pt1 | contig 30632 bp, 31 predicted proteins | sample KB31752_FD_96881 | JGI IMG/M metagenome (GOLD analysis project Ga0134126, IMG submission 96881) | Terrestrial soil microbial communities with excess Nitrogen fertilizer from Kellogg Biological Station, Michigan, USA - KB3-175-2 | ecosystem: Environmental > Terrestrial > Soil > Unclassified ... | reverse complement strand
TCTTGCTAATGCCGCGATCGGCGCTGACGGGCAATGGCCTATTCATCACTGAGACATTAGGCTACGCGAGTAGATCACCTTCCGGAAGACGAAGGGAACGGCGGCGGCATTGGGGGATGCGGAGTGGCGGCGGATTGCCGGTCTCCGCGTGGTCGTCTCCTGGCCCGAGGGCCACCCCGGGCCCCCGCCCGGGGTGGTCGTGACCCCGCGGGCCCGCATCGCCGGCACGCTCGGCGTCCTGCTCATCCTGAGCGGACTGCTGGCCGTGGGCGTCGTCCTGCTGTCCCAGATACACGCGCCGCAGCCCTCGGCGGCGGCCGCCGGCACCACGTCCGCGTCCAGGCTCGGGCCGCGACTGCGGCGCTCGCCGCCGGTGTCCGTCCAGATCCCGGCCATCGGCGTGGACTCGGCACTGCTGCACCTGGGCGTCAACCGCAACGGCACCATGCGGGTCCCGTCGATCACGACCGCCTCCGGCCGGGCCGCCTGGTTCAAGTACTCGGCCACCCCCGGCCAGATCGGGGTATCGGTCATCGAGGGCCACGTCGACAGCTACCAGGGCCCGGCGGTGTTCTTCCGGCTCGGGGCGCTGCGCCCCGGCGACCGCGTCGACGTGCGACTGGCCGACGGGGTCACCGCCATTTTCCGCGTCACCGGCGTGCGGGAGTACCTCAAATCGCGTTACCCGGCCAGGACTATTTACGGGTCCACGCGCCGGGCCGCCTTGCGGCTGATTACGTGCGGCGGCTCATTTGACTATGCGACCCGCCATTACCAGAGCTCCACGGTCGTATTCGCGTCCCTGACCTCATCGAGGCGGCCCGGACAAGCCAGGGCCCACCGCTGATCGCCGCGCCCCGGACTCCGGTGCTCTCGGGCGGCCCCCGCCAGCCAGCAAACGGGCATAGACGACTGACAGTATCTCAGCGGTCACGTCCGGAGGTATCGTCTTTGAGAAGACTACGGGGAGAAAGGTGACCTGCTTGCGCCTCGCACCGAAAGGCGGTCGCAGTTCAGTGCTCGCCCCGCGTAACTGGCGAGTGGCCAGCCGGCTCATCCTGCTGGTAGCTATCCCGGCGGTCCTGGGGCTGACCCTGGCCGGGCTCCGGGTGGCCGGCTCCGCCAGCACCGCGCGGACCTACGGCCAGGTCAGCGAGATCGCGGCCCTCGGCCAGCAGGTCACCGGTTTAACTCAGGCACTGGAACACGAGCGCTCCGAGGCCGCGGCGTTCGTCGCCGGCGGGCGCCCGGCCCCCGGCCTGGCCGACCTCGACAAGCAGTACGCCACCACTGACACCTGGGCCGGCCAGGTGCGCCGCCTGGTGAGCCAACTCGACCGCGCCCAGCCGTCGGCCCGGACCCGCGCCAGCGCCGCCTCGGGCCTGGCCAGCATCTCCGCGCTGCCCGGCCTGCGCCGGGACACCGCTCAGGGCCAGGCATCCGCGATGGACGTGATCAGCGGCTACTCGACCGCGATCACCGGCCTGTTCCCGGTCCTTGACGGCATCGCCGACCAGGACGACAACCCGGTTCTCATCACCAGCGTGCGCGCGCTCGGCGCGCTGGCCCGGCTCAAGGACCAGGCCGCGCAGCAGCAGGCCATCCTGGGCTCGGCGCTCGCCGGAGGCCGGCTGGAGCCCGGCGCGCTCGCCGCACTGACCGTCGCCCAGGCCCAGGAAGCCAGCTACACGGCCACGTTCCGGGGCTCGGCCACCGCCGAGGAGGGCTGGGCGCTGACTCGCACGCTGGCCGGACCGCAGGCCCGGCAGGCCAGCGCCGTGGAGCAGCGCGCTATCGCGGCCGGGGCCGGCCCGCTGGCCCTCGGTCCCGGTGCGACCGCGCGGTGGCAGAGCGGTACCTCCTACACGGTCGGGTGGCTGCGGCACGCCGAACAGCAGCTCATCCGCTCGATCAGCACCGACGCCAGGGACCAGCAGCGCAGCGCAAGCACCGCCGCGCTCGTCACCGGCGGCATCGCGCTGTCCGGGCTGCTGCTGACCCTGCTGATCGCGCTGCTCATCGTCAGGTCCGTGGTGCGCCCGCTGCGACGGCTCGAAGCCGCCGCCCTGGACGCCGCCGAGTCCCGCCTGCCCGCCTAGATCCGCGCGCTGACCGCCGGAGGCGAGCCGGGGGCGCCCGTCCTGGCCTCACCCATCGATGTCGCGGCCGGCGGGGAGATCGGCGAGGTCGCCCGCGCCTTCGGCCGCCTGCACCAGGAGGCCGTCCGGATGGCCGGCGAGGAGGCCCGGCTGCGTGACAGCGTCGGCGTCGTCGTGGCCAGCTTCTTCCGGCGCAGCCACCCCCTGCACGACCGGCTGCTGCGGCTCATCGACAGCATGGAGCTCAGCGAGGAGAACCCCGAGCTGCTGGGCCGCCTGTTCCAGATGGACAGCCTGGCCACCCGGATGCGCCGCCACTCCGACACCGCCCTCGTCCTGGCCGGTCACGAGAGCCCGCGCCGCTGGACCGAGCCCGTCCCCCTAGTTGACGTGCTCCGCGCCGCGGCCTCCGAGATCGAGCACTACGACCAGGTCGACATCGACGTCCAGTCCGACGTCGTGGTCAGCGACGACGCCGCCGTTGACATCGTGCACCTGCTGGCCGAGCTGATGGAGAACGCGACCTCGTTCTCCGCCGAGGGCACTCAGGCCCGCGTGTCCGGCTTCCTCGACCCCGACAACGGCGGGGCGCTGATCGACATCACCGACGACGGCCCCGGCCTGCCCGACGACTACCTCGGCTGGCTCAACTGGCAGCTCGCCCATCCCCTGCCCGCCGACGCCACGGTCGCCCACCAGCTCGGCCTGTTCGCCGTCTCGCACCTGGCCGCCAGGCACGGCATCAGCGTCGTGCTGACCCGGCCCGAGGAGGGCGGCACCAGCGCCCAGGTCCGCCTGCCGGACGACATGGTCGGCGGTGGGGCCCGGTTCGGCGGCGGTGCCCGCGAGCTCAACGCCACCACCGATTGGAATAACGGTGCCTCGGCCGTGGCGGCCGATCCCCTCCGCTCGGCGCCGCAGCTCACGGCCGGGCCGATCCCCATCGACGATGATGCCGCCCTGACCCTCGGCGCGCCCGTGGCCGCTCCCGCTTCCGCTCCGCCTGAGCCTCCCGACGCGCCCGGTCCCGAGCCTGAGCCCGAGCTCGTCGCCGGACCGACGACCGGCCCGCTGCCCATCTTCGACTCCGTCCAGTCCGCGTACGCCCAGGCCAGCCGCCACGACCCTGCGACCGGGCCGGCCTCGGCTCCGGCCCCGGCGCCGCCGCCGCCGAACGGCCCGGCTCCGGCCAATGGCCAGGACCCGCCCGAGCTTCCCCGGCGTATCTCACGAGCCAGCTCCGTCACCGGCACCGCCGGCGACCGCGGCACCCCGCCCGCCCCGTCGCCCGAGTCCGCGCGAGCCGGCCACCGCCGCCTGGCCAGCTTCCAGCAGGGCTCCCGCCGGGCCAGGGCCACTGCGCAGCTCGAACGCGAAGCCGACGCCGAGCCCGACCAGCCCGCCGAGGCCCACCAGCCCGCCGAGGCCGACTGACAGGCGAACCCGTGGATCCGGCCCCCCAGCCGCAGGACCCCGCCCAGCTCATCTCGGACCTGGCCGAGCGCGTTCCCGACGTCCGCCACGTCCTCATCGTCTCCGCCGACGGCGTCCCCCTCGTCGCGTCGCGCCAGACCCCGGCCCGGCACCTCGACCAGCTCGCCGCCATCACCTCGAGCCTGATCAGCCTGGCCGACAGCACCGCCAGGATCCTCGACTACGGTCCCGTCACCGAGGCCGTCGTCGTCATGGAGGAAGGCACCTTCGTCATCATGGCCGTCGACGCCGGCGCCAGCCTGGCCGTGCTGACCACCGCCGCCGCCGACCTCGACCAGGTCGCCTACGAGATGACCATGCTCGTAGAACGCTCAGCCCCCACCCTCACCACCCCCGCCCGCTCTCCCGTCGCCAGCTCCACCCCGGCCCCTGCCGCTGACCGCGACCCAGGCCGTCGACGTCGACGCCGCCCCGGCCCCGCTGACGACGCCGAGCCCGACGCTGCCCCCTGAACTCCCCGGTGCGGCCGCTTCTTGCTGTTATCAGCGCCACTCACTCATAGTCGGTCCGACGCCCGCTGTGGATGTCCCGTTGGGTACCTGTGGAGGTACCCAACGGGACATCCACGGCCCGACAGCCATGATCATCCGACCGGGGCCTCTCGGCGATGGCGGCCAGCACTGCCGCCGTCTCGGCCGGCGCGGCGAGCATCAGGTCGTGGCCGAACGGCAGGTCGCGCGTCTGCCAGCCTGCATCGACGGCGAGCTCGAACGATGCCGCCAGGCTGGGCAGCGGTGGTTGCGTGTGGCGGATGTAGGACTGGCGGACGCCGTCCAGTGCCGCCGGGTCGAACTCCACCGGGTCGGTCGTGCACCGGAGCGGGAAGTCGGTCAGCCTTGGCCCGACCAGCGCGCGCAGCCCGGGGTCGGTGATCCCCCACTGCTCCAGGAACGCCGGTGAGGCCGGCACCCGCCAGCCGTCGCCGCCCGACGCCGCCAGCTCGCGGTACTGCTGCGCCACCTGCGGCGGCTCCACTTCCAGCAGGCTCTGCCTGGGCCGGACGATGAACGCCGCCAGGTACGTCACCGTGGCCAGCCGCTTTGCCGCCTCCTGCGCCACCGGCCCGGCCAGCACGCCCGAGTAGCTGTGCAGCACCAGGTGCACGTCACGCAGGTCCTCGAACCACAGCAGGTCGGTGAGGTCGGTGACATGCGTCGCGACCCCGACCTCAGGAGTCAGCCCCTGCCGCCGGTCGCCCTGCCCGGTCAGTGTCGGCGCGTACACGTCATGCCCGCTGGCCACTAGCCGTTCCCGCACCCCGCGCCAGCACCATCCCCCGTGCATGGCCCCATGGACCAGAACAAACGTCGCCAATCCCGCCCCCAGCCCTCAACCCCCTGGTCAGCGCACTGCGCCGACCCCGGACCCGGTGAACATACCCAGGGCTCGCACGCAGCGACGCCGGCTGGTTGACACTCCGGGTGAGGTGCGGGGAGTCGGCGGTGCTCGCATGAGACCGGGGAAACGGGATACATGTGGCCCGACAGCTGCACGTTGCCGAGCCGGGAGCACGCCCACGTGTATCGACAGACGCTGAGGATCGCGACCGCCGTTGTCATGGCCGCCGCCGTGGGCGGGTGCGCCCTGACGACGCGGACCGACGCCCGGACGGCGGCCGCGCACCATCGCCATGGCCATGCCGCCAAGGGCCACGGCGGCCGCCGCCACCACCGGGCGCGCCAGAACGGACACGCGGCCGGGGCGGTCCGAGTACTGGTGGAGCCACGCGACGGGATCGGGCCGATCTACCGCCTCATCACGAAGGCTCGTTCCTCGATCGACCTGACCATGTACGAGCTGAACGATCCCAGGACCGAGGGAGATCTGGCCACTGCCGCCAGGCGCGGGGTGAACGTGCGGGTGGTCCTGGACCAGCACCTGGAGCGGTCCAGGAACATGGCCGCTTACCACTACCTGACGGCGCGCAAGGTGCACGTGCACTGGGCGCCGGCGGGCACGACCTACCACCAGAAGACGCTGACGGTCGACGGCGCGACCTCGGCCATCATGACGCTCAACCTGGTGGCGAGCGACTACGCGGGCACGCGCGACTTCGCGGTCATCGACACCCACCGGGCCGACGTGCGGGCCATCGTCGCCACCTTCGACGTGGACTACGCGGGGCGGCACATCCGGCCGCCGGACGGCTCGGACCTGGTCTGGTCACCGACCAACGCGCTGTCGTCGATCCTGTCGGTCATCAGGGCGGCCCGGCACACGCTGGCCATCGAGGACGAGGAGATGAACGACCCGACGGTGACCAGCGCGCTGGAGGCGGCGGCGAAGCGCGGTGTGCGGGTCGACATCACGATGACGACCAACTCGGAATGGGACCAGGTGTTTGGCGAGCTGGCCCATGCGGGCGCGCACATCCGGCTGTACCCGGATGACAGCAGCGCACCGTATATCCACGCCAAGGCGATCGTGGCCGACCAGGGCCGGTCGGGGCAGCAGGTGCTGGTCGGGTCGCAGAACTTCTCGGTGGCCAGCCTGGGCTACAACCGGGAGCTGAGCATCCGCACCCGCTACGGGCCGGCGGTGGCCGCGATCGGCCGGACGCTGGCCCACGACTTCGCCGGGGCTAAGCCCTACGGGCACGGCACGGGATCGCCGCCGGGCGGAAAGTCAGGCGGCGGGAAGTCGGGCGGCGGGAAGTCGGGCGCGTGGTGCAAGGCGACGGCGCGCGTCTATAAGGCGTCGCGGCACGAGAACGACGTCTACGTGCACTCGAATCAGCCGCACCAGAAGGCGACGGCACACGCCGACGGTCACTCGGGCAGCTACGAGACCAGCGGCTCGGGCTACGCGCTGATCTACCTCAACGGCCCGCCGGCCGGGGCGCGGATCACGGTGACGGTCGGCGGCGCGACCTGCACCACCAGCGACTGACCGGACACGCGGCCCGAGCCGGGACCGGGCTCAGGCCATCGTCTACGCCCACCGGCACGGGATTACCAGCAGCGACCGCGACTCCCACGGGCGCTGACCGGAAGGGTCACCCCTCGGCCAGGTCGGCCAGCCGGTCCAGCGAGAGCCCGAGCATGCCGGCCGTGGTCGCCCGGGCCCGTGGCAGCCGGTTCTCGTCGGTCAGCCGGGTCCAGTCGTAGGTGTGGGTGACCCGGGTGCGAGCCGGGCCGGCCGGCTCGAGCTCCCAGCGCCACAGGTGGCCGGGCGGCTTCTGGCCCGGCTCGGCGGGCGTCCAGGCGATCAGGCGGCCCTCGTCGAACTCGACCACGTGGTTCTCGCGGACCGCGCCACGGGCCAGCGTCATGCTGAACACGTCGCCGACCTGGCGGACGCGTTGCCCGGGAGCGGCCTGGCCCAGGTTGTCGTTGCCGTCCCAGCGCGGCTGCTGAGCCGGGTCCGCGATCAGGTCGAAGATCGGGCCCGCGTCGGCCGAGATCTCGCGGCTGGCAGTGACCACGCGCGGCTGCTCCGGCTGAGTCGTCATGAGCCCATCCAAGCATCCGCGCAGGCACGGGCCGACGTCGCCCGCCGGCCAGGTGGGCGATGACCCAGCTAGGCCGGGCCGGCGGACTCCTGCCCGGCCAGGTGCGCGATGACCTTGCTCGAGATGGCGTCGAGCGCGTCGACCTCGTCGGGCGTGAGCAGGCCGATCATGTTCCGGCGGACCGAGTCCACGTGCGGCGGGGCGGCCTCGCGCAGGATGGCCCGGCCCGCCTCGGTCAGGCCGATGAGCGCGCCGCGCGCGTCTCCGGGGCAGGGCTGCCGCTCAACCAGGCCGCGCTGCTCCATCCGCCCGACGTGGTGGGCCAGCCGGCTGGTCGACCACAGCAGCTGGGCGGCCAGGTCGCGGGCCCGCCAGCGGTCGCCGGACTGCTCCGACAGCGTGGACAGCACGTCGTAGTCGGCCTCGGACAGGCCGGAGTCCTGGTGCAGGTCGCGCGCGATCTGCAGGTCGAGCAGGACCCGCATGCGCCGGTAGCGGCGCCAGGCGCGCTCCTGCGGCGGGGTCAGCCAGCCAGCCGGGGTCACGCCGCCGAGTTTACCGTATTGCTGACACGTCAGGAACCGGCTATGGTTGCTGACATGTCAGCAAAACGCTTGGCTCAGCTGTTCCTGGGGCTGGCCGGGTTCGGGGTCAGCCTGGCCCTGATGGTGCGGGCCCGGCTGGGCCTGGGCCCCTGGGACGTCCTGCACCAGGGCATCGCCCGCCACCTCGGGGTGCAGCTGGGCTGGGTCAACATCGGGGTCGCCGTGCTGGTCCTGCTGGCCTGGATCCCGCTGCGGCAGCGGCCGGGCCTGGGCACGGTCAGCAACGCGGTCGTCGTCGGCCTGGTCGTCAACGGGGCGCTGGACGTGCTGCCCGCGCCGCGCGCGCTGGCCTGGCGGATAACCTCGCTGGCGGCCGGCATCGGGCTGAACGCGGTGGCCACCGCCTGCTACATCGGCGCCGGGCTGGGCCCGGGCCCGCGCGACGGGCTGATGACCGGCCTGGCCGCGCGCGGCCACTCGCTGCGCCTGGTCCGCACGCTGATCGAGGTCTCGGTGCTGGGGATCGGGATCGTCCTGGGCGGCACCTTCGGCCCCGGCACCGTGGCCTACGCGCTGGCCATCGGCCCGCTGACCCAGTTCCTGCTGCCCCGGCTGACCGCGCGACCTCAGCCAGACGACAACCAGAAAGGATCCACCTGCCATGACCACCAGCCCGGCCCAGAGCCCGGCCGGCAGCCCGACCACCGGCCCGAGCCAGAGCCCGGCCGGCAGCCCGACCACCAGCCTGATCTTCGGGATCGGCATCCCCGCCTCGGCCGGTCCCAACGACGACCCGGTTGCCCTGGCCCAAGAAGCGGAGCGGCTGGGTTACGACTTCGTCTCCGCCGCCGACCATCCCGGCGGCGCCGACCCCAGCTACGACACGCCGACCATGCTGACCTGGATCGCCGCCCGCACCTCGCGGATCAAGGTGGCCAGCCGGGTGCTGGCCGTCCCGTTCCGCCGTCCGGCCATGGTGGCCAAGCTGGCCGCCTCCCTGGATCAGCTCTCCGGCGGCCGGGTCATCCTCGGCCTGGGGGCCGGCTACTCCGACCAGGAGATCGCCGCCGTCGGCGGGCCGGCCCAGTCCCCGGCCGAGAAGATTGACGCCCTGGCCGAGGCCATCCAGATCATCCGCGGCGCCTGGACCTGCCCCGGCTACACCCAGGACGGGCGGTACTACAGCGTCCGCGACCTGGAGATGGCACCCCGGCCCCACCCGTCCGTCCCGATCTGGCTGGGCACCTTCGGGCCGCGCGCGCTGGCGGTGACCGGCCGCCTGGCCGACGGCTGGATCCCCTCGCTGGGCTACCGGCCGGTGGAGGAGCTCCCGGCCATGCGGCGGCGGATCGACGAGGCCGCGCTGGCCTCGGGCCGCAAGCCCGATGATGTCCGCGGCATCCTGAACCTGACCCTCCGCCTCGACCCCGGCGCCGAGCCCGAGCGGGACACCGTCAGTGGCTCAGCCGGCGAGGTGGTCGAGCAGCTGCGCGACCTGCTCGGCCTGGGCTTCACCGGCTTCAACTTCGCAATCGCCGGCCCGGACCGGATCGCCGCCATGAGCCAGGTCGCCGAGGAGGTGCTCCCGGCCCTGCGCTCGGCCGCCACGGCCGCCAGCTAGGCCCGGGCCAGGCTCAGCGCCTAGTTCGCCGGATGATCGTTTGTCGTTCATTTCCCGTTCATATTCACGTCGGTTTCTCGCGCCCTTTGCGGGCTAGCTTCGGCCATGTGAGGTTCACCGGGCGTTCACCCGGTGTTGGACGCGACTGACAGGCGGGAGTGCCCGTGACCGAGACCCGGTCCGCCGACTTGATCGCAACACTGGACGAGGCCTCGCTGAGCAGGTTCCACCTGCGAGCGGTGCTGGTGTCCGGCATGGGGTTCTTCACCGATGCCTACGACCTGTTCGTGATCGGCATCGCCTCGACGCTGATCACGGCGCAGTGGCACCTGAGCGCGGACCGGCTGGCGCTGCTGAACAGCACCATGCTGGGCGCCGCCTTCCTGGGCGCGCTGGTCTTCGGCCGGTTCGCCGACATCGGGGGCCGCAAGCGGGTCTACTGGCTGGTCGCGGCGATCATGGTCACCGGGGCGCTGGGCTCGGCGCTGGCCCCGTCGTACTGGGTCCTGATCGTGTTCCGGTTCGTGCTCGGCTTCGGAGTGGGCGGCGACTACCCGGTCAGCGCGGTCATGGTCAGCGAGTACGCGAACCGCAAGGACCGCGGCAAGCTGGTCGGCATGGTGTTCGGCGCCCAGGCCGCCGGGCTGATCGTCGGGCCGCTGGTGGCACTGACGCTGCTCGGCGCCGGGGCCAGCGACGGCACGGCCTGGCGGCTCATGCTCGGCCTGGGCGCGATCCCGGCCGCCGCCGTCCTCTACCTGCGCTGCCGGACGCCGGAATCGCCGCGCTACCAGGCCCAGGTCCAGGGCCGGGCTACGGACGCCGCGCGCCACGTCTCCCGCCTCAGCCGCGGGCAGATCGACCATGGCCCGCTCAACGGCAGCGCGCCGGCCACGCAGCAGCCCGCGATGGGCCTGAAGGCCTTCCTGAGCAACCGCAGGTACCTGATCTGGCTGGCCGGAACGGCCGGCACCTGGTTCCTGCTCGACTACGCCTACTACGGCAACACCATCTCCACGCCGCAGATCCTGAGCCTGATCTCGCCCACCGCCTCAACCATGACCAAGATCGCGATCCAGCTGGCCATCTTCGTGGTCGCGGCCGTGCCGGGCTACATCCTGGCCATCGCCCGGCTGGACCGCATCGGGCACCGGCGGCTGCAGCTGACCGGCTTCGCCATGATGGCCGCCTGCTTCCTGATCATCGCCGCGATCCCCGGCCTGACCACCCTGGTCGTGCCGTTCCTGCTGGTATACGGGGTGAGCTACTTCTTCACCGAGTTCGGCCCGAACATGACCACGTTCATCATGCCCAGCGAGCTGTACCCGGTCAGCATGCGCGCCACCGGGCACGGGATCTCGGCCGGCGTGGGCAAGCTCGGCGCGTTCATCGGGGTGTTCCTGTTCCCCGTCCTGCAGACGTCCTTCGGGCTGCGCGGCACGCTGCTGCTCACCGGCGTGATCTCGGTCGCCGGCCTGCTGCTCACGCTGGTGCTGCCCGAGCCCGCCGGCCGCAGCCTGGACGACATCGCGGCCGAGCCGGACCGGGCCAGGGCCCTGGCCCGGCAGTCCGCCCAGGTCACCGCCCGGTAGGCGCGCCCGACCCGGCGGGCACACCCGCGACGGCCAGCCGCAGGAACTCGGCCGCCCGGCCGAAGGTCTCGGCCACCGGATGCCCGGCCAGGAACTCCTGGTAAGCCTGGTAGCGGCTCAGCTCCCACGTCCGGCGGGCGCCCCTCGGCCAGTCGGCCTGCGGCTCGGCCACGGCCTGCCAGGTGCACGCCTCGTTCGGCCCGCCGCTCGCCCCGGCCGCCCCGCCCGGCCCGCTCAGGGCGACCGGGCCGCTCAGGGCGACCGGCCCGCCGATGAACGCGTCCCGCTCGGCCTCGATGCGCATCCGGTTGCGGACGAACCGGAGGCCGGCCATGGTGCCCTCGATCAGGCGCCGCTGCGACGGCGGCCGCCGGGCCAGCACCACGTCGTAGACGTCCGGGTAGTACCTGATCAGCGTGGCGTCCACGATCGTGACCTGCCAGACCGCCTCGCTGACCTCCGCCACCGCCCGGCCGGGGTCGGCCACCGACAGCGAGGCCAGCCGCGGCGCCAGCTCGGCCAGGCCGGCCACCGACCAGTCCAGGGCCCGCAACTCGGTCGCCGGGTCCCGCCGGTGCTCCCGGTTCCAGGCCACCCGGCACGGCCCCGAGCAGAACCGGGCATGCTCCCGGCGCGGCTCAAACGGCGTGCCGCACTGGTCGCAATGCCGGATATCTGCCATCAGCCGAGTTTACGCGGTCATTGCCGTATCCCCCGGCCCCGGCCGGGCCAGGCCGCGGCCGGGCCACGGCGCCAGGCCCTCGGCTCAGGCCCCCGGCCGCGGCGCCTACCCTGGCCGCGGCACGATCGGATCCACTTCTCACCGGACGGATTCCTTGCGCCCGTCCTCGGGCGACCAAGTACAGGTATGGACAGCGAAGCAACAGAAGGCGAGCCGACCGACGAGGACCTGCTGCGCCGCCTGAGCGATGACCCGGCGGCGTTCGAGGTCTTCTACCGGCGGCATGTGGACCGGGTCATCGGGTTCGCGGCCCGCCGGGTCCGGGACCCGGCCGACGCCGCCGACCTGGTCGCCGCGACGTTCGTCACCGTGCTCACGGCGGCCCGGTCCTACGACTCCGATCGCGGCGAGCCCGGCGCGTGGCTGCTGGGCATCACCGCCCGGCTGATCGCCAACGCCCGGCGCCGCAAGGTTCGGGAGTCGGCCGCCCTGGCCCGGATCGCGGGCCGCCGCCTCATCGGCCAGAGCGACATCGAGCGGCTGGAGGAGCGCATCGACGCGGCCCGTTCCAGCCAGGCCGTGCTGGCCGCGCTCGACCGGCTCCGCCCGAAGGCCCGCGAGGCCCTGCTGCTGGTGAGCGCGGCGGGCCTGCGCCCGGCCGAGGCCGCCCGCGTGCTCGGCATCAGCCCGGCCGCGTTCCGGATGCGGCTGTCCGCCGCCCGCCGCGCGCTGGACAAGGCCGTCGCCGCGCACGCCGCGGCCGGTGACCGCCAGCGCGGCGACCCGGTCCCCGCGGCCCAGCGCCCAGGCCAGCCCTCAGCCCAGAACTCCGCCCTGAAAGAGGCCGTGAATTGAACACCGACACGCCCCGTGACAGCCGCTTCGAGGACCGGCTGCTGACCGCCATCCTCGATGACTTCGACCAGCTCACCGCCCCCGCCGCCCGGCCCAGCGCGGCCCGGCACCACCGCCGCCGCCGCTACGCCGGGCCCGCGCTCATCGCCGGGCTGGCCGCCGCCGGGATCACCGCTGGCACCGTCGTCGCCCTCGGCGGCCCCGCCGGCCGGCCCGTCACCCCGCCGACGGCGCACTCCCAGACCAGGCCCGTCCAGACCAGGCCCGTCGTCCGGACCGCCGCCTACGTGGTCGCCCACCTGAAGTCCGCGCTGAACGCCAACGACGACATCGTCCGCATCCTCGATCACGCGCCGGACTCCCAGACCGGCAAGCCGGTCATCGACGAGATCTGGAGCACCAGCCTCAGCCACACCTACCGGATCACCGACCTCAGCCGGGCCGGCCGCCCGGTCACCGGCTACCTGGTCACCGTCAACGCGCACCGGACCGTGTCGATCGTCATCAACTACCGGGCCCGGACCTGGACCAGGACCGTCTACCCGTTCGGCTCGGCCTCCGACGGCCGGCGCGCGGGCCCGCGCCGCTCCACCCCCCTCGGCCTGGCCGCCCAGCTCCGGGCCCAGGTCAAGGCCGGGAAGGTGACCCTGCTCGGCCCGGCCACCGTGGACGGCCAGCGAGCCATCCACCTGGTCGAGCGGTCCGCCCGCGGCACCATCAGCCTGTGGGTCAGCCCCGCCACCTACCTGCCCATCCGCGAGATCGACACGGCGCCCGGCGTGGCCGCGACCAGCCCCCGGGCCATCAGGGACGACTACCGCTGGCTGCCGGCCACTCCGGCCAACCTGCGGCTGCTCACCACGGCCGCGGCCATCCCCTCGGGGTTCGCCCGCACCATTTCGATTAACGGGCACTGACCATGGCGCCGATCATGTCCGCCGCCCGGTGGGCCTGCGCTGTCGCTGGCGCGACCGCCATCCTGTCCGCGATCCCGGCCGCCGCCATGGCCGGCCCGGCCACGCCGGCCCGCGCGAGCAGCCCGGCCAGCCAGCCGGCCGGGCCGACGGCCACCCAGGCCGCCACCCCGGTGCCCGGCACCGCCATCCCCTTCACCCGCACCGCCAAGGTCATCGGGGCCCCTCCCGCCACCCAGCGCCTGTCGATCCAGGTCTGGCTGCGGCCCCGGCTGGCCGCCGCACAGCGGTTCGCCACCTCGGCGAGCACCCCGGGCCGCCCGGGGTTCGGCCGGTTCCTGAGCCCGGCCGCCTACACGGCCCGGTTCGGGGCCAGCCCGGCCGCCGCCCGCGCGGTGGAGGCATGGCTGCGCGGGGCCGGGTTCGCCGATGTGCATGCCGACGGGCAGCGCGACTACGTGCGCGGGACGGCCGCCGCGGCCACGATCGAGGCCGCGCTGCGGGTCCGGCTCCGGCTGTACCGTCCCACCGCGGGCGTGACCGGGGGCCGGTACGCACTGCGCGCGAACAACCGAGATGTGTTCGTCCCCAACTCACTGGCGGCCAGCGTGCTCGGCGTGACCGGCCTGGACAACGCGGCCCCGCTGGTCCCGCTGATCCGGCCGGGCCTGGCCGCCGGCGCCGGGACGGCCCCCGGTGCCGGCACGGCCGTCAAGGCCCCGTGCTCGCGCTACTACGGGCAGCATCACGCGACCGGGCTGCCGGCCCAGTTCGGGGTCACCTCGTTCCCGACCGACGTGTGCGGTTACTCGGCCGGCCAGCTGCGCTCGGCCTACGGCGTCGGCGCCGGGGCGACGGGCCGGGGCCAGCGGATCGCGCTGGTCGAGCTGGGCCTGTCCAGGGACATGTTCCTCACCCTGCGCGACTACGCACGGGCCAACAAGCTGCCCGCGCCGTCCCAGGCCCGGTACGCGCAGCGGTCGCTGGGCCGGGGCAACGCCTGCGGCGACCCGTTCGACGGCGAGGAACAGCTCGACGTCGAGGCGTCCTACGCCATGGCCCCGGCGGCCAGCCAGCTGGTGGTCGGCGGCGACAGCTGCAACGAGGGCGACTACGGCCAGCAGGGGCTCATCGACGCCGACCTGGCCATCCTCGACGGCAACGGCCATCGCCCGCTGGCCTCGGTGGTGTCCAACTCCTGGGAGACCGGGGGCGAGTCGCAGGCGGCCGCGCTGACCAGCATCGAGCACGCGTTCCTGGTCCGGGCGGCGGCCGAGGGGGTCGGCATGTACGTGTCGGCCGGCGACGGCTCGGGGGTCGAGGAGCCGTCGAGCGACCCGTTCGCGATCGCGGTCGGCGGCACCTCGCTGGGCATCGGCGCGAACGGACGGCGGCAGTTCGTGACCGGCTGGTCGAGCGGGATCTCTGTGGTCCAGCACGGGCGCTGGGTGCTCGAAGGCGAGAACGGGGCCAGCGGCGGCGGGCCGAGCCTGCTGTGGAGTCAGCCGGCCGACCAGCGGCGCGTGGTCCCGGCCGCCCTGGCCCGGGCCGGAGGCGGGGACCGGCACGGCGGCCCGGTCCGCTCGGTGCCCGACCTCAGCGCCGACGCCGACCCGTTCACCGGGATGGCCACCGGGCTGCTGACCTTCACTAAAGGCAAGCCCCCGGCCTACAGCGAGACGTCGTTCGGCGGGACGAGCCTGGCCGCGCCGCTGGTGGCGGGGATGGCGACCGCGGCGCAGCAGGGCCAGCCCCGGCCGTTCGGGTTCCTCAGCCCGGTCATCTACCGGCTGGCCGGGAGCCGCGCGTTCGCCGACGCGCTACCGCTGACCCCCCGCAGCCCGGTGGCCGAGCGGGGCGTGTTCTGCGGGATACCCGACTGCCCGTTCCAGGTGCTGGTCACGAACGACGACCAGAGCTCTCACCTGTTCGGTTACACGGGCCAGGTCACGCTGCGTGGCTACGACAACATGACGGGCGTCGGCTCGCCCAGCGGGCCGGCCTTCGTCAGGGGCCTGCGCCGGCTGGAGCGGTAGCGGACCCGGGGGGCCGGTGCTGCCCGGCCCCCGGGTCCAGGCCGATTCAGGCGGTGCGGGGGCGGGTCAGGCGGCGCAGCAGGGGGCCGCCACCCAGCGCCATCATCCGGGCCGTCAGGGCGGCGGGCATGGCCGCCTGCACGGCCGGGCTCGGACGCCGGCCCAGCGCGCCCGCCCTGGCCAGGGCCACGATGCGGCGCACGCGGGGCACCCGCACCGCGGTGTAGCGGGCCAGGGCCAGGTCGAGGGTTTCCTCGGCCGCGACCGCGGCGGCCAGCGCGGCGGCGTCCTCGATGGACTGGCAGGCACCCTGGCCGAGGGTGGGCAGCATGGCGTGGGCGGCGTCACCGACCAGGACCACGTTGCCGCGGTTCAGCACGCGCGACGGCCACACGTCGGCGGCCCGCCACTCGGTCCACAGCTCCGGCGCCGTCGCCCTGGCCAGCGTGCGCAGCACCGGGTCCTGGTGCTCGCGCAGTTCGGCCAGCAGCGCGCCGCCGTCGCCTGGCCGCCGCTCGGGCTGCTCGGCGAACCAGGTGATCCGCCCGCCCGGCAGCCGCCACACGCCGCTGAAGAACCCCGGCCAGATCACCGACGCGCCCGCGTCGGGCGGCACCTCCGGCAGCTCGGCGACCACGGTGGCCTGCCACACCGTCCAGGTCCAGCGCCGCCGGCGCGCGGGCCCGGCCACCACCTGGCGCAGGCTGGAGTTGGCGCCGTCGGCGATGACGACCAGGTCGTTGCCGGCCGCCAGCGTGGTCACGTCGCCGCACCGGATGCCGTAGCTGATCGCCTCGTCCGGCAGCAGGCCGACCAGCGTGGTGAGCAGCTCGCTGCGCTCGACGGTGACATGCGGCAGGCCCCTGGCGGGCAGGTCCATGGTCGTGACGTCGCGGCCGCCGGCGCGCATCATCATCCGCGCGAACGGCTCGCCGGGGACCCGGTCGGCCGGGACGCCCAGCACCGGGAACAGGCTGGTGGCGTTGGACCACAGGTTGATGGCCAGCCCGCTGGCGCGCAGCTCGGCGGCCTGCTCGAGGACCGCCACTTCGTGGCCCGCCCGGTGGAACGCCGCCGCGGTGGCCAGGCCGGCCAGGCCCGCTCCGACGATGGCCACGCGCATGAGCCTCATCTCCTGCCGTCGCTGCTCGCTGCCCTTAGTAGGTTGGCTCACCATGAGCCAGGCGACAATCCGGCGGGCGACGGAGACCGACCTGGCGGCACTGGCCGCGCTGCGCCGCGAGTCGGCGCGGGAGCAGGACGGCGAGCACGACGACCCGGGCTTCGAGGCGCGGTTCGCGGCCTGGCTCGGGCGCGAGTCGGCGCGGCGGATCATCTGGCTGGCCGAGGCCGGGGCCGTGGCCGATGACCGCCCGGCCGGGGCTGACGCCGGTGGCCGCCTGGTCGGGGCGATGAACCTGACCGTGTTCGAGCGGATGCCCCGGCCCGGCCGCGCCCCGGCGTGCTGGGGTTACCTGGGCAACGCGTTCGTGCTGGCCGCATACCGCAACCAGGGCATCGGCGGCCAGCTGCTGGACGCGGTGCTCGGCCACGCGCGGGAGCAGGGGTTCGTCCGGGTGGTGCTGAGCCCGAGCCAGCGGTCCATCCCGTTCTACCAGCGGGCCGGTTTCGGCCCGGCCGACGAGCTCATGGTCTGGCGACCCCGGCCCTGACGCGAACTCCATGATCGCGGAAATCCGTCCGCGCTATGCGCTGACGGATTTCCGTTCTGTCCGCGCCGCGACCGGGTTAGCCACAGGGCGGTGAGCAGGTACCAGATGGCGCCGCCGGCGGAGTACTGGGCCAGCGCGCCCAGGCCGGCCGAGGCCGACCCGGTCCAGCCCACGAACGTGGTCCCGGCCAGCACCGAGCCCGCGCCGCTGATGACCAGCAGCCACTGGCCGCCCAGCGGCCGCTGGCGGCGGATGGCCAGGTAGATCATGACCGCCCCGCTGACGACGGCCCAGGCCCCGAACACGGTGATCGCGGCGGCCAGCCCGTACTGGACGGCGACGAGGACGGCGACGGCCGCCGCCACGTCCGCGGCCAGGTTGAGCCACTGGACCAGGCCCGCCGCGATCCGGCCCGAGCGGATGTCGGCGAACGTGGCCACGGCGTCGGAGACCGGGTACACCACCAGCAGGCTCGCGGCCAGCCAGCCCAGCCTGCCGTCCGCGGCCGGCGCCGAGGCCAGCGAGAACACCAGCGCAACCCAGAAGGCCGAGAACCCGGTCCGGAACAGGTACAGGTAGCGCAGCGCACGGGCCGACCGGGCCGCCGCCTCCGCCGCGGCCACCCCCGCCGCTGTCTCTGCGTCCGCCGCTGTCTCCCCGGCCGCCGCCGGGTCCGCCTCCGCCGCCGGATCCGCCATGAGAACCTCCCTGTCCTGGCGGCGGCCCGTGCCGCGCGCCCACGGGTTCCCATGCTGGCCACCGGCCCGCGCCGCGTCATGAGCCTGGAGGCTCGATCTGCGCTCACCCCGTCGGGGTACCGCGGCGGTGCGCCGGGCACCGCCTACACCCGGCGGCCGATCCCGGCCGTCAGCCTGGCGGTGTACCGGCTCAGGCCGGGGTGACCAGCCGGGTCTCGTAGGCGATCATCACGAGCTGGGCCCGGTCGTGCGCGTCCAGCTTCATCAGCAGCCGGCTGACGTGGGTCTTGGCCGTGGCGGCCGAGATGTGCAGCCGCTCCCCGATCTCGGCGTTGGACCAGCCGCCGGCCACCTCCACCAGCACCTCGCGCTCCCGTGCCGACAGCGATTCCAGCAGCTCGGGCGAGGGCCGCTGCTCGGGCTCGGGCCGGGCGGCGAACTCGCGGATCAGCCGCCGGGTGACGCTCGGCGCCAGCAGCGCGTCCCCGGCGGCCAGCGTGCGGATCGCGGCCAGCAGTTCCTCGGGCGCGGTGTCCTTGAGCAGGAACCCGCTGGCCCCGGCCCGCAGCGCCCGGTACACGTAGTCGTCCAGGTCGAACGTGGTCAGGATGAGCACGCGGGCCTCGTCCTGGCCGGCGTCCGCGGTGATGGCCCTGGTCGCCTCGATGCCGTCCAGCGCCGGCATCCGCACGTCCATGAGCACCACGTCGGGCCGCTGCTCGCGGACCAGCGCGACCGCCTGAGCACCGTCCGCGGCCTCCCCGACCACCTCCATGTCCGGGGCCGCGCCGACCATGACCACGAAGCCGCCCCGGACCAGCTGCTGGTCGTCGGCGATCACCACCCTGATCGTCACCGGACCCGGCCCCGGCCCTGGTCCCGGTCCTGGTCCCGGTCCGGCAGGCCGGAGCTGAATCCGGCGGTGGGGAGGGTGGCCCGGACGCGGAAGCCGCCGCCGTGCGGGCCGGCCTCCAGCTCGCCGCCGAACAGGGCCGCCCGCTCGCGCATCCCGATCAGGCCGTGGCCGCTGCCCGCGCGGGCCGGCGGCGGCGCGGGCCCGCCCGGCCCGTCGTCGGTGATCTCGATGCTCACCTCGTCGGGCCGGTAGCCGATGCGGACCCGGGCCCGCGTCGGGCCGACGTGCCGGACCACGTTGGTCAGCGCCTCCTGCACGATCCGGTAGGCCGACAGCTCGGCCGCCTGGGGCAGCGGCCGGACCTCGCCGCCCACGGACAGCTCCACCGCCACGCCGGCCGCGGTGGTGCCGGCGATCAGCCGGTCCAGGTCGGCCAGGCCGGGCACCGGGCTCAGCTCGGCCGGCTGGCCACCGGGGTCGCGCAGCACCCCGACCAGCAGCCGCATCTCGTTCAGCGACCGGCGGGTGGTGGTCTCGATGATGGCCAGGGCGTCACGGGCCTGGTCAGGATCGGAGTCGATGACCATGCGGGCCACGCCCGAGCGCACCGCGATGACGCTCATGGCGTGGGCCACGATGTCGTGCAGGTCCCTGGCGATCTGGGCCCGCTCGTCGGCCAGCGCCCGGCTGACCTGCTCGGCCCGCTCGGCCGCGGCGGCCGCCTCCCGCTCTGCCGCCCGCTCGGCCCGCTGCCGGGCATAGACCCGCCCGGCCCTGGTGTTCTCGCCGGCCAGCCAGCCGAGCAGGACCAGTGCCAGGCCGGCGATCGCGGTCTCGGCGACCTGCGGGCCGCCGCCGGCCAGGGTGGCGGCCAGCACGGCGGCGGCCCCCACGCCAGTCACGATCCCGGCCGTGCGGCGGGCCGAGACGGTCACCACCGAGTACAGCGTCAGCGCGGCCAGGAACACGGTCGGGCCGCCCGCCCGCAGGCCCAGCGCCGCCACCGTGATGGGCAAGACCACGGCCAGCGCCGCCCGCGGCGCGCGCCGCCGGCCCAGCGTGGCCACCGCCGCCACCAGGTACGCCGCCCATCCCGCGGCGTCCCAGGCGGTCCCGGACACCCGCGGCGCCCGCGGCGTCATGATCACCTCGGTGGCCACGACCACCAGCGCGATCGCCGCCGCGTCGATGGCGGCCAGCTGGGCGCCGGCGAAGCGGTGCGCCGCCAGCCGGCGGATCAGCGGGACCTCCAGGCCGGAGTCCGCAACGGAGCTGTACATGGTCTGACGGTATCCGCAGGCCGGGCAGCCGTCATACGCCGCGAGGCCGATTGCGCCCGTACACCTGCGGGCGTACCGGGCCGGCCGGCGGCCGGGCCGCTACCCCGGCCGGGCGAGCGGAGATCGAGCCTCCAGGCTCACGACGCGCGGGGTGGCCGGGCGCAACCATGAGGCCCCGTGGCGCGACAGCCGCGCCCGCAACGACTTCGTGGAGGTCACTGTCATGGCGAGTCTGGCTCGCTGGTGCTTCACCCACCGCTGGCGGGTGGTGGCCATCTGGCTGCTGGTCCTGGTCGCGGCCGCCGGGGGCGGCGCGGCCGCCGGCACCAGCTTCAACACCAACCTCAGCCTGCCGGGCACCGACTCGCAGGCCGCGGCCAGCCTGCTGGCCGCGCACTTCCCGGCCGTGTCCGGCGAGGGCGACCAGGTCGTGATCCAGGCCCGCCACGGCGCGGCCATCCGGTCGGCCCCGGTCCGGGCCGCCGTCACCGCGGCGCTGGCCAGGGCCGCCGCCGTGCCCGGCGTGCAGAGCGTGGCCAGCCCCTACGGCCCGGCCGGGGCGGCGCAGATCAGCCGGTCGGGCACCATCGCCTTCGCCCGGGTGACCTGGAACCGGCCCTCGGCCCAGGTGACCACCGCCGACGCCAGGAACCTGATCCGCGCGGCCGAGTCCGCCGACGGCCCGGACGTGCACGTCTCGCTGGGCGGCCCGGCCATCACCAACTCCGAGCGGGCCGGCCTCGGCCGGTCGCTGGGCGTGGGCATCGCCGCCGCGCTGGCCGTGCTGCTGATCGTGTTCGGCGGGGCGCTGCTGGCCTCGCTGCTGCCGCTGGTCACCGCGCTGCTGGCGCTCGGCGTCAGCGTGTCGCTGGTTGGTCTGCTCAGCCACCTGTTCGACGTCTCCAGCGTGTCCACCCAGCTCGCGGTCCTGATCGGCCTCGGCGTCGGGGTGGACTACGGCCTGTTCGTCATCGGCCGCTACCGCAGCGCCCTGCGGGCGGGTATGGCCCAGCTCGACGCGGTCGCCCTGGCCGTACGGACCTCCGGCCGCACGGTGCTGCTGGCCGGCAGCACGGTCTGCATCGCGCTGCTGGGCCAGTTCGCCCTCGGCGTCAGCTTCCTGTACGGCGTGTCGGTGGCGGCGGCCCTGGCCGTGGCCCTGACCATGGCGACCTCGCTCACCTTCCTGCCCGCGCTGCTCGGCTTCCTCGGGCCCCGCGCGCTGTCGCGGCGGGAGCGCCGGGCGCTGGCCGCCGGCGGCCCGGCCAGCGCCGAGCCGCGAGGCTTCTGGCTGCGCTGGGCCCGGTTCGTCGAGGCCCGCCGCTGGGTCGTCGCCGCGGGCGCGCTGGCCGCGGTGGTCGTGCTGGCGCTGCCGACGTTCGCGCTGCGCCTGGGCACCTCGGACGCCAGCACCGACCTGGCCGGCTGGACCACCCGCCAGGCCTACGACACGCTGGCCCGCGGATTCGGCCCCGGCTTCAACGGCCCGCTCGAGCTCGTGGCCCGCACCCGGTCAGGCGCCGACACCGCCGCGTTCCGCGCGCTGGTCGCCGCCACCGCCCGCGCCCCCGGCGTCGCCACCGTGACGCCCCCGCTGGCCTCGCCGCACGGCCAGGTCGAGCTGGCCACGGTCGACCCGGCCAGCGGTCCCCAGGATGCGCCGACGGTCAGCCTGGTGGACCGCATTCGCCAGCACCTGATCCCGCAGGCTTCCGACGGCACCGGGCTGGTCGTGCACGTAGGCGGGGTAACGGCGGCCAACATCGATTTCGCGGGCGTGCTGACCAGCAAGCTCCCCTTCTTCATCGCCGTGGTGGTGATCCTGGCCTTCGTGCTGCTGCTCGCGGTGTTCCGCAGCCTGCTCATCCCGCTGGTCGCCTCGATCATGAACCTGCTGTCCGTCGGCGCTGGCCTGGGCGCGCTGAACGCGGTCTTCCACTGGGGCTGGGCCGGCTCAGTCCTGGGGCTGTCGGGCACCGGGCCGATCGACTCCTTCGTCCCGGTGGTCACCTTCTCGGTGCTGTTCGGGCTGTCCATGGACTACCTGGTGTTCCTGGTCAGCCGGATTCAGGAGGAGTGGCACCGGCTGCACCACGCCCCGGCCGGCGCGACGGGGGCGCTGAACGGGCTGGGCGGACGGCCGGCCCGGCGCAACCACCAGGCCGTCACCGCGGGCCTGGCCAGCAGCGGGCGGATCATCGCGGGCGCGGCCAGCATCATGATCCTGGTGTTCGGGTCGTTCCTGCTCGGCGGCCACCGGGTCCTGGGGGAATTCGGCTTCGCCCTCGGCTTCTCGGTACTGGTCGACGCGCTGGTCATCCGCGGCCTGCTGGTGCCGGCGCTGATGCACCTGATCGGCCCGGCCAACTGGGTGCTGCCCGGCTGGCTGGACCGCGCGCTGCCGCGGCTGGCCGTAGACGCCGACGATCCGGCGCCCGGCCCGGTGCCGCCCCGTTTGCGCACATCCTCGCCGGGTAACTGAGGCTCTCCCCCGTCGAGAAAGGGCCGCCGCGCACGTGATGAAGGAGAACCGGGTCCTGGTGGACGACGCCCGCGTCGTCCGCTGGGCCGGCCCGCTGTTCGTGATCTTCGCGGTGATCATGGTGCCGTGGACGGCCTACATCGCCGAGACGCTGCCCGCACGCCAGTTCTCTCCGCACAACGACGTGGCGTGGGCCGGCTTCGACGTGATCCTGCTCGTCTCGCTGGCCGCCACCGGCCTCACCGCGCTGCGCCGGTCCCCGTACCTGGCCATGGCCGCGACGGCGACCGCGGTGCTGCTGGTGGTGGACGCCTGGTTCGACCTCATGACCACGCCGTCGCCGCAGGTCATCCAGTCCATCGTGCTGGCGGCCGTGGTCGAGCTGCCGCTGGCCGCGGTGTGCGGGTGGCTGGCGCTGCACACCGAGGAACTCGTCGAGCGGCGGATCATGCTCCTGGTGCGCCGCCGGGACCGGCGGTAGTGCGCTACGTTGACCGAACCCCCGAGCGGGCCGGCTGATCCGGTCCGGCGTCATCACGGAAGTCCGTCCGCACTGTTCACTGACAGACTTCCGGGGTCATGCTGCACACCTTCCGGCGAAGCCGAAATCGCGATTTCGGCTGGCCGAACTCCCCGCACGGGCCGCGCGGCCCGCACGGGCCGCCAGCCTGCCCCAGTCCGCGCATCTCCAGCCCCGGCCATACCACCCGCATCACCAGCACACGGCCGGCCATCCCCCGCCCGCGTCCGGAACGACGTGGTTGTTGCTCTCACGCTGCTGTTACGACGTGAGAGCAACAACCACGTCGCTGTGCCTCCTGGCGGCGAGCCCGGGCCCCGATGCTCCGGGCCGGGACGGTCAGGACTTGATCTGCTTCATGGTCAGGTGGGAGTCCACGCGCTGGAGGCCGGGCAGGCACAGGAGCTTGCCGGTCAGGAAGGCCTCGTAGGCGGCGTGGTCGGCGACCGCGACGCGGATGAAGTAGTCCGGCCGGCCGAACAGGCGGCGGAACTCCACCACCTCCTCGAAGGACGCGACCGCACTCTCGAACGCCTCCACCGTCTGCAGGTCGGTGACCGACACCTCGGCGTCGACCAGCACCTCCAGGGCCCGGCCGACGGCCTGCGGGTCGATGACAGCCTGGTAGCCGCAGATGACGCGGGCGTCCTCCAGCCGCTTGACCCGGCGCAGGCACGGCGGCGGCGTGAGGCCGACCCGCCGGGCCAGCTCGACGTTGGTCAGCCGACCGTCCTGCCGCAGATGAAACAGAATTTCACGATCAACGGCATCAAGCTTCAGAACATTGCTCACACCAAGATCATACAGCTATAGGACGAAACCACATGACGCGACAATCTTCCTAGAATTGCTGACATGCCTTCGCCGCCCGACATGCTGGCTGTGCTGCGGGACTCAAGCTCCGTCGGGCTGGGCTTCATCCCGCTGGGCATGGCGTTGGGGGTCTACCTCACCCACGCCGGGCTGCCCTGGTGGTGCGCCACCCTGTTCGCCTCGGTCATCTATGCCGGGTCGTTCGAGTTCCTGCTCGTCGGCCTGGTCACCGCGGCGGCGCCGCTGGCCGCCGTGGCGCTGACGGCGTTGCTGGTCAACGTCCGGCACGTCTTCTACGCGCTGTCCTTCCCGCTGGACCGGGTCCGGGGCCGGGCCGCCAGGACCTACAGCACGTTCGCGCTCACCGACGAGGCCTACGCCCTGACCACGACCGAGCGGTCGCGGGCCTGGTCGAGCAGGCGCATCGTCTGGCTCCAGGTGCTCATGCACGGCTACTGGGTCTGCGGTGCCACCACGGGCGCGCTACTGGGGTCGCTGATACCCGCGCGGGTGACGGGCCTGGGGTTCGCGATGACCGCCTTGTTCATCGTGCTGGCCCTGGACGCCATCCGGGCCCGGCGCGGCGACCTGCCCACCCCGGTGCTGGCCCTGCTGAGCGCGGTGGTCGCACGGCTGATCCTGCCCGGCGAGATGCTGCTGGCCGCGTTCACCCTGTTCACGGCCGGGCTGCTGGCCCGGCATTTCATCGCTCGGCGGGAGCCGGCCCATGCCTGACCTCGGCTACCTGCTGGCCGCGGTGGCGGTCTCGGCCGCGGTCACCTGGGGGCTGCGCTCGCTGCCGTTCACCGCGCTGGCCCCGCTCCGGGCCAGCCGCACCGTGCAGTACCTGAGCACCCGGATGCCCGCCGGAGTCATGGTCATCCTGCTCGTCTACTGCCTGCGCAACCTGCCGCTGACCAGCCCGCGCGCGCTGGCCCCGCTGGCCGGGCTGGCCGTGACAACCGGGCTGCACCTGTGGCGGCGCAGCGCGCTGCTGAGCATCCTCGGCGGCACGGTGGTCTGCGTGCTCCTGTCCAGCACCCTGCTGGCTAGCTGATCCGGCTGGCCCGGCTGAGACCGGCTCGCTGTCGGCCAGCCCGTGCGGCCTAGACTGCGCGTGTGAAGCATGCGATCGATGTGCCGCCGTTTGGCGAGCTGTCTGACCCGCGCGTCCTGGCTGACCTCGCGGCGGCGGCCGAGGAACGCGGCTGGGACGGGTTCTTCGTCTGGGATCACATCGTGCATCGCTCGCCGGCCAGGGGCGTGGCCGACCCGTGGGTGGCGCTGGCGGCGATAGCGTGCGCCACGAGCCGAGTGCGCATCGGGCCGATGATCACGCCGCTGTCGCGGCGGCGCATCCAGAAGCTGGCCAGGGAGACGGTCACCCTGGACCTGCTGAGCTCGGGCCGCCTCACGCTGGGGGTCGGGCTGGGCAGCGCGCGCAACGGCGAGTTCGAGCCCTTCGGCGAGGTGGCCGAGCCGCGGGAGCGGGCCCGGCTGCTGGACCAGGGCCTGGCCGAGCTCACCCGGTACTGGTCCGGAGAGTTCGAGCCGCTCCCGGTGCAGCGGCCCAGGATCCCGGTGTGGGTCGGGGCCGAGTGGCCGCACCGGCGGCCGGTCAAGCGGGCGCAGCGGTGGGACGGCCTGTTCCCGACCAGCCTGCCAGGACCCGATGCGCTGGCCGAGCTGGTCGAGGAGGTCCGGGCCGCCCGGCCGGCCGGCGAGCCATTCGACTTCGTCATCGGCCTGGCGCCGGGCCAGGACTCCGGGCCGTGGGAGCGGGCCGGCGCGACCTGGACGGTCTCCGATCTCGGCCTGCAGCCGACCAGGGCCGAAGTGGCCAAGGCCATCGACACGGGCCCGGCCTGACCAGCCTAGCGCCGCCTCAGGCAACGTTCACGAGCTCAGAAGGCGGCGAAGCACAGGCAGGTAAGAAGGGTCAGCGAACCTGAGCTCATCAAGCTGCCCCTCTTCGAACCAGCCGATGGCGTCATGCTCTTCTGGCTGCAGGTTCGACACGGTCCCCCGCCAGCGCCACGAGACCCACACGGTCAGGTCCAAGCCAGTCTGAGGGACGACCCGGTGCAGCACAGGGTCGCCATCGACGCCCTCAAGCTCAGCCCCCAGCTCCTCGGCCACCTCCCGCCGGAGCGCATCTTCGGGCCGCTCGCCAGGCTCGACGTGACCACCAGCGAAGTCCCACACATCCGGAAACCACCGCCGGGCCGGTGATCGGTGACACAGCAGCAACTGGTCCCCCCGACGCAAGATCACGGCTACGACGCGGTGGTCCTCCATCGCCCAAGTATCGCATCGCCGGGGCAAAGGTTGTCGGACCGGCTAGAGGCGGACCCCGGCCGCCCTCGATAGCCGGGGCCCGCCCCGCTTCAGCTGCCCTTGTGGGGCAGGAACTCCTGGGCCTTGGTCTTGATGCCCTCCACGATCACGCTGCGCCGGTTCTCGTCGCCCTTGAGCATCGCCTGGGCGGCGTCGCGGGCCTGCTCGAACGTGGCGTGCGGCGGGATCGGCGGGATGCTGGGGTCGGTACGCACGTCCAGCAAGGTGGGCCGGTCGGCGGCCAGCGCCCGGTCCCAGGCCGGGCCGATGTCGCCGGGCTTGTCCACGGCGATGGCCTCCAGGCCCAGGCTGGCCGCGAACGCCGCGTAGTCCACGTCGGGCAGCGTCTGCGACTCGGCGAACTTGGGCGCGCCCTCCATGGCCCGCATCTCCCACGTGACCTGGTTGAGGTCGTCGTTGTGCAGCACGGCCACGATCAGCCGCGGGTCGGCCCACTCGCGCCAGTAGTGCTTGATCGTGATCAGCTCGGCCAGGCCGTTCATCTGCATGGCCCCGTCGCCCTCGAAGACGATCACCGGGCGGTCGGGATGCCCGAACTTGGCCCCGATGCCGTAGGGCACGCCCGGGCCCATGGTGGCCAGGTTGCCCGACAGCGAGCCGCGCACGTCGCCGCGGAACCGCAGCTGGCGGGCGTACCAGTTGGCCGACGAGCCGGAGTCGGCGGCGACGATGGCGTTGTCCGGCAGCCGCTGCGACAGCTCGTGGAACAGCCGCATCGGGTTGACCGGGTCGGCCTCGACCAGCGCCTCGGCCTCCATGACCTCCCACCAGCGGGTCACGTGCTCCTCGATCGAGCGCCGCCAGGCCAGGTCGGCCTTGCGCTCCAGGTGCGGGATCAGCGCGCGCAGCGTGGCCGCGGCGTCGCCGACCAGGTTGACCTCGTACGGGTAGCGCATGCCGATGAACTTGCCGTCGATGTCGATCTGCACCCCGCGGGCCTGGCCGAACTCGGGCAGGAACTGCGTGTACGGGAAGCTCGAGCCGACCGTCAGCAGCGTGTCGCAGCCCTTCATCAGCTCGTAGCTGGGCCGGCTGCCGAGCAGGCCGATGGACCCGGTGACGTACGGCAGCTCGTCGGACAGCACGTCCTTGCCCAGCAGCGGCTTGGCTACCCCCGCGCCCAGCAGCTCGGCTACCTGGGTCAGCTCGGCCCTGGCGCCGCGGGCGCCCTGCCCGGCCAGGATGGCGACCTTGCTCCCGGCGTTGAGCACCTCCGCCGCCCGGGCGATGGCCGCATCGCTGGGCACGGTGGTCGGCCAGTCCAGGCCCAGGCTGGAGGGCACCATCTTGAACTCGTGCGTCGGCGCCGAGTAGGCCAGCTCCTGCACGTCCGACGGGATGATCAGCGCCGTCGGCGCGTGCTCGGTCAGCGCCACCCGGATGGCCCGGTCCAGTACGTTCGGCAGCTGCTCGGGCACCGTCACCATCTGCACGTAGTCGCTGGCCACGTCCTTGTACAGGCTGAGCAGGTCGACCTCCTGCTGGTAGGAGCCGCCCATCGCCGACCGGCTGGTCTGCCCCACGATCGCGACCACGGGAACGTGGTCCAGCTTGGCGTCGTACAGCCCGTTGAGCAGGTGGATCGCGCCCGGGCCCGAGGTGGCCATGCACACGCCCACCCGGCCGGTGAACTTCGCGTACCCGGTCGCCTCGAAGGCGGCCATCTCCTCGTGCCGCGCCTGCACGAACTTGGGATCGTTGTCGGCCCGCCCGAACGCGGCCAGGATGCCGTTGATCCCGTCACCCGGGTAGGCGAAGACCTTGTCCACGCCCCACGCGCGCAGCCGCTCAAGCAGGTAGTCGGCAACCTTCGGTGCAGCCATCGGTGGTCGCTCCTCTCTATAACTGACTCCGCTTCCGCTACCCCGCTGGGTGCTGGCAAACAAAGGAGTCCCGAGCTGAGCGCGCGTAGCCCGGGCGACCGGGGGTAGCGATGGCTGAGAACGATCAGAGCTGCCCGCCAGGGCATTACCCCACGTTCCGGGAGGAGCGGTCATGACTGGCGATAACGGGCTATCCCGTTTGGACACCCAGAGCCTGACCGACGTCGACACCTACGTCTACGAGACCATCGCGACCCTCGAGTACACCGGCCGCCCGGCCACCCGGGCCCAGATCGCGGCCGTCACCGACCTCGACGACGAGGCGCTGGATGAGTCGCTCGGCAACCTGACCGGCCACAAACTGGTCGTCCGCACCGGCGGCGGGGCGGACGGCGAGCCGGGCTTCGAGCCCGCGCAGCGCGGCTGGAGCGCCGCGCCCGAGCAGGGCCGCGGGATGTAACGCGGGAGGTCAGCAGCGCTACGGGCAGCGGGCCAGGGCGTCGGCCGCGAAGGCCAGCGCGATGAGCCCGTCGGCCACGCCGACCCGCCGCCGTGGCGGGTCGAGCACGGCCAGGCCCAGCATCGAGGCCGCGTGCAGCGTGTCCACCACCGCGCCCAGTGACAGCAGCGCGGCGCGGTCGCCGGTCCCGGTGCCCGGCGCCATCGCGGCGTCGGACATCGCGGCCTGGGCCAGCTGCCGCACCCCCAGTACCCGGGCCACCGTCCGGGCCCGGCGGCTGGCGGGCGGCCCGCCCGCCAGCCCGATCACCGCGCCCGGCGCGGCGCACAGGGCCAGGCCGTAGGCCCCGCGCAGCAGGGCCGGGACCGCCGTCACCGTGACCTGCGCCGGGCGCCGGCCAGCACGCCGCCGACGCCCAGCGCCGTCGCCCCGGTGACCGCCAGCAGCTCGCGGGCGTGGCGGCTCAGCCACAGCTCCGCGCTGTGACCGTGCGAGCGGTCGTCGAACGACCCGTGGGCGCCGTGGTCGGTGCCGGCCGGGTCGTCCACCGGCTCCCACAGGTTGTCCGGCCGGCCGGGGCTGACCTGCTGGTCGGCCTGCTGGCTGTCGAAGCCCGTCCGGGCCAGGTAGCGGTCCAGCGCCGGCGCGGCGAATTTCTGCGCCAGCAGCGTCGCCACCGTGCTGCCGCCAACCCAGTACTGCTTGCGGCCGGGGCGGTCGGCCGCCGCCAGCACGCCGCGCGCGGCCACCTCGGGGTCGTAGATCGGCGGGACCGGCTGGGGCTGGCGCGGCAGCCGGGTCCGGACCCAGGAGAACTGGGGGGTGTTGACGGCCGGCATCTGCACCACGGTGATGCGCACGTGGCTCTTCTCGTGCAGCAGCTCGCAGCGCACCGACTCGGTGAACCCGTTGATGGCGTGCTTGGCGCCGCAGTAGGCCGACTGGAGCGGGATGCTGCGCTCGCCGAGCGCCGACCCGACCTGCACGATGGTGCCATGGTCGCGCTTCTTCATCCGGGCCAGCGCCGACATCGTGCCGTGCACGAAGCCCAGGTAGGACACCTCGGTCACGCGCCGGAACTCCTCCGAGGTGATCTCGGTGAACGGCGCGAACACCGACGTGAACGCGACGTTGACCCACACGTCGATGGGGCCGAACGCGCCCTCGGCCTGGCTAGCCGCCGCGTCCACCTGAGCCGCGTCGGCCACGTCGGTCTGGACGGTCAGCGCCTGCCCCCCGGCCTCCCTGACGTCGGCCGCGGCCCCGTCCAGCCCGGAACGGCCGCGGGCCAGCAGCGTCACGTTCGCTCCCCGGCGCCCGAACAGGATCGCCGTCTCGCGGCCGATGCCCGCGCTGGAACCGGTGATGACGACGTTCTGCGTCATTTTGTTGCTCCTTCCCCGGACCGGCGGTTGCCGGCCCGCATGGTTGGGTCAGGCCAGGCGCTCGCCGGGAACGGACAGCCGGGCGGCGGTCTCGAGCAGGCCCGCGTGCACGAAGGCCTGCGGCAGGTTCCCGCGCAGCTGACGCTGGCGCACGTCGTACTCCTCGGTGAAGATCCCGGCCGGGCCGCAGGCGGCCCGGTTGCGCTCGAACCAGCGCCCGGCCCCGGTCTCGTCCCCGCAGAACTGCGCGGCCTGGGCCATCCAGAAGCCGCACAGGAGGAACGCGCCCTCGGCCTCGTGCAGCGGCCGGGCGTCGTGCCGGAACCGGTAGACGAAGCTGTCGTCGGCCAGCTCGGCGGCGACGGCCCGGAAGGTGGCCACGGTCCGCGGATCGGACCGATCGGCGGCGCCGCGGATCAGCGGCACCAGCAGCGCGGCGTCGACGCGCTCGTCATCGGGGGCGCGCTGCCACCGTCCCGACGGGTGCACCGCGTCGCCGAGGCTGGCCATGATCTTGTCGGCCAGCCCGGTCCACTCGGCGCCCTGCCGGCGGGCCGGGCCGCCGCCGCAGACGGCGGCGATGGCCCGCAGGCCGGCCGCGCAGGCCAGCCGGGAGTGGGTCCAATGCCGGTTGCCCAGCTCCCAGATCCCTGCGTCAGGCTCGTTCCAGCGCTGCTCGACGGCGGCCGCGGCCACCTGCGCGGCGCGCCACCCGTCCGGGTCCAGCCGGTCCAGCCGGGCCGCCGCGGCCAGCAGCTGGAGAACCTCGCCGAGCGCGTCGAGCTGGAACTGCTCGTTGACCCAGTTCCCGGCCTTGGGCGTGCCGCCCGGGTACCCGCGGATCCGGAGCCGGCGCTCGCCCGGTATCGGCTCGCCGCCGACGGTATAGGCGGGCATCAGGTCCGGGCCGTCGCATAGCACCCGCTCGGTGATGAACCGCACCGTGCCATCCAGCAGCCGGTGCGGACCGTGCGCAGCCACGGCCAGCCCGGCGT
>Ga0134126_10001396_pt1 | contig 30650 bp, 25 predicted proteins | sample KB31752_FD_96881 | JGI IMG/M metagenome (GOLD analysis project Ga0134126, IMG submission 96881) | Terrestrial soil microbial communities with excess Nitrogen fertilizer from Kellogg Biological Station, Michigan, USA - KB3-175-2 | ecosystem: Environmental > Terrestrial > Soil > Unclassified ... | reverse complement strand
GCCGGTGGTGTCTATCTTCGAAAGTTTTCCGTACTCGGGAAATTTGGCGATGCGAAAGTAGATGGATCCTTCACTCGTGTAGGTCATTCCCTTGGCTTGCAGCGATTCGATCAGCGCGACCATATCCGGAATGTGCTCGGTGGCGCGGACGAGTTCCTCGGGCATCTGCACGCGCAGCGCGGCAAGATCCTCGAGAAACGCCTGAATATATTTTTCGGTGTACTCGCGGATGCTGACTTTCGCAGTGGCGGCTTTCTGGATGATGCGGTCGTCCACGTCCGTCAGGTTCATCGCTTGCAGCACGCGGTATCCGCGCGCGCGCAAGAAGCGGCGCAGGACGTCCTGAAAAAGGAACGTGCGAAAATTTCCGATGTGCGCGAAATCGTAGACGGTAGGCCCGCAGGTGTAGATGCGCACTTCTTGCGGGCGAATCGGCGTGAGGGGCTCGATCTGATTTGTGAGCGAATTGTGCAGGAGTATGGGTTTCATGCGGGCGTTGGGCATGGAACGGCCATTCTAGCCGAGCCTTCGCGCCGCGGCAAACCCGTCCTGCGAATGTCGGCGGGTGCCCCGAGGGACGTGATCGGCAGAAAGGACGTGATATGCTCGGGAGCGGAAGTGCGTGTGGCACGTGGCAGAACCTTCACTGCGTCAAGCAATCGGAGCCGCGGTTGCTCTTGTAGTTTCATTAGCCGGATTTTTCTGGCTGGGGACGTTGCAGGGGCCTGCGGAAATGCTACCGCGACTTGGTTATCTGTGCGCGATATTCGCAGTTGGACTGGCAGCGGCTTGCTGTTGGGCGGCGCCAGTTGCGTTCATCTCACGCAAGCGGCAGTGCCCAGCTCGCGTGTAGGCTTGCCAGCATGTCGCTCGTATTTCTGGCTCTCTTCTTGCTGATGTCGCCTTCCGAGCATCTCCGGTCCATTTCAACGTTGCTGCTGTCCGTGGCCTGGGTTTCATCCTACATCACGCGAAAGCTCGCTTACCCGAATCTAACCGCAGGGCAATTCTCTGCTCCCGAGCCGCCGCTGAGCCTCTTTCCACACTGACCCGCCTTGGGGTCCCTGGCATGTGCTTTCCGAAATCAACCGGAATTCCCCGATTTTTCGGGCTTTTTTGAATTGTTTCTCCTTGCGTTCATCCGGGACTGCGGCTATATTGCACGCGGCATCCCGGAAGCCGGGGCCCCACAGCATCTACAACCCTGAGGAGGGAAAAAGAATTCGATGGCAACTCCGTTGAGCAAATCCAAGATCATTGCGCATCTCAGCGATAAAGTCGGCACTCCCGAAAAGCCGGTTTCCAAAAAGCAGGTGGCGGCTTTCTTCGACGAGTTGTTCAAGCTCGCGGTGAAAGAGGCCAAGGGCGGTTCGGGCAAATTCGTGATTCCTGGCATCGGGCGCGTGGTGAAGGCTCACCGCAAGGCGCGCATGGGACGCAACCCCGCCACCGGCGAGACGATTAAGATCAAGGCGAAGACCGTCGTGCGCCTGCGCGCCGCGAAGGCCTTGAAAGACGCCGTCCTGAAGTAGCCGCATCGGGGCGCCGCTTTCGGATGGGAACCCTCACGCGTCGCCGTTTAGCCGCGGCGAATGCGTGGGGGTTTTGTCTTTCCAGGCGCGCTAAAATCCCTCCATGCGGGAATTTTCCGGGCTACTAACCGACCTCTACGAGCTTACGATGGCCGCGGGTTATCTCCAGACCCGCTTCGAAGCCCGCGCCAGCTTCGAGCTGTTTGTCCGCCACCTTCCACCGCGCCGCAGTTATCTCGTCGCCGCAGGCCTGGAGCAGGCGGTCGAATTCCTCGAGCACGTGCATTTCACATCGGAGGAGATCGCGTTTCTGGAGCGCCATCCGGTGTTCCGCCACGTGCGCCGCGAATTTTTCGACTATCTGGCGAAGTTTCGTTTCACCGGCGACGCCTGGGCGATGCCCGAAGGAACCCTCGCATTTTCGGGCGAACCGATTCTGCGCGTGACCGCGCCGATTATCGAAGCTCAGATCATGGAAACATATCTTCTCGCGGCCATCGGATATCAGACCAGCGTCGCGAGCAAGACGGCCCGCGTCGTCACCGGCGCGGCGGGACGCCAGGTTGTCGAATTCGGCGCGCGGCGCGGCCATGGCCCGCAGGCGAGCCTTTGGGCGTCGCGCGCGGCCACGATCGGCGGCTGCCAGGGAACCTCCAACGTGCTCGCCGGGCAAATTTACGGCATCGAGACCTATGGCACGCAGGCGCACTCCTGGATCATGGCGCACGAGGACGAATCCGCGGCGTTTCGCAATTTTTTGGGCGCGTTCCCGGAGCATGCCGTGTTGCTGCTCGATACGTACAGCGTGCGCGGCGCAATCGCGAAAATCCTGGCGCTGCCGGCGCGGCCGGCCGGCGTGCGGCTCGATAGCGGCGATCTGGGGCGCGAAAGCCGCTGGGTAAGGCGCGAACTCGATCACGCCGGCTGGAAAGACGTGAAAATTTTCGCCTCGGGCGATCTGGACGAATTTCGCATCGCGCGCCTGCTCCGTCGTGGCGCCGCGATAGATGCCTTCGGTGTCGGCAGCGCGCTGGTAGTTCCCGGCGACGCGTCGCCGCTTAGCTTGATTTACAAGCTCGTTGAAATTGAGCGCGGGGGCAGAGTCCGCGGTGCTGCGAAATTTTCCGAGTCGAAGGCGACCTACCCCGGCCGCAAGCAGGTTTTCCGCCTGCGCGACCGCGGCGGGAAATTCAAGGGCGACACCATCGCGCTCGCAGGCGAATCCGCTGATGGAGAGCCGCTGCTGGTGCAGGTGATGCGCGAAGGGCAACGGTGCGTGGCTGCCGAGCCCGTTCCGCAGTTGCGCGAACGATGCCTCGCCGGACTGAAGCAGTTGCCGGCGCGATTGCGGGACCTGCATCGCGGCGCGAATTATCGGGTCTCCTACAGCGCGGGCCTTCGGCGGCTGTTGCGCACCGTTCGCGGCCGAGCAGGCGATGGCGCGGTAAAATAGCAGTGGAGTGCAAATAGTGCCGCCGGTACGAACTGTTCTGTGGGAAGTGGACGCGCAAGCCGATTTCATGCTGCCGGGCGGAAAATTGTACGTTCCCGGCGCCGAGAAGATCATTCCGAATCTCGAGCGACTGGTCGGCGCCGCGGTCGCCGGGCGCGCCCTGATCGTGTCCAGCGCCGACGCTCATTCCGAGAGCGACCCTGAGTTTGCGAATTTTCCGCCGCATTGCGTCGCCGGCACGCCGGGCGCGCGGATCGTGCCCGAAGGAATGGCGTCCAACTTTCACGTTGTCTCCAATGAAGTCGCCACCGCGCTTCCGCGCGACCTCGCCGGATTTCAGCAGATTGTGCTGCAGAAGCAAGCGCTCGACGTGTTCACCAATCCGCACGCAAGCGAGCTCGTTGAGCGCCTCGGTTGCGAGGCGGAGTACGTGGTGTGCGGCGTGGTCACGGAATATTGCGTGGCTTGCGCGGCCGGCGGTCTCCTGCAGCGCAGGCGCAAGGTATCGGTTGTGACCGACGCGATCGAGGCGCTGAATCTGCAGGAAGGCCGGCGCACCATCGAGGACTTGGCTTCGCGCGGCGCCCGGCTAGTCAGCACCGCCCAGGCGGTTGCCATGTTGCGGGCATAACGCGGGCGCAGGCTATTGCTTTTCAGCGGCGGCAGGAGCCGCCACCGGCTTGGTAGTCGCGTCGTAGATCCACAGCAGCAGGGCCGAGACGAGCCCGATGCCCGTGTTTACGAACCAGAAGTCGTTCGGCTTGTGAACCACTTCCGCATAATGGTGATACAGCCAGCCGCCGACTGGGCCGCCAACCAGCGAGCCGATTCCAATGGGCAGGAATGCGAAGCCCATATACGTCCCTTGCTGGCCGGCCGGGGCGAGTCGCGAAACGTATTCGTAATATCGCGGCGAGAAAATCACTTCGCCCAGCGCGACAACAAAAATCGCGCCTACGGCCGCCCATGTGGTCGCCGATAGGCCGATCACCAGCCAGCCGAGGCTCCCGACCAGCGCCCCCAGGTTCACCGCGCGAAATGCCCCCATTTTCCGCGTCAGATAGCTCACCAGGAATTGCAGCGCGATCACGGTAGTGGCGTCCGTCATCAGGATGCGCTCCACGTCCGCTTTCGGACTCACGTAGGCGTGGATATACAAACCCAGGGTGATGAATTCCTGCCAGTAGGCGATCCAGAAAATCGAAAAGATCAGGAGAAACAGAATGAACCGGCCGTTCAAAATCACTGTTCCGAAATTCCGCATCGTGTCGGCCAGGCTGCCTTGCCGTTCCTGGCGCGAGCGTTGCGTATCCCTGAAGAACACCTGCACGGCGATCAGCATTGCCAGGACGGCCAGGGCGGATACACGAAACACGTTCTGCACGCCTACTTTTTCATGCACGTATCCGGCGACCCACGGCCCAATCGCCGAGCCCACATTCACCAGAAAATAGTAAATGGTGTAGCCCATCGTGCGGACCTTTTCGTCCGCTGCATGCGCCGTTGTGCCGACCACGCACGGCTTCACCATCGAAATTCCCAGCGCCGGCAGGCACAGCAGGATCAGCACCAGCCACCACAGCGGAATCGCGGACCGAACCGAGGCCATCCACGACGCGCCCAGAGAGCCGAGCAGAAAATAAGCGATGGTCAGAATGAGGTACGCAAGCGAGAGTGCCCGGCGAAATCCCAGCCGATCCGCGGCCGTCCCCCCGAAGATTGCCAGGAACCACACCAGCCCTCCGAATAATCCGGCGAGATTCGTCGTGCTCTCCACCGAAAAACCGAGTGACTCATGCAGGTAAATCGCCAGCGATGCAAACACCCCGTAATAGGCGAACCGCTCGAAGAGCTCGGAGACGTTGGCCACCCAGAACGCGGGCTCGAACCCGGTGCGAATTTCCTTGATCCGCTCAGAAAAGCTCACGTTCTTTCTCCTGGTGTTTCGCGCGCCTGAATTTCTCGCGGCGCGCCATGCGAACCGCCGGATTGTATCGGAAGCGCGGCCTTCGCGCCCGGCTTTTTGCCGTTCGCGCTGCGGGTGGCGCCCGTGTGCTATCTTTGTTCGCGGCGGTCGCGGATCGCGTATCCTTCGCTGCCGCCACACGATGAAGGCCCTCCGCAAACTTCGTCCCGGGCGCGGCGCTCAGCTCGAATCGGTGCCCGTTCCCGATCTTGGACCCGCCGACGCGCTCATTCGGGTTCGTGCCGCCTCCATTTGCGGCACCGACGTGCATATCTACGGCTGGGATCGCTGGTCCGCGGGGCGCATCCGGCCGCCGCTCACCTTTGGACACGAATTCTGCGGGCATGTGGAGAAGGTCGGCGCGGAAGTGACTTCGGTGCGCCCGGGCGATTTCGTCAGCGCTGAAATGCATGTGAATTGCGGCCATTGCCGTCCGTGTCGGATGGGCCAGCCGCACGTCTGCCAAAACCTGAAAATCATCGGCATTGATGCGGATGGCTGCTTCGCGGAGATGGTTCGCATTCCCGCGCGGAACGTGTGGAAGATTGATCCGGCGATTCCAGAACGCTGCGCGGCGATTCTCGATCCGCTCGGAAACGCCGTCCACGCCGCCCTCGTCGGGGAAATCGCCGGACGGAACGTCGTGGTGACGGGAGCGGGCCCGATTGGGCTGATGTCCATCGCCGTGGCGCGCGCCTGCGGGTGCGCATCAATCTTCGCCACCGAGGTTCATCCGCATCGCCGCTTGCTTGCGCTGCGAATGGGCGCGGATCAAGCGCTCGACCCGGCCGATCCGACCATTGTCGACCGCGTGCGCGAGGCCACCGCGGGCGCCGGCGCGGACGTGCTGCTCGAAATGAGCGGATCGCCGGCCGCACTGCAACAGGGCTTCCAAATGCTGCGCCCCGGCGGCAGGGCCTCGCTGCTCGGGATTCCCAAGGAACCCTTTGCGCTCGATCTGATCAACGACGTGATCTTCAAGGGCGCCACGGTCTATGGAATCTACGGCCGCCGCATGTTCGACACTTGGGTGCAGATGACCGAACTGCTGAAGCACGGCCGCCTGAATCTCGATCCGTTGTTTCGCGAGCGCCTGCCGCTCGAAAATTTCGAACAGGCCTTCGCGCTGCTTGAAAAGGGCGACGCGGGCAAGATCATGCTCTATCCCGGCGGTGTGCCGAAGTAAAAGCCATTCGCCGCCCGCGCGGCTCTCGCGCAGATAAAACCTGGAGGCATCATGTCCGCAACAACCACGCGCCCGCAGCTTCAGTATCTTCACGAGGCGCTCGAAGATCTGAAATCGCGGCACCTCTATTTTCAGCTCAAGGTTCTGGAAGGCGAACAGAAGGCCGTCGCGAATTTCGATGGGCGCGAGGTCATCAACCTCAGCTCGAATAATTATCTCGGTCTCACCACGCATCCCAATCTGCGCCGCGCGGCCATCGAGGCCATCCGTAAATTCGGTGTTGGCTCCGGAGCCGTTCGCACCATCGCCGGCACGATGAAAATGCACCTCGAGCTCGAGGAGCAGATCGCGCGGTTCAAGCAGGCGGAGGCGTGCGTCGTGTTTCAATCGGGTTTTGCCGCCAATGCGGGAACCGTTTCCGCCATCCTGGGCAAGGAGGATCTGATCGTCTCCGACGAGCTGAATCACGCCTCGATCATTGACGGCTGCCGCCTTTCCAAGGCTACCATCAAAGTTTTCAAGCATAAGGACGCGGCCGATTGCGAGCGCATCCTGAAGGAAACCGAAAACTGGCCCGGCAAGAAGCTCCTCATCACCGATGGCGTCTTTTCGATGGATGGCGATATTGCCGATTTACCGGCCGTTTGCGATCTCGCCGAGAAATACAACTGCATCATGATGGTGGACGACGCGCACGCCTCTGGCGTGCTCGGGTCGCGCGGGCGCGGCACAGTGGACCAACTCGGCTGCCATGGCCGCGTGGATATTCAGGTCGGCACGCTGAGCAAGGCGATTGGCTCGATCGGCGGTTACGTGTGCGGCTCGCGCGACCTGATCGAGTTTCTCTATCATCGCGGACGACCGTTTCTTTTCTCGACGTCGCATCCGCCCTCGGTTACGGCTACCTGCCGGGCGGCCTTCGCGCTGCTCGATTCCGAAACGGGCGAGAAACTGATTCGCAAGCTCTGGTCCAACACGAAATTCTTCAAGCGCGGACTGAAGAAGCTAGGCTTCGATACGGGCAAGAGCCAGACGCCGATCACGCCGATCATGGTGGGCGATGCCGCGCGCGCCGCGGACTTCTCGCGCGAACTGTTCGCCGAAGGCGTCTTCGCCGGGGCGATTGGCTATCCTACGGTGCCCGAAGGTAAGGCTCGGCTGCGAACCATTGTTTCCGCCGCCCACAAGCGCGCCGATCTCGCCCGCGCGCTCGAAATCATCGGCGCAACGGGCAAGCGGCTCAGCCTGATTTAAGAATATTCACACCTGCCGGCCAGAATCGTCCGAAGGGCATCCTGCGCAGTCGCTCAGGCTACGGCAACAGCCGTCGCATGCGGCCGGAGGCGCTTGTGCAGCGCCAATATCAGCCCGCCGAGTCCCAGGATCGTTACAAAGAGCAAAATCCATCCACCCGCGTAGGGAAGCGAGATCAGCACGCGAAGTACGGCGAGTCCCAGCGCCAGCCGGGCCGTGGCTGCACCGACTCCATAGCGCGAACCGAGCAGCATCTCGCCCACCCACGAGCCCACAAAAATCTGCGCCGAATACAACGCAATTAGATACAAGAGCAGAGTCGCAAGCCCGATGCCCAAGCCGACGATCGTGATGCACACGATCCCGGCAATGATCGGCGTTACGATCAGGAACAGCACGCCGAATCCGAGCGAGCGGCCGATTTTCTTGCACGCGTTGGTCGCGTCGAAGAAGACGGCCGGCAGCAGCAGAATCCACGCCAAGCCGAAGAGGAAAGCCGCGCCCCACAGCTCGATTCTGTGCCAGTAGTATCGAAATCGGGTGTAATCCGGCCCGCGCTTTTCGATCGTGATTTCCGGCGGGCTTCCCAGCTTCGCCTGCGGCGAGATTTTAGGTGTTTCGCGGCCTCGGTACTTGGTGGCCCCGGCGATCACCGCCGTAGGACCGATCGTCAGGCGCTCGGCGCGAATATTTGCATTTCGGCCGAGCGAGCCCTGTATTTCCATGGTCCCCGCCGCGCTCAGCAGGTCCCCGCCGAGAGTGCCGTCCAGCACGGCGTCGCCCGTCGCGCCCATGATCGAGCCGTTCACCGTGCCCTTATTTTCCAACACGAACTGGCGGCTGAAATCGGTCACGTTCTTTTCCACTGTGCCTTCTATCGTGAGGCTTTGCGACCATGTGCGCACGTTTCCGCCCACCGCGCCATTCACCGTAAGCTCTCGCGCGAAGCAGATCACGTCGCCCTTCACCTGTCCGTTGACGGTAACGTTCTGGCTGAACGTGATCAGATCGCCGTTCACGTCCCCATCAATTCTCACGTAATTCCCGAAGACGATCAGGTCGGTCTCCACCGTCTGCCCGGCGGGCAGCGTGAAGTCCGGATCGCCATGCTGCACCTGCGCGGCGCCCGCCGGCGAGGGCGTAGCGAGCATCACGAGCGCGCAGCCCATCACCACCACGGCCGCCGTGGTGAGCCATTTCCATCGCCGCCGCAACAGCCACGCGGCCACTGCCGCCAGGATCGCCCCAGCTACCACGCCCATTCCCGTCAGCATCGCATCCCATCCTCTCCAAAAGGCGCCGCTGAAAAAAAGCATCGTCAGCAAATTGCCCTGCGTGAATCCTGCCTCGGACGCCTGCGCTTGCCACGGCGCAATAAGCCCGGCCCACAGCGTGTACGCCCCGCCGCACCCGAAGGCGAATGCCGCCGCCCATCCCAGCGGGAAGGATTCGCGCTCCGGCGCGCCCGCCAGTTGCGCCGGAATAGTTTCTTCATCCGCTGCAAGCGCATCGCGCAGCCACACGCCCTCGTGCGCGATGGCGTGCAGCATAGCCGCGCACGCGGGACAATCGTTCACGTGCTTCTTCACGTCTTCAGCGTGACTCGCATCGAGCTGCCCATCCAGGTAGAGCAACGCCGTCATTTCGTCGAAGTGGCTCATGATTGTGCCCCCGCCGATAGCGTCTTGGGCGCCGCAGCCCGTGTCGCGGCCACCGCGTCCCGCAATTGATGGCGCGCCCGCAGCAGCAGCACTCCTACAAACGCGCGCCGCACGCCGAGCGTTTCAGCGATTTCATCGTAGCTCATCTCCGCGTAGTACCGCAGCACCAGCGCCATTCGCGAACGGTCCGGCAGCCGCGCCAGCCCTGCGCGCACCTCTCTGCCGCTGTGCAGGGTTTGCAACCGCTCGATCTGGCTCGGGTCCGGATGCTGTAGCGGCATGTCCTCGAGTTCGCCGGTCTCGAGGTCCTGGCGAATGCGCCGCCGCCGCAGCAGGTCCCAGCAGTGATTGCTCGCAACCTTGTAGAGCCACGCCGTGAACGGCCGCGACGCATCGTAGCTGCCGAGCTTCTGCCGCACCTTCATGAAGATTTCCGTTGTTGCATCCTCGGCGTCTTCGCGCGTGGGCAGCACGCGTCGGCACAGACGAAAGATCGCGGCGGCGTGCTGCCGATAGAGTTCGCCCCAGGCGTTCGCATCGCCTGCGCGCACCTCGGCCAGCAACTTCGCCAGTGCCGCGGTGCTCATCTCCTCCGCGCTGCCTCTCCGCCTCTCCATAGGTTTATACGCGCGCCTGCCGCCGGATATTTCAAGCCAATCCCCGCAGCCGCTTCAGCAAGCGTGCCCCGGGAATATCCGATCCGATACTTACGCTCCGATGGCATTGTACTCGCCTTGCAGCGAGAGACGGCCCCGACATCGCCAGATGTGGAATCCCATGCGCGTATACTGGCCGTGAACAGGAAAATCCCGCGAGATCGAAGGAGAGTCGCATGAAAATTGGCGTGATTGGCTCGGGCAATGTTGGCGGCGCGCTGGGAAAGCTTTGGGCGGCGAAGGGCCACGACGTGGCATTTGGCGTCCGCAATCCGCAAGATGCAGACGTGCAAAGCCTGCTGAAGGACGCCGGCGGCAAAGCCCGCGCCGTCTCGGTCCAGGAAGCCGCTGCCTCCGCCGGCGTCGTCGTGCTCGCCGTACCGTGGCCCGCCGTCGAAGCCGCCCTTAAATCCGCCGGCAATCTAGAAGGAAAGATCCTCGTGGATTGCACCAACCCCCTCGCGCCCGATTTTTCCGGCTTGGTTATCGGGACCAGCACCTCCGCGGGCGAGCAGGTTGCCCGGCTCGCTAAGGGAGCGAAAGTGGTGAAAGCGTTCAACACAATCGGCGCCCCAAATTTCGCCCATCCGCAGTTTGGCTCCGAGCGCGCGACTATGTTTATCTGCGGCGACGATTCCTCCGCGAAACAGAAAGTCGCCCAGCTCGCCGAAGACCTCGGCTTCGAAGTGGTTGACGCAGGCCCGCTCACTGCCTCGCGTTTGCTCGAGCCGCTCGCCATGCTTTGGATACACCTCGCGTTTAAGCAGGGCCTCGGCCCAAACGGGCACGCGTTCAAGCTTTTGCGCCGCTGATCGCTGATCGCCTGTCCCGCTCGCGGCCATCGTGGCGCGCGGCCGCAGCCAGGTGCGCCCTTCCGCGCGTGTTATGATGTGCGCAGGATCTCGCCATTGTCTCCCGAACGCGTAAACCTGCTTGGCAAATCCGTGGACGAATTGCGCGCCTTCGCGCAATCCCTCGGCGAGCCCTCGTATCGCGGCGACCAGCTCTATCACGCCCTGTACGCCGAGCATCGCTCCGATTTCGCCGCGATGACGAACCTGCCCGGATCCCTCCGCGAACGCCTCTCCTCGGTCGCAACGCTCGCCCTACCGCGAATCGTGCGCGCACACACGTCGTCAGACGGCACCGTGCGTTACGTTCTAGGCCTATCGCAGCCGGACGGCGAAAAGCCCGCCACCATCGAAGCCGTCTTCATGCCGGAGGAAAATCGCCAGACGATCTGCATCTCCACGCAAGCGGGCTGCGCCGTGGATTGCCGGTTCTGCCTGACGGCGACGCTCGGCCTCGCGCGCAATCTTTCTGCGGGTGAGATCGTGGCCCAGGCGCTCGTTGCCTTGCAGCAGAATCGCGCGGCGCTTCGTCCGCGGACCAACATCGTCCTCATGGGCCAGGGCGAGCCGTTATTGAACTACGATCCCGTAATGGCCGCCCTTCGCATCCTGCTCGACCCGAACGCGATCGGCATTTCGCCCAAGCACGCCACGCTTTCAACCAGCGGTATCGTTCCCGGCATCGAACGCCTCGCGCGCGAGCCCGTACGGCCGAAGCTCGCCATCTCGCTGAACGCGTCCTCCGACGAGCAGCGCGATCGCATCATGCCCATCAATCGCAAATATCCGCTCGCAAATCTCCTCGCCGCCTGCGCCCAATACCCGCTCCGGCCCTGGGAGCACCTCACCTTTGAATACGTTCTGCTCGGCGGCTTCAACGATGCGCCGGAGGACGCGCGCCGCGTCGTGAAGCTCCTCGCCAATTTGCGCTGCAAGGTAAATTTGATTCCCTGGAATCCCGGCGATTTGCCCTACGAACGCCCAGACGCCGCACGCATCGAAGCCTTCCGCAAAATCCTCGACGAAAAGGGCGTGCCCGCCTTCGTCCGGAATTCCCGAGGCCAGGACGTGATGGCTGCCTGCGGTCAGCTCGCGCTCCTCGAATCCGCCGCGCACGAAAACCCCGCCTCATCGCGCATCTCAGATTAAGCGTATCGCTCCGTCCAAAATTGACTCCTGCGGCGAACGCCGCGCCCTCTGCGTCATCGCAATCGCAGCCATCATTCGGCCCGCCGTTCCTTCGCGGCGATAGCTGAAGAAAAGATCGGTGCGGCAGGCTGTGCAGTATCCCGATGCCGAAATATTCGCAGCGGGCACTCCGGCCGCTTCCAGGATCGCCCGGTTCGCTGCGATCAGGTCCAGATGCGCGCGCGGCGCGGGCGGCGGATGTCCGGGCGGCATCATCGTCAGCCACGGAAGCCAGTTCGGATCGTTTTCGCCGCTCGCCAGCGCGTCAAATGGGCCGTCGAACCACTGGCGCGCCTCCGGAAATTGCGCGGCGAACTCCTTCGCAACCTCCGCGCCCACCTCGAAGCAGCAGCGGCCGACCCCCGGCCCCAGCGCCGCCAGCACGTCCGCCGGCTTGGTCCCAAATTCCATTCGCATTCGGCCAATCGTTTTTGCCGCGATGCGCGCAAGCGTGCCGCGCCAGCCCGAATGAATGGCGGCGATGGCGCGGCGCTTGGTGTCCGCCAGCAGAATCGGCACGCAATCCGCGGTTTGCACCGCGAGCAAGATGCCGGCTTCGCGGGCCACCAGCGCATCCCCGTTCGGAATGTCTTGCGCGGCATTTTGGGCCGCGTCCGCGCGCCGCACGATATCGGAATGAATCTGCCGCAGCGTCCGCATGGGCATCCGCTCGGCGCCGATCGCACGCGCAAACTTCTCACGATTCTGCGTCACGTTGTCGCGCGAATCCCAATCCGTGAAGCCCATATTAAGCGTGCCCTTCGTTGTTGGTCGCGCGCTTTCGATGCGGCTCGCACCGCCCTGGCGGGTGCTGAATCCGTGGACCAGCCATTCCAGCCGCGCAAGCGCGGGTGCCTGCAACGCCTGCACGCCGCCCGCGCGCCGCAGCTTCCATGGCGCGTTCGCACCCGAAGGTCGCTCGCGTTTCGCGGTTTTGATCTTTTCAGCGGACGACGGCATCGCTTGATTCCTTCCCGCCCGGCGCATCGCGGCGGTTTTCTATTATAGGTATAATCGCGCCTGCCGCGAGCGACCCGGCCCCGAAGATTGCGCTCGCGCCGGAGCACGCGTGATCGTCGGATTAGGACTCGATATCGCCGAGGTGGATCGCATCACGGCGGCGATTCTGCGGCGCGGCGCCGCGTTCCTCGATCGCCTTTACACCACTCGCGAAGTCGCCTATTGCGAGAGTCACAAGAATAAATTCGAGCGCTACGCCGCGCGCTTCGCCGCCAAGGAAGCGGCCATGAAAGCCCTCGGCACCGGATGGGCCCGCGGCGTGCGCTGGCGCGATATTGAAGTGACCAACGCCCCTGGCGGCAAGCCCACACTGCGGCTTGATGGCGCGGCTCGTGCGCATTCCGAGCGCCTCGGCGTCCGCCAAATCTCCCTTTCCATCACCCACAGCGGAAATCTGGCCCTCGCCGAAGTGATTTTCGAGGATTAATCCCACGGAATTACCGTCGCCGGCCGCCGCACCCACGCAGCGGTGCCTCTCTGGTGTGCCCCAGCCGGCGCGGCGCTTGACACCTCCCTCGCCGGACGCAAGACTGAGTACGCCAGCCCCGGCCCCGCGACGCCGCTGTTTGGAGTGACTTCGCAATGACGCTTCAATCCCGGCTCTGCCAATGGATGGTCGCCTTCGCGGCATTCGTTCTCTCGGCGTCCTTTCTGCCGGTTCGCGCGCAGGGAGCCGATCCCCCGCGGGTTGGTTCGCCGCGCATCTCGGCGGCCGCGCCGGGCGTTGCGCATCCCAATTCGAAGCCCTGCACGGTTCAGCTCTTCTCCGGCTCTGTCATCGCCGATGGCGCGATGAAGCAGTTCGCCTACGCGCCCCCTGCGGAATGTGCGGGACCATGGTCCGCCGTCGTGCTCTCCGGCGCGTTTCAGATTTCCCCCGGGGCGCCTGCCCAGCGCCTGCTGCGCATCTCGATCGGCGGCGTGAATCTATATCTCGGCTCCGCTCCATCGCCTTCCGATTCCTCCGGCCAATCCTGGAGCATGGAGCGCGATTTGACTGACTACAGCGCGCTATTAAAAATTGAACATGACGGCGAAGCCGCCATGGACTCGTCCGAAGGCATTTCCGATCCCGCCGAGATAAGCGGCAGCCTCCGGCTGGATTTCTATCGCACAGACATTGCGAATCCCGCTCATCGCACCGCCGACGCCATCCTGCCGCTCGCCGCTTACGCGCAGATTTCCCCGGACCAGAGCTCCGTTTCGCGCAGATTCACGCTGCCACGCAATATTGAGCGGGCGTATTTGGACACCATCGCCGCTGGGGAAGGGAACGACGAAAATTGGTATCTGTGCGCCCCGAAGGACGCGGCGGACCGCATGGCGGATTGCGCGGGCGATCCCTACCGCGAAATGGAAGTCTCGATAGACGGCAGACCTGCAGGCGTAGCGCCCGTCTATCCTCTGCTCTCCGCGGACGCGCTCGATCCGCTCTTGTGGAATCCGATCCCTGGCGTGCAGTCCCTCGGCCTTTCGCACTGTCGCGTGGACCTCACGCCCTTCGCCGCGCTGCTCAGCGACGGCTCGCCGCATCAGATTTCGCTTGGCATTTACGGCGTCGCGGATCGCTTCGTCGCCGCCGGTTCTTTGCTACTTTATCTCGACCGCGGTTCGGCCCGCGTCTCGGGCGGCGTCACCATGGATACCCTGGAAGCGGCGCCGTCGCTCGATACCGCTGAACCAGCCGCGCCAGGCACACGAACTGTCACGGCAACCCGGCAATTCACGATCGTGGGCTACATCAATAGCTCGCACGGCAAAATCGAGACGCGGATTGACGGCAAGCTCCGATTCACGAACGAGCAGCACGCGAGCGCCGCCGGCGAAGGCCGGCTGCATCAGTCCGCCGAATTCATCGCAACCACGAGCACGCGAAATGGCGCTGTCGTTCTGAAGCTCGAAAGCCGCACGCTTTTCCCATTGCGCATCGAAATCGCGGACAGGGCAGGCGCGGGTGGCGCCGCTTCGCGCAGCACTTCGGTTCATCAGGGCTACGAAAGCGACGAAACGGATTCGCTCAACGGCGTGGCGCTCTTCTCAAGCACGCTGCGCCAGAGCGCGTCGCCCGCGGATTCGCAGCCCGCAGGCAGCCCCGCAAGCGGCGCATCCCACGGGTCGCAGCGCTACTTTTATTCGAATTCGGCGGGCGCATGTTACAGCCGCACAATTTCCGCTGCCGCCGGCCTGCTTACCGCCGTCGCCGATGGCCAGGGCTGCACGCGCAGTTCCCAATAAACGAGCCAAGCGAGAGGCACGGCAGCAATACACAATAGCCCGCGAGACCCGCCCGAGCCCTCCGCCCATGTGGAGTCATTAAGTGTAAGCCCGCGCAGCGCTGGCCGCGCGGCACGGAAAGAACTGCCCGCCGTGGCCTGCCTGCCGCGCCGAAGCCTCCGCGAAGGCGGGAATCTCCATCCCCGCCCCGCCGTCATTCTTGAGGGCATCCGACGAGGATGCCCGAAGAATCTCAGCCATGGATTCTTGGCGCAAGCGCAGCCACGTGACCTCAACCGCTGTGCCTGCGTAAGGCTCTGCCGCAAGCAAAGGAAGGCGGTCCAGCCGCCACACGCGCAGCCCTCAGCCTACGGCTTAATCTCAGCGATGGTGATCGCAGCCCCGCCGCGGTCCTCTGCCTCTGCCCGAATCTGCTCCACCAGCGGGTGCGCGCCCAGGAATTCCGCAAGGCCCCGCCGCAAAGCCCCCGTACCGTGGCCATGGACGATTCGTACGCTCGCTTTTCCGGCCAGAGCCGCCTGATCCAGGAATTTGTCCACGCGCCGGCTCGCTTCTTCCACTGTGCAGCCGATCACGTTGATTTCATCGGCAGAGGCTTCCTCGCTTGGGCTGGTACGAAGCGTGATACCTCTCGCGCGGGCGGCTTCACCAGCATGCGCCTTCGCCATCTCCGAGGCCGGTTCGAGGCCGATTATGTCCGCCATGGGAACTTTCATTCGCAGCGGGCCCGCCGCGATTTCGGCGGAGCTGCCATCTTGTCGGCGGAAGACGGCCGGCTGCTTGAAACCCCTCACCAGCACGCGACATCCGGGGGAGAGTTGTTCGGGCGGGACGCGCTGCGGCGGGCGTTCCGCTGCGGCGCCTAGATCGGCTTGTGAGGCGGCAAGGGCTTCCAGAACCGCGGCGTTCGCTTCTTCGCGCGCCTCCGCCCCGGCCCGTCGCATTCCGCGTACCGCCTGCTTTTCGGATTGCGCGCGCAGGTTGCGATCCTTAATGTCGGAGGCCAGACGCGCAACCTCAGCTTCAAAGGCCTTCTGCGCCGATTGAAATCCGCGCTCGAGTTCCGCGATACGATTCTTCTGCCGTTCGATCCATTCCGTCTGCAATGCGCGCCGCTCCGCTTCCAGTTGCGCGCGTTCGTCCCGCAATTCGCGTTCGAGCTGCTGCATTTGCTCCCGGCTGCGATGTAACCAGGCGATCAGCTCGCCGGCCTCGCGCGTTTCCGGGGAAAGGCTCGCTCGGGCGTGGTCCACCACGCGCGCGGGCAAGCCCAGCCGCCGCGCGATCTCGATCCCGCTCGAGGTGCCGGGTACGCCCGTCAGAAGACGGTAGGTGGGCCGAAGCTCCGCCTCGTCGAATTCCATCGCCGCATTCACGATTCCCGGCGTCGAGGATGCGTATGCCTTCAGGCGATCATGGTGCGTCGTGGCGAGCGTCGTCGCGCGCCGCCGCCGAAATTCCTCCAGCAGCGCCACGGCGAGTGCCGCGCCCTCTTCAGGTGCCGTGCCTGTTCCCATTTCATCCACCAGGATCAGCGAATGGCTTGTGGCGGCCTCGAGCATGGACTTCAGGTTCAGCATGTGCGCGGAGAACGTGGAAAGATTGGCGGCGATGGACTGCTCGTCTCCAATATCCGCAAGCACGCGGTCGAAGATGGGCATCTGCGCGCTTTGGGCCGCCACGGGTATGCCCGACTGCGCGGAAAGCGCGGCGAGGCCCGTCGTCTTCAGGCAGACGGTCTTTCCCCCGGTATTGGGCCCGCTGATCACCATCACGGTTCCCGCGGAAGCGTCCTGATTCGCATCGTCGCCGCCCAGCATGAGGCTCATTGGAACGGCGCCCCGGCCTTGCGGGCGCAGCGTCGCTTCGAGCACGGGATTGCGCGCGTCTTCCAGGCGCAGCAGGTTGCCGCTGCTGAAGCTCGGAATCGTGCAATCGAACGTCCGCGCAAATCGCCCGCGTGCGAGGATCGAATCCAGGTGCGCCACCCCCGCGGCGGCGGATTCCAGCGGGCCTCGATTCGCGCGTGCTTGCTCGCTCAGTTCCTCGAGGATGCGCGCGATTTCGGCGATCTCATCTTCGCCAAGCTGCACGAGCCGGTTGTTCAGGTCTATCGCATCGAGCGGCTCCACGAACACGGTCTGGCCCGTGGCGCTCGCGCCGTGAACCACTCCCGGCACCGCGCGGCGTTCCGAGGCGCGGACAGGAATAACGAAGCGTTCGTTGCGCAGCGTGATGTAGTCTTCGCCCGCCGCATCGCCGCGAGCGTGCAGAATCGCTTCGAGCGACTGCCGGATTTTCTCGCGTGCCTGCCCCAGTGAGGCCCGAATACGCTTTAGCTGCGAGGAGGCGTCGTCGCTGATTTCCCCGTTGGGCAGCACGGCGCGCCGGATCGCGCCCGAAAGCTGGCGCAGATCGGGCAGGGAAGCGGCGCGCGCGGAAAGCTGCGGATATTTCGCGGCGTCCGCCTGGAAGGTCCGCCGCACCGCGAACGCCGTATCGGCGAGCGAAGCAGCATCGAGCAGCTCGGCGCTCGAAAGCGGTGCCGCGGGAATCGCCAACCGACCCAACCACGGTTCCGGATCGGCCAGCGCTCCGAAACCCAATTCGCAGCCCTGTCGAAGATACTCGGTCGCCTCGCGGATCAGCGCGAATTCACGGTCCAACTCGCCTTCATCCTGCAGGAACTCGAGCGATTGCGTGGCGCGCCGCCCGGGCGCGCACGTGGTGAACCCCGCCAGAATCTCCTTCAAGCGGTCGAATTCCAGCAGTTGTTCGGCGGATCGAGACACGAAAACCCCTTCGAGATTTTAGCCCTATTTCTTCTGCCGGCCGGGCGCAGCCCCCGGGCTTTCGACCATCGCTTCGCAGATGGAATCGAGCCCGGCGGTGGCATCGCGTCCGTGCCGCGGATCATTATTCTCGAATATGGCAAACACCAGGTACTCGCCCCCGGCCGTGCTGGCGTACCCGGAAATCGAATGCACGTCTTCGAGCGACCCCGTCTTCGCCTGTATCAATCCGCCGGCGCGCGCCCCTTCCAGCCGATTATCGAGCGTGCCGTCCACGCCCGCAATCGGCAGCGTCGAAGCGAATCGCGCCCCCCACGCTTGACTCGCCGCGTAGCGCAGCAATTGCACCACGGCGCGCGGCGTCACCAAATCATCGCGCGCTAATCCCGAGCCGTCCGAAAGCACCACGTCGCCATCGGCTATTCCCGCCCCTTTGAGGAACTCGCGCTCCAGCTTCAATCCCATCGCCGCCGAGCCGACGCCCGTCTTCTCCCGCGCGGCGACGCGCAGAAAAAGCTCCGCGTGCGAATTCAGGCTCAGCTTGTTGGTCGCGCGAATGCTCTCGATCAGCGGCTGCGACATATGCTCCGCCAGCACCAACGGATACGCCTCCGGCAGCGGAGCAAAATGCGCCGGCACCACTGGATCGCCCTCGGCCGTCGTGATCGGTGGCGGCGAATGCTGCGTACTCGTTTGCCCCGCGACGTGCACGCCCCGCGCCTCGAGCAACTCCCGCAGCGTCCGCGCGGCAATTTCGTCCGGCTCGGTCATCGCCAGGTCAATGCGCAGCGGCGCATGACCCATCGGGATGCTGCCGCGCACCAAAATAAAATCCGGGCTTGCCTGCCGCACCACGGCGATATCGGGCTGCCCGCCCGGCTCGCTCGTGGTGATTTCATCGCCGAAGGTTCCCGCCGCAGCCGCCGGACTCACGCCGAGCACGGCGGGATCCCCCGCCCGCGCCCCAGCCTGCACCGTGATCGAAAATGTGTTGTCGTTGAACGCGATCGCGCTCACCGGCGCGCCAAACGTAAAAAATAGGTCCCCGTCCGTCCAGCCTGCGGGATACGGATCGTAGGGAAGATAGCTGTCGTCCGCCACGATGTCGCCGTCCACCGCGCGCAGCCCTTTCGCAACCGCCGCGTCCGCCAATTCGCCCAGCACCTTGTCCACCGCGCCGTCGTGCTCCGCGTGTCCCGTCGTTGGAAACTTGCGATTCGAAATGTCGGGATCGCCGCGGCCGATCAGAATCAGGTTCCCCGAAAGGTGCCCATCGGCGCCGAGCGCGCCATTCGATTCCAGCGTCGTCCGAAATCGGTATTCCGGGCCCAGCGCCGAAAGGGCAAACGCCGTCGTGAAGAGCTTCGCATTCGACGCAGGCGCGAAGAAATGATCCGCATTCCGATCGTAGAGCACGTTTCCCGTGTCGCGATCCACGATCAGCGCGCCCCAATACGCCTGCTCGGCCGGCGATTGCTTCAATATGGATTCGATGCGCGCGCGAAGCCGGCTCGCATCCGTCGCGGCGGCGGGTCTTCGCGCCGCGCTCGAAGGCCGCGCACGAACCTTCTGCCCCGCGCGCAAGCCCCATCCCAGGCACGCCGCGCACACTCCCGCGGCCGCGATCACCGTGGCCCTCCGTCTCAGCAAGCGCACGCGCCAGATTATATTCCATGCGCTGGCGACTTATCTTCCTTTCCGAGCAATCGCCGGGCGGTGGCCCCGCGAGATTGCGCTCTCCTCGCGAAACTCTTATCATCAGATCAGGCTTAGAGGAGGCTCTTATGAAGAAGCTGTTACCGCTGCTCATCGCGGCAGCGCTCGTTGCACTGCCGCTCCTGATGTTCGCGGGCCCCGCCAGCGCCAAAAACCAAAGTAAAGAAGAGAGTCGCCTGCAAAATGCCGGCGAGGTCCTCAAGGAAATTCTCAACGTCCCCGACGATATTCCCCAAAATCTGCTGGACAAGGCCGATTGCGTCATCGTCATGCCTTCGGTGCTCAAGGCTGCGTTTGGATTTGGAGGCAGCTACGGCCGCGGCGCGATGACGTGCCGCAGCGGCAACGATTTCCGCGGCCCATGGGGCGCGCCCACCATGATGGCGCTCGAGGGCGGCAGTTGGGGCTTGCAGCTCGGCGGTCAAGCCACCGATTTCGTGCTCCTCATTATGAATCCCCGCGGCGCAAGCTCGATCCTCACCAGCAAGGTCAAGCTGGGCGCGGACGCCGCCGCGGCCGCCGGTCCCAAGGGCCGCAACGCCCAAGCCGACACGGACGCCACCATGCGCGCCGAGGTGCTCACCTACTCGCGCTCCCGCGGCCTCTTTGCCGGCATCTCGCTCGAGGGCTCCACGCTCCGCCCGGACAATTCCGCGAACCAGCAAATCTACGGCAAGAAAATTGATGCGCGCGACATCGTCCTCCACGGCACCGTCCCCGTGCCCCCCGCCGCCAAGACGCTGATCCAAACCCTCAACCAGCACAGCCCGAAAAACCTGCAATAAGTTTCGCACCCCGCCGCGCCGGCCGCACCATTCGCCGGCGCGGTTCCCATTAGGCGCGAATCTTCGTGCTTGACTGCCATCCACATCTGACCTATAGTCGTAAATGATTTAAGGTCACATAAACCGAGCGAAGCTAAGCGAACCATGAAACGCAACCTCCACACGAAAAATCGTTCCTTCCCGCCGCGCCCCGCCGGACGCCGCGAACGCCGCCGCGCCGAAACGCGCGAGCGCCTCTATCGCGCAGCCCTCCATCTCTTCGCCACCCGCGGATTCCTGAAAACGACTGTCGAGGACATCACCGAAGCCGCCGACGTAGGCAAGGGCACCTTCTTCAATTATTTCCCCACCAAGGAACACGTTCTCGCCGCATTTGGAGGCGAGCGTATCGCCGCCGTGCAGCAGGCCCTCGATCGCGCCCGCTCCACCCGCGGATCGGTCCTCGCCGTCCTGAAAGACCTCGCCACGGACGCAGCCGGCCAGTCGAAGGAAAATCCAGCCCTGCTGCGCGCCATTTATGCCGCCCACGCTTCCTGCGCCGCCGTGCGCGAGGAACTCGAATCGCGCTTGATCATCGGTCGCGGCCTTCTCGCTGAAATCTTTGCCGTCGCCCGGCAGCGAGGCGAAGTCCGCGCCGGTCTCTCCACCGCGGAAATGGCGCGTCTCACGCAAACCATTTTCCTCGGCGTAACCATGGCCTGGGCCATGAATCCCGTCGCCTCGCTCCGGCAGACGGCCGGAGGCGTTTGGGATTTGCTCAGCCCCGGCCTGCGGGCCTCCGGGCCGCATGCCGCGCGGCCGCGACCCGCGCGCGCAGGGAATCGGCCCCGCAATAAACGCACCATCGTACGAAGAACCGTTGAGTCCTAGCACGCGCAACTTTCATCCATAGCTGCATGGGGAAGGGGAGTTGAATCCGTGAGAAGCCGCCGAGCAGTGTTCGTGATTCTTCTGGGCGCGTTTTTACCCGCTGGAGTCCTGCCCGCGTTCGGGCAGGCCGCCCCTGGCGCAGTGGCCGCGTCTGCCTCCGGTGCGGCAAGCGCAACCGTGCAGCAAGGAGGCTCTTCGGCCGGCGCCGCCAATTCCGGCATGGCTGGCCAATCGGCCGCGAGCCCTGCGGGAATGCCCGGTTCCGGCGCCCCTGCGCAGGGAGCATTCGCTGGCAGCGTTCCGGCCAAGCTCGTGCCCGGCACCCTGCATCTCTCGCTCAGCGACGCAATTCACCGCGGCCTGCAACAGAATCTCGGCCTTTTGCTTTCCAGCGGCGATCTCGAAAGCGCCCGCGGCGCCCGCTGGAAGCAGTTGAGCGCGCTATTGCCCCACGTCTCCGCCTCCCCGTATGTGGACATATCGCAAGTCAACCTGAAGGAGTTCGGTTTCAGCTTCAATTTTCCCGGCGCCACGATTCCAAGTATCGTCGGGCCATTCTCCTATTTCGACGCGCGCGCCAGTCTCACCCAGTCTGTCTTCGATTGGAGCGCCGTCAACGCCGAGCGCGCCTCGAAGCAGCGCGTCGAATCCGCTCAATACACCTATCAGGACGCGCGCGACCTCGTCGTCCTCGCCGCGGGCTACAGTTATTTGCAGGTCACTGCCGCGGGCGCGCGCGTGGATACCGCGCAGGCCGAGGTCAATTCCGCCCAGGCGCTCTATGACCAGGCCGATAGCCAGGTCCAGGCCGGCACATCGCCCTCCATTGACGCGCTTCGCGCCAAGGTCGAGCTGCAAACCCGCCAGCAGCAATTGATCGCCTCGCGAAATAATTTCGAAATACAAAAATTGTCCCTCGCGCGCGTCATCGGCCTCGCGCCGGGCCAGCAATTCGATCTCACCGATAAATCGCCCTATCAGGCATTCACGGCCATGTCCGTCGACGACGCCGTGAAGCGCGCCGAATCCTCGCGCTCCGATTTGCAGGCGGCCGCCGCGGACGTGCGCGCCGCCGAATTCGAGAAGAAGGCAGCCCACGCCGAGCACTATCCGACCCTCGGCTTCAGCTCCGATTACGGTATTGCCGGCCAGCACATCAGCTCGAATCATGGCGTCTTCGACGTTCGCGGCACCCTCAACATTCCGATTTTCGCCGGCAACGCTGCCCACGGCGATATTCTCCAGGCCGACGCCCGCCTGCAACAGAGCCGCCAGCGCTACGACAATTTGCGCGCGCAAATTGACGCCGACGTTCGCACCGCTTTGCTCAACGTGGAATCCTCGCAGGAACTGGTCAGCGTCGCCCGCGGCAACATTGATTTAGCGGAGCAGACGCTCGCCCAGGCCCGCGATCGCTTCTCCGCCGGTGTCACCGATACCGTCGAAGTCGTGCAAGCCGAAGAGCAAGTGGCCAGCGCCCACGAAAGCTACATCTCGGGCCTCTACTCCTTCAATTACGCAAAGATTTCGCTGGCCCGCGCGATGGGAACCGCGGAAGAAACCTTTAAGCAATATTTCAAAGGAAACTGAGCCATGGCAGACCAAACCGGCGTCACAGACGCGGAAACACGGAAGGACCCCGGCGTGGAGGCGCTCCCCTCCGGCGCGCATTCGGCTCCGGCGCCGCCCTCGCGGCCGCGCCGCTTTTTCCGGGCGCATCCCCACGCGCGCATCATTCTCATCCTGCTCGTGCTCGCCGTCCTGATCGCCGCGTTTTTCGGCTGGCGATACCTTTCGAGCTACGAATCCACTGACGATGCCCAGATTGACGGCCACCTCATGCCGATCAGCGCGCGCATCTCCGGATATGTCCAGAAAGTAAACGTTGACGATAACCAGGTCGTCAAAGCCGGCGCCGTGCTCGTGGAAATTGATCCCCGCGATTATCAGATTGCCGTCGAGCAGGCCCGCGCCGCCCTCACGGACGCCCAGGCCAGCGCCCAGGCCCTAAATATCAACGTGCCGATCGCCTCCGTCAGCACTTCAAGCGAACTTTCTTCCGCGCAGGCCAGTGTGGACGAGGCGCAAGCGCGTATCTCAGGCGCGCAGCAGAAATCCCATGCGGCGCAGGCGCAACTCACCCAGGCCCAAGCCAACAACGCCAAAGCCCAAAGCGATCTCGGCCGCTATAAGCAGCTTATCGCCAAGCGCGAGATTTCGGAGCAAATGTACGATCAGGCCGTCGCCGCCGCCAAGGCCAGCGCGGCCGCGGTTGCGGAGGCGCGTGCCTCGGCCTCTGCCGCCAACGAGCAGATCGCCCAGGCGCGCGGCCAGCTCGCGCAAGCCGAAGCGAACCTCCGCTCCTCGGAAACCGGCCCCCGCCGGGTCGCCTCCACCCGTGCCCGCGCCCTTTCCGCCGAAGCCACCGTCCGTCAGAAGCAGGCGGCCCTCGATCAGGCGGAGCTGAATCTCGAATACACGAAAATCATCGCCCCCATGGACGGCATCGTTGCCAAAAATGTCGAAGTAGGCATGAATGTGCAGCCCGGCCAGCAACTCCTCACCATCGTTCCCCTCGCTGACGTGTGGGTCACCGCCGACTTCAAGGAAACGCAATTGAAGGATATGCGCCCCGGCCAGCACGTCGAAATTCATGTGGATGCCAGCGGACGCACCTACAAAGGCCATGTGGATAGCATTGCGGGCACCAGCGGGGCGCGCCTCAGCTTGCTCCCGCCCGAAAATGCTACCGGGAATTACGTGAAGGTCGTCCAGCGCGTCCCCGTGAAGATTGTTCTCGATCCCGGCCAGAATCAGGACCACTACCTCCGGCTTGGAATGTCCTGCGAGCCGAAGGTTTTCATCCGGTGAGTGCCGAAGCCAGCGCTGCGGCGTTCCCCGGCGCGGCCGCTGGCCGCCGGGCCGTCAATCCGTGGGTGATTGCCCTCACGGTTACGCTCGCCACGTTCATGGAAGTCCTCGATACCAGCGTGGCCAACGTCTCGCTGCCCCATATCGCCGGCAGCCTTTCCGCCAGCGTGGACGAAAGCACCTGGATTCTCACCTCCTATCTCGTATCGAATGCCATCGTGCTGCCGATGAGCGGATGGCTTTCCTCCCTGATTGGCCGCAAGCGCTTCTATATGTCCTGCGTCGCGCTCTTTACCGTCAGCTCATTTCTTTGCGGCATCGCCCCCAGCCTGGGCGCCCTGATTTTCTTTCGTGTTCTGCAAGGGGCGGCCGGTGGCGGCCTCCAGCCGAGCGAGCAGGCGATATTGGCGGACACGTTTTCGCCCAAGCAGCGCGGCATGGCCTTTGCCGTATACGGTATGGCCGTCGTTCTCGCGCCGGCCATTGGCCCTGCGCTCGGCGGCTGGATTACCGACAATTTCGAGTGGCGCTGGATTTTCTTCATCAATATTCCCGTCGGCATACTTTCCCTGGTGCTCACAAATGCCCTGATCAGCGATCCGTCGTACATGCGTGGAAAGCCGCGCAAGGGTTTCCGCGTGGATTATGTAGGCCTCGGCCTGCTCGGCGTGGGCCTCGGCGCGCTTCAAGTCGTCCTCGATAAGGGCGAGCGCGATGATTGGTTCGGTTCCCATTTCATCCTCATCATGACCATCGTCAGCGTCGCGGCCCTCCTCGTCTTGCCCATTTGGGAATGGTTCCACAAGCACCCGATTATCGAGGTCCACCTGTTCCGCGACCGTTCCTTCGCCTTCAGCAACCTGCTGATGTTCATGGTCGGCTTCGCCCTGATGTCCAGCACCGTCCTTCTGCCCCTCTTCGTGCAGACGATCATGGGCTACACGGCTGAACAGGCAGGCCTCGTCCTGATGCCCGGGGGATTCGCCATCATGGCGGCCATGCCGCTGGTCGGCTTCTTGCTCTCGAAATATGACGCGCGATGGATGCTTCTATTCGGCCTCGTTCTGCTTTCGTTTTCTCTCTTTTACATGACGCGCTTCGATACCCTCATAAATTTCGGCACCGTCACCTTCGCGCGCGTGCTTCAGGCCCTGGCCCTCGCCTTCCTTTTCGTTCCCATCAACACGGCCGCGTACGCATTTCTGCCCCGGGAGAAGAACAACGCCGCCTCCGGCCTCATCAATTTGGCCCGCAACGTAGGCGGAAGCATGGGAATCTCCGTGGTTACCACCATGCTCTCCCGCCGCGCCCAATTTCATCAGTCCGTCCTCAGCGAGCACGTTCGCGCCGGCAATGGCATGTTGCACCACGCGGTTCAGGGGCTCACCGCCCATCTCATGGCGCACGGCTCAAGCGCCCATGGCGCTGCCATGCAGGCCCGCGCCGTGATCTCCGGAATGATCCAGCGGCAGGCCACCACGCTCGCCTATCTGGACGACTTCTGGCTCGTCGGCGTATTCGTGCTGTGCATGATCCCGTGCGTCTTCCTGATCAAAAAAGTAAAGCCCGGCAGCACCATGGCGGTACACTAATCCCGCGAAAACCCCCGTGCCAATCCGCATCATCACCATCGAGCGCGAATATGGCAGCGGCGGCGCCATGATTGCCCTCCGCTTGGCCCGCCGCCTCGGCTGGAAGTTATGGGACGAGGAGCTTTCCGCGGAAATCGCCCGCGTCGCCAATGTCGCGCCCGAAGCCGTTCGGCGCCGCGACGAGCAGGTGGATTCGCTCCTCACCCGGCTGTTCAAGGTTTTCGCGCGCGGCAGTTACGAGCGCGCCCTTCCCGTCAGCACCGAGCAACTCCCAGACACCGATTGGATGGTTGCCGCGCTCCACAAAGTGGTCGAGAGCGCCGCTTCGCGCGGCAATTGCGTCATCGTGGGCCGCGGCTCGCCCTACATTCTTCGTCATCGCGACGATGCCTTCCACGTCTTCGTCTACGCCCCCCGCGAGGAAAAAATCAAGCGCGTGATGTCCATCGGCAAATCCGAGAAGGAAGCCCGCCAGCTCATCGAGGAAATAGACCGCGAGCGAGCCTCCTTCATCCGCCACTACTTCGGCAAGGAATGGCCCCATCGCCCGCTCTACCACCTGATGATGAACTCGAAATGCGGCGATGAATTCGTCGTCGAAACCATCCTGCGCCAAATCGCCGCAATCGAAGCCGCCGAGCCATCGCCAAAAAAACCTTGACTTTTAACCATTACTATGCTACAAAGGACTGTATCCAATAACAATTGGATGGCACGTGGGGCGAACCGGACCATTTCCGGCCCGCTCGAAGGCGCTAAAGGTGCGCCTTGGAATTAAACGCACCGCCCCGCGGGACCGAAAGGAGCCGAGGAGCGCGATGACAATCGGCAAAGACACCTCGCGGCGCGACGCACCCGCCCAATTTCTAATCTACGGTACGGGGATTAGAAACCGCCTTAACCCCCGTGTTTGCACCGCAAATTCCGTTCTAATCTACGGTAAACGTTGCGCCCCGGAATCGCCGTTCGTATACTTGCCCCCGGTACGCGCCTTTCGCTTTCGCACTCATTTCGGAGAATCGAGGAATCATGCCCCCCGTCGTCAACGATGAGCTCAACGTCTTCGAATCCGCTGACGCCCGCTTCGAAGCTGCCGCTCGCCAGCTTGGATTGGAAGAAGATGTCTACCGCTACCTGAAATATCCCAGCAAGGAAATCACCGTCTATATCCCGGTCGCCTGCGATAGCGGCCGCCTCGAGGTATTCGTTGGGTATCGCGTGCTTCATTCCGCGGTTCGCGGCCCAGGCAAGGGGGGCATCCGCTACTCGCCGAATGTCACGTTGGACGAGGTGCGCGCCCTCGCCGCGTGGATGACTTGGAAATGCGCGGTCGTCAATATTCCCTTCGGCGGCGCAAAGGGAGGCGTGATCTGCGATCCTTCGAAGCTCTCGAAAGGCGAGCTCGAGCGCATCACCCGGCGTTACACAGCTGAATTGAGCGAGTGGCTTGGCCCCGAACGCGATATCCCCGCCCCGGACATTGGAACGAACGCCCAGGTCATGGCCTGGGTGATGGACACCTACGGCATGCATGCCCGCGCCGCCACTACGGCTGTCGTTACCGGAAAGCCTCTGGAACTTGGCGGCTCTCAGGGCCGCAAGGAGGCCACCGGCCGAGGACTAATGATCTGCTGCGATCAGGCGCTGGCACGCCTGCAAATGAAGCGTGAGGAAACCCGCGTGATCGTGCAGGGGTTCGGCAACGTGGGATCCACGGCGGCCCTGCTGATGCACCGGGCCGGCTACAAGATCATCGGGGTAGCCGATATCGGCGGCGCGCTTTACAACGAGAATGGCTTTGACGTCGCCAAGCTGCACGAATGGGTCTACGGCCGGCGGAAACCCCTTCCCGACTTTCCCGAAGGAGGCGAAAAGATTTCGGCTCAGGAAATCCTGTTCCGGCCGTGCGACATTCTGGTTCCCGCGGCGACGGAAAATCAGATTACGTCTGCGAACGCCGAACGCCTCGATTGCCGCATCCTTTGCGAAGGCGCGAATGGTCCGGTCACCTGGCATGCGGACCCCATCGTCGAAAAGAAGGGAATCTTCGTCATTCCCGATATCCTGGGCAATGCCGGCGGCGTAACCGTCAGCTATTTCGAATGGGTGCAGGACCGGCAGGGCTTTTTCTGGCGAGAGCACGAGGTGAACGACCGCCTGCAACACATGATGGAGAATAGCTTTCGCCAGGTGGTCCATTACGCGGATACGCACCATGTAAGTAATCGCATCGCCGCCTACATGCTTGCAATTGACCGCGTAGCCCGCGCGCTGAAACTCCGCGGAATTTATGCCTAGCATCCGGTCGCCATTTTGCGTATAAAGGGCGCATCGCGACTTTGCGAGTCGCGGCGGTATAATCCTCAGGGGGGCGAGGATACTGAACTACCCCGATTTTATCTTTCCGGGGGCGCGGAAAGCGGAAGAAGAACACCGGCGCGATCTCTGCGTGGCGGGACGCTTGATCTACGCCCGCGGTTACGTGGCGGGCACCGACGGGAATGTGTCTCTACGCCTCGATGGGCGCCGCGTCCTTACCACCCCCACCTGCGTCAGCAAGGGCATGCTGCAGGCCGAGGATTTGGTTATCACCGATCTCGATGGGCGGAAGATAGCCGGCGAGCGCGATCCTTCCTCCGAACTTCAGATGCACCTTACGATTTATCGCTTGCGTCCAGACGTCAGCGCCGTCTGCCATGCTCATCCGCCGGCCGCCACTGGATTCGCCGCCGCAGGCATGCCCCTGGACCGCCCGATCTTGGCCGAACTTGTGGTCGCGCTGGGCGCCGTGCCGCTCGCCCCTTATGCCATGCCCGGCACTCCCGCCCTCAGCCAGACCATCGAGCCCCTCGTTGCCGGCCACAACGCGATTCTGCTCGCGAATCACGGTGTGGTCAGCTACGGTCCCGATCTGCTCACCGCGTTTTTCCGCATGGAGACGGCGGAGCATTTCGCGCGCGTCGCGCTGGTGACGCGAATCCTCGGTAATCAGAACCTCCTCTCGCGCGAACAAGTGGACGCCCTGCGCGCCGCCTATTGCCGTCAGGAGTCGAGCGGCGAGGCCAAGGCCGGGCGCAACGGATCCCACACGGCGGCGACTCGCGGCGAAGAGCGAATCTCGCTTACCCGCAGCGAATTGGACGCCCTGATCGACGAAGCCGTCGCCGCAAGGCGATCAAAAGGGTAAAATTACTGCCCGTCCGTCACTTCGATGTATTTCCGCTTGCCGCTGAAGTGAAATTCCTTCACTTTTGAGCCGTCCACAATAATTGCCGAATAGGGCGACTTGTCCGGCTCGTCCTTCCATTGGATTGCGGATTCGGCGACCACTTTCTTCCCCTGCAACAGCGTCACTTTGCTATCGTCCGCCTTTACCTGATACGTGGCGGGCCGCAGCTGCTTTCCCCCCAGACTTGCCGGACTGAGAAGGTCCATTGTGGCCGAAACAGTATTGGCCGCGAAGCTCGCTGGAGCCCCGGCGGAGAACATGAAGATCAGAACGGCTGTGACTGCTACTGCTATGCAGATACCGCGGACCCGCATCTGTTGTCTCCTTAAGTACTGCGCTGCCCCTCGTCCAAGATTGGACGCGGCAAGGCACGCTCAGGAAGCAGGTTTTTCGTGATTGGCAAAAAATATCTTAAGCGGTAGCGCTTCTGTCGTTGTATATCTCACGTATGATTTTTGGGAGTTTTTGTCGAAGCGACTAGCCTGTCACAGGCTTATCTCAATGTGAAGCCATGTGTGTTTGACAGGGTTGCGGGCGTGATTGATAATCCGTCGGCATGATCGGCTCGCTGCGCGGCAAGCTGGTTGAAAAGCGTCCAAACCACGTCTTGGTGGACGTGGGTGGCGTTGGTTACCAGCTTCAGGTGCCCCTTTCGACTTTTTCGGGGCTGGGTGCGTTGCATAGCGAAGTTACACTGCTCGTTCACACGCATCTCCGCGAGGACCAACTCGCGCTATATGGGTTTCTGACGTCACGTGAAAAGCAGTGCTTCGAGCTGCTGATCTCCGCCTCCGGCGTCGGCCCATCTCTTGCTTTGCGCATCCTATCCGGCATCAACATTGAGAATCTGGCTCCCGCGATCCGTGCAGGCGACCTTGCTCAGCTTGTCCGCATTCCCGGGGTGGGCCGCAAGACGGCCGAGCGAATCGTCCTCGAGCTGCGCGACAAGATAAGCGCGGTGGAAGTGCCGGGCGCGACGAAGCCTGCGGGACGCTCTCAATTGGAATCCGACGCAGCATCCGCACTCACGAATCTCGGCTACGATCTTTCGTCCGTTGAAAAGGCCATCGAGGCTGCGCGGAAGCAAGGCGCCGCTGATTTCGAGGGTATACTGCGGCTCGCTCTTCAGGTGCTCGGCGCGGCCGCGATGCGCAAGACGGCGCGGGCGCCCCGCGAAGAATAGGCGTGGGAGAGCGACGCGGTCCATAGCCTTCTCCGCGTCCCGTGCAACCGGTATAAAATGTGATGGCCATGCCCGAGACTCACAACCGCATCGTCTCCGGACGCGTACTGGATGAAGACGCGCGCATTGAGGCGAGCGTCCGCCCCTCGGCATTCGATGAATACATTGGCCAGGATCGCGTAAAGGAAAACCTGCTCATTGCGGTTCAGGCGGCGCGGGCGCGCGGCGAAGCGCTCGATCACGTGCTGCTCTACGGTCCTCCGGGCCTCGGAAAAACCACGCTTGCGCAGATCCTTGCCAATGAAATGGGTTCGGCCATCAAGATCAGTTCGGGGCCGCTGCTGGAAAAGAAAGGCGACCTGACAGCCGTCCTCACGTCGCTCGATTTGCGCGATTTTTTGTTTCTGGATGAAATTCACCGGCTGCAGCCGTCGCTGGAAGAGATTCTCTATCCGGCGATGGAAGATTTTCGAGTGGACCTGATCATCGGGCAAGGGCCGGGCGCTCGCGTGCATCCGTATCAGTTGAATCATTTCACGCTGGTTGGCGCCACCACGCGCGCCGGCCTCGTGATGGCGCCGCTACGGTCGCGTTTTGGGATCGTTCACCG
>Ga0134126_10001395_pt1 | contig 30660 bp, 42 predicted proteins | sample KB31752_FD_96881 | JGI IMG/M metagenome (GOLD analysis project Ga0134126, IMG submission 96881) | Terrestrial soil microbial communities with excess Nitrogen fertilizer from Kellogg Biological Station, Michigan, USA - KB3-175-2 | ecosystem: Environmental > Terrestrial > Soil > Unclassified ... | reverse complement strand
TAAATCGATTTTCGTTCGCATCGCTTAGGCCATGTACCCCATCATCACGATTTGAATGTTGAACAAATTGGCGGCTGAACCGCTCTGCAAATTCTGCACGCGGCAAAGCAGCTGCGTGCCTGCTGGAAAGAGCACCGGCTTCGACAAATAAAACGGCTTCTGCGCGGTGCCGAAATAATTCTCCTGGTTCACCGGCTTCTGCTGGCTGGTGGAAGCCTCGTCGCCGCCGTTGTCCAGCTGGAAAAGCTGGAAGGCGAACGCCGGATGCACCACCGCCACTCCGCCGACGCCTACAATCGAGGCCAGCGTTCCCGCCCACCAATAATCCTCGGTCATAGTGAAACGGTTCTCGTCCGAATCCATTGCCGCGAGCTGCTCATTGAACAGATCCACCCAAAACGGCATTTTGCCGATGAGCGGCACAAGCGCGCTGCGCACCGGCAAGCGCACGCCGGGCAGGTAATCCGGTTTCAGATTCGCGGTGGTCCACGGCGACGGCATTTTGGTTTCAATCCTCCCGCTTACGAAATTCGAGCCAGTTCCTCGCGCTTACGAAATCTTCCGGCCGACCAGGACAAACTGAATCGTGTTCGGCGCGCCGGAGCGATCGTTGAAGCTCGCCTGGATGGTCGAAGTGCGCCGCAGCTTGTACGGCACCGGCAGCCAGAACGGCAACTGCGCCGTGCCGGCGAGATTCTCGCCGTTGATGTTCGAAGGCATCAGCGGCCGCGACGTGAAGCGGTCGGTGAGCGTGACGCTGAACAGCCCCGTGGAATTGGCGATGATGCGGTCCCACAGGAAATCGGAATCGTTGTCGATGGTCACCACCGCGGCAATGTTCACGGCGTTGGCCAGCAACTGCGGCGGGTTCAGCGGATAAAAATAGAGCAGATCGTTGTACATCCCCGGCGCCGCGCCGTTCGGTGCCACGTTCGGTGCTGCTGTCGCTGGACTCATGTTCGCTTCTCTCCCGCCCGCCGTTTCGCGGCAAGCCTCGCAAAATTTTCAAAAGTGAAGGAATCCTGCGGCGAGCCGATGCACAGGCAACCGCCCGCCGCCGATTCCGCGCCAGAAACATTCCTCCGGCTTCCGCAGCCGTGAAATATCTCCCGTTTTTCCGCTGCGGTTTTCTCTCCGCGGCGGAAAACTTTTGTGAATCGAATCAGCTCGCGACGCGCGTGAGCGTGCCGTCGAGCCGCGCCCAGGCGGAAAGGCCCGCGCCAGGCACGCCGGCGGGATTGCCCGCGGCTGCCAGCGTGGACGGATTGCCGCCCGCATTCCCCGTGGGATCGATGATGAAATCGAAATTCTCCTGGGGAAGGATGGTCTGCCCGCCGGGGATTTTGTACATGTTCCCCGACTGGGGCGTGCCGTTGCCGGCTACCCACATGGAGGCAGGAGCCGTGAGCGTTCCGAATCCGCTGACCGTGGGCCCGCCCGCCGCCGGCAACCAACCCAAGATTCCGTCGAAATAGGATTTGTGGTTGATTTCGAAGCGTGAGAACGAGCTGAGGAAGTTGTTCAAATCCTCAGGATGCAGGTTCGGATGTGCCTGGCCTTGCAGCGCCTGCACGTACACGCTGAGCGCCCGCACGATAAACGTGTAGGACGACTCGAGCATGCCCGGCTGGACGATGTTGGTGTGGCCCGGCCCTTTGTTGAATGCCGCCACGCCGCCGGAGTTGTATTGCTGCCCCTGCTGCACGGTGAAGAGCGTCAGCTTGGGCAGGGCCGTCCCCGGCGCTACGAAATAAATATCGTAGAGCGGCTGGACGACCACTTCGGGAATTCCCGTGTTGGGATTGCCCACGCGAGCGCGCGGCCTTCCCAACTCATGCAACGAGCATTTTTCGAGCCCGCGCCGGCGAAACGCCAGCGGAGAACCCGAGTGTGACCTTCCGATTCTGGGCATTGTTGCAGCCCTCCCTCGATTCAGAATTTCGCCCACGCAAAGCGGTTGAAATTCGATCCGCAACCGCGCGCCCGGCCCTTCCCCTGCCGGCGCGCGGCTACTTCGCCCAGAAATCTAGGCCCAGCTCGAGCCCCAACGGTCTCCCTCGCCCGAGAGCGAAGCCTGACCCGCTGCCGCTGCGGCATGCTGCAAAGCCGCCGCTGCCGCTGTGCCGGCTTGCACGGCCGTAGCCGTGGTCGGCACCGCGCCCGGAGTCAGATACCGCTGGCCGGGATAGGTCTTGAAGGGACCCATCGCGTTCCCGGGGTAATACGGGAACTTGTCGCTGAGGTAATACCCCAGGTCGAAGTCCAGGTCCCCGGAGAGGCCCTGCGAACCGAAGGACGCGCCGAATTTATCGGCGATGATGCGGCTCGCCACGGCCACTGCCGTGCCGATCCACCCGCCCTCGGCCCATGCTGAACCGATGAACTTGCCCATGGCCCAGCTCACCAGACCGCCTCCGGCGGCGTCCGCTGCGTAGCCCATGATCCCTGAATTGTTTTCCTTCAGGACGAGCTGCGGCAGCATGCGCGCGCCGAACACGCCGGCGATGAGCGCGCCGCCCACCTTCTCCCCGAACTGCGAAGGCAGCCCGAAGGAAGGATTGCGACGACGCCGGATTCTCCGGTGCGGATTGCGAGCCATGTAACGAATTGCGTTGCGACGCCGCGCGCGGAAGGGATTGCGACTGCGCCTCCGGCGACGGTGATGCCGTTTTCTTCTTGCCATGTGTCCTCCGCCGGCAAGTCTGCGCGAGATCATGCGGGAGACGACGCTCTTCAAACTCGAATTGCGTCGGCGTCTCCGCGAATGACGCTTGCGGCGCGCGCGCCGGCCGCGCGTGCGGGATGGATTCACCAGCCTTACGGTTGGCATTTTTTTGCCTCTTCCCTTCTCCGCTTTCGCCCTCCACCCCGCCACGCAAACCAGGAGGAACGCCGATCAGCGGTTGCTACTCGATGGCGACGATTTCGTATCGCCCGCCAAAGAAATGCGATTCGCCCGTGGCGCGGTCCACCAAGAAGCTCATCTGCGTGCCGTCGCTCCCTCGCGGGCCGCAAATGATTTTCCAGAAGGTCGAGAGCATCTCGCCCTCGAGCTCCGGACGGACCACCACATACAGCACGGGCTGAAACACGAGAAAATTGGAATTTTCGAGCATGCGCGAAGTGCGGTCCGCAAGACGCTGCGGAATCAACGGCGCAATGTCTTTTTTCGGATCGCGCAGCACGCGGCCCTCGGCTTCGTCCGCGCTCCAATTCGAGGCCCGCCACAGCGGATCCTTCCAGTCCGGCAAATCCACCACCCCGTCGCTGCGGCGCAATGGCCCGGGAACCAGCAGGCAGGAATGGTCAAGCGATTGCGATAGCGGCAGCGCCAGATTGCCGAACTGCATCAGCCGCCCCCAGCGGTCAATCAGCGGATCGCCAATCGGCCGTTCATAATCCGCGTCGTCACCCACAGCAATCGAAACAATCGTGCCGATGTACTCCTGCTGCCCGGTGCGCACCAGTTGGTTCTGATAGCTCAGCTCGTCGGCTGCGGTGCGCGTCAAGTTTTTCGTTTGCATCCGTGTCATCCCGATTCCCTTCCCTTTGCCTTTACGCAACTAACTCAAAAGCAGCCAGGCGGCGGCTAATGCGGCCACCGGCAACAACAAACTCGACGACCCTGCCTGAACGGCGCCGGCGGAACCCGCCGCGACGCTTCCCGACGCAGACGTCTGCAAATCGGCGGTCAGTTTGGCCACCACGCCGCGCAGCGCGCGATTGTAAATGCAGCCCTCGTTGCAGGTGCCGCGCGTCCAATTGGTGGTCGAACTTACGGATCGCGTCCCACTCGCGAATTGCGATTGCACCGATTGCAGCGACTGGATGTACGTCTGCGCGGTGATCTGCCCGGCCTGGAACCATTCCGCGAGCTGCTCGAGCGCCGCATTCGCCGCCGGCACATAGGCGCACAGCGTGCCGCGCTCCGCCGCCACTGCTTTGGCGTGATGGTTGAAAAGAAAACTCAGCCCGGTCAAAATCCCGCCCACCGCCAAAAGCGCCCAGCCCACCGGCGTTACCGAACTGGCCGCGCCGGCGGTTAAAATCGTGCCGCCTACAGAAGTCGCCGTGCCGCCCACCGCGCCCGTCAATGCCGCTTTGGCCGAGGTTTTTTCCGAGGAGCATCCGGAAGTGCCGCCCGAGAATTGCACGGCCGTTCCGGTAAGCACGCCGGGCTCGTAATCCGGCAACACGCCCTGTTCGATGGCCTCGAGCGTCCAGTTGTAATACGCGTCGTTCGACGGAATCCCGAGCGCACTCATTGCCGCTGCGGCATTCGACGAGCTGGGCTGCTGCGGAGGGTCCTTCGTCGTCGCGCCGAGAAACCCCAGCATCACTCGCCGTTGAGCTAAAACCGAATTGGAGGTCAGATACATTCAATTGATGATCCCCGGCGCCTCGACGCGATATTCGCCGCCGGCGAAAAAAATCATTTTGCGCAGCTTGTCGAAAATCAGCCGCGGCAGCTCGGCGCTGGCCTTCTCTTCCGCGAATTTGTGGACGTACTCGACCGGCTCGTAGCCGCCCTGGGCTTTGCGCGCTTCGTACACCACGAAGCCGCAATCGCCCACGTCAATCAGATCCTTGGACTCGTCCACGCCGAAACGCGCCAGGCAATTTTCCAGATTCTGATTGCCGCCGATGCAGTAGAGCTGCGCACCGTCCGGCGAGCTCGCCAGAGTGATGCCGTCGCCTTCGAAATTGATGTGCGGCTGCTTCTCCCAACGCTGCACCAGCGCGTCGCCGCTCGCGTCCGCGCGGCCAATGCCCAGCGCCAGCAATTTGCCGAGCGCGGTGTATTCCATCCTCACCGCAGCGGAGACGTGCTTCTCGACAATCCCTTGCGGATCTTTGCCATGAAATGCTTGATATAGCTTCACGGCTTCGCTGGACTCGTCCTGATTGCGCCGGCGACGTTTGCGCTTTGGGTTGCGGTCAAAAACCCCACGGACCGGCTTGGGCATCTTCGCGGTGAGTTTTTTCGCGCCGCGCATGTTTTTGCAGATCGGACACGAGCAGCCCGGCTTGTGATTGTTACCGCGGCGCGCGTTTTTCTTCACCGCTTTCGACGGATTGCCGAAAATCACCAACTCCGCAGGATTCTTGCCGGCCAGAGTGCAGGAAGGATTCCTTTCCCCCTTCGGGTGAAGGATCTCGAGGAGCTGGCCGGAACCTTTGCGCTTGCCGGGCGGAAACGCGATGCGCAGCTCATGCGCGCCGTGGCGCTTGGTGCGCACACGCCAGCCGCGCGGCCGCGTGGCCACGTGCTGGATGCGAAATTGAGCTACGCTCGCCATTGTTTCGCTTCGGGCCTACTGCCCGTCGCCCTCTTCGCCCTCTTCGTTTTCTTCGGACGGCTCGTCGTCGTCGTCGATTTCTTCGGGTTCAGCGTCCGCTGCGTTCGAACCCAGATCGCCGTGCTCGCCCACTTCGCCTACGTCGCCGCAGCGCGCGTGATGCTTGCGCTCCTTCTTGTCCTTGGACTTCTTTTTGCCCTTGGCCTCGGATTTGTCGTCTTTATGCCCGCGAATTTTCATGCTCGCCTCCCGGAAAACTTATCGCTTCGAAATCCGCCTATAACTCATGTACGATTGCCACGCCGTTCCACTTCTCCCCAAAGGAGCCCATCCCGATGAAACTCCACCCGGCCACTTCATTTTTTCTCGGCATTGGTGTTGGCGCCGGCGCTCTGTTCGCGTATTTCATGTTGATTGCGTACCCCAAAATTAAGTCAGTGATGCGAGGCCAGGAAGCGGTGGCCACCGCCTTTACCCAAATGTACGAATCAAAGAGATCCGCCCTGCTCACATGCCAAGTAAATCTGCAAAACGCGCGAGTCTCCTCTGTGATGATCGCCGAACCCCAACTTCCATCCGATCAGGTCGGCGAATTTTTCGGCTCAATTCTTGGTGCGTTTTTCGGCCATCCTCAAGCCGCACAGCAACTCGCCACCCAACTCACTTCCACCGGCATGAAACCTCGGTTCTTCATCAACACCGCGAACTACAAAATCGGCAGCTATAGCACAGAAGGGAATGCCGCCGTTTTCTACTACTACGACCCAGCAAAACTGCAATGGGTAGGACCAAACGTGATCCCACCCGTGAATACCCTCATTACAGAAAATCCGGTAAAATAAGCGCGCCGGCAGCTCCCAAAGCAACCCATGCCCAATTCTCCGAGAGCCACTCAGTAAATCCTGACTTCTGTGCGGTTGAAGCGGCGCTCGATTGCGCGACCGCACACCATCTATTTGCGCCGTCTGTATCACCTGCAGCCTGGGCAGCATGACACTGCTGTTCGGCATAGGCCGTATTTTGAGCCGATAATGTGATGTTCGACTGCTGCTCCTGTAACACATCAATGTACTTATTTATTTCATAAGCAGCCGCAAGTAAGGTTCCCAGGGCAATGATCCCGGCGCCAATATATATCGCCCACTGTTCCAAGCCAGTCGTATCCGGAGGGTTACCAAAAACAGCACCATACGTATAGATATATGCATTCAAAATCTTCTCGTATCGTGCCCTTGCTGTGTTAACTCCTGGTCGAAGTTGATTCTGGTAATCCTGATTACCCATGTTGGTGATCAGCGACTGCTCAAGAGCAATCAGCCTGGAGTTTGCCTGTCGCAATTGTGCTGCAATTAAATTAGCCTGAGACATCGTATCTGGAGTCGCGAGCTGAGCCGCCGAACCGATTAATGGCACCATCGAAAGAACGCTCATCAGCTCAAAATCCTCCGGCGATAGTGGCGCATGCGGCGGCGACGGCCGCTGCGCTTGCGTCCCAGCAAAATCAATCCCGCGGCGACGATGGCCACGCCGCCAATGAGAAATTTCATGTTCAAAGTCGCGTCATCGAAAATCGACGAGAGATGCGTCACCGGCCGCAGCGGCAGCACGTTGTAAATTCCGTGCTCGATGGCCTGGTTCGGCCGTCCGGAGAGATAGCCCAGGTCCGGAACCGCCGGCACGTTCTGCTGGCGCAGAAAATTCGCCATGTCCGAGGGCGAAGCCACGTTGAGCAAATAACTCACCGATGCGCTCCTTTCTTCGACGCTTGCGCGATCAGGAAAATCGCCAGCACTCCGCCGAGCAAATATTTGTTAGGCACGCCGAGAATGGGTTGCTGGTCGAGCCACGGCGTTCCTGGCGCCGGCGGCGCAGGATTCGGCAGCGTATTGGGATAAGCCACCGGCAACGCAGGCGCTCCGGAAGGCAACAGCGGCGGCGCGTCCGCGATGCCGTAGGTGTTCGCGAGCTTCCTCGGCGGCGCCACTACGCTCAAAGGCGCGTTCATGGTCGGCTGCGGCAGCGGAATCCCCGCCGGATTCGGCGACAGCTCGGGAGGCGAAGCGAAATCCACCGGCGTCAATCCCGCTGCGGGATTGTTCGACAGGTTCGGATTGTTGGGCATGATGTACATCAGCGCCTCTTGTTCGCCGCGGAAGCCAGCACCAGAATCCCCGCAAGGCCGGCCACCAGATATTTGTTGGGCACGCCTGTGATCATTTGCTGATCGAGAAACGGCAATTTCGGCCCGGGCGCAGCAGCTCCGCGCATCACCGGCGCCATGGTGGACGAAACCACTGCCGGCGCAGAACTCACCGGCGGCGTGAGCGTGGTCGAAATCGTTGGCGCGACAGTTTGAATCTGCCCGGAAGTGTCCGGCACCAGCACCGCAGGCAACGGATTCACGTAGGACGTATCCGCGGGCGGCGTCAGATCCGTTGAAATCACTGAAGGCTGAATGGCCACGCCGTCATCGGCGAGCCCATCGAGATAGTGCCCGCCGCGGCAATGACAGGCCAGGCCGGAAAGCGAAATGCTTCGCCGGCGGCGTTCACGATCGCCGGAGAGCTGCGCGCGCGATGGCCGCACAGCGCGCAAAGGAGTGGCCGGCATGAGATACATCAGCGGCCCCTCTTTCGCGTGATCAGCAGATAGCCGAGAAATCCTGCGCCCAGAATCCAAAAATTTTTCACGCCGGAGATGAGCGACTCGGAATTGAACCAGTCGATCACGCTCTGGTAGGAGCTCTCCGTCACCGGCGCGGCAGAAGTCACGCTCACGCTGGGCGCGGCCGCTCCCTGGGAAACCAGAGCCGCCGCAGCGGACCCGGGCAACTGCGTCTCGACCCACACGCCTGATGTCGGATTCCAATTCCACACGCCGCCATCGGCCGCGAAGTACGGCTGCGTTTTCGGATAGCTCGCCGGCACAGGAGACGCCAGCAGATTCGAATAATTCGCGGGCGCCGGCGCGAACGTTTGCGGGTTCGCGGGATTCACCGGAGAAATCACCTGGCCGCCGCCCGCGCCGGCATTGCCGCAAGGAACGATCGAGGAAACTCCGCCGGTGGCGGGAGAAGACTCGACCACGCACATCCCTGAAGACGGAGTTGGCAACGAAGAGCCGGAGGGCGCCGTAGCCGGAGGAACGGGCGCAACCACCGGCAAAATATGCACTGGCTGCGGCGGCGCCGGAAACGGGAAAATGGGAAACGGCCGCACCGGGAAAAATTCCGGAATCGCCTGATTATCCAAAATGCTGCGCGTGATCAGGCCCAAGCCCGACATCCCCCGCGCACGCAGTCGCGGCCGCACGCCACGCGCAGAAGTTGCCGGCATCAGGTACATCAGCGTCTCCCCATGGCCATCACGGCGATCAAGCCGATGCCTACGAGCAGCAAAGTGGAAGTGGAGATGCCGCCAAAGGACGCGCTGGCGTAAGGCGAAGAAAACGCTCCGTAGCCGGGAACGCCGGAAGGCAATCCGGACTGCGAAGTGGTGGGCATCAAATTGATGGGATTGGCGCGCGACGCGGTGATGATATTCGAAGTGCCGGTAGTAAGCTCGGGAATGATCTGTCCCCAATTGATGTCGCCCATGCCGCCACGATAGCGTCCGCGCTGCGGCTGGGCTTGGCCATAACCGCTGGCGTAAAAATTCAATCCCTGCACGTCCACGTATTCGTCGGAATAAAGCGACCACACGCGCTTGCGCGTGAAACGCTTCGGCCCGCGGCCAAATGCAGGATTGCGCCGCGCGGCGTCCACCGGAACCCATCGACCGCTCAGGAAAACTTCCGGATAGACGTGCGTGAAGGGCTGCTCGCCGTCGACGTCGCGCGGCACGCTCGAGATAGTGATAATCCTTGCGCGATGCCCCACCGTGCCCAGCAACGCGCAAAGCAAAATCGTGAAGTCGTCGCAGTCGCCAATGCCCAGCCGCAGGATCTCGTCAGCAGAGTGCAGCGTCTCTTTACCGACGATGTCGCGGGTGAAGCGCACCGAGCGCAGCACCCACAGGTAGATCGCGCGCGCTTCGCCGGCAGCGTCGAACTGCGGAATTTTACTGGAACGCAAAATGAAGGCGGCCGCTTCGTGCACCACGGGATGCTTCACGCCCTGGTCAATCAGCGCGCGCATCCGCGCGATGGTGGCAGCTGTGCCGTCGTCCCCTAGCGGGATCCGCGACACGGTTGAAGGCATCGGCATCGGCCGAACGGCTTCCAGATTCATCATGTGCGCTTATGTGGCCGGGCTCAGGTTTGCGTGGGCCCCAAAGGAAGAGCCTGGCGAGCCCTGCCCGGCCGAAATCAACCTCGCCGATGCGCAGTAAGCCAGCCAAGTCACTCAAAGTCAAACAGTTCATTGTCTACAAGGATTGTTAACAGTGGCTCTACAATGGCGTACCAGTACCTGATAAGTTGACACAATAAAGTTTGTGCTGTAAAGTTCCGCCTCGCGTGGATAAAGGGAAAAGCCCAGGAGAATTGCGCAATGCCACGAGCTGCCAGTGTGTCTGAAGTGCCGTCGGTGGTCATCAACCAGAACTCACCCGTCACCGAACAGGTCGAAGAGAAAGCGAAGAAACCGCGCATCGATTTTTGGCCGTATATCGCCTCGCTGAGCCCCACGGACTGGCGCGACACGATTGTCTACCTCTACCGCGACAAACCGGTGGTCGGCTCCAAAAACAAAGAGAAGTATCTCGACGTGCTGAGCGCCGCTTTCACCATCGACGACATCAAACAGCGCTTCGGCGGCGAAGAGTTCCACGCCATGCTGGTGAAGAACGGCAAAATCCTGCACACTGAGCATTTCTCGATCGAAGCGGCGCCCAAATTCGACTCCGCGCGCGAGATTCCCGGCGCAGACGCCTCGAACGCCGCGATCGTGGACCGCCTGCTCGATAAACTCGAACAGCGCGAAGAAAATCCCGCATCCTCACTGCTCACCACGGCCATGACCAAATCGCAGGACATGATGGCGCAAGCATTCGAAACCGCTCTCGCTAAAGTGGCGGGCGCGAGCGCCGGCGGCGGTGGCGCGGACCTGATCAAAACCATTCAAGTGCTCAAAGAGCTGGGCCTCATCGGCCGGCAGGAAAACACCGCGGTCGAAACCATTCGCATGCTCAAAGATTTGGGAGTCATCGGCGGCGCGGCACAGCAGCCGCAAAATCAGTTTGAAATATTTCGCTCGATGCTGGCAGTGGTCAAAGAACTCTCCGGCGAGCTGGGCGAGAATTCGCATCCCGGCAACTGGAAAGCGCGCCTGGTGGACAAAGCTGTGGAAGCGGCGCCATCGCTCATCGGACAAGTGGGCAGCATCATGGACAAGCAAGCGGCCATCGAGCGCGAGAAAACCAATCGCGCCAACATGATGATCAACGCGCGCGCCGCCATGCCTGGAGCACCCGCAGTAGCAGCGCCGACGTCCACAGACCACATCCCCGTTCCGCCTCCTGCGCCAGGTGCACCAGCGCCAGCGCCGATGCACACTGTGAAGTTCGACCGCAACAGCGCTCCTGCAAACGTCGAAGCACCTGCGCCGCAAACGGCCGAATTAACCGGCCAGCCGTCGCAGGAGTGGGTGAGCCGTCGCGTGGTGGCGGCGATCGAGGCGGGACAATCCGGCGAGGCGGTGGTGGACTTCCTCGACTGCATCAATCCCATGATTTGCCAGTATTTTGCGTCGCTCGATGCAGAGGGCATCCGCGCGAAATTCGCCAGCGATGCCATTCTCTCGCAAGCGGTGGCGCTGCCGCGATTCAGTGAATGGCTGGCTGAGGTAGTTGAGTACCTGCACGAGGAAGGCGAAGAGTCACCCGGCAGACGACCGAACTAGAATCAAAAAAGAGAGAGCCTTAAGCTCCCAGCCAGCTGCACGGCGAGAACGAACTCACATCCTCCGCAAATTACGAAAGCTCGACGGCTGCACCTTGGCCTCTTGCATCCCCACGATCATGGTCGAAATAATTTTGCCACACTTCGCGCAGCTGCACATCGCGTAGGCCACTGTACAGACCCGGCCGGCCACGTTCATCACGTTCTCGAAAAAATCAAACACCAGACCCTGCTGCACCCCGAGACAATACGGACAGATCCCGTGCAACTGCTCAACCGGCTGCTCTCCTGGGTGAGCGTCGTTCGATGATGAATCAGGCTCCGTATCTGTCGCCAATATTTTTTTTTCTTCGTCCACTTTTCCTCCCTCAAAACATCCGATGCTGCCCGTTCTCGTCGACTAATTTTTCAGGCGGCTTATCGGCTGGTTTTTCCTCCGGCTGTGCCTTGGGACACGTCTCCGTGGTGTGCTCGATGAATTGCGCCGGCCACTCGACCGTAACCGCCTGCACCCACATCTTCTCCGCGCCTCTTTGATACGCGAACACCGGAGCGCAAACGCACCAGGCAACCTCTCCCGTCGCAACCCAACCCTCGGCGACGATCTCATCTCCCGTGGCCGGCCACCGCAAAATTCTCTTCCTTTCGGCAGCGCCACATTGAGTCCAAAAAAAACTGCATTACCACCTGCAAAGGCGAACTGTTTTTCTCGGTCATTGGATGCTTCGCGAACCAGCGCTTGATTCCCTGCGCGAGGATGCGCGCGCTCCGCTCGTCCAGGAAATCGCGCGCCGGCGCCGAGAAGAGATTTTCGGACATGTCGAGCACTTCCGCGGCGGTGTAGCCGTCAAAATCCATAAAAATTTCTTCGATCCCGCCGCGATCGAGCAGCCCGTCGCGCAGCAACTCAACCATAATCACCAGCACGTGCCCGCAACTGATCGAATATCCCATGCTTCGCATTTCGCCTTCCCTTCGCCAAAACACTTAACCGATTAAGTTCCCCGCCCCGCCGGCAACCCGCTCGCGTCTACTGTAAAGACAGTAGAATACTCGCGGCACGTCCCAGGAAAATCACCAGAAAAAACAAAGTGTTTTGAAGTGCAATAAGCACACCGCCGCTCCCTGCGTCCCCCACGCTCGGATTCCTTCCAATTGTCGGGGACGCGGATTTCACGGTGATGCTCCATCGCCAAAAACCAATCCCGCAGACGCCTCGAATTCACTCATTCGCTCGCGAGCGGAGGCCTTCACCGTATCCAGATCCCGCCGCCCTTCGCCGCACAGGCGCGACGTCAAAGACCATCCGCGATCTTCTTTGGAGTACGGCTCCCCGAGCATCCCTTTGCATTCCGGGCAAAGCCCGGTGTCCGATCCCGTGTCCTCGCCCGGCTCGCGCTCCTCGTGGAAATTGTAGAAGCAGGCCACCGCATGCACGCGGCGCACGCGATGAAAAGCCTTTTCGAGTGACGCGAGCCGCTCCGCAGGAGCGTCAAAAAATTTGCTGGGATATTTCAGGCAGTGCGCCAGCGCCTGCTCGAACGACTTGGCGATTTTAATGGAAACGATGAACGACCCATCCGCGCGCGTCTCCCGCCATAAACGAGAAAGCTTTTTCTGCTTCAGCCACGGGCCACAGTAAATCCCATGCGCGTGCAGGTTCTCGTTCATACGCCCGAATTCACAGCACCACAGCGCGCCGTATTCACCGCGGGAGATCCCGAATTCGCTCTCGACGGCGCGGAAAAACCGGCGAATGTCCTCATTGAACCGGCGCACTTCGTCTTTGGTGGGCATGCGCCCCAGCTTCTTTGTGGTGATGTCCAGCTTGGCCAGCACACAGGTGCGCACCGTTCCCGTCAAACTCGCCTGCCAGATACGCTCCCGCTTGCACTTGCCGCCACTCTCGACTTTTCGCCAACCGATGCTTTTCTCTCCCGCTCTCAATCGCTCGACGCAGCCGCGCAAATCCACGTGCCGCGCGAACAGTTCGCGAAAACAAACCGGCCCGCACGCTGGACAGTAGCGATTCTGGCACTGGAACTTTCGAAAGTAGCGGTGCTCGTCATGCTCGACGCAATCGATCCGCCGCGCCACTGCACCGCACAGCGCCTGACGATTCCCTTTGCCGATCATGCCGGCATGAAACAATAGCTTGGCCTGCACGTTCTGCGATTCTGGGATAGCGCGCACCAGCCAGGAAGGCAGCTCGCCAGCGTCATCGAAAAACCGCGGAATGGCGCGGTCCGGATTCCCGGACGGCTTGGGATTCTCGCGATCGTGCCGGCGAGTGATCTGCTCATCGTGCTCGCGCTCCTCGCAGACGTACGGCTCGTTTTCTTCGGCGCGCTCACGCGCTTTGCGCAAATTCTTTGGACGCCAATGACGCATGCGCGCCGCGTCAAACGCAGGATCGTGCCAGATGGACTCAGGTTGCGCTGCCATCGCCCACCGCTCGCGGCTGATGCAGCTCGATGCAACGCATCACGTCACCGCGCGAAATTAGGAATTTACTACCACGCACCACTTCCGGAAACACAAGCCCTAAATCACGCTCGAGCCACTCACGCAGCGTGTGCCGCTCGACGCCGTATTCATCCTCGGCTCCGCGCAGTGTCACGTAATTAGGATTTTTGCTGTGCATATTGACCGATCAGATTGTAAAAGTCCTGAATCCACTCAAGTGTGAGTTTCACCACTACACTACTCTCGGCCGTGTCACCCTTACGGATCGACATGAACCACTGCTCTGCAGGACGTGAAGAATCCGGACGCAAATCTGGAAGTTGGGAATAATTACAGCCCCGAAGATTTGCGATTGTTCCTACCAGGCAGGCGCATTCACCTTGATAAACAGAGCCATCAACACGCCCTTCTTTTAGCGCCAATGCCAATCCGTGTATTTCATGTGGAACGTGCAGCAATACGTTCCATAAGTCATTTTTAAAAAATTCAAGACTCGCGCCGTCGAGACGCGCGCCGACAAGACTCGCGCCGTCGAGACGCGCGCCGACAAGACTCGCGCCGTCGAGACGCGCGCAGTCAAGACGCGCGCCGACAAGACTCGCGCCGTCGAGACGCGCGCAGTCAAGACGCGCGCCGTCGAGACTCGCGCCGTCAAGACTCGCGCCGTCGAGACTCGCGCCGACAAGACTCGCGCCGTCAAGACTCGCGCCGTCGAGACGCGCGCCGACAAGACTCGCGCCGTCGAGACTCGCGCAGTCGAGACTCGCGCCGACAAGACTCGCGCCGACAAGACGCGCGCCGTCGAGACTCGCGCAGTCGAGACGCGCGCCGACAAGACTCGCGCCGTCGAGACGCGCGCCGTCGAGACTCGCGCCGTCGAGACGCGCGCAGTCAAGACTCGCGCCGACAAGACTCGCGCCGTCGAGACTCGCGCCGTCGAGACGCGCGCCGTCAAGACTCGCGCCGACAAGACTCGCGCCGTCAAGACTCGCGCCGTCGAGACTCGCGCAGTCGAGACTCGCGCCGTCGAGACGCGCGCCGTCGAGACGCGCGCCGTCGAGACTCGCGCCGTCGAGACGCGCGCCGTCAAGACTCGCGCCGTCGAGACGCGCGCCGTCGAGACGCGCGCCGTCGAGACGCGCGCCGTCAAGACTCGCGCCGTCGAGACGCGCGCCGTCAAGACTCGCGCCGACAAGACGCGCGCAGTCTAGATTCACATCTTGAGCAACCAGTTTTTCAATGCCCTCTTTTAGTGACTCTGCTTCCACTTCGGCGATCACTACTCGTGTGTCCCAGCGATGGATTTTGAATTTTTCTTTCACAGTTATCCTGCCTTACAAGTAAAGCGGGGCTGTGCCCCGCACCCCCGCAAGGGGCTCCGCCCCCTGCACCCCCGCCGTTTTAACCCCGACCCGCAGCAACTCACGCGCCGTTTTGTTCCTCTGGGAACGCATCCCTTTCGTCGAAATCAAACACCCTTCGGCCAGCAGCGTCCAGGCTCGCGAAATATGATTTTTCGTCTACATTTCTGCGCATCGCGTGGGAGATCGCGAACTGCACCATCGCACCCGTCGCACCAAATTCACGCAATTTATCGTGATTCAGTGCGTAGTCTTCCATCTCGCGTGCCGCCTGATTATTTGGAACTGTGACACCGACGATGGACCGAAAAGATTTAATCCTCGGATATGACCCAGGATGCTCTCGTAACCAGCGCAAGGCGCGAAACATGATGATTTGACAGCCCCACTCGTAGCCATAGCGTTTTAATTCTGGGTCCATCCCGGAAATATCGACTGTCTTCATTCTTGTACTCCAGGTTCGGCGGTGGCCGGCGTCTGCGGTATCGGTCGCGGGACGCTCGGCAGCGTTGCCCGCACTGTGCGCGTTCGCCGGCCATCACCTTTGCCCCCAGAAGAGGGTAACTCGCCACCGCCCTTCTAGGCCCTTCGCCCTTTGGTGATTCCACGCGGCATGTTGCGTGTCCCACTCCCGCGTGAGGTACTTCTTAGCGAGTCCTCGCGACTAGGCCCGCGCCGCGGCCGCGTCGGGACGGTTCACTTCCACTTCGAAATTCACCTGGTCGTTGCCCTTGTCCGTTTCGGTGGTTCCGGTGGAGCGCAGGTGGATCTGATCGCCGATGAGCAGGCCGCTGAATCCGCCGGGAACGCCGGCGGCATCCACGGCCATGCGCAGGCCCGCGGAAGCGCCCACGGAAATGTTTTTTTCGGATTTACCTTCGAGCATCACCGGAGAGACCGTGCGCAGCACAATGGCCAGCCCGTTCTCCGTTTTGAATGTGCGGATCACTGTGCCGGAAAGTTCCCGGCCCTTTTCCCAGAAGTCGGCGCGCAGAAACGGCGCGCTGGCGTCCTCGGTCCTGCCTCGGAATTGCGTCATGCTGTTTTTCTCCTTTGGGGTTTTACGTTTGGTGCCACTGCTAACGAAATTTCCACGGCCACGGGATCCACTGATGCGCAGCCAGCCATGCAAAAATGCATATCACTGCCGTGGCTGTCGCGACGAAAGCGGCCCACTCGAAATGCCGCTGCAAAAACTTCTCGCGCGCTACGGCCACCGCCACTTTTCCGGAGCCGTCGCACCGCTCGCACGGATCGGCCCAGGAAGTCGCGCCTTCGCCCCCGGCACTCCGGGCACGGCGCCGCGGTGAATTGCAGGCCGCTCACCGTGAGGACCTCCACTTGGCCACCGCGTTTTGCAGCTCCGAGAACCTATTGGCGATCGACACAGGAATCAGTCCTCGGTACTTCTCGAAAAATGGAGCACAGAAATCCACAAAATTTGCGGCAGCCCGTTCCACTGGTGACGCCGGTGGGGTTTTGGGAGAGCTCATTTGCGTTTCTTGCCCTTCCGTGCAGACGTCTGCACTTTGGCCTTGCTTGCCGACTTTTTTGATTTGATCGCGGCCAGGGCGCCGCTTTCCATCTTGGCTAGAGGGACATGCGCGGCCTTGGCTACGCGCTGTAATCTCTCTTTATCCTCGCCGTGGTAATCGTTGTTCCAGCCGCCAAAAGCCGGCGTCGCGGCCGCGGCGGCGAGTAGGGGAACAATTCGCCGCGCGAAGTTCCCTGCTTTTTGAATCTCCGCTACGCGCTTTTCGATTGCCTCGCGGTAATCAAATCCGACAACCTTGCCCTTCGCCGGGACGATGCCCAATCCATTGGCGAGGAGCTTCGCTGCGTCGTGGTGTAGCCGGCCCAGCAGAGCCTCGGCGATCACGCCGGCGCAAACGTTGAACGAGAGTTTCGCTTCGGCGATTTTTCCCAGCGCCAGCGTGCGAACTTTCGCTATGGCGCGCTGCTTGCGATCGGCCGCTTTTTGCTTCGGGCTCGTGCCGGAAAACTGCGAGACGTCTTCCGCGCCGTACGGATGGTGAACTTTGCACTTCGCGTCCGCGCAGATGCGCTTCTCGATGCCCACTTTGGCGTCACCGTGGTACCCGCCGGAGAGCACCACTACGGCGTCTTTGGACGACGGGCATTTCTTGTCCGCGAACGTGTAACCGCGGTTGCCCTGGTAAAGCACGCCCGGGACGCCCTTCTCTCCGTACTCGCGATAGCCCGACGAAATCGACACCAGTCCGTTCTTTGTGTTCTGCTCGACTTGCGCTTCCAGTTTTTTTCTGTAGCAGGCGGGATCGGTGCAAATGTCCTTGGCCTTCACGTCGGGGAAGAGTTGCGGATTCGCGCCAGTGCGCTTGGGACACTTCACACAGCTGCCGGCGGCGGGCAGAAGGGCTTCATCGGCCAGGTCCCACGGCGCGTTGCGCAGTTCCAGGTGAAAGTCCTCGTGAATTCTCCGCGCCAGCGCGCGCACGCCGCCGATCCCGTCGTCGCCATTGCGCCGGATGTCCGCGAGGAGTTTCTCCTGCTCGCGCGGCTGCAAGCGCGCAATCAGAATGGCGTGCCCTGCGGTGATCTCGTCGGAGAAAAACATCTTCTGCGCGGCGGGAATGAGCGCGGCCAGCTTCAGCCGCTGGTAGACGTAGCTCTCGCTCTTGCTCACTTTCGCGGCGATCGACGGCACGTCGTAGCGCCCATCCCTCAAAAGCGCCTGATAGCCCAAAGCCTCGTCCAGCGGATGCACATCTTCACGCTGCAAATTCTCGATCACCTGGAATTCGAGCGCCTGCTCGTCCGTGAGCGCCAGCACGCGACAGGGCACCGCTGCGATGCCCGCGGATTTGGCCGCGCGATAGCGCCGCGCGCCGGCAATGATTTCGTAGGTGAGCTCGCCGCCATCCGTCCGACGCACCAGTAGCGGCGTCAATACGCCGTGCTGCTTCACGCTTGCGGCCAGCTCTTCCACGCCGGCGAAGTGCCGCCGCGGATTGGTTTTCGATTCGCGCAGAAACCTCAGTTCGATGGTGGTGAACGAGCCCTCGAGTTGCAACGGTGGAGCGGGAACGGCGCCCCGCATTACGGCAGTGCTCATTTTCAAATATCCTTTCGGCTCGAACCCGAGCAGGACCAAGTATTCGTCATACAAGCATCTCGGCTCTGTCGTCATTTTCCAAAGATGGTCGAGACGCGGTCGATTTTGTGCAGGAACACTTCAATGTGACCGTTAAGCTCTGCAAGATGCTGATTCATCCGCGCGACCTGCAGAACAATCTCGCCCAAAAAGAAAGCGTCTTCGCCTTTAGCTTTGTCCCGCGCTTCCTGCAACTGCTGTTCGTCTCGCTCGTCCATTTCAGCCTCGCAAAATTATTTACCGCGCTGGCAACTTAAATGCTATGTATCCACCGTCCCCGCAATCCAATGCAAAGGAACTACTGCCATGAATATGCCGTTCGCTTACATCATGTCGTGTTCGGAGCCGTCGCTCGGGGAGTTTTCTCTCGCCGTTCTCAACCGCCTGGCGGAAGCCAAGGCCGCGCGGCGCGATCTCGAGGAACAGATCGACGAGCTCGAAGGCACCGCGCAGCTGATTGAATGGCTGCGCGCACGCCCCGGAGCGCGCGCTCGTTTGCTGAACCTGGAATTGCCGCAGGGAGTGTTTTCGTTCATGCGCGAAGAAATCAAACCCGCCGCGCTGCCGCCCAGACGCGAAGAGAGAGCCATGCGCCTGGCCGGTTAGGAAAAATTCAAAAAGGGAAGTGCTGAGAGAGGGAAGAAAAAGCGCTCGGTTGAAGTGTGTCTTTTTTCTGGCGAGCCGCGCGAGCACCGAAACCCTCCGGCGTTTCGCGCTTGGTTACGTTAACTCCGCGTCATAAACATTAGGCGCAGTCATTGCACGAAACGGGGAGGAATATGCTCCTGTACCGATGGGCAGGTCAAGTGTTTTCTGTGGTTTTTCATAACAATTTTTCACGTCTATATGTAGTGGTGTAGCGATGGCGAACACACTACCTATTGTGGTCACAACGGACGCTCGAGTGCAGTTCTGGTACGTTTCGCGTTTTATTCGCCAAAGGGAAAACTAGTTGGGGAGCACGAGGCGGAAGAAATGCAGGCGGCCGATGTCTACCGTTTTCGCGAACTGGCCGGACTTGGCCCATAGCGGCGGGAAGTCGTCGAGCGAGCGATCGTAGTACGACACGGCGCCGCCGGTGGGATCGGTTCCCTCGCCGCTATAAGCTTCCTCGGCCGCAGAGATGGCGTCATTCCACACCGCCGCGCCGGGCACGGGATAAATCAGCAAATTAGGATCGGCCTCGAGGCCGTTGATGGAGCTGTACTGCCATTTTTTGGTGATCACTTCGATCCAGGAGCGGCCCCACCACGAGGGACGACTGACGCGGTTGCGGATGGACCAGGCCACCGCGCGCATGGAATCCAGTCCGTCGCCGCGCGCTTCCCTGCCGGTAACCAGCACCAGCATGGAGAACTCAACAGCCTGCGATGAACTCAGTTGCAAGGGCATTGGCTATCCACTTTTGCGCAATTCTTTGTACAAAAACCGAAGGGGCCCGCCCATGCGTTTTCTCTCGCAAGAGCGGGCCCGATTGTTTCGTGTTTGTTAACGTTCCACTGATCAATCATAATTTAGGCAAACAAATAGCGAAAAGTCAAGGGAGTAAATCCCTTGCCACCAGGTACACCGCGAGCACGCCGCCGAGGATCATAGCCAGTGCAGCCATGTCGGGCGAAGCAGGAGGCGCAACCGCCGCGGGCGCCGCCGGCAATGGCGCAGAAGTGCCCACCACAAAAGAATCCGTGGAGCCCGGCACGCCCTGCACGCCCTGCACGCCCTGGCCCAGGAACGTGCCAATCATCGCCGCGGTGCTCACGCCCAGGTAGCTCGCCACGTTGGACGCCCAACTGGAATCTCCCCCGGCCCAGATCTCGCCCATCTGCGCGAGTGTCATTTCCGGAGAGTAATAGGAACTTTGTCCTGCGGCGATGGTCGCGAGCTGCTGCTCGAGCGCGTTCCAGCCGGCTTGCGCGGAGGGGAAAACAGAATAGCCGCCGGCGTCGGTAGAAACGCCCGGCCAATTTTTCAGGTCTCCGGGATTGTTGTTGCGCGTAGGACGCGCCGCAGGCGGGCCGTAACCCTCGGCATAAGCAATCGCGGCCGCAAATGTGGAGCGCGCCGGCATTCACTCCTCGTCGTCATCATCCCCGATTTCGTCGTCCTCGTCCTCTTCGATCTCTTCTCGTTCATCCTCGTCAAGGTCGTCGTCATCGTCCTCGAAATCTTCGGGGCTGGGCAGCTCGTCCACTTCCACGATGTCGTCGATCAATTGACCTTCTCCCGCGCCGCTGTTGGCGCCCTGCATGTACTTGCAATGCGACAGGTGCTCGTCGTAGTAGGTGCGCGCTTCTTTTTCCGTCTTACCGTAGAACACGTGCGCCATCTTGATGGTGCCGTCGCCCGTATCCACGATGTAACTCCACATCTCAACGGCCACGGCGCGCCTCCCAGTATTCGCGAACTATTTCCTCTTGCCTGCGGTGACGCAACTCTTTTTCGCGCAGAGTGATTTCTTCTTCACGGTGACGGCGCAATTCCTGAAAACCCGCCTTCATTCCCGCAAGCAGCGCGCGCACAAGCTGGCTGGCGCAATAAATCACCAGGGCCGCGAGCGCGGCCCAGGCGACGATGCCGAAAATGTGCAGCGTATGCATGCGTGCCACTGTAACGCCGCTGTCAAGCCCCTTCGCGCGCAGCTACGTCGCGCTGGGCGGATTCGGCTGCCTCGCCGGCGGGCCGGGCAGCGGCGGCTTGCCCAAACGCGCGAGCTCGCCGTTGATGGCCTCGAGATCCGCTTCGCTCAGCGATTCCACGTCGGCGAGCGCCTGCACGTCGGTTTGGACCAGCACGGAATACGTCACCGTGTTCTCGCCGGTCGAGAGCTGCTCGATTTTCTTTACCGTCCCTTTGATCAGTGGAACGATTTCGCCGGCCACTTCCACGCCCAAGGTCACAATGGTGTTGGCTTTCGACAAATTCCCCAGCACGCTATCGAGTACATTGCTCATCTGATGCCCCCTTATTTTTCGCCTTTTCGTCGCCCGGGGCGGTCGAAAGGGCACTTTAATCTTGCGTTAGGACGCATTTTTGGTAGTTCTCGAAGCATGGAACAAAAACCTCGTATCTCCGCATCCCACAAATCCGCAAAACGCATTCGCGAGCACATCATCGTGAGCGTCAGCTCACGCACGCGTCGCAAATGCCAGTACCCGCCGTGCGGCAAATCCTACCATCCCAAACGCTACTGGCAGCGCTTCTGCTCGGACAAATGCAAGGCCGACGACTGGCGCTCGCATCATCCCATGACCTACGAGCCCAAGCCCTTCAAAGACTAACCGAAGAGGCTCACGATCGCGCTTGCATCTGCGGCCAGTTGCGCCACCAGCGCGCTCACTTCCTTGTGGCGGTTCGGGTCTTTGATTCCCGCGGCGCCGCTCGAAGTCAATCCCGTAAGCGCCTGCTGCACTTGGGAAATGTAGGCCTGTACGCGCTGCTGTGTGGGTTGAGTCCAATCGTCCGGAACGCTTTCGAGAAATCGGGAAGCCTGGATTTGCGCAGTGTCGATGCGCGCGATGCCGACAAGCGTCTGCGTGTAAGCGTCGCCGTCGGGAAACGCGCCGCTGCGATTGAGCGACATCACCGCCTGGCGCAGAGAGCTTGTGACCGTAGCGATTTTCTGCAGATTGGCCACCGCCGCGTCCCACTGCTGCACTTGCTGGACGCTCACGCCGGCGGGCGCGCCGGTGACGTTTTTCACGCGCGCGGCGCAACCCATGTAACCCAGAGACGCAAAGAGCAAAATAAAACCAAACACAATTTTCGTTTTCAACTGCCGACGAAATGAGGCGATGCTCATGGTCGAATTCTCCTTGATTTTTTACTTCTCACCTGAAACCGTGACAATCAATTTGCTGGGGGCGATGGGCACCGGCACAACGCCTCCCTGGAACCACAATTTATTTGCGGCAACCACTCCCGTAGCGCCAGTGAGTCCGTTGCCGAAGGGCAGCACTGCCGGAGCCGCCGGCGTGGGCTCCCCTCCACAAGTGAGAGACGGATTCACCACGCACGGCACAGCGCCGGCGGAAGGCTCGATGCCGTTATAGTCGTTATCGCTGGGCGTGGTCCATCCCCAATTATTGACTTCCGAAGCGTTGAAATCCGCCATGCCCCAGTGGTCCAAGCCGACGCATTGAAAATCGTTGTTGAATCCCAGTGTGTTCAAACACAAATTTTTCAGGTTGTATTCCGCGGTGCCGCGCGCGGCCTGTGTAGCGTAAGCGCCGGGACTCGATTGGCACGAAGTGCACGAGGACACCGCCGAATCCGCGGCCGCCTGCAAGAAAATCTCGTCGAATATCGGATGATCGCCGAAGTACTGCTGCTCGAAGGACAGCCGCTGCATCTCATCAGTGGGAAAGGTGTTGTAAATGGAGCTGAACAACACGTCGAGATAAACGCCCGCGGCTTGCAGGATCTGGCTGTGCGCCGGCGTGTTCCAGTCGCCCAGCGTATTCGGTCCGAAGTAAAGCAGGTTAGGAAATGTGGTTTTGAGCGCGGTACGCACCGCCGAGAAATACTGCGCGGCATCTTGATACTGCCAGTTGCTCAAATCTTGCCCGGCCGTCGCGTTCATGAACGTGGTGGGATTGTTTCCGGGATTCCCCGCGCGGCAGGAATAGCCTGGCGTCCCTGGCGTCGCTCCCCCACCGTTCACCAGGCAAATTGAATTCACCCCGCCACCGAGCCAAGCATGGCGCCCGTCTTCATCCATCAAGCCAGTGCCCCACATCCATCCGCCGGCGATAGCGTTAATGGTGATGGCCGCTCCCGTTGCCGGCGCGGTGGAAAACGTGAGCTGCACGGCGCCTGTGCCATAGTCCAGGAACGATTGCGGGCCGGGGACGGCCGCTCCGGAAATGAGCCCGGTGGAGGACACTATAAAATTCGTGGAGAGCGACACGTTGGTGGCTTGCAAAGTAGGCGCCGGCTGCGATGCAGTGCTGGCCACGCAACCAAATGAGGGAGTGCTGCCTGAAGATAAGCGGCAAGCCATGTACACGTCATAGCCGGTGACACCCGCCGGAGGACTCACGGGCGCGAGGACGCTGTCGCCTTTCCCTGCGGCGCACGTTTCTCCGGTAAGCCGGCTGGCGATGTACGTCCCTGAACCGTGCCACAGGACGATAGCCCAGAAGCTCGCCGCGGGAGCGGAAGGGTTCGCGCCCACTGCCCCGCAGGGATTATCGGAAAGAAAAGCCTGCTGCCCGGAAGCGAGCGTGCTGGTGGCATCGCCCAGAATGACCCCTTGGCAAGTTCCCGCCGTGGCGCAATTGTAAGGCGTCGAGGGATTGGAAATATGCGCGCAGTTGTTCTCCCACCAGGCGCAATCCCCGCCAATCTCGGTGCTGTTTTCAAACACCGCCACAGAGAGCGGGGAAATGTTCCCTGCCGCAGTGGGCAGCGTGCAGGTGAAGAGGATCTGCGAGCCATTGCCCGTGCCGCAGTTGAACGCGCTGATGGTTGTGCCGGAAGAGCCGAAAGTCGTATAAGTGGCTCCGCCCCAGGCTGTGTTGAGCGCGGAAATCGATCCACCGTACTCCGCGTTCAAGTAATCGGGCAGCGAGCATCGCGGCATGGTGATACTGGTGAGCGACCAGCACTGCGAAAGGGATGTGGGCGGCGTGGCCGACAAATGCTTGCTGTACACATTGGTGTCCGCGTAGAGAATCACTTTTCCCTGGTAGGTGCGATTGCCGCCATTGTTGAGCGTCTCGACGGGAGAGGTCTGCATCACCACCATGGCGAGATTGGCTTTGGAGTGCCCGGCGGGGAAAGTGTCAAATGCATCCGATCCGCCCATGCCGCACTGGAAATCGGTGTCGTCCACAGTCAATCCCAAATTGTGCGCGTTCAAAAAATTGTGCTGCGGAGCGAGATTGTTGGTGGCAAAGACCTGGTACTGCGGATCGAACACGTCCGCGCATCCCGCCCCGGTGAAGGCGGTAAAATAATCGTTCACTCCAATGATGTAATTCTTGACAGGATGTGACGCGGCGCCGTTCAGGTTCACGGTGGCGTACACGCTGGTGTTGGTGTTGGTGAACCCTGGCGTAACCAGGCAGCCGGTGCATAGCGTCGAGCTCCACGGCAGGTACATCGCCTGGGAGTCCTCGGCCGCCACGTTATAGCCATACGACCGCAGGTATTTTGATTGCGTGTCTTTCGCCGCGGTCTGCGTGGAATTCCCGTACTTGGCAAGAACTCCAGAGGCCCAAATCACGCTGGCGTTGATGCCGGGCACCTGCATATTGGCCAGCGCGTTTGCAAAAAAATGGTTTCCTTCCGGCGTGCAGAACCACCAGCGATTTCCGGCTTTCTCGGTGTAGAAAAATCCCTTCGAGCCTCCCGAGCAAGGCGACTGCTGCCAGCCGCCATCAGCGTCGAATGTCTGCGCTTGCGCCCCCGCCGCAAATACAGAGAGAAGCGCGCCCAGCAGCGCGCCGATCCACAGCCGCCGCGCTAGTTGCATTGGAAGCCCACTCCAATAATCTGCGCGCTGGTGGCCGCGGCGTTGTTCACCATCTGCCAGGCGTAAAGGTCTCCCGCGGTTATCGTCGCGCTTCCTGCGCTATTGAATTTGCCGGACGCAGCTCCTGCGGGAATGGTGATAGAGAAACCAGTGGCTACCGTGGTGGTCACATCGAAAAGCGTCAACACCAGCGAGTTGAGCGCGGATTGCGCGCTGTTGGTGACGGCTTCGCCGGTCCCTGCCGTGCAGGCCACCGTTATCGGGCCCGCCCGAGTGGTGCTCGAAGCATTTCCGGAGGACGAACCGGATAGTGGCCCAAAAAGCGTGCTGGAAGCCGCTACTGTCTGACTTTGCGCGTTCCAGCTATAAAGCGTGCCTAGATTCGTCCTCTTCGAGATCTTCACCAGCCAAATCGTACCGGCGGCATTCGCGTTGAGCGTGGCCGTCTGTCCGGCGGAGAGAGTGAAGCTGGTCACTCCCTGCGTGTCTGTCAAACCGTCCAGTACATTCAGCGTGGCCGCGCCGCCGCGATTCACGGTGAGCGTGCCGGCGCCGTCATCGTAGAGCGACACTACAAAATTCCCTGCGCATCCTGCGGCCGTCGGATCCGGCAAATTGATGACACTTGCGCCCGTTTGGAAATCGATGGTGGTGCTGCGATCCTGCACCGCGGTGCCGCTATCGCAAAGCACGGCGTAAGGCGTGGACGCCACTGCGGCGCCCGCATTTCCCCACGCCAAACCGGGAGACGCGAAAACGGGAAGCGTGGCGTTCTGCGCCACAATGGTCTGCCCGGTAAGTCCGCCGGGAACGCGCGTGGCCACTCCGGCCGCGGCGCCGGCGATCATGTCTCCGGCAGTGGTCATAGGATTAGCGAATCCCCCGCCGGGGCAAGCGGCGTCCGTGTATAAAGTGCCGTTGCCCACCAGGCAGTGATTCAGCGGGGCGGCATTGCCGATGCTGAATCCCTGGGCGGAATTGACCGGCCCGCTGGCGCTCAAAAACACAGGAGATGTCGGATTGATGGAACTGTACGAAACACCCAGCGCGCCGGTGGTGCCCACATTCAAATTGCGAAAATTAAAAACGAAATTCGCGGTGGCTGAAGGGTTGTTTCCGGTGCCGAACACCATCTGCATGGAAAAATCTTCCGGCTCGGACGCCGCGCCATTGAAAAAATTGCCAAGGACGCCGATGGCTGTGCTACTGGAATTCGCTCCCGCGGTGGCCGGGATGGTGTTTTGCGAAACGATGTCATCGTCCACGGTGAGCACTTGCTGGAACTCATTGAGCGCGGTCCAAGTGTTGTTCAGCCCCAACAGGCTGGGCAATCCGACGATGCTTGTTCCATTGAAACCAAGCGATTGGCCGGTCGAGGGCGCCGTCGCGGAGAGCGGGATGCGCGTCGCGCCGAAATGAAATCCGATGACGTTTTGCGAGATTCCGGTGCCGCTCAAATCGCCTCCGGCGGTGAACCCTCCTCCACCCCCTCCGGTGATATGCGCGAGCGCGGGCGCGGCGGCTGAAAGCGTGGCGCTCAAATCCTGCGAAAGCCCGGCAATCGTTGCGGTGAAGGAAAAGCATTGCGGGCCGGTTCCGAGCGGAGGGACCACGCCCGGAGAAATGCACACGGTGAAGGTCCACTGCGTCAGCGCGGGAGTGATGCTCGCGTTCGGATACAAATTCAGAGTGAAGCTCCCGGTGGAATCGAGCGATACCGGGCCCACCGTCCCTTGAATCGGCACGCAGTTCGAGCCTGTGAACACGCAGGGTGATTGCACTCCAGGAGGAGACAGCGTCGCTTTCAGCGTGGCGTCTCCGTAGGGCACGCCATTGGGATCCACCACTGTGGCCGTCACGGTGGTTTGCGATTGCGCGGCCGCGATGCGCGCAACGCCGAACAAAATAATCAGCAAACAAATTAGACGTTTCATGGTCATTTGCACTGAAAAGAAATCGAGCCCAGCTGCGCACCGGTGGAGGTTGCGTTGTTCACGGCGCGCCAGATGTAACGATGCCCCGCTGTAAGTGTCACGCTTCCCGCTCCGGTGAAAGTGTTCGCGGCAGAACTGACAGGAATCGTGATGGTGACGGCCGTCGCTGAGGAAGTAGTGGCGTCAAAAAGCGTGAAGACGTACGTGCCAGTTGCCGGCTGCGCGGTGTCGGTAACAACCATCGGATTTTGCGCGGTGCAGGCGACAGAGAGGAGCTGCGCCTGCGTGAGCAGGTTGCCCGGGCCCGCGAGTGAACCTGTCACTAGCCCTGAAATTATTCCGAAATTCGTAGTGGATGCCGCCGCGCTGAAATCCCCGTAGGCCGCGGTGTAAATCGTTCCCACTCCGCCGGGCGATGGGCAGCCGGCGATCTCGAGCCCGCCGGCGGTCGAAGCGCACACCGGAGAAACGCTCGCAGATGCCAGGCTGGGCATCGTCACCAGATTCGAAGTGATCTCGATCTCGTGATTGCCCATGCCGATGAACAGGCTGTTGTTGGTGGAGTTGGCTTCGTTGTAGCCGAATGCGCCGCACGCCGTGCAATTCGTCACCGAGCTGTGTACCGCGGCCAGCAGCACTCCGCCGGCATTGGTCACTGTATTCTGATCGCCATAGACCACGGAATCCTGCGCCGGCGGGCAAGAACCCACCGAGCAGAGCACCAGCGAGTGCACTGTGTTGCTGGCGCCAAAGATGGACACGTCCTGCGGGTCGATGGCGTCCGCTTCGTTGTCAAAGCCGTAGAGTCCTTCAAAGAAAATCTCGGACGGGCCGAGATCGTCCTTTACGCGGTTCTGCAGGCCGTAGGCGAAAGCGTGCGCGATGCCTGGATTGGTGCCGGCCGTCTCCGCAAAATTGTTGGCGGTGCCGGATTCCACGAAATCCGTAAGCGTGCCGCCGGCCGTGTTGGTGGTCGCCTGGTTCTGGTTGCCGAACTGATGCCCGATGCTGGGCGCGGCGTAGCTCAGCGCCACGCTGCTGCTCATATTGTTTTCGAAGCCGATTTGAATCAGATCATCGTTACAGCCGTTGCAGTGCGAAGCTCCGGCAAAATTCAACGTGTTGGTGTCGCCGAACTGCTCGCTCGACCCTGCGCCGCTGTTGGTGTTGAACCAGCCCATCGCCGATTTTTTCTGGTCATTCAAAATGGCGAAGGAGGTGAGATTGTTACTCTGTCCGAAATTCCAGCACTCGAAACAGGCGTTCACCTTGCCGCCGGTAGCTAACATAAAAGACAGTTGCGCGCCGGTGTTGGTGTTGGTGCCGTCGCCGAATTGCAGGTTTTGCTTCGACGCACCATCGTCCCAGGTGGCGTGCAGGCTGTCGAAACACGTGCCCACGGGATGCTCGGACAAAATTCCAGTGTCCACGCCCGAGGGCGTGCAGCCTCCGCCTCCTCCGCCAATCGGAATGCGCGTCAGCTGCGGCGGCGGCGCGGCGGTGATTTGCGCAGTGATGTTTTGCGAAGCTCCGGAAATCGTAGTGGTGACGGCAAAGCACTGATCGCCCGTGCCGATGGGCGGCTCGATCACGCCGGGCTGAATGCAGATCTGAAACGTCCACTGCGTGGTGCACGGCCCTTGATTGCAAAAAATCAAATTGTTGGGATAGAGGTTGATGGTGAAGTTGCCGAAGAAATCGATGGGCACGGTGCCCACTGTGCCGGGGATGGGCACACAGTTCGGGCCGGTGAACACGCACGGCGAAGCCACTCCGGGAGGGAAAAGCGTGGCCTTCACCGAGCCGCCGGCGTAGAAAAATCCCTTGGGATCCACCACGTTGCCGGTGACCGTGGTTTGCGATTGCGCAGCCGCGCGCGGAGGCGCCCAAAAGAGCGCCAGCTCGAGCAGCCACAGGAAAACGAAAAGTCTACGCCGCCAGGTCATTTGCCGTTTTTCTCCGCGGGCGGAGTTCCCTGCTGCGCGGCGGCGGCCGCTTTGTTTGACATGCTCGATGACTGATAGATCCACTCCTGCAGGGCAAAGCTCTTGAGCCACATCCATCCAGCCAGGCCCACGCCGGCGAGCGAGAGTCCGGTGATAGTCAGCGTGCCGTTGTCGTAGAGAAAGTGGATGCCCAGCGCGGATGCTCCCGAGAGCGCCACAGCCACAAAGCGATTGGCCACTTTCGATTCCGCAGTGAGCCACGGAAACCAGCTGCGCGATTTGAAAAAGTTGATGACGAAAACCACCACGGCTGAAAGAGTGATGGTCGAGCCCAGCGCCGTCGTCGCTTTCACTCCGCTATCCACCAGCATTTGCGCCTCCCTGTGAACTGGATTCCTCGATCTGCTGCCGCACCACCACCCGACGCGCCTTCAAATCCTCGCGCGTAAACCGCAGCGCCATGCCGCCCTGGAACTGGATGTGATACTGATGGTCCGCAAATTCCGTGGAGTAGAGCACCGTGCCGAGGAAGTCAAATTGCACCGTGCCGCAGCGGACTTCGACCCAAATTCTCTGCCCGACACGAAACCCGTTGACCGCCATAGGCCCTCACCGTGGAAACCGTTCATCTGCTTCTCTCTCGCTAACCCAGGAATCGAATCAGCTCGTCCTTCTTCTCCGGAGGGACCGCCAAAAGCAGCGCGTCCCGAAGACGCCCGTACTTTTTGCCCACGCCGTTCAGGTCCAGGCGCAGCCGCTTCACCAGTTCGCGCATCGCGCCCCAGGAGACGCCGGCGCCAAACAGCGCAGAGCCCACCGCCAGCAGCGCCGCATAACCCACGTCCATGCGCATCGGGTCGCCTACGGCAGCGCCGCGAGCTGCTCTACCGGATGAATCTCCCACCAATGATGACCAGGATTTTCGGCGTCGTAGCGCGCGATGCCGCGAACGCGCACATGCGCGCCCTTCGCGGGAATCTTGCAGGGCAGCTCCGGGATACACTCGACCACCACGCAATGCTTGGCATCCATTTTGGCGATGCCTTTCGCGTCGCATACGCGAATATGCTCGTCGCCGTCGCCCTCTTTTTTCTCGTAGTCCACCCAGCCGGCGATCTCCGCGTGCGTCAGCGGATGCTTCCAGTTCGCAGGATTCTCGGCGGCGAGCTGGACGATGTCGTACAAATGGTAGCGGCGCGAATTCTCCTGCGCCTGCACCAGCCGAGCCGCCAGGCACAGCGCATAAAACAGCAGCAGGCCCGCGAGCCAGCGACGCGCGTCGCGCTCCGCATCTGAGGCGGTTTGCAAACGTCTGCAAAACGTTCTCATTGATACCCCATCGTCTTGGGCTGCAAATTCTTGGAATAGTAGTAACCCTGAATCAGCGCTTCGACGAATTGCGTGGTGTTCGCTATAGCCAAATTTTTCATCGTCAAAGCGATGGTCTGTCCCTCGCGCAGCATCAATCCGGCCATTGCCAGAGGAACGCTTGCGGTTCCCGGCATGTAGGTGAAGTTGCCAAAATCCTGAAAAGGCACTCCGTCCGCAGTGAGATTGAAACTCAACTGCGCGGGCAGTTCGCCCTGGACGAACGCCGCGCCCCCATTGGCCACGAAGTCGATGCCCAGCGCGGTGATTTTTCCGTTGCGTCCGTTGGGTACTTTGAAAGTGATAATGGGAGTGTTGACACCGATCCCAGGCACCGGCAACGGCGTAGTGCCGTACTTCTGGAAAGACAAAAAGTCCGAAGAAGGAAAGAGCCAGGGCAGTTGATTACCTACGGATGACGTGGCCGCCGCGGACGCCGAGGCCGAAGCGGCCGCTGCCGGCGCCGAGGTGCTGGCTCCACTGCCGCCGTAATTCTCCACACCGAAAAAGCTTTCTTTTGGAGCGCGCGGAAACGGCATCAGCGAAACGCTGTAGCGCAATATGCGCTCCGCGAAAACGTCCAGCGAGCGCGATGGAGCCATCTGGCTGCGCTCCAAGATCGTCAGGATGCGCTTCTCGCGGTCCTGCCGCGACATGCGCATCACCAGGTCCGCGCTGTACGATGCTCCGCCCCGGTCCGCTTCAAAAATCCGCAATAAATCGATTTTCGTTCGCATCGCTTAGGCCATGTACCCCATCATCACGATTTGAATGTTGAACAAATTGGCGGCTGAACCGCTCTGCAAATTCTGCACGCGGCAAAGCAGCTGCGTGCCTGC
>Ga0134126_10001394_pt1 | contig 30665 bp, 19 predicted proteins | sample KB31752_FD_96881 | JGI IMG/M metagenome (GOLD analysis project Ga0134126, IMG submission 96881) | Terrestrial soil microbial communities with excess Nitrogen fertilizer from Kellogg Biological Station, Michigan, USA - KB3-175-2 | ecosystem: Environmental > Terrestrial > Soil > Unclassified ... | reverse complement strand
GTCCCCACCCACAGCTCTCCGGGCGCCTGCCGATTCAGCGATATCGACAATATCGTATCGAAAGCCTCGGCGCTGCTCTGTTCAAAGTTCACCAGTCCCTTCGGAACCACCTGCTTGGTCTTGTCGTTGCGCGTCAGATCCGGGCTGATGACATTCCACGAATACCCGCCATCCTTGGTCTCGAATACCACGTTCCCACCGACGTAGACGTGGTTTGCCTCTGAACGCGAGACAGCGATCGGCGTCTGCCAGTTGAATCGGTACTTGCGTTGCGCCATGGGCACTCCGCCATCCACCGGATAAGGATCTATCGGCACCGACACGTTAGTCCTCAGATCATAGCGCGTGATGTTCCCACCGCCTGTTTCTGCGGAATAGATGATGTTTGGATCGCTGGGGGCAGGCACACAGTACCCGCCGTCGCCCCCGTTTACCGTAAACCAGTTTTCCGAGGTATTTGCATCGCGTCCCAAATTATTCGACGGCCCATACCATACTCCGAGGTCCTGCAGGCCGCCGCACATATTGAATGGGACGCTATTATCGATGCCGACCTGATAGAACTGCGCCAGCGGCATGTTCTTGAGACGTCGCCACGTCTTGCCGCCGTCCTGTGAGAGATTCACACCCCCGTCATTGCCTTGCATCATGCGCTGCGGATTTTTCGGATCGATCCAAATCGCGTGGTGGTCGTCGTGCGCTCCACGATCGGCCCAAAACGCCGTCTTGCCGCCGTCAACCGATTCCATGAGCCCGAAGGAGCTGAAGAAGACCTTGTCGGGATCGTCGGGTGCCACCGCCAGACTTGCAAAATAGAAAGGCCTGAAATCCATCCTATAGTCGCTGCTCATGAGGCGCCACGACGAGCCAAAGTCATCCGAGCGCCACAAAATGCCGCTAGCCGCCGAAATCACTGCGTAAACCCGATTCGGCATGCTCGGGGCCACGGCCAGCCCGATTCTGCCCAGCGGCCCATGAGGAAGGCCGGTGTGGAGCAACGTCCACGACGCTCCGCCATCACGAGAGCGATATATGCCGCTCTTGGGTCCCCCGGATCGCAGCAGCCACGGGAATCGCTGGAAATCCCACATCGCGGCCAATAAGCTCTTTGGATCGCCTGGCTGCATTACCAGGTTGACCGCACCCGTCGTATCACCAACGTACAGGATCCTCTTCCACGACTGTCCACCGTCTTCCGTCTTGTACACCCCCCGCTCTTGACTGGGAGCCCACGGGTTCCCCAAAGCGGACACGTATACGATGTTTCGATTCTGCGGGTCCACGAGAATTCTGGATATCTGGCCGGCATTCTCGAGCCCCAGATGCTGCCACGACCTTCCGCCATTGTCCGAGTAGTACACCCCATCGCCCTGGACGACGCTATTGCGAGGATTGGATTCTCCCGTTCCCACCCACACGTGATCCGGATCATTCGGATCTACTGTTATCGCGCCGATTGAAGACGAACCCTCGTGGGTAAAGATCGCGCTCCAGGTGTTCCCCCCGTCCGCCGTCTTCCAGACGCCGCCACTGGCAGCGCCAACGTAATATATCTGAGGATCGCCCGGCACGCCTGCGACCGCGGCAACTCTCCCGCCGACCGAAGGGCCGATATTGCGGAACGAAATATCCGCCATGAGACCGGCCGAAGGCGAGCCGGGATCCGGAGCGGCGGCGCTTGCCACTCCCGGCATCGAGCCGGCCGCAAGAACGCAAAGATTAACGAAGAGGGTGAAAGATCTCATACATCTACGCTCCCGCCGAGGCTCAAAGATTGGCCGACAGACTCGCATAAATGAACCTTCCCGGAATCAGGTACATGCTCGGATCGAAGCCCCCCAGCGTCACCGACACCGGCGGGTTCTTGTCGAAGACGTTGTTGACCCCCAAGGTGAACTTCGTATTGAACTTGTCTATGTCATAAGTCACGAATACATTGTGGTAGACGATCCCTCCTATCCTGTTGGTGGATAGCGAATTGTTCGTGTAGTTCGGGTCCGAGCACAGGCCCAGGTTCGTGAAGCTGTTCTTGGTGCCATCCTGGGAATCCGAGCATCGCTCCATCATGGAATCTATGTATCGCATCGTCCACTCGGCGCCCCAATTCCCGTAGCCCCATGCCACATTGAAGTTGGCGCGAACCTTCGGTACGCCGGACGGCGAGCCCCCGAGCTCGTGGCCGACGTATTGCGCCACCGATTGTCCGCCGAGGCCATTGGGCTGCGAGATCTCGAAGTCCTTCACGTAATTGACATTCAACCCCAGCTTGAACAGCCCCAGGTAGCCGACGGGGAGTGTGTAATCGACTCCACCGTCCATACCCTCGGTAGTGAGCTCCGCGATGTTCTCCTCGCCCGCATTGATGGTCAGGTCGCCGAAAATGTCGCGCTGCAGGAATGAGCAATCCTGCGCATTCTGCCCAAAGTAACAGCCCTGAACGATTGTCGAGGCGCCGAGAGCCTGTATCGCGCCATTGACTTCGATCTTGTAGTAATCCCAATTGATGTTGAGCCCGCTCACGGCGCTCGGGCTGTACACGAGCCCGAATGTCCGGGAAGTCGACTTCTCCGGCTTCAGGCTGGCGTTGCTGCCCGTTACGACCACGGTCGATGCGCCGTTCCCGCCGACATAATCACTCGGCACGCCCTGCGTCTGGCATAGCTGCTGTATGCTCTGCGCCACCCCCGACGTCGCCCACCGGATGCAGGGATCGGATCCGGCAAAGCTGAAGTTGTGGTATTTGCCGCCGAACAAATCATTCAGACTGGGAGCGCGAAAGCCGGTCGAATACGTGCCCCGCAGCAGCAGGTCATGTATCGGTTGCCACTTGAGGCCGAGTCGCCTCGTGGTCGTGCTGCCAAACAGATCGTAGTGGGAGAACCGGACAGCGGCATCCAGGCTCAAGCGATAGACCGCCGGAAGCCTTGCGAGAATCGGCACGTTCGCTTCCGCGTAAGCAGTGCTTACCGAAATCTCTCCCTGCGCTCCAGGCACGGGCACTCCCGGGGAGCTGGTGCTGTCGCCGGCGGCGAGCAGCGCATCGGGCGTGAACGTTCCCGTATTCTTTCGATGCTCCACCCCAAAAGCCACGCCCAGCGGCCCGGCAGGCAGTTTCAGCAACGCCGAATTGCTGATGTCGGCAGTATAGTCGTACAGGTAGTTATCGACGGTATTCTGCTCCGTCGCCCCGACAAAGGCATTCATGGCGGGAGTAATCGAGCCGGGAAACGCCCTGGGCGGGAACACGTACGTGTGGTAATCGACGGACGGAATTCCGCCAAACAGGTTGTATGGCACGCATCCTGCGATGGCAGCGCACGTCGCGGGGTCACCGATCGCGACCGCGACGTTGTTCAGATTGAACATTCCAGAATAGATGTCACGCTCGTTGCTTTCGCCGTAGATGTAGCCTACGTCCCAATCCCAGGCGGTGCTTCCGAGCTTCAATGTGCCGATGATGTTCGCTCTGTAGTTGAAACTCGAGGCGTCCGTATTGAACACCCTAGGTCCCATTTCGATCGAGCGCCTGGCCAACAGGATCAGATTCGAGTGCGGGTCCAGCGCGAATCCAAACGGGTTATACGGATTATCCGCAGGGATCCCGGCGTCGATATTGTTCGGGGAAAAGAACAGAGGCATTGGCGCATTCAGCTGCGAGGATTTCCTGTCGGTATACGCCACCGTCTGGGTGAGGATGAGGTTATCAGTGAAATCGTAGTGTCCCTGTACGAAGACGCTGTTCGTCTTTATTGGCGTCAGCAGGTAATTCTGCGGATTGGTATTGAATGCATCGGCCGCCGTGTACGGCCGGAAGTCGCTGGCGCTGGTGCCCGAAGCTCCGGGCTTCAGCGTGAGATTGCACTTCAATACGCTTGCGTTTGTTGCTGATGGAGGACACATGCTGAGAAGTGCGTTGTCCCCGACGGGCAGACTGCCGCCGTTGGCGGCAAAGTCAGAGATGGGAGGAGTAAGAAACTGGAAGTCGCCTTGTGGGGTGCCGGAGCTACCACGCGTATTGCCGGTGCCGGGAATTCCGAATTCCGTCTGCGGACTGAACGAGTTGAATACCGGGCTTGTTTGGTTGTGTTCGACCGACACGAATACGCCATGATTGTCGTGGTTCGAGCCGACCGACAATGAATATTGCTGCGTTCGACCGGCTGTCTGCGAACCCTCGTTGTATAGCCCGTAGTAGGCCGAGGCTGTCGCGCCATTGAAATTCTTCTTGGTGATGATATCCACCACACCGGCGATCGCATCGGAACCGTAGATGGCCGAAGCGCCGTCCTTCAGGATTTCGATGTGGTCAACCATGGATAACGGAATGGAATTCAGATCCACGGCACCGGAGAAGTCGCTTACCCACCTCTTCCCATCGACGAGGACCAGAGTTCGTTGAGCCCCGAGGAAACGCAGGGATACTTGCGCCTCTCCCTCCTCGCCGGCGGGCGAGTTGATCGTGTTGGAATTCCCGGCGGCATTCGTCAGCTCGTTGAGCGAGTCACCGGCGGAAGGCAGCTGTTGCAGGATCTGACCGACCGAAGTCAGGCCTGTAGCTTTCAGCTGCGCATTGGACAGCATTTGAATGGGCTGCGCGGTCTCTTTGTCAGTCACTTTGATCCTGGTCCCGACCACGGTGACACCCTGCAAAGTAGCTGCGTTCGAGCTTTGCGAAGACGAAGCGCCTGCCGGCTGGGCGGCCTCCTGAGCGAACGTAGCCACCGGTAATCCACCCGCAACGAACACGCCGGCCGTCAAGGCCGCATGTACAGCGAACGAAATCGCGGAAGTACGCATTGCAAATCTCCTCAGCCAGAGAAAGTCAGTTGTTAGGACCTACAGCGAGACACGATTCAGCCGGCCGCCACCGATGACGTTGGATTGATTACGTCGGCTGTGCTGATCCAAAGCTGGTAAATGGTCGGCCGGAAATGGCCAACGCAGCGCGCGGTACGCGCAGGAGCTGCGCGAGTGAGACCAAGAGCGCAAAGGAGATCTAAGAGTTTCATCGACGCCCCCCACGATCACTCTCCCCGAATGATCCGATGGTGATTCAGTACTTATAAAATGTCAATAACTTCCCCGTAACCTATTACGGGCATTCGAGGGCTGTGAGCCTGCGCCTCGAGATGTTCGGTGATCGAAGCGGGCCGAAATAACTGCAGGTATTTGTATTTTGAGGGCTTTTGCGCGCTCAGCGTGGCGAGAAGCGCTTCGAACAGCTGCAGGCTGTCCGACTTCGCCCCGTCACGCGGCTCGGGCAGAACTCATTCGTCGTTTGGAAACTTCAGTCTTGGTCGTCGGGACGCTGGTTCCCTCGCGCGACTGTTACGGGCGGCCAAACCCGCCGCCGCCGGGTGTCTCAATCACCACCATATCACCGCTACCCAGCTCCACTTGAGCGGTTCCGCTGAGGATCTGAACGGACCCATCCTGCCGTTCGACCCACTGGCGCCCGGGCGCACCGGCTCCGCCGCCTTCGAGCCCGAAAGGCGGGACGCTGCGACGCGAGCTCACGAAGGTCGCGACCATGGGTTCCAGTGCGCGAACCTTTCGAATGGCGCCACTACCGCCAACCCACCTCCCCTTTCCGCCAGATCCTTCGCGCACGCCGAATTTTTCCAACCTGACGGGGTACCGTAGCTCGAGGATCTCCGGATCAGTGATGCGCGTATTGGTCATGTGAGTGTGGACCGGTCCTGCGCCGTCGTAGCCCGGACCTGCGCCAGTTCCGCCGCAGATCGTCTCGTAGTACTGATAACGCTCGTTACCGAAGAGGAAGTTGTTCATGGTCGCCTGAGCGCTTGCCGCGGCTTTGAGCGCCCCGAGAAGCGCGTTACAGGTCGCCTGGCTGACTTCGGTGTTTCCGGCGACCACGGCGCGACCGGGGTCGGGCGAGAGAAATGAGCCTTTGGGGATCACGATCCTGAGCGGACGCAGGCAGCCCTCGTTCAGCGGAAGATCGTCCCCGGTCAGGCACCGGAAGACGTACAAGGTTGCGGCATGCGTGACCGCGGGCGGCGCATTGAAATTTCCATCTCTTTGGCTGCTCGTTCCGCTGAAATCCACCACTGCCTCGCGCTTTTCAGGATCGACGCAAACCGATACTTTCAGTTTTGCGCCATCGTCCATGGTGTATTCGAAACTGCCGTCACCAAGGCGGCTGATGACGCGGCGTACGCTTTCCTCGGCGTTATTCATCACGTGGCCCAAATACGCGGCAACACAAGGCCAGCCATACCGAGCTACGAGCCCGTGAAGCTCCCGTGCTCCGGCCGCGTTCGCCGCCAGCTGCGCCCTGACATCAGCAATATTTACGTTCGGACTACGCGCCGGAAAGGGTCCGGACGCAAGCAGCTCGCGGAAGGCCGCTTCCTGGAATTTCCCCTGATCGACGATCAGGAAATTGTCGATGACGATGCCTTCCTCGACCAGCTTGCGGGAGTCGGGTGGCATGGAGCCGGGGGTGGTTCCGCCGATGTCGGCATGGTGTCCGCGATTGGCGACGAAGAACCGGATCGACTGTCCTTGCTCATCGAATACGGGCGTAACGAGGGTGACATCCGGAAGATGCGTGCCGCCGTTGAAAGGATTGTTGAGCAACACCGAGTCACCGGGACGCAATTTGTTGCCGCGTAGGGCAATCACCGTCCGGACGCTCTCTCCCATTGCCCCCAGGTGAACCGGCACATGCGGCGCATTGGCGACGAGCGCGCCGGCGGCATCGAAGAGAGCACAGGAGAAATCGAGTCGTTCGCGTATGTTCACGCTCGTCGAGGTGTTCTCCAGCACCGCGCCCATCTGCTCCGCGACACCCATGAAGAGATTGTTGAACAGCTCCAGCAGCACCGGATCGGGCGCTTCGGAAACCTCGAACGATCGGTCGACGGACGCTACGCGCCTGAGGAGAAAGGCGCCGTTAGGGAGGGCTTCGGCCACCCAGCCGGGCTCAACCACTGTGGTTGCAATCGCCTCGCGGATGAGGACCGGACCGTCGAACCGGTCTCCGGGGCCGATTTGCGCTCTGTCATAGACGGGCGCGGACCAAGTGCGGCCTCGTGTCCAGATTTCAACTTGGTCTATTGGCGCAATATGCTCGGAACGGACCGGAAGCTGACGGTTGATTGCCTCACCAGGTCTGATGGCTTCGACGATGACGTCCTCGACGATGAGACCTCGCTCGGGGGTGGCAAAGCCGAACCGGGCTTGATGCGCTTCTTCAAACGCCCGCCGCATTGCTTCGGTGGTGGCGAAAGGGACGGCTAGCGGCGTATCAGTGCCCTCGTAACGCAGATGCACCGTGACGATGGTCCGTATCCGGCTGTCGGCGGTGCCGGAAGTCAGCGCTTCAAGGGCGTCCTTCGTAAGCCTGTCGATGACTTCGACCAGGGCTGTTTCGTCTCTTTCCCCGAGCCGCTGCTCAATACCGCACTGGCGGGTCACGCTCTGGTCCGCAAGGCCGATGCCATAGGCCGAAAGAACACCGGCGAAAGGATCGATCAGTACACGCCTCATCCCCAGCTCTTCGGCGACGAGACATGCATGCTGTCCGCCCGCGCCGCCAAAACACTGGAGGGTGAAGTCTTCGACGTTCTGGCCGCGTTCCAGCGCCACCCGCTTGATCGCGGCCGCCATGTTGGCCACTGCAATCTTGAGAAAGCCCTCGGCAGTCTCTCTGGGATCCGCATTGCCAGCCTGCTTGGCGATCGAGCTGAACCCACGCGAGACTGCCGCGAAGTCGAGCGGCTCGTTTCCATCAGGGCCGAACAGCGCCGGAAAATGGCGGGGCGCTATCTTGCCGCACATGATGTTGGCATCGGTCACGGTGAGCGGACCGCCGCGGCGATAGGCTGCCGGCCCCGGGTTCGCACCCGCACTCTCCGGCCCGACCCGAAACCGGGTGCCGTCGAACCGTAGGATGGAGCCGCCGCCGGCTGCGACCGTTTCGATCGCCATCATCGGCGCCCGCATCTCGACTCCGGCGACTTCGGTATCGAACGTGCGCTCCAGAGCGCCTGCATAGAGTGCGACATCCGTGGAAGTGCCGCCCATGTCGAATGAGATGATGCGCGGCTCACCGGCGGCTTCTGCGGTGCGCGCAGCTCCGACCACCCCGCCGGCGGGGCCGGAGAGAATGGCGTCCTTGCCTTGGAAGTCAGCAGCCAGCGCGAGGCCGCCGCTCGATTTCATGAAAAAGAGCGGTGCGCCGCGCAGCTCGCTTACCAGCTGATCGATGTAGTGCCGCAGTACAGGGGAGAGATATGCGTCGACGACGGTAGTGCTGGCACGCGCTACGTAGCCGACGAGGGGATTGACCTCGTGACTCACGGATACCTGGAGAAATCCGGCTTCCCGAGCGAGCTGCGCGAGGCGCAATTCCATCTGCGGGTACTTCCAGGCGTGGATCAGGGCGATTGCGCAAGCCTCGAGACCTGCCGCCCTGTGGCGTGTCAGCAGCTCTCTCACTCTCGGCTCATCCTGAGGCGTGAGGATCTCGCCTGCGGCGGAAACGCGTCCGTCAATTTCTTCGACGGCCTCACAGAGCATTCCCGGAAGCTGCACGTTGAGGTCAAACAGGCGCGGCCGTGTCTGATGGCCAATCCGGAGAAGGTCCCTGAAGCCGGTATTGACGAGAAGAAGGGTACGCGCGCCCTTCCTCTCGAGAAGCGCGTTAGTGGCGACGGTAGTGCCGATCTTGACTTCGGCAACAGCATCCCGGGGGATGGGAGCCTGCATCGGGATCCCGAGTGCCATTCTGATTCCGGCCGTGGCCGCGTCGCGGTAACGCTCGGGATTCTCACTGAGGAGCTTGATCGTGGAGAGCGCTCCATTGGGCGCCTTCGCCACGATGTCCGTGAAGGTCCCGCCGCGGTCGATCCAGAATTGCCAGCCAGTCACATCGATGCTCCGTTGTAGGCCATATCGTCGCGAAATCAATTTCTGTAGAAAGTGGCAAGAATTGTCGCGGCCCACTCTGGCCGTCGCGCGGGGGACTCCGGCGTCCTCCGCGCGCCTTATTGAGAATACAAATATAAATTATCAGGCTATTATTGACAATAACTTCGCGTCTGCCTCGACGTTGATGAACGGTGAGACGATAACTCGCTGAAGATATTGGGAAATTTGTGACTCTCCCCGGTGTCAGCGATCTCAGCCTCCAGATGGTGGCATGGTGGCTCTCCGGGAGCAGTGATCTACTATAACGATGATTTTCGGTCCAAGTAGTGAGTTCCCTACTCCGCAAACGAGGTTCGAAAAATGCGCTGGTATAAGAATTTGGACGCAAATGGCCGCGCTGCGTTCACGGCATCTTTTCTCGGGTGGGGGTTGGATGCTCTCAATTACATGGTTTATACGTTTGCAATAGCAGCCCTGATCAACGTATTTCACATTGATCGCGGCCAGGCAGGCATCCTGGGCACCATTACCCTGTTGACATCGGCCGTGGGCGGCTGGGGAGCCGGAATTCTCGCCGATAAGTATGGACGCGTTCGTGTTCTGCAGGCGACGATCCTGTGGTTCACCGTAACGACCGCTGCAATCGGCTTTGCGCACAGTTTTGCACAGATCTTCTGGTTACGGGCCTTGCAGGGGCTTGGGTTCGGTGGAGAGTGGGCCGTAGGGTCGGTCCTGATGGGTGAGATCATCACCACGTCACTCGATCGTGGCAAAGCCGTGGGTACGGTGCAGAGCGCGTGGGCGTTGGGCTGGGGGCTCGCCGCAATCATGTATACATTGCTGTTTTCGCTGCTGCCAGAGAATTACGCATGGCGTGCACTGTTCTGGATAGGTCTGTTGCCTGCGCTTTTGGTTCTATACATCCGCAAAAATCTTCACGAGCCGGAAGTCTTCAGCAAGACGCGCGCGGAGCGGGATGTTGCCGGGATGCGCGCTTCACCATGGATAATCTTTTCCCCTAAGCTGCTGCGGGTCACCACATTGGCGTCATTGATGTGCGTGGGCTGCCAGGGTGGTTACTACGCCGTTACCACCTGGCTGCCGACGTATCTGAAGACGACCCGGCACTTGTCCGTGCTGAATACGGGCGGTTATCTGATGGTTGTCATAGCAGGTGCGTTTTGCGGATACCTGGTGGGCGCGTATCTCACGGATAGGTTGGGTCGACGGGCGAATCTCATTATATTCTCCATCCTTTCCGGCATTTCGTTGGTTTTGTACACTGAAGTGCCGTTGAGCAACGGCGCGATGCTGGTAATGGGTTTTCCGCTCGGCTTCGCCGCATCGGGGATTTTCTCCGGGGTCGGCGCCTATCTGACGGAGCTTTACCCTACTGACGCGCGCGCGAACGGGCAAGGCTTTACCTACAACTTCGGGCGCGGCGTTGGAGCTCTGTTCCCGACTCTGGTGGGCTACCTGAGCCAGGGAATGGGACTGGGAGTAGCCATCGCCGTCTTCGCCGGTGGCGCCTATGTATTGGTGCTCGTCTCTACGTTGTCGCTGCCCGAGACCAAGGGGCGCGAACTGGGCGCCATCAGGGTTTAATTTTCCGCCCTAGAGGGTCGCGGCGGCGCGGGCCGCCTGATTGTAATTCCCGGACAGCATGCGAAGCTGCTTCGCCGTGGCTGACAGTGCCGATTCCGAGAAGCCACCGGTCTTTACGCTTTCGACGAGCAAGCGCTCGCGCACGGTCCTATAGGCATCACAGAATGCGACGCCGCTCTCCGTCGCTTCGACGAACTTTTCCTTGCCGATGCGCCTCGAACGGACCAGGCCGGCGGTCTGCAGCTTTCGCACAGCATAGTTCGCAAGATGCGCGTCCTCGATGTGAAGGACGAGCATGATATCCATGAATCTCTTCTGCCGATCGCGGTGCCGCACGGTGTGAAGGATGAGCACCTCCAAAGGGCTGAGCTGAGCACCCGCGGCCGCGGCGCAGCGCACGATCCAGCGCTCGTAGGCATTGAATGCCAGCGTCAGGCTGAATTCGAGCTCCGAGAGCGCCGGGGACGCGCCAGCGGCCAGATGGGCCGAGGAGACAATCGCCGGCGACGGTTCTGTGTGTTTTGACGGCTTGCTCATGTGTTCCTCTGTCGGCCGCGAGCAAAGGCAACCGATCGTGACATCTTTCCGCGATCGAGGCGAAACATTCCGGCCGCCCGTATTGGTGTGGCCGTATTGTAGCGATCGTAGCGATCAGCGGAAACTTATCGAAAATTTATCGGCGATTTGGCGCCATGTCGCCCGGTACAAACGTTTGATTCTATTGAGTTTTTGCAGCATGCAGCACCTCCCGGCGGGCCTAGCTCCAGGGTCAGGGCCGGTGCACGATCCCTGGCCGCCGAGCCGAGAACGAGAGCCCTTACCAAAGCCGAGCGGACGATGGAGTTAGCGTCCAGCATACGCGTCAGATATGCCATCCTCGTCGACGGGAAAATTCACGCAAACAATCCAGTCTTGGGTGACGGTCTTCTCCAAAGGGAATACATTGGCTTTCATGCGCCAGCGCGACATGCAACACCACACTTACGCGGACTACCTCATCTGGTCTGCTGATAGTGGAAATGAGGTCATAGACGGCATCGCATATGTCAGAGAGCCGCCTTCGCCCTCGAGATCCCACCAAGAGCTCGTCCTGGAGCTGGGGCGGCAAATCTCCAATTTACTTGCGGGCAAGTCAGTCCGTGCCTATGTCGCGCCTCTCGACGTCCGCTTACCGAAGGTCGGCGACGCCGATGATCAGATCGATACCGTAGTGCAACCCGACGTATTCATCGTCTGCGATCTGCGAAAGCTCGACGAGCGTGGCATGAGCTGCGCCCCCGACTGGATCGCGGAAGCCCTCTCACCCTCGACCGCCAAGTACGACCGGACCACCAAACTGCGCGCATACGAACGGGCCGGCGTCCCGGAGGTGTGGCTGATAGATCCCGCGGACCGGACCGTCGCGATCCACCGGATCGTAGCGGGCCGCTACACGCAACCCGCCGTTCTCGAGCTGGAGAGTCGTACGGCCATGGCGGCCGTTCCCGGCGTGAGCATCGATTGGGATTGCCTGCTTGCCTCACGGTGACGCACGCATGAGGCGCAGGGCCTGCCATTCATAGCCTTTCAGGCTGATTCGCAGGCGGCCCGCGGCATCGACGGCAGGCCCGGAAGTCTCTGACTCCAACAGGTTGCTCACGCGCATGGCGGGTGCGGCCCCCTTGATGGCGACGGCCTCATCGATCGGCGAGGCACCAAAGTTGATGATCGTGACCTCGAGATCGCTGCTGTCAGGAAGCCGGTTGACCATCACGAACAGTCCCTTGGCCCGGACCGCGGGCACATCCACCACCTCTCCCGCGGCCAGGCGCAGCGCCGCGCGCACCTGCAAAATCCGCCGCAGCCGCGAGGCGAAGGAATCAGGATGCTCGAGCTGCTGCGGCAAAGGACCATAGAGCGATTTGGCGCGCGGAAGCCCGCCTTGTGAGCGGGTGGCGGTCGGGTTCGATCCCAGGAGATCATAGGCCCCGCGGTTGATCCAGCGGGTATCCCCATCGGCGAGCCGCTGGCGCACCTCCGCGGCCGGCAGGGTGAGGTCTCCTGCGAGATCCCACCCCGAGAGCGCGAACACACCCGGTTGCATGGCGTTGAAGAACGCGAGCAACAGGTGCAGATGCTCGATTCTCGCAACGTCCGCCGGCGTGATCTTCGAGAGATCCCGGATGCCGAGCTTCGCCGCAATCAGGCTGGCCGTGGTACAGGCCACACCGTTGCCGAACTTGAGATTGTAGGGCGCGCTCGCGCCGATGAGCCGGCTGTACATCTCCTGCCGGATGAGATCCTGCAGCGCCTGGCCCGTGATCCGTCCGCCGCGGAAAGGAAAGAGCTCATTCGCGTGCGGACCACCGAAGAGCCCGAGGCCCATGGTCAGCTCATCGTGGTTCTGGAGCGCATGGATCAGTCGCCCGGGGTCGACGTCGTACTGCCGCATGAGCCCGTACACGAGCCGCAGGAGCTCGGCATCGCCAGTAAGAAGCGCGTCGTCGTACGCGGGTCGGGTGACGAAGTCGTAGGAGAGGTCCGGGCCGCCGCTCAACATCTTGTGCATCGCATCGAGTGGCGCCGCCAGCTCCTCGAACGTGTATCCGCCGAGCTTGCGCGCCGTGTCTGCCAGCAGCTGATTCACCGTCACCGACAACGGGTGGTCCGCGAACAGGACCCGCCCGTCGGGCTCGCGCTCGAGGCCGAGGAGACTGTTGGCATCCAGACGCACCATGTCGTCCCCGAGCACGCCGATCTCGTCCACCTCATCGCCGATGACCAGCCGATCGGCGGCGAAGCTCGGATCCAGCCAATCGAGCGTCGGCTGACCCTGCTTGAAGAGGTGGAGGTACACCCAGCGGCGCTTCACGCCATCGACACCGCGCACGATGCCGGTGGCGCTCCAATCCGTCACCTTCACGCCAGGTGCATAGAAGATGCCGGAGTGCAGGTCCCCCACGATGTAGCCCTTGGCCGCAAGAGCACCCACGGCAGCAGGACTGAGGTTCACCGCATCGCGCCCGGAAGGCACCGGGGGTAAAAGTCCCCAATCGGACGGCGGAATGCTCACCATATCGTAGAGACCGGGATAATCCTGGTACGCCCGTTCGGCGAGCAGCCAGTCGGCGCCCTTACCGGTATGTCCGGGGACGATGTCGCCGATCACGATCGCGCCATGCCGGTGAGCCTGCGCGACGAGCGCCCGGTACTGCGCCCGGGTCCCGAAGCTCGGGTCGATCTCGAAGCTGATCCGATCGAAGTTACCATCGACCGACGGCGTGTAGGAGTGTCCTCGTATCCCGCCAGATAGCTTCATCGGCCCGGTGTGTATGCCGTGAATGCCGATCGCCTGGAACGCGCGCCACAGCCGCTCGTCGGCGAGAGTCACGAGTACCGAGTCTCCGGGATCGGCGATCGTTGCCGCCGGATAAGCGGTGAACCAGACCGAGGCACGGGATACCGCGGCATGGGCCTCAGGCTCGCCGTAGGAGTGATGCCATTGCGTGGCGTTGCCCGAGTAGCGCCGCGCCACCGCCTCCGCGTGACGCAGCATTGAGCACTCTTCGAGCCATTGAATGTAGCGCGAAACGCTGGATGCCGGCTGTGCGGCGAGTGCACTCGCCGCCTGTGATGTATCCGCGGCTGCGATGCCGGCGCAAAGAGCAAACGCGCAACCCACCCAAAGGGCTGGCCTGGCAAGAGATCGATTGTTTCGTTTCATCATCTATGATCCCGAGCGTAGCGGAGACACGAGCGCTTCGACAGCCGCGGCCAATGCCAACAGTCGACGATCACCGTTATGAGCCCCCATGAGCATCAGGCCAACCGGCGCAGTGCCGGGTTCCTGACAGGGTATCGAAATGGCGCAACGATCGAGGAAGTTCGCCACCGCCGTGTTGCGCAGCGTCTGACCATTGGTTCGCACATAGGCCTCGTCGGTCTCCAGGTCCTGTATCAGCGGAGCAATGATCGGCGTCGTCGGCAGAATGACGGCTTCGAATTCCACGAGCTGCTCGTCGACCCGGCGCTGCATGTCGGCCCGTGCGCGGATCAGATCGAGGTAGTCCGCGGCGCTCTGCTCCCGTCCGATCAGGATGCGCATCGATACCCGCCGATCGAATAGCTCCCTCTGGGAATCGAGGCGCTCACGATGCAGGGCATAGGCTTCCGCGCCTGCAAAACCGCCCTTGTGGTTGAGGCCTGGCAGCTCGTCGAGCTCTGCCAGCGGTATCTCATCGACCTCCGCCCCCGCGTCGCGCAATGCGCGGATCGCACGCTCGAAACTGCGGGCCACGTGCGAGTCGAGGGAGCTCAGGACGTAGTGCGTCGGAACTGCGAATCGGCGCCCACGCAATCCAATGCCGGGGAGTGTCGCCGTCGGCTCATCCGCGAGAACGGCATCGAGCGCCGCGCAGCATGCGACAGTGGCGGCCAAGGGACCCACGGAGTCCAGAGTCTGCGAAAGCGGGAACACTCCGGAGGTTGGCACTCTGTGCGCCGTAGGCTTGAATCCCACTGTGCCGCAGAATGCGGCCGGAATCCGGCACGAGCCGCCCGTATCGGTGCCTAACGCCCCGTACGCCATCTCCTCCGTGATGGAAACGGCCGCTCCCGATGAGGAGCCTCCGGGGGCGCGGCCGCGTTGCCTTTCGAATGGACTGAGCGGCGTGCCGTAGTGCGGGTTCAGGCCCAGCCCCGAATAGGCGAACTCCGTCATGTTCGTGCGCCCGATCGGGATGAATCCGGCCGCACGCACACGCGCCACGGCAGGGCAGTCCTCATTGGCCGGCGGCTGCCCGCGCAACAATGTGGAGCCAGCGGTGGTGACGTCCCCGGCGATGTCGAACAGGTCCTTGATCGATACGGGAATGCCGGCCCAGCGACTCAGCGTCACGCCACGCGCCCGCATCCGGTCGCAATAATCCGCCGCTGCCCGCGCCGTCTCCGCATGGACCTTGAGAAAGGCTCGCGGCCCCTCGCCCGTCGGGTCGGCAATCCTGGCGAGACACCCGTCCACCAACCGTCGACTCGTGGTCGCACCGGTCTCGAGATCGCGGGCGAGCTCGGCGAGGCTCTTCATTCACGCTCTCCGGCATTCCGAAAGAGCATCATCGTACGAGACATTCAAAAGGGTTGGAAGTAATAGCTCCCCTTCAGGAAGAAAGTGCGCTGCTGGGGCAGCAGCTGGCCATCGGTGGTCTCCTGATATCCCTCCGAGCTGCCGGCGTAGAAAACGGTCCAGGGATTGACCTGATAGCCGATCAGCCACTGTGTGGCGAAGCTGCCGGTACGGTGGGGCGTGCCAGGAGGATACAAGGCGGTGTTGTTACGCACCGCCTGTCCCTGTCCGATGGCCTGCGTGAACAGGTGCGAAGTGAAATACCAGGCGAAACGCACATCGTAGACATTCGCGGTAAAGAGCCTCTTGCCGGCGAGGTCGAGCTGCTCGTAATCGTAGACCAGATCGACCTTGAGATGCTTTCCGGGCTGGAAATACAGCGTGGTGTTGACGGACAACAGCCCGGCCTTGCGCACGCCGGTGTAGTCCACGCCATCACCTCCGGTGACGTCGACCTCTCCGTTCAGCCATTCCGTGGGCTGGGCAATGGCATCCAATTCATACTGATCCAGCGTGAAATTCCGGCCGAGATAATATTGCTGGTCGCGGCTGGCATAGAGGGTGATTTTCGACTGGTAGTTGGCATGCAGGACCGTGTAGAGCTTGACCTTGCGGTCGAGGTTCTGCCCGCCGTCCGTCGCACGCGTCCAGTTCGAAATGGTTCCGAACCCGAAGTTCTGCCACCACTCCTCGTCGGGCGCGTAGAAGTCGTATTCGCCCAGGAAGGCGCCCTGGTCGTATCCGACCTGCGGCAAGTATCCGAGGTCGGCCCGGAATCCGTCGGCGACATGGCTCAAGTTGAGATCGAAGTTGTAATTGTGCCGGGTACGGGAATAGTCCACGGTCCAGAGCAGTCCCTTGACGGCGCCCGGAGAGGTCTTGAGAGCACCTGCCACGGCGGCTGGATAGGTGGTGCTGGAGGAGCCCACCAGCGCGGTCAGCACATCGCTCGGATCGATCTGCCAGGTGGCATCGGTGGCGTAGAGGCCATTGTGATAGCCGCCGCCATCGCGATCCGAGGCATAAAATCCGACGGCCGAAGCGCCCACATCGTAGCGATACCGCAGCAGCTCATCCCGGGTGGTGAAGTCGAAAGATTGCACGGTCGAGCTCTGCGGGCCGGGAAGGAGGATGCTCGTTTGAGTGTCCCGGGTGATCAACGCACCGATCTCATTGGCGCCGACCTGGCCCACGAGCTTCGTCGCGAAGCGCGGATCGCTGATTGCAAGCGTATCGATCAGCGATCCGGACGGATTGAACAAATCTGAGCTGAAGCGCAGGCTCGGTGTGTTGAACACCTGCGTACCCTGCTCGAAAAACGGACGATTCTCCTGATAGAACAGCGCGAACTGCCGGTTGGCGCTGAGCTGCAGCACATCGGGCGCGACCTCGGAGAAGTTGGGGTTCAGTGTCGCCGACCATTCGAGGTCCGGGCGCAGAACCCAGCGCGCGTCGAGACTGGCCTTGAGGCCCGGCGAGCCCTGCTCGAGTCCTCCGGTCGAATCCTTCTTCGAGTCGGTGCGGATCACGGTAACCGAGGGGATCAACTGGACATCGGCGGGAGTGGTCTTGACCGCGGTAGCGGTGCGCATGGGCTGCATGCTGCACAGCGTGCAGTTGCTGTCGTAATCCAGGGGCCGGCTGAACAGCTGGTGGCGGAGGTTGCGCGGCCAGTTGCGGAAGAATATGAGCCCCCATTTCTGGGGATCCGGGCTGTGGGGAAACTTGATCGAGGCGAACGGTACCTTCATGACCACCTGGTAACCGTTGGCGGTACGCGAGGCGGTGCAGCTCCATACCGCATCCCAGGAAGAGTATTCGTTGTTCTGCTGGCGGAAAGCGTCATACTCGGCGCCGCCTGCGCTACAGAACATCTCGTAGGCCCATTGCGCGTCGTTGAAGGGGCTCAAGAAGATGCCGATGTAATCGTCGAAGTAGCTCATGACGCCGTCATGCACGCGGTAGTGGAGCCCGATGTCGGCGGGATGCGGGTCCTGGGCCTGGAACCGCAGCCATAGCGCGTCCGCGGTATAGCCGGCATCGACCTGCGTCGATACCGGAGCCGGTGTGTTATGCCCCGGATCGATCTCATAGGCTATGGAGAAGTGCGCCGCGTGCTGCCAGGCAGCCTCTCCTGGCTCTCCGTTCTTCTGCAACCACGGATTGAGATCGGGGATGACAGGTGTGGCCGTTTGGGGAGATGCCGCCAGCGCCGGCTGGAGCACTCCGCCGGCCAGCGTTGAGATTGCCACGAGCGCGAGCCCGCAGAGCCAATACGAGGATCGTGCAGACATTTTTTTCCTTGCGATCAGTCCCATCGTTCTGTCGATTAGACTTCTTGCCCCGTCGATCGGTTTAAACCGCCCTTGGCGGGAGTGGGCTATCATCCGCCCATAGGGGGTCTTCACGATGCGTACAGAAGGCTTGGCGCTCGCTCTGACGCTTGCAGCGTTCACGCTCGGCGCCGTCGCGCCCATACCCGCCCAGGCACAGGTCGGTCCGGGCTACGACATTGAGATGAGCCGCATGATCCCGATGCGCGACGGTGTGAAGCTGGAAGCCTGGATCTTCAAGCCTTCGCACCTCGAGAGCAAGGCGCCGGCGGTCCTCGAGCTGACGCAGTATGACATCGACGGCGGCCGCGATCAGGACTTCAAGGCATTCGTAAAGCGCGGCTATGTTTTCGTGCAGGTGGAGGTGCGGGGGCGCGGCCGCTCCGGTGGCGAGAAGAGCGACGACATAGGGCTGCAGGTCAGCCGCGACGGCCACGACGTGGTGGAGTGGATCGCAGGCCGGCCCTGGAGCGATGGGCATGTCTTCATGTACGGCGGCTCATTCGTAGGAATGACGCAGTGGCACACGGCGACTCAAGTTCCGCCGCACCTTTCGGGCATCGCGCCCTATGTGCCCATCTACCCGGGTTGGGACGTGCCCAATTCCAACGGCATCCCGCAGGCGTGGTCCGCGGTAATCATGGGCTACGTATCGGGCCGCACGCTGAACGACGACTACATCCGCTCCGACTACTGGCAGAAGAAGATGCTGGAGCATTACGCGCGGCAAGCGCCGTTCCGCACGCTGGACGACGACATTGGCATCGCCCAGGACGACTGGTGGATGGAAGACAATCGGGGGCGGAAGCTGTCGTTCATGAAGATGTGGCTCGATCACGTGGGCGACGAGGCTTTCAATCTCGCCGCGGAACCCAAGCCCGCGCAAATCGCGAAAATGAGATTTCCGGTGCTCACCGCCACCGGCTTCTTCGACGACGATCAGCCGGGCGCGCTGCATTACTACCGGCGGTTCCTGCAATTCGCCTCGCGCGAGGAGGCGGCCAACATCCTGCTGGTCATCGGACCCTGGGACCATCTCGGTACTCAGCATCCGCAGAAGACGATCGAGGGATTGGCCATTCCCGACTCGGCCGTGCTGGACATGAACGAGCTGCATGCGGACTGGTACGACTGGGTGCTGGGCCGCGGCCCGCGGCCCGCGCTGCTGCGCGACCGTGTGGCGTACTACATGATGGGCGCGAACGAGTGGCGGTATGCCCACTCGCTGGACGGCGCCTCCTCTGGCAACAACCTCACGCTTTATCTCGAAGACCCGGCCGGCACGCCGAGGGATCTCTTCCACTCCGGCGCCCTTGTGCGCTCGCCGCCGGGCGAGGAGCGTCCGGCGACGATCGTCGATGATCCGCGCACGCTACCCGAGCTGGCGGTCGCGCAATATGCGGCCGACGAGGACCTTCTCAGCCAGTTCCGCGGCTATGAGAAGGATGCGCTGGTCTTTCACTCCGCGCCGCTGCCGCAAAGCGTGGAAGTGGCCGGGCACATGCGCCTGAATCTCATGGTGCAGTCGGACGCCCCGGATTTCGACCTCTGGGCGCAAGTGCAGATGGTCGCGCCCGACGGCTCCGCAGTGACACTGGGCCAGGACGTCCGCCGAGCCCGCTTTCGCGACGGGTTTTTCAAGCAGGAGCTCCTGAAGCCGCATCAGGTGGTCACGATCCCGTTCTCATTCAACTGGATCGCCTGGCGGATGCCGGCGGGCGCACGCATCCGGCTGGTCCTCATGCCTCTCAATTCGCCGAACTACCAGAAGAATTACAACACGGGCGGCCGCATCGGCTATGAAGACCCGAAGGACGCGCGCGTGGCTCACATCACTCTATTCCACGACGCAAGCCGCGCGAGCGCTCTTCTGTTGCCGCTGGCCTCGACGGCCAGTCAATAGGGCGCGCGCCGATACGTCGCACGTTGCATCGTGATTTCGGGCGGCCTGAAGCCGATCGTGGCGAACTCGGCCGCGATCGACTTGCGAGCCTCTTCCAGCGCTGACTCGCTGGCCCACACGGCCGTGGTGATGACATTGATCCGCCCGTCCTCCGCCACCCGCTGGTGGACATAACCCCCCACGAAGCCGGGCCCGGTTTTGACGATGTCGGCCGAGAAATGCACGTTCTGGAGGAATTCCCCGGCGGCGGGTTCCGGGACCATGAACTGGTCGATGAGTATGGTTTCCACTGCGCCTCTCCCTCAATGCACCATGACCTGCCAGGGCGCCCCGTAGCGGTCGACCAGCATGCCGAAGGCCTTTGCCCAGGATGTCTTCCGCAGCGGCACCTGGATCTGACCCGCTTCGGACAGCTCCGCGAAAATCCGGTTCGCTTCCTCCGTGCCCTGACAGACGAGCGTGAAACGAGTGCCTTTGATGCCCGGATACGGTGCCGGCGCCATCCAGTCGGATGCCATCAGGGTGTTGCCGTCGAACCTCAGACTGGCGTTGATGACCCGGTTGGCGCTGGAGGGCGGAAACTGAGAGGCCATCGGGGAATCGCCCACGGTAGTCAGATTCTCGATCTCCCCGCCCAGGACCTTCTGATAGAAGGTCATTGCCGAGGCGCAATCGCCGTCGAAAAGCATGTAAGCCAATAAGCGTGTCATGGGACTCTCCTGACCGCGACAGAGGGGGTGCCGCGGCGCAGAGGACTATGCGTTCAGGCAACGATCACTTCAACTGATGATTCGTGACGGCTATCATCATCTCCAGTGAGGAAAAAAAATGGCTGTGAACCGCCTCAGCCGGCGCTGAAAAGAGGCTTGCCCAGCCTGGCCGTATCGACGTCGATACCCAGGCCCGGCCCGGTCGGCGCGGCGCCCCACCCGTTGACGCTTCGCGGCTGGTGGCCGGCAACGTGCTCATTGGTCCAGTCATTCATGAACGACACGGTGAGCAACGACCTCGGGCGCGTGCTGGCGGCCAAATGGGCGGCTGTCGCCGATACGATGTCACCGCCCCACATGTCCTCGATCGTCACCTGGATTCCGAGCTCGTCGCAGACGTCCCGCAGCAGTCTCGCCCTGGTCAGTCCGCCCACCCGGGATATCTTCAGGTTGACTGCTACGGCGCCGCCCTCGCGCGCGGCGCGCAACAGGGTCGCCAGGTCCGTCACGATCTCGTCGTACACCATCGGCAGCGCGGTGCGCCTCCTGACTTCGATGCACTCCTCCATCGTGGGACAAGGCTGCTCCAGATACAGCCGCGGCAGGCGCTCCATGGCTCCCACGGCGATGAGGGCTTCATTGAGGCGCCAGCCGCAATTGGCATCCGCAATGACCAGGTCTTCGGGACCCGTCGCAGCGATGATCTGGCGTACACGAACGCCATCCAGAACCGGATCGCCGCCGACTTTGAGCTGAAACCTGTGGATGCCCTCCTGGCGACGCGCCAGGACGTACGCCGTCATCTCGTCCGGGGACCCCAGGGGGACCGCGATGTACAGTGGAAATTTTTCCTGGCGGACTCCGCCGAGCAACGCCGAGACGCTGACTCCGAGGGCGCGGCCGGTCAGGTCCCAACAGGCGACATCGATCGGGCTCTTCGCGTATGCGTGGCCATTCAGCGCCGCATCCATCGAATCGTTGACGGCGGCGTGGTTCGTCGGATCCACACCGACCACGGCCGGCGCCAGCAGCGATAGCGCCGCGCGGGCGCCTTCGGCATGGGCGGGCAGATACGTGGCCCCGAGAGGACAAACCTCGCCCCAGCCCTGCAGTCCGTTGTCCGCCGTGACACGCACGAGAGTGGACGGCAGGGAAGAGATCGCCCGTCCGCCGGACATGACGTACGTACCATGGACGTAGGTCAGGTCGAAGTTGTAGACGTCCACGTGTTTGATTTTCAAGCGCCCTCCGGAAATAGCGGTGCGTACCCCGGTAGCGGCGGCCCCGGCGGAGCGACTATAAGCCGAAGCGATCGGAACGCAAGCTCGCGCCCTGAACGGCCCCCCGGGCCATTTTGCGACGGTCCGACCACGCGCTGCGGCGGCGGCGCGCCGCCGCCTTGTGCGAATACGGTGAGCGGGATTACGCTCGTCGCGGTCATTCGCGGCAAGCGGTTCCAGGGGGCTGTTGCAATGTCATCGAAAGTCTCGCGCAAACTGGCGGTCGGGCTGACTTCTCTGTCATTGACCTGCCTTGCAGGCGCGGCGCTGCCGCAGGCCGCGGCGACACCGGCCGGGCCGGACATGCTGGGCTTCACATCGGCCGGCGCGACGCAGGAACGGGATCTGGAGCAGCGCTTCGACGCGGCACTCAGCGCTCCCGAGATGCGCGAGTGGCTGCGCGAGCTGTCGTCGGCGCCCAACCAGGTCGGCTCACCGCACGACAAGGCCAATGCGCAGTTCCTGCTGGCCCAGTTCAGGAAGTGGGGTTGGAACGCGCGCATCGAGACTTTCGACGTACTGTATCCTACACCGAAGCAGGAGCTGGTCGAGATGACCGCGCCGACGACCTTCAAGGCGACGCTGCACGAGCCGCCCGTGAAAGGCGACCGCACATCGGCGCTCGAAGGCGCCCTCCCGCCATACAACGTGTACGGCGCGGACGGTGATGTGACTGCGCCGCTGGTGTACGTCAACTACGGCATGCCTGACGACTACAAGGAATTGAGCCGCTACGGCATCAGCGTCCGGGGCAAGATCGTGATCGTGCGCTACGGCCAAGGCTGGCGCGGCATCAAACCGGAGCTCGCCTATGAGCACGGCGCAGTGGGGTGCCTGATCTATTCCGATCCGCGGGACGACGGCTATTTCAACGGCGATGCTTACCCCAAGGGCGGCTGGCGACCGCCGGAGGGAGTGCAGCGCGGGTCGGTGATGAACATCGCGCGCTACCCCGGTGATCCGACGACACCGGGCTATGGCTCCGTGCCGGGCGCGAAGCACCTGGCCGCCAAGGATGCACAGTCGATCCTCAAGATTCCGGTCCTGCCGATCTCCTACGCGGATGCGATGCCATTGCTCCAGGCGCTCGCCGGTCCGGTGGCACCGGCAAGCTGGCGCGGCGCGCTCCCGGTGACGTATCACATCGGCGCCGGACCCGCGCAAGTGCACCTGGTGGTGAAATCCGACTGGAGCCGTAAGCCGGTCTACGACGTGATCGCGGTGCTGAAAGGCTCCACGGATCGGGACGAGTGGGTGGTCCGCGGCAATCACCACGACGGCTGGGTGTATGGCGCCTGGGATCCGCTGGCGGGCACCGTTGCGCTCATGGGGGAGGCCAAGGCGTTGGGCGCTCTGCACCGGCAGGGCTGGGTACCCAGGCGCACCATCGTGTACGCGAGCTGGGACGGGGAGGAGCCGATGCTTCTCGGATCCACCGAATGGGCGGAAACGCACGCCAAGGAGCTGCAGGAGAAGGCGGTGTTATATCTCAACTCCGATACCAACGCACGCGGCTTCCTCTCCACCGGGGGCAGCCATTCGCTGCAGCACATGGTCAACCAGGTCGCAGCCGGCGTGACCGACCCGGAAACGAAAGTCAGCGTGCAGCAACGCGAGCGCGCAGTCATCGCGGTCGCGGCGTCGGAGCCGGCCGCCAGTCCGAGGATCCGGGAGCTCGCGACACTCGCGGCCGCCGGAGGTGACCTGCCGTTGGGCGCGCTGGGCTCCGGCTCGGACTACAGCCCATTCCTGGATCACCTGGGTCTTGCGACACTTGATGTCGCATTCGGCGGCGAGGACGCGGACGCCGGGATCTATCATTCGCGTTACGATTCGTTCGATCACTTCATTCGCTTCGGCGACCCGACCTTCGAATACGAGGTCGCGCTGGCGAAAGTGGCCGGCCACATCGTGCTGCGCACTGCCGACGCGGAAGTGTTGCCCATGCGCTTCGCCGACTTCAGCGCCACCCTGCACCGCTATGTCAAGGAGTTGCACGAGGAAGTCGACACCGAGCGTAAGGCGGCGCAGCAGCAGCACAAGCTGCTCGATGCGAATGCGTATCGGCTCGCCGCCGATCCCACTCGCCCGGTAGCCCCGCCGCAGCGGCTGCCCGACGTTCCGAATGTCGACCTCGGACCGCTCGACCAGGCCGCGGCCGGGTTGCAGCGGAGCGCTCGCGCGTATGAAGCGGCTTACGACGCGCGCGCGTCCGCGGTGCTATCGATTCCCGCCGGCCAATTGCGCCAGATCAACGCCCTGATGGCGACCATGGAGCAGCGTCTGCTCGACGATGCGGGTCTGCCGGGCCGGCCGTGGTACAGGAACGTGATGCAGGCGCCGGGAGCGCTGACCGGCTACGCGCCGAAGACGGTTCCGGCCGTACGGGAAGCTCTCGAGGCGCATGACTGGAGCGGCGCCGAACAGTACGCCGCGGTCACCGCGAAAGTGCTCGAGGGTTATCGCGCGCAGCTCGATCGCCTCACGGCACTCTTCGACAGCTCCAGATAGAGGGCGCGTCAGGCTCTCTCGATCGTGGCCATACCCGCTGCCGTGTAGCGGTCGCCCGCCACGGCGGAAGGATCGAAAAGCTCGTCCAGGGCCGCGATTTCCTCGCGGCCCAGACGGATCCCCGCGGCGGCGGCATTCTCGATGACGTACCGCGGCCGCTTCGTGCCGGGTATCGGCACGACATCGGAGTGTTTGGATAGGAGCCAGGCCAGCGCGACCTGTCCGCTGGTCGCGCCGCGCTTCGAGGCGAAGTCGGAGAGACCCTGGACGAGACGGAGATTGTTCTGCAGTGCATCGCCCTGGAAACGGGGATTCGCACGGCGGAAGTCGCCCGCCGCGAGATCCTCCGCATTCTTCACGGTCCCGGTGAGGAACGCCCGCCCGAGCGGACTGTATGCGACGAAAGTCACGCCGAGCTCGCTACAGGTCGCGAGCATCTGCCGCTCCGGCTCGCGGCTCCAGAGCGAGTATTCGGATTGGATCGCCGTGATGGGATGCACGGCATGCGCGCGTCGCAGCGTGTCCGGCGCCACCTCCGACAATCCCAGGTAACGGACCTTGCCCGCTTTCACGAGCTCCGCCATCGCACCGATGGCATCTTCGATGGGGATCGACGGATCGCGGCGATGAGCGTAGTAGAGATCGATGGTGTCGATCCGCAGCCGACGCAATGAGGCGTCGCAGGCGCGGCGGATGTATTGCGGAGAGTTGTCGATGCCGCGCGCCGTGGGCGCATTCGGATCACGGACGATGCCGAACTTGGTCGCGAGCACCACTCGCTCCCGCCGCCCCGCGAGGAAGCGGCCGAGCAGCTCCTCGTTGTGCCCCATTCCATACATGTCCGCGGTGTCGAGAAAATCGATGCCCTGATCCAGCGCCGTCGCCAGCGTCTCCAGGGACTGCTGCTCATTGCCGGGTCCGTAGAACTCGGACATTCCCATGCACCCGAGGCCGATGGCCGAGACGGTGGCGCCGGTTTTTCCAAGGGGACGTCTTAGCATGAGCTCTCTCCTTTTTTTTGCGGGTGAAGCGGCCAGCGATCTGACTATAGACCGCGGCATCCGGAACGCAAGATCGCACCCATGGCCCACGACCTCGTGCATTTTGCGACAGCCCGAGCGAGCGCTGCGGTGACATCGGGCTGCCACGTTGAGCGGAAGCTGATGCGCGACTCCCGAAGCCACCCTGACCAAGTAAACTATCGGCCAGCGATTCTTGTGGGGAGTGGCGATGTCAGTGAAAGTCATGCGTAAATTCGGGGTCGGGCTGACTTGCCTGTCTTTGACGTGTCTCGCCGGCGCGGCACTGCCGCAGGCCGCGACAGCGCCGGCCGGGACAGACATGCTGGGCTTCACGTCGGGCGGCGCGACGCAGGAACACGACCTGGAGCGCCGTTTCGACACAGAGCTCAGCGCGCCCGAGATGCGCGAGTGGCTGCGGCGGCTGTCCGCCGGACCGAATCAGGTCGGGTCGCCACACGACAAAGCCAATGCGGAATTCCTCCTGGCGCAGTTCAAGAAATGGGGCTGGGACGCGCGCATCGAGACCTTCGATGTGCTCTACCCCACGCCGAAGCAGGAATTGGTCGAGATGGTGGCGCCGACGACTTTCAAGGCAGCGCTGCATGAGCCCCCCATCAAGGGCGACAGCACATCCGCTCTCGGCGGTGCTCTGCCACCGTACAACGCATACGGTGCAGACGGCGACGTGACTGCCCCCCTGGTGTACGTCAACTACGGAATGCCCGACGATTACAAGGTACTGGCCCGCTACGGTGTCAGCGTCAAGGGCAAGATCGTGATCGTTCGCTACGGTCAGGGCTGGCGTGGCCTGAAGCCCCAGCTTGCGTACGAGCATGGCGCAGTGGGCTGCCTGATCTATTCCGATCCGCGGGATGACGGATATTTCAACGGCGATGCCTATCCCAAGGGCGGCTGGCGGCCGCCGGAGGGAGTCCAACGCGGCTCGGTCATGAACATGGAGTGGTACCCGGGCGATCCGACGACGCCGGGATATGGCTCGGTGCCGGGCGCGAAGCACCTGGCCATCAAGGATGCCAAGACGATCCTGAAAATCCCCGTGCTGCCGATTTCCTACGCGGATGCGACGCCCTTGTTGCAGGCGCTGGGCGGGCCGGTCGCACCGGTGAGCTGGCGCGGCGCCTTGCCGCTGACTTACCACATCGGTGCCGGGCCAGCGCAGGTCCACCTTCTCGTGAAGTCCGATTGGAGCCTGAAGCCGCTCTACGACGTGATTGCGGTATTGAAAGGCTCCACCGAGGGAAGTCAGTGGATCGTGCGCGGCAACCATCATGACGGCTGGGTGTTCGGCGCCTGGGATCCGCTCGCCGGCACCATTGCGCTGATGGGTGAGGCGAAGGCTCTCGGCGCCTTGCACCGGCAGGGCTGGCGTCCGAAGCGGACCATCGTGTATGCGAGTTGGGACGGCGAAGAGCCTGCGCTTCTGGGCTCCACCGAATGGGTGGAAACGCATGCCAAGGATCTGCAGCAGAAGGCGGTGTTGTACGTCAACTCCGACACCAACGCGCGCGGCTTCCTGTCCATCGATGGCAGCCATTCCCTGCAACACATGGCCAATCAGGTCGCGGCCGGCGTGAGCGACCCGGAAACGAGCGTCTCCGTCCTGCAACGGGAGCGCGCCTTCCTCGAGGTCCGCGGCGCGCAGCCGAACGCCGCTCCGATGGCCCGCGAGATCGCCAGGCTGGCCGCGACGGGGGGTGACGTACCGCTGGGTCCCCTGGGCTCGGGCTCGGATTACAGCTCCTTCCTGGACCACCTCGGCATTGCCTCGCTCAATGTCGAGTTCGGCGGCGAGGACGATGAGGCGGGCATTTACCACTCGCGCTACGACTCATTCGATCACTACATCCGCTTCGGCGATCCGACCTTCGAGTACGAGGTCGCGCTCGCGAAGGTGGCCGGCCACATCGTGCTGCGCACCGCTGATGCGCAAGTGCTGCCCATGCGCTTCACGGATTTCAGCGCCACCCTGGACCGCTACGTGAAGGAATTGCACCAGGAGCTCGCCGAAGAGAGCAAGGCGACGCAGCAGCAGCACAAGCTGCTCGATGCGAATGCGTATCAGCTCGCCGCCGACCCGACCCGACCGGTGGCACCGCCGGAGCGCCTGTCCGACGTTCCCAACATCGATCTCGGACCACTCGATCAGGCTGCATCGCGACTGCGGCAGAGTGCCGCAGCGTATGAGACAGCGTATGAGGCGCGCGCGTCTGCCGGCCTCGCGATTCCCGCAAGTCAATTGCGCGAGATCAACACGTTGATGACGACGATGGAGCGGGGTCTGCTCGATGAGGCCGGTCTGCCGGGCCGCGCCTGGTACAAGAACATGATGCAGGCACCCGGCGAGCTGACCGGTTATGCGCCGAAGACGATTCCCGCAGTGCGCGAGGCTCTGGAGACGCGCAACTGGAGCCGCGCAGAAGAGTACATTGGAGTCACCGCCAAGGTACTGGACGGCTATCGTGCGCAGCTCGATCGGCTCACTTCACTGCTCGGCACTCATTGACTCTCGGGCAATGGCACGGCAGTGGTGCGTTTGAGCTCTTCCATGGAGAAGACCGCGCGCACTTCCGCGCAACGGGTTGAGCTGATGAGGAGCTTGTAGACTTCGTCGTAGCTCGCGACGTCGGCCAACTGCAGTTTGAGCAGGTAATCGACGTCGCCGCTCGTGCGGTGAAACTCCGTAACCGACGGAATCGCGCGCACGGTCGCGGCGAAATGGTCGAACCAGGCTTGCGAATGCTCGGCCGCCCGGATCAGGACGAACATCGTCAGTCCCGCGCCCACTTTGGTCGCATCGAGCAGCGCGACCCGTTTCTGGATGATCCCGGCCTCTTCGAGGCGCTTGATACGGTGCCAGCAGGCATTGGTGGAGAGATGCACCCGCTCGGCAATCGCGGCCACCGACTGGGAGGCATCGCCCTGTAGCAGGTCCAGGATGCGCAGATCCGTACCGTCGAGATCGGACATGGGAAATTTTCCCACAAAAGCCGTTCTGTGTAGTTTAAATGGAGAAGATATTCGACGCTACTTTGACTATCTTACTGTCAACCGGCGTCAAGTAAGGGGGCTCGGTGTTCACCCGCCTATTCCTCGACCACCCGCGATCGGTGGGAGAGTCCTATCTGGAGCATCAGCGCCACGCCTTCGGTTTCGGTATTTCGCTCTTGGCCGCCGCGCTGGCATGCCTCGTACATGCCCTGATACCGGGGCTGTTCGTCCGCACGGGGAGCGATGCGATCACGCGGCTCCACGACCGGATGGTGGTTCACCGGACAGCGCCTGGTCGTGCCAACCGCGTGATACCGCTGCGGACCTGAGCGCCCCAGCAGCTCCGCTGCGCGCCCACTTGCGTGGGCTCAGGCCCCGCGGCCGTAATACAGCGCGGCGACGTGCGTAGCTTCCGCGAAGAATAGCCACCGCTCGGTGAGCAGCCCGATGACCGCGCACGCCAGGGCGACAGCCGTGGTCGTGAGGGGAGCGATCTCCATGCTGGCGATGAGAGTGAGGCCGAGCGGCAGAGCAAAGCCCAAGCCCAAAGCCATCCGCCGCAGCTTGGCGGCGTGTCGCCGGGCGAGCGCAAAGCCCATCTCGCGCAAAACGTAGTTCTCGGTGAAATGAGGTGCGTCCAAGGGCTTCACCTGCACGTCCTCAGGCAAGCCGACCGCAGCCGCGAGACTCGCGAGGGGTTTCTGCGCATCGACGTGGCGCCAGTAAGCGTATTTGGCGAGCCAGGCGATCGCTGCCGCGGCGGCAGCGATGAGGTCCGTGGGTCCGGGCTTTCCCACGAGCGCGGTATGAAGCAGAGCGAAGAGCAACGCGCCCGAGAAGACCGCGTAGATCAGGTAGCCGGGCGCAGTATGTGAGTTGTGCCACTGCCGTATGGGCTTCAGGCTCGCGTATATCATGGCGGTGCAGAGCACGGTCGCGAGTGAGGTGATCACCACGAGTGCTCCGAGCAAGCGGACTGCGACGCGATCGTGACCCGAGCGCAAGGTGAAGGCGAAGAGGATCGCGACCGGGTAGATGAGGAGCGCGCAGACACCTTCGCGAGACAGCCATGAGGATCGCCACTGGCTCAGCGCGCGCCAGGCGCGCTCCATTCGCCCGAGATGAAGCATGGACGCCGCGAGGCCGAGAGAAGCGAGGAGCAGGCCGAGGGCAACGCCCGTGATGCCCAGGCGCGGTATCGCGGGCAGGAGACCGAGGGCGGCGTAGGCGCCGATCCAGGCGAGCAGGCCGAATGCGAATCCGGTCAGCGTGGTCAGGAGGAGGATGGAGCCGGCCGGTCTCATCGGCTGAGCGCCCGGTCCAGGAGCCGCAGGAGCGCGCCACCGAAGCCCTCCCCGGTGCCGGAAGTCGCCTCGCGCGGCGCCGCGGGGATCGTCGCCCGCCGCGAAGGCAGATACTGGTTGGTAGGCCGATAGCCCAAGCCGTCGAGCAGACTCTTTCCTCCACGGGCAGCAACCAGCTTGGAGACGCCGCTTTCGGGGTCGGCCAGATCGCCGAAGTGACGCGCACGCGTCGGACAGGCCGCGACACAGGCCGGCTCGCGCTCGGCCTCCGGCAGATTCCTGTCATAGATGCGATCGACGCAGAGCGTGCATTTGCGCATCACGCCCTCTTCCTCATCGAATTCCCGCGCCCCGTAGGGACAGGCCCACGAGCAGAGCTTGCAGCCGATGCAGATCTCGGGGTCGATGAGCACGATGCCGTCCTCTGCGCGCTTGTACGAGGCGCCGGTCGGACAGACCGTCACACAGAGGGCATTCTCGCAGTGCAGGCAGGAGCGGGGCAGGTTCACGGTGCTCGAGCATCCGTCTGCGGCGACTTCATACGAATGCACACGGTTGAACCACACGCCGTCGGGCTCCGGCCCCTGCTTGTCGTAATCCGGCAGCGGGCCGAACTTCCCGCCGTTGTTCCATTCCTTGCAGCTCACCGCACAGGCATGGCAACCGACGCAGGTATCGAGGTCGATGACCAGTCCGAGTCTCTTGGCCCCTGGGGCAGCATCGGGCAACATGGTCATCAGCCGGTCCTCGAAGCGCGTTTGAGCCGCACCGGATTCGCGCCCAGCCGTGGAGCGACTTCAGCAGACGCATCGCGGCCGCAGGGCTCGATCGCGACAGTCACATCGAACCAGGCGGCCTGCCCCGTTACCGGATCGGAGTTCGAGTGCGGCGCATCAGCGCCCTCCTTCGGCAGATATTCCGAAATGACATGGTTGAGGAGGAACGCCCGGCGAAACTCGGGCGAGTTGTGCCGCAGGGCCCAGGCCCCG
>Ga0134126_10001392_pt1 | contig 30730 bp, 20 predicted proteins | sample KB31752_FD_96881 | JGI IMG/M metagenome (GOLD analysis project Ga0134126, IMG submission 96881) | Terrestrial soil microbial communities with excess Nitrogen fertilizer from Kellogg Biological Station, Michigan, USA - KB3-175-2 | ecosystem: Environmental > Terrestrial > Soil > Unclassified ... | reverse complement strand
TTTCCGTCTACTGTGCGGACCAGACCGCCTATCACGACGAACATATCCTGCATCAGCTGTACAATGATCTCTATCCCTATATGCGCGGCTATCACATCAACGATGTGTATCGTGAGATGTGCGACTGCTGGAAGGTGCCCCCGATCGATCTCGAATCGAAACAGCCGTTCTACTCCACCAAACCCGCGCTGCTCGGCGACGGCGAATTCGATCCCGCCTGCCGCCCGCTGTACATCGATATGATCCACCATTACCTGCCAAACAGCCAGCGGCTCCTCTTTCACCATCGCAGCCACATGGTCTTCTTCGGTCAGGAGATGAACGCGGTCTTCAAGTCCTTCCTCGACAACCCCTGGCAACCCGTCCCGCCGGTAAGCGATGCAACGGCCTATTGAACCCGGACAGCTACTGTATCGTAACCGAACGATATTCCGAAACAGCCGGCACCCTCAACACATTGAAGATCAAATCCTCCAGACCATGGCATCAAATTGGAAGCAAGTGTCCTATGTTCAAGAACTACTTTATCACCTCCTGGCGAAATCTCACGAGAGACAAGAACTACAGCAGCTTCAACATCCTTGGCCTCGCAATAGGGATGGGCGTCGCCCTCCTCATCGGCCTCTGGGTACAATATCAATATTCCTACGACCGCTGGCTGCCACAGTACAAACAGGCCTACAGGCTCATGGTCCGCTCCACGAACAACGGCGAAGTCAACGCCGGCTTTGCCAGCCAGCTTCCGCTGGCGAACGTGCTGAAAAAGGAAATTCCCGAGATTCGCTATGCCGCCCGGGCGGACTGGTTCGGCAATCATAGCCTGGTGGTAAAAGACAAAAAGTTTTACAATAACGGCGGATTCGTCGGCGAAGACTTTCTCCATATCTTCCCTTATCCGCTGCTGGAAGGCAACGCGGCGGACGTGCTAAAGGACCCCGCATCCATTGTCCTCACCCACAGCACGGCCATCGCCCTTTTTGGCAACGAAGACCCGATCAACAAAACGATCCGGCTCGACAACGCCCGGGAAGTCAAGGTCACCGGCGTACTGGCCGACGTCCCCACGAATTCCAGTCTCCAATTCCGGTATCTGATCCCCTTTAGTTTCTATATCCAGACGCAGGACTGGATCAGGCAGAATATAAACAGCTGGAACCTCGACCCGATCCAAACTTTTGTCGCCCTGCAGCCGGGTGCCACCATGGCCCAGGTCAACTCCAAGCTAAGTACCATCCTCAAAAGATATGACTCCAGGGACTATGTCAATGTGCATATGGCGCTATTCCTCCATCCGTTAAGCGACTGGCATTTAAGATCGAGCTTCGAAAATGGTTATGAGGCCGGCGGGTTTATCGACTACGTGCGGATGTTCGCGCTTATCGGTCTGGTGGTGCTGATCATCGCCTGTATCAATTTCGTCAACCTGTCGACGGCAAGATCGGAACGCCGTGCCCGCGAAGTGGGGGTACGCAAGGCCATCGGCTCGCTGCGGCGGGACATCATGCTGCAATTCCTCGTCGAAGCGCTGGTCATCACGACAATCGCTTTCGGTCTCTCCTTGCTGTTGGTGTCCCTGGCCTTGCCCGGCTTCAATACACTTACCGGCAGCGAGATCGACATTCCCTGGACCACCGCAATTTTCTGGTCGGTCATGCTCGGCTACATACTCCTCACGAGTCTGCTCGCGGGCAGCCGCCCGGCCCTTTATCTGTCCTCCCTGCGCCCCGTAAAAGTTTTAAAGGGCGGGCTGCAAGCCGGAAAAGCCGCCGCGCTTTCCCGCAAGATCCTCGTAGTCCTGCAATTCACCTGCTCCGTGGCCCTCATCATCAGCACCATGATCATCTACCGGCAGATCCAATACGTCAAGAACCGCCCCAAGGGCTATGATGCCAGCAGGCTGGTGATGACCCCAAGCAGCACCGATCTCGACCATAACTATGCTGCGTTGAAAAACGACCTGTTGAAGACGGGTCTCGTTACGAGCGTTACCAGATCCACCGGCCCGGTCACTGGACTGTTCTCCTGGACGGGCGTCGGCGAGTGGCAGGGAAAGCTCCCCGGCGAAACCTTTGGCGTGGCAACCGTGGGCGTCACCGACGACTATTTCTCGACGGTAGGCATGCAGATCATCAAAGGCCGGAATTTTGAAAAAGGTATGACCGTAGACACTACCGATGTGATCCTGAACGAAGCCGCTGTCAAACGCATGCGCTTTAAAGATCCCTTGAACCAGGTGATCACCTGGAACGGCGGAAAAAAGATCCGCGTCATCGGCGTCGTAAAAGACGCGTTGATGCTGTCACCCTATTCCGAACCGGATCCCGTGTTCTTCGATTATAATCCGTCCTGGTCAAGCAGTATTATGTACAGGCTGTCCTCCCAATCGAGCACCGGTACCGCGATCGCAAAGATCCAGACCATCTTCGACAAATACAATCCCGCCTATCCCTTTCAATACAATTTTGCTGATGAGCAGTATGCCGGGAAGTTCAGCGACGAAGAACTCATCGGTAAGCTGTCGGGGATATTCTCGGCCCTCGCTATTCTGATCTCCTGCCTCGGTTTGTTCGGTCTCGCCGCCTATGTGGCCCAGCAGCGTACCCGGGAGATCGGCATCCGCAAGGTCCTCGGCGCAACAGAAGGCCAGGTGCTGGTGCTCATCTCACGCGAATTCGTACTACTCGTCATCGTTGGCTGTGTGATCGCCTCACCGCTGGCATATTATTTCATGCAAGGCTGGCTTCGTCCCTACTACTATCACACTCCCATCACCGCCGATGTATTTATCGACTCGGCCGCCGCAGCCCTGCTGATCACCATTGCCACTATCAGTTTCCAGGCCATCCGGGCCGCCCGACAAAACCCCGTCGACAGCCTGAAGACCGAATAAAAGTATTATTTTAGTGTCGGCCAACGCCACTAAAATTCATGAAAAAGCTCCTAAAAGTCACGCTGATAGTGATCGGCTCGATTGTCGTCCTGGCCTGTGCTGCCGGGTTCTATGTCAAAAAGGCCTTGCCGGACGTAGGTCCTCCGCCGGGTGTAAAAGTGCAGCTCACCCCGGCGCGACTGGCGCGTGGACAATACCTGTGCACAAATGTAGCGGCCTGCGTGGTCTGCCATAGCACCCGGGATACCGGTGTGTTCGGCGGCCCCGTGGAACCGGGAACGTTGGGCAGGGGAGGAGAGCTGTTCGGCCCGGCCGATGGTCTTCCGGGAAATATATACGCCGCTAACCTAACGCCCTATCACCTGGGCAGCTGGAGCGACGGCGAGCTATTCCGGGCCATCACCAGTGGTGTCAGCAAAGACGGGCATGCCTTGTTTCCCTTGATGAACTATCCCGCCTATGGACACCTCGATCAGGAAGATGTCTACAGTATCATCGCCTACCTGCGTACCTTGCCTTCGATAAACAACGACGTTCCGCCAACACAACTGGACTTTCCCGTGAGCCTCATCGTTAACACCATGCCCTCCAAACCCACGCATGAACAAAAGCCGGACACGAGCGACGCGATAGCGTATGGAAAATATCTCGTGACAATGGCCAGCTGCGTGGATTGTCACAGCCCGGTCAACAAGGGGCGCGTGGTAGCGGGGATGGAGTTTGCCGGCGGCCGCGATTTTGGAAGCGCCGACGGGCACACCCTTTATAGCCCCAACATCACTCCGGATAAAGCTACCGGCATCGGGAACTGGAGCCGTGAGCTCTTTCTCCGCAAATTCAAACAATATGCCGATAGCAGTTACACCCCTCAACGTATCGACGCCCATACCAGGCCTACACCGATGCCATGGGAGGCATTCGCCGGCATGCACGAGCAAGACCTTTCGGCCATTTACGCTTATCTGCATTCGTTGAAACCTATCAGTCATAAAGTCGGGCAATAGCTCCGATAGCATCCTTCGGGCTTGGCATCCGGGCTGACAAAAGCTTGTTAAAACTTTTCGCCAGGCTGGCATATCCCGAACCGGTGCCCTATTTTAGATGAGCCATCAAATGGCGGCCCCTGCCTATGACCAAAGCGCTCTTAAGCATCCTGCTATCCGGGTTATTATTTTCCTGCAGAAACCTCACCTGCGCGGTCCCGGATATCACCCCCATTTTTGTAGGATTTGATTCTACCGACATCGACACCATTATCGTCAGAAAATTTGCAGCCGGCACCAATTTTCAGCAGTTGGAAGACACCGCCATTTTCACAAATAAGCCGTCCATCGCCGGTTACTCCACATCGGGCGACACCACGACCATCGTCTTGAACATCCCCTCAGGCCCGCCAAAATACCTGATGCCGGGCAATGATTGGCAGGTCTACCTCCCCTCGATAAACGTCACCGTTTCATTGGATAATATCGTTAGCCCCCAGCGCCATGAGAAATGTTTCGGCGATTGCTGGTGTATCAACTTCATCGATTCATTCGCACAAAACGGCCGGAAAGTAGTACCTACAAGGGGCCTTATCCGCTATATGGGTGGTGTCGGTTACCTGATGTATATCCATAGGTAACCCCGCTATCCGGCGTTCCTGCCGGTGTAACGGTCTCGGCCGTCTCGCAGGGAAGATAAGAATAATAGATGGGCCGGTAAGCATAGGAATGTCCACTGACATAACCCATTTCATGCTGGAATTCGGCTAGGGCCGCCTCCGTTAATCCCACCCGCCATTTCGCACCGGGCTGGACCTGGTATCCATAAATTCCGCGTTGTATTTGCGTTCCTTGCCAGTAATCGTTGGCGGCGTGCTTGATATACCGAAAGGCTTCGGGACTATCTTCCGGACTCGGCAGGATCAATGAATGTGACATAATAAAATTGGTCCTAAAGATAAAAAAGGCTGCGATAATCGCAGCCCTCCGGAATCGTCCAATGTCAGGTCTCACTTGCCGGCAGCCCCACCGTTCAGATTCCCGTTGTTAAAACTCATTGCCTTTCCCACGTGAACCGTATGACCATGATGCTTGATCGCACTACCATCGGAACCATCACCGGGATCACCAGGATCACCAGGATCACCGGGATCACTCGGATCATCAGGATCTCCGGGGTCGGAAGGATCAGTATACGGATCATCAGGGTCGGGATCAGGGTCCGGGTCATAAGTACCATCGGAATAAGGATCAGGGGAGCACACAGAGCCGGAACGGGAGTCAGGAACGGGACAGGTTTTATGGCACGAAGAAAAGACCAGCAGTGCGGCAAAGAAATAGGTTAGCGTTTTCATCTGTTAGGAGTTTGTTGGTTAAGGAAAGGGTGGTGTTCACTTGTCAGACGCACGCCGATAAAAAAGGTTCAAGACATTAAAGGGGTTTAATCACATATTAAAGGAATTTTAATCCGAGCACCGCTATTGGCGGAAACAGAAGCAACAGGCATGAAGCGATACATCCTCACCACCGGCCTCAATGTCGACACACCAAACAATAAAAAAGGCCCCCATATCCGCCAGGCGCCCTTCCTGGCCAATCCCGATCATTGGATCGGGGTCTCGCCGGAAAATAAGCTCACCCTTATGTCCGGTTTTCACAATCCGTATTGTCTCTCTTAAAACAGCTTAAATATGGAAAAGACATTCATGACACATAATCCAGTGGTTTCCAGTGAGCAATGGTTAAAGGCCCGTCGCGACCTCCTCCAAAAGGAAAAAGCATTCACCCGCATGCGCGACCAGCTGAGCGCCGAAAGGCGCGCCTTACCCTGGGTCCGCGTAGAAAAGGAATACATCTTCGATTCACCACACGGCAAGAAGACCCTGGCCGACCTGTTCGCAGGACGCACGCAACTCCTCATCAAACATTTTATGATGGGCCCCGGCTGGACTGAAGGCTGTGTCGGGTGTTCCTTTGGCGCCGATCATCTGGAGGCCGCCCGCATCCATCTCGAAAATCATGATGTATCGGTGGTCACCGTCTCGCGGGCACCCCTCGCCGAGATCGAGACGTTCCGGCGGCGGATGGGCTGGCAAACCCGGTGGGTCTCATCCCATGGCAGCGATTTCAACTATGATTTTCATGTGTCCTTTACAAAGGAAGAGGTCGAAAAGGACGAAGCCCTCTATAATTTCGAAAACCGGAAATTGCAGGGTGGGGAAGAGGCGTCAGGTCTCAGCATCTTTTACAAGGACGAGAACGGTGATATCTTTCACACGTATTCCGCCTTTGCCCGCGGCGACGAAGAGCTGATCACCACCTATATGGTCCTCGACATGACCCCCAAAGGCCGCAATGAGAACGGACCGGGCGGTAACCTCACGCACTGGGTCCGCCACCACGATAAGTACCAGGACGCCGGCTTCGTCGACCACACAGGCCGTTATCATGCCGAAGAAAAGCATGCCGAAGAAAAAGCCGACTGCTGCCATGGAGCTGAAGCGAAGGGGCATGCGCCTTCGGCAGTGCAAACACCGGAGGGCCAGTCATGAGCTGCCCTTATTGCCGCCGGGACAGGGCCCCTGAACCCTCTCCCGCCCCCGCGGCGCTATCGGCAAGCCCCGGCCCCCCGGCCGCAAGCCCCGGCCCCCCGCCAACCCGCAAAAGCCATCGCAGCGCCCGCAAGGGCCCCCGCAGCGCCCGCAAGGGCCCCCGCAGCGCCCGCAAGGGCCCCCGCAGCGCCCGCAAAAACGCCCGCAAAACCGGCTGGCTTCTCCCCGGCATCCTCCTCGTGCTGATGCCCAAATGCCCGATCTGCCTCGCCGCCTATATCGCCCTGGTAACGGGCATCTCCATCCCCCTCACGGCAGCCACCTGGCTCCGGGGATCGTTGATCGCCGGCTGCATCGGCGCCCTTGTCTGGCTGGCAGTCCGCTGCTCCTTATATTTGTATAGACGCAATGTTCATTAAAGAAAAACTCATGGAAAAATTCCTCTTCATCATCCGCGAAGACCTCAACGTGCTCAAGGACTACACCGAAGAAGCCCGCCAACGAGGCATGGTGGAAATGAGCCGGTGGGTAGAAACCCTCGCCGAATCCTGGAGCTATGTCGGCGGCGAGCCACTGGCCATCACCGGTAGATACGTCAATAAAGAAGAGGTCGTCTCGGACGGCCCCTTCATCGAAGCCAAAGAAGGCGTCAGCGGCTACATCGTGATCGAAGCCGAAAACCTCGATGCAGCCGCCTCGTTTGCCCAAACCTGCCCACTGGTACTACGCGGCACTATGGCCATCGAAGTGCGGCCCATGCTCGGCCCCTGCCCGGTATAAGGCCAAGCAAAACCCAAAGCCAAGCGAAACCCAAAGCCCAAGCAAAAGCCAACCCAAAGGCCAAAGCCAACCCATGGACACCATACAGCAGGAAGTAGATCTCTTATACAAAAGCCATTTTGGAAAAATGGTCTCCACCCTGCTATACTTCTCCCGCGACATCGACCTCGACAGCGCGGAAGACCTCGTCCAGGATGCCTTCTCGGCAGCCCTCACCGCCTGGCGCAAAGACGGACTCCCATCCAACCCCGCCGGCTGGATCTTCACGGTCTGCAAGAACAAAGCCCTCAATAAGATCAAAGAAGGGAAAAGATTCAAAAACCTCTTCCAGGAAGAAACCACGCCCGCGCGTGACCCGGCCACGCCACCCAGCGACCCCGCCATGCGACCCTCCGCCTTCGACGATTACCAGCTGCGCCTCCTGTTTGCCTGTGCCCATCCCCATCTCTCACCAAAAGTACAGGTGGTCATCACCCTCAAATATGTCGTCAACCTCAAGGTCGAGGCGATAGCAAAGATCCTGGCGATGACCGTCGATGGCATCGACAAGCTGCTGATCCGCGCCCGCCAAAAGATCAAAGAAGAAAAGATCCTGTTCGAAGAGGCAAATACCGAGGCCCTAAAGCCGCGCCTCCCAGTCGTCCACAAGATCATCTATCTCATCTTCAACGAAGGATACAAAACCTCCTGGGGCAAAGAGCTCATCCGCGAAGAACTTTGCGAAGAAGCGCTGCTGCTCGACCGGGCCCTCCTCAACAGCAAGATCGGCAACCAGGAGACGGCCGCCCTCTACGCACTGATGCTCTTCAACGCCGCCCGCTTCAAAGCCCGGTTCGGCCCCTCCGGCGACCTGCTCGATCTCGAGGAACAAGACCGGGGATTATGGGACCCCGAGCTCATCCGCCTCGCCTGTCATTATTTAGAGCAGTCCCGCGGCGGCCCCGCCTCCTCCTATCACTACGAAGCCGCTATCGCCTATCTGCACTGTACCGCGGAAAGTTTCGCACAAACGCAATGGGCCGCCATCAGCCGCCTCTATCACCAGCTGCTCCAGCTGCATCCCAACCCTTTCGTCGAGCTCAACTACGCCATAGCCCTCTACTATGCCGGCCACAAAGTCCCCGCCTTCGAGACCCTCGATAACCTGCTGAAACACCCCTTCCTAAGTCAGTACTATCTCCTCAATGCCGCCCTCGGCAAACTCCATTTCCTCGAAGGCAACGGCGAGACGGCAAAAAAGTATTGGGAAAAGACCCTCTGCCAAACCAATTCCCCGCTCGAACAGGACTTCATTCACAAAATGATCCGACGCCTGAAATAACCGCGGAAGAAAAAAAATACCTTGTAGAATAGAATAGTACAGAATAGATGCTTACATTTGGTTCCAAAGGACCGAATAATGCAGGATGTTTATCAACAGATCCGGGAACTGGAGAATATCCAGGGACTCTCCAAACACGAGCAGTTTGTACAAGGCTTCATCAATGCCATCAATGACAAGCTGCTTTCAAAGGGTGACCCGCTGCCCTCGGTAAATAACCTGATCCAGGAACTCGGGTTCGCCCGCGAAACCATAGCGCGTGGCTACAAAGAGCTCATGAACCGCGGCATCGTGGAATCCAAGAACCGCATCGGCTTTTACGTCGCCAACGAAGATACGAACCAAACCCTAAAGCTCGCACTGATCATCTTCGCCTTCGATAGCTTTCAGGAATTATTTTATAAGACCTTCAGCAGCCGGATCGGTAAAGACGTACACATCGACGTCTTCTTTCATCACAATAACATCACCGTTTTCGAGAACATCATCTCGACTGTCAGAGGCAAATACGGCATGTATGTAGTGGCTCCCATCCCCCATAAAAAGACAGCCGGCATCCTGGCCACGCTGCCCATGAATAAATTCCTGATGGTCGACCGCTATGAACCCATTCCGGGCGATTATTCCTATGTGGTACAGGAATTCGAGAAGTCTTCTTATAAGGCCTTCGTGCAGCTTAAAGACGTGATCCGCCGCTACAAGGAAATGGTCTATTACTATCGTCCCTCTACCGATACCCCGGTCGAGATCCTCAACGCCTTTAAAAAATTCGTCACCGACTGCAAGATCAAAGGCGTCATCCGGACCGAATATATCTCCGGCTCTATCGAGAAGGGAAAGGTCTATTTTACCATCAACAACACCGAGCTTTGGATGATGCTCAAAGACTGCATTGCGAAAAAATTCGTCATCGGCAAAGACGTCGGTATCCTCAGCCACAACGATGACGTGGTCAAGGAGATCATCTGCAATGGCATTACTACGTATTCCACCGATTTTAGGATAATGGCCGAAAAAGCCGCGGATTTTGTGCGGACAAGAAAAAAAGTTCAGGAGGTGATCCCTACCGTCCTGATCAGACGACAATCTTTATGAGCGCTTGCATATGAACAACACGATCTTCCTGAGCTTCCTGGCCTTTGTAGGCTGCGCGGGAATAGTCGCCATCTACAAAAGCAGGAAGGTGAGCAGACGCACGTCCCTCGCCTTTTTCCTCGGTAACCGGAGTCTCGGCTTTTGGATGATCGGGTTCTCGCTTTTTCTCACCAACATGAGCGCCAATCAATTCATTGGCGAGAATGAATTCGTCTACACGACCAATATGTCGGTCATGGCATGGGGCATGAGCTCGATCTTCGCCATGCTGGTAGTGGCCGAATTCCTGATGCCCGTTTACCTCCGCATCGGCGCCGTCACCACGCCGGACTTCCTGCAGGTGCGGTTCGATAAACAAACGAAGATGATGGTCTCGGTGATCTTCCTCCTCAGCTATATGATCAACCTCATCCCGAGTGTGCTGTATGGCTGCGCCGTGGCGATCAACGGCATCTTTCATATCGACCGCCAATTCGGGTTGTCCTACCTCGCGTCGATAAGGCTTCTCGTATGCTTCCTCGGTATCATCGGCGCCCTGTATTCGATCCTGGGCGGATTAAAGGTGATCGTCATCTCCGATATCATTCAGGGGATCGGCATGCTGGCCGGCGCTATCTTCATCGCCTGGTTCGGTTTCCGTACCCTCGGCAACGGGCATGTCCTCACGGGCGTCACAAAGCTGCTGGAAACTCACCGGGATCACCTGAATTCGATAGGCCGCCCGCGGGATCCATGGCCGCTGAGCACGCTGTTTACCGGGATGCTGCTGATCAATCTCTATTATTGGGGGATGGAGCAATACATTGTGCAGGAGGCCCTGGCATCCAAAAGCCTCGCCGCCGGCCAAAAGGGGATCTCACTGGCCTGCATCGGCAAGCTCACCGCACCACTGCTGCTCAATATTCCCGGTCTCATCGCGGTACATCTTTACGCCCACGTCGATAATACCGCTGCCGTGTTCCCGAAATTGGTGAGCGATATCCTGCCGCCCGTGCTGGCCGGCTTCATCGCGGCCGTCGTCTTCGGCGGGGCGCTCAGCACCTTCAATGCGGGCATCAACAGTCTCGGAACACTCTTCGTCATCAATCTCTACAAACCCTGGACCGAACGAAACAAAACACCCGTTGACGATAAACAACTGCTAAAGGCCGGGAAGATCTTTCAGCTGCTGGTGGTAGCCGCGGCCATTTGTTTTTCACCCTACATCCTGTTCGTACAGGGCGGGTTCTATTACTACCTGCAAAAAGTGTCCAGCTTTTTCAGCGTACCGGTGTTTACCGTAATGGCCGTCGGTCTTTTGACAAAAAAAGTCCCGGCCGTCGCAGCGAAAGCGGGCCTCGTCTTTTTTATCGGCGCCTATGTGCTGACACAGTTTGTCATTCCTACCGGCGTCAACTACCTGCATATGCTCGCCATCCTATTCATAGCCACGGTGGCGCTGATGTTGCTCATCGGCCGCATCCGGCCCCTGAACACCGCATTCGCCATGCAAACCACGGCCGTAGTGTCCCTTCGGCCATGGAAACACAGGTGGTGGGCCTTCGCCGCTCTCCTGATCCTGATGATCGGCATGTTCATTTTGTTTTCACCCCTGGGAATCGCCCACTAAATATGTTTTACATGAAGTACCATTTCTTACTGCTGTTACTGTGGCCCGTCGTCTTACATGCACAAAAACAGATCGTCATTCCTACACAGCATTCCAGCCTTATCTTTACCGTTGGCGCCGATCAAAAGCTCTACCAATCGTATTTCGGGAAGCGCCTGTCAGCTGCCTCGACGGCCGATCTATCCCCGGCGTCGACAACCGATCAGGCCCGTCCAGCCGACCCGGCCGGTCCGCCCTCGCCCGGCGCCGTTGAAAGCTATCTCCCCGCCGGCGGCCACAACCTGTTCGAACCCGCGATCCGGCTGGTCCATGCGGACGGCAACCCTTCCCTCGACCTCGTCGTGGCAGGTGTCACCACCCAAACCGTCAACCCCGACAACACCATCACCCGTATTACCCTTAAAGACGCCGTTTACCCGGTGACGGTAGAGCTGTGCTTTTCGGCCTGGTATCAGGAAGACGTCATCTCCTCCTGGACCGAGATCACCCACACGGAGGACAAACCGGTCCATCTGTACAACTTCGCCTCATCCATGCTGCATTTCAATGCGGACAACTACTGGCTCACCCAATTTCACGGCGACTGGGCGGAAGAAGCCCATCGACAGGAAAGCCGCCTCACCAGCGGTATCAAGGTCATCGACAGCAAGCTCGGCTCCCGTGCGGATATGTACCAGACACCGGCCTTCTTCCTTTCGCTCAATGGCCCCTCCACCGAAACGACCGGCGAGCTTATCGCGGGTACCCTGGCCTGGTCCGGCAATTTTCAGTTCCTCTTCGAGCAGGATAACGAGAACAGGCTGAATGTCATCTCCGGGATCAACCCCTATGCCTCGGACCAATGGCTCGATGCAGGCAAACGCTTCATCACCCCCGAATTTATTTTTACCTACTCCACGCAAGGAAAAGGCGAAGCCAGCCGCAACCTGCAACGCTGGGCAAGGAACTGGCGCGTCCTCGACGGCAAAGCTTTAAGATATACACTGCTGAACAATTGGGAAGCAACCCAGTTCGACTTTTCCGAAAAGAAACTGGACAGCCTCATCGGCGAGGCTAAATTATTGGGCGTCGATCTCTTCCTCCTCGACGATGGCTGGTTCGGGAACAAATATCCCCGTAACAATGACCGCGCAGGCCTCGGCGACTGGCAGGAGAACAAAGCAAAACTCCCCGACGGCATCGGACACCTCGTTAAAACCGCCGAAACCAAAGGGGTGAAATTCGGTATCTGGATAGAGCCGGAGATGGTCGATCCCAAAAGCGAGCTGTATGAAAAACATCCGGACTGGATCCTGAAGCTGCCAAACCGCCCCGAAGATTATTTCCGCCACCAGCTCGTCCTCGACCTGCTCAACCCTGCCGTACAGGATTTCGTCTACAACACAGTAGATGGCCTGCTGACGAAGAACCCCGGTCTCGCCTTTATCAAATGGGACTGCAACCGGATGATGACGAACACCTATTCCCCCTACGCAGGAAAGGACCAAAGCGCCGTATACACCGGCTACGTGGAAGGCTTCTATGCCGTGTTGAAAAGACTACGGGCAAAATACCCGGCACTGCCCATGATGCTCTGCTCCGGCGGCGGCGGTCGCACCGATTACGGCGCCTTGAAATATTTCACCGAATTCTGGCCCAGCGACGACACCGATCCCGTCGAACGCATCTTTATTCAATGGGGCTATTCTTATTTCTTTCCTGCAAACACCATCGCGTGTCATATTACCTCCTGGGGGGACCAGACGCTAAAATTCAAAACGGATGTGGCGATGATGGGCAGGATGGGGTATGACCTCGATATCGCCAAACTCTCCGCAACCGACCTCGCCTACAGTCAGCACGCCATCCGGACCTACCGGCGACTCGGCGGCCTCGTGCAACAAGGCGATCAATACAAGCTCGTCGACCCCTACGACAACCAGCGCGCCGTGCTGCTCTACGCGGACAGCAGCCGGTCCCACGCCGTCGTATTTGCCTACAATATTCACCCGCGCTATGGGACAAACTGGACTCCCGTGCGTCTGCAGGGCCTCGACCCGCTAAAGAACTATACGGTCCGCGAGATCGATCTCTACCCCGGCACCCTCTCCCGCTTCCCGGAGAATAACCGCACGTTCACCGGCGAATACCTCATGACCATCGGCCTTCATGTATCCGGCGACAAGGCCCTCACCAGCGAGGTGATCGAAGTGAAAGCAGTCAGCAAAAACCAGGAAGCCCTCACCATCCCCTTTGGCAAAGACAACAAGATCGTCTGCGATCTCAACACAGGTACCTATTCCGTATTCTTTCATGACAAGCTCACCATCGATCACGCCTATACCCTTTGCAAGGGAGCACTGGAATACGATAGCCGCGACTACGCGGGAAGCACCTATACCACCGCCCAGATAAAAAATGCCCTGGGCACCGGAACGGAATATACGATCATTCACGGCGGCGAGCATCCGATGAACCAACGATTCGACGTGTACCCCCGCCGCGACTATTTTATCACCTCCACCGAAGTAGCAACGGACAGCTGCAACTACATGGCCCCGCTAGTCACGGACGAGATGACAATAGGAAAAGACGGCCACGAGCGGGCCCTGTTCGTGCCATTCGATAACGATATGTGGGTGCGATACAACGCAGCAAAGCTCGGCGACGCCAATTTCACCGGCAGCGAAGTCGCGGCATTCTACAACGACTCTACCATGCAGGGGATCGTCACCGGCTCCCTGGATCAGGATACCTGGAAAACCGGCGTCAGCATAAAAGGCGCAGACGACGCGGCACTGGCCCGGCTCACCGTCTTCGCCGGATTTACGGACTCCATTACCACACACGATCACCTCGCGCACGGGATGGTACACCACACGGGCAAATTTGTGAGGTCGCCCCGCATCCTCGTGGGCGATTTCGCGGATTGGCGCACGGGTATGGAAACCTATGCACACCTCGATAGCCTCGCCGCACCCAAAGCCATCTTCAACTGGAACCGGCCGACACCCATGGGCTGGAACAGCTGGGGTGCCATCCAGGACAAGCTCACCCTGGCCAAGGCAAAGGCCGTGGTCGATTTCTTCGCGGACTCCTGCAAAGGCTTCCGCAACGGCGAACACACCCTCTTCATCGACCTCGATGCCTTCTGGGACAATATGACGCCCGGCGGCATATTGGGCGATGTTTCGAAACTGGACAGCTTCGTCATCTATTGCCATGCCAAAGGCTTCCACCCCGGCATTTACTGGACCCCGTTTGCGGACTGGGGGAAATCAAATAGAACCATCGAAGGTTCCACCCACACCTATCCCGAGACCTGGACCCGCCAAAACGGCAAGGTCATGGACGTCGACGGCGGCAGGGCCATGGACCCCACCCACCCCGGAACAAAGGACCGCATCGTAGCCACACTCACCAGGATGAAACAGCTGGGCTTCGAAATGATAAAGATCGATTTCCTCGGCCACGGCGCCCTCGAAGCAGATCATTTCTACGACCCCACCGTCACTACCGGCATGCAGGCCTTCAATAAAGGGATGCGCTTCGTCGACAGCGTTCTGGATGGCAAGATGCTGGTCTATTCCGCCATCGCTCCCAATATAGCCACAGCACGCTATGTCCACATGCGACGCATCGGCTGTGACGCCTTCAGCGCCATCGATAACACCGAATACACGCTCAACAGCACCGGCTATGGCTGGTGGCAAAGCTACATCTACAATTTCGTGGATGCAGATCATGTCGTCTTTAACAACGCACCCGAGGGTATGAACAGGGCACGACTGGTGTCTTCTTTAGTGACCGGCACCCTGATGACCGGTGATGATTACGGCGTCGCCGGCCATTGGCGCCAAATGGCCGAAAGACTTCTCCAAAACCCGGAAGTCCTCGCCGCCGTCGGACATGGCAAAGCCTGGCGCCCCGTCTACACCAACACCGGCAATCGCGGCGTCCCCGTGTTTGTAAAACACGAAGGCCGCGCAACCTATATCGCCATCATCAACTTTGAAAATAACCCACAAGAGTTCACCATTCCCTTATCCCACCTTGATACACCACCCGGCAAATTCAAACCCATCTTCGATGGCCAAACCGTGCAATCGGATGCGGATCAATTGAAAGCAACAATACCCGGAAATGACGCGGAGATTTTTGTTAAAATATTTTGAAAAGATGAGGAAAAGGCTATATTTGTAGGATAGTATAGTATAGGACAGGTAACAAAACGATCAAATCTCGCTTGCTTATGAATAAGTTTTACGATTGCTTGCCGGTTAAGGCACTTTTCTGCTTTGTGATCTTGCTGGCAGCGACACAAACCCTCCACGCACAAAAAACCATCACCATTACCGGCACCGTGGTTGACTCGCTCAGAAAAGAAATGGCGGGTGTGAGCGTCGTCATCGTAGGTAAAAAAACCGCCGGTACCTATACCGACGCCTACGGGAAATTCGTGCTTGATGTTCCCCCTCACGCCACACTCAGATTCTCCTATGTAGGCTTTATCGATCAAACGGTAACCGTACGCGACAGCACGCATACCATTTACATCCGGATGCTCCCCGCGGCCAACACCAACTCTGAAGTCATCGTGACCGCATATGGCCGGAAGGTTCAAAAAGAAGCCGTCGTCGGTAGTGTCACCACCGTAAACCCCGAAGACCTCAAGATCCCGGCCAGCAATCTCACCAATGCCCTCGCCGGCAGGGTGGCGGGTCTCATCTCCTTCCAACGTTCGGGACAGCCCGGCCTCGATAACTCTAACTTCTTTATCCGCGGTGTCACCACGCTCGGTTATAGTGCCAGCCCCTTGATCCTGGTCGACAACATCGAGCTCAGCGCGGATGATCTGGCACGTCTGCAGGTAGACGACATCGCGAGCTTCTCGATCCTCAAGGACGCCAGCGCGGCAGCCCTCTACGGCGCCCGCGGCGCGAATGGCGTTATCCTGATCACTACCAAGGACGGCAAGATCGGCAAGGCCCGGATCAATATCAGGGTAGAGAACTCCGTTCAAACACCCACCAGACGCATCCAGCTGGCCGACCCCGTGTCCTACATGAAATATTATGACGAAGCGGTTACAACCCGCGACCCGCTGCAGACGCCGCCGTACACTCCCAACGATATCTATAACACACAACAGACCATGGATCATGCCCCGGGCAGCAATCCATATGTCTATCCGGCGACTAACTGGATGAATACGCTTTTCAAGAATCGCACCACCACCACACGGGCGAATTTCAGCGCCAGCGGCGGTAGCCCCTTTGCCAAGTACTACATGGCGGGCTCCTACTCCCTCGACAACGGCATCCTCCAGGTCAACCCGGTGAACAATTTCAACTCGGGTATGAAGTATGAGAACTACCAGCTGCGGGCTAACATCAATCTCACCCTCACCAAGACCACCGAAGCGGAAGTCCGGCTATGGGGTAATTTCAACGACTACACCGGTCCCATCACCAGCAGTACCGATGGGCTCTCCACAGACCTCTATATAAAAGCGCTTCATGCGAGCCCCGTAGCATTCGCACCCTATTATCCCCCCGATAGCGCCAACCTGCTCACCCACCACATTCTTTTCGGCAATAACCTCAACCTCACCGGCGGCTACCTGGATAATCCCTACGCCGACCTGATGGACGGCTACAAATCCTTCTCCGAGTCGCGCATGTCCGCGCAATTCGAGCTGACCCAAAAGGTAGACCTCATCCAGGGTTTGAAGCTGCATGGCATCTTCAGTACGAACCGGTATTCTTATTTCGATCTCACCCGGTCGTACAAACCTTTCTATTATTCCATTGGCGGCTACGATCCCAAGGTCAACCGATACAATCTCGTTTGGCTCAACGACCAGCCGGGACAGGCCCAGGAATTTCTTAGCTACTATCCCGGCACCAAAACAGTCTATACCTATCTCTACCTGCAGGGAACCATCGACTACGACCGGCATTTCGGCAAACACGGCGTAAGCGCCACGGTGATCGGCACCCGCGAACAAACGCAATACGGCGACGCCCCCGATCTCCTGAGCTCGCTGCCTTACCGTAACCTCGGCGTCTCGGGCCGGGCCTCCTATTCCTTCGACAACCGCTATTTCGTCGAAGGGAACTTCGGCTACAACGGCAGCGAACGGTTCGCACCCGACCACCGCTATGGCCTCTTCCCGACCATCGGCGCCGGGTGGCTGATCTCGAATGAAAAATTCTGGCAAGGAAAGGTTTCGAAGGTGGTGACACGCCTCAAGCTCCGCGGCAGCTACGGCATGGTGGGGAACGATAACATCGGCTCTCAGCGCTTCTTCTATCTCTCGAACGTAACGCCGGATAACTCAGGATCGGCCTATCGGGCCAGTTTCGGCAGTACCAACAGCTTCACGATGTACGGCACGACCATCCAGGCCTATCCGAACCCCGACGTGACCTGGGAAAGAAGCCGCAAATCGAACCTCGCAATTGAAGCGACCTTCTACGGCAGCCTCAACATCACCGCCGAGATCTATCACGAATACCGCTACGACATCCTCATCAACCGCGGCTATATCCCCGTGTCCGTAGGCATCGAGAATAGCGCCTCGAGCAACCTCGATGCTAACCTCGGTGTGGCCACCTCGCAAGGTCTCGATCTCAATGTGAACTATAACCACGCACTCTCAAAAGACTTCCGGCTGGAGCTCATGGGTAACCTCACGGCCACTACCAACAAGGCAGTGTATCTCGAAGAACCTCAATATCAATATAGCTATGAGTTCCATAAAGGCCAGCCCATCGGCCAGCCTTTTGGCTACATCGCAGAACGCCTTTTTGTCGACGACAAAGAAGCGACCAACTCACCGCCCCAGGCCTTCGGCAACGGCATCCTGCCCCAGGGCGGAGATATCAAATACCGCGACGTGAACAAGGATGGTATCATTAACGGCGACGACCAGGTACCCATCGGCCTTCCCCAAACCCCGCAGATCATCTATGGTTTCGGCTTCTCGCTGCAATACAAAAAGATCGATCTCTCCATGTTCTTCCAGGGCCTGGCGCGCGAATCCTTCTTTATTAACCCCACTTCGCAAATCGATGTGGCCAATGGCGTCTACGGTACCTCGCCTTTCGTAAACAACGCGCAATTGCTACAGGCGTATGCGAATAATCACTGGTCCGAAGAGAACCAAAATCTCTACGCCCTGTATCCGCGGCTCTCACCCATAGACGTGGCAAACAACGAACAAACAAGCACCTGGTGGATGCGCGACGGCGGCTTCATGCGGCTGAAATCCGCCGAAATAGGCTACTCGCTGCCTACCCGATGGGTCAAAAAAGCCTATATGCAAAATGCCCGTTTCTATCTCAACGGGCTCAATCTCCTGACCTTTAGCAAATTCAAAATGTGGGACCCCGAAATGGCCGGCCAGGGGTTTGGTTACCCCATCCAGCGGGTAGTCAACATGGGGCTTAACCTTAACTTTTAACTCGATGAAAAACATCATATACATCGCAGCCGCCGCGCTGCTCCTCACGACGGCCTCCTGCAAAAAATATCTCAACGTGACGCCGGACGACGTGGCTACCCTCAACAGCAGCTTCGCCAATGCCAATGAGACCGAAGCCTATCTCCTCGGTAACTGCTACTCGAGCCTGCAATACCTCGCCGACGTGTGCCGCAATCCCGGATTTACCGCATCGGGGGAGATCATTATCCCTACCGACCTGCCCAGCAACTCCAGCCTCGTAGGCTCAGGCCAGGATGCTGGCTTCAACCTGATGCGCGGATTCCAAAATGCCCAGAACCCCCTGATGAACTTCTGGGACGGCTATAACCAGGGCATCAACCTCTGGCAGGCCATCCGGTTTTGCAATACCTTCCTGGCCAATGTCAATTTGCCGCCCGATCTCACCCCCGATCTCAAAGCACGCTGGATCGCCGAAGCGAAATTTCTCAAAGCCTATTATCATTATTGGCTGATCCGGATGTACGGCCCTATGATCATCGCTGACGTGGCGCTCCCCGTGAACGCCAGCACCGATGACGTCCGCCAAAAACAACAAACTGTCGACTCCTGCTTCAACTATGTGGTCGGTCTCATCAACCAGGCGATACCCGGCCTGCCGCCTTCCATCCAGAATACCATCACCGAAGACGGCCGGATCACCCAGGCGATCGCCAAAGCGGTGAAAGCCGAAGTCCTGGCCACCCAGGCAAGCCCGCTGTTCAACGGCAACCCCGATTACGCCGGCATCAAAGGCAAGGACGGAACACCGCTGTTCTCCACAACTGTCGATCCCACGAAATGGAAAAATGCCGCCGCCGCCTGCAAAGATGCCATCGACGCAGCCACCGCCAACGGCGCCGCCTTATACCAGTTCGTCGCCCAAAGCGGCGTGACCCACATGAGCGATTCAACCAAACTTCTCCTGACCATCGAGGGCGCACTAAACAGCAGCTGGAACACGGAACAGATCTGGACGATCAATACCACCTTCGGCTATCAGATCCAGGCCTGCCCCCGCGTGACCACCGATGCCACCACCGTATACGATTTCTGGTCCAATTTCTCCGTACCCCTTGGAGAATCAGAGATCTTCTACTCGAACAATGGCGTTCCTATCAACGAGGACGTGACCTTTGATTATGCGAACCGCTACCAGGTCGTGCAGGGCGATGACGCCAATAAATACTATGTGAAAGAAGGCTACGCCACCAACAAGGGCAACCTCAACCGCGAGGCGCGCTACTATGCCGATGTCGCCTTCGACGGCAGCACCTGGTTCGGCTACGGCAACACCGATGATAACAATCCGAATTATATTAACGCGGTGAATGGCCCCGCGTCGCCCACGGACCCCATTAGCTACAACAGCACAGGCTATTGGGCAAGAAAATTGGTGCCCTATCAAACGGCCTCCGCGAACAGCCAGTTCACCGCACAAAACTATTTCTGGCCCTTTATGCGGCTGCCCGCGCTATGGCTCCTATATGCGGAGTGTCTCAACGAGGTGGAAGGACCCGGTTCGGATGTCTATCAATGGATCGATAGGGTGCGGGCCCGCGCAGGATTGCCGGGCGTGCAACAAGCGTGGTCGCAGTTTTCAAACAACCCTAACAAACCTAACACCAAAGACGGCCTTCGCCAGATCATCCACCAGGAAAGACGCATCGAGCTTGCCTTCGAAGGCCAGGCAGGCTGGGACCTGCGCCGCTGGAAAGAGCTGCAAAACGTGCTGTTGACCCCCTTCATCGGATGGAACGTCCGCGACCAGGCCAAATCGGCAAACGCCTATTACAACCTGCAAACGGCCTACCAGCCCTTGTTCGGTCTGCGCGATTATCTCTTCCCGGTACAACAATACGATCTCTTGACCAACCCGAACCTGGTCCAGACACCCTATTGGTAAACAAAAACGACAAACGCATTATATGCTACTAAAACAACTCACTCCGCTGTTCATCGTGTTGCTGGCGGCTATGTCCTGCGCAAAATCCGACGGCTACAACCAGGTGACCTCGACGGACATGACCAAACCCGGGCCGGTGAGCAACGTGCAGGTCTCCAACTTCAATGGGGGCGCCTACATCACCAACACGCTCCCCAACTCGGAGAACATCCTGTATGTACAGGCTAATTATAAGATCAACAACACCACCACCCGCCAAACAAAATCGAGCTACTATTCGGACAGCATCACCGTTGCGGGATTTGCCGCAAGCCAGGACTACCAGGTCACGCTTAACGTCGTCTCCCGGGCAAATGTCTCATCGGATCCGGTGACCGTGACCGTTCATCCTGCTACACCGCCCTATTTACTCGTGCGTAAAACACTGGCTTTGCAAAATGATTTCAGCGGTGTCAATATCCAGGGGGTCGACTCCACACAATCCGCCGTGGGGATCGTAACCCTGCTGCCCGATGCACTCACCGGCAAAATGGATGTCCAGGACCAACACTATACGAATAACCCCGGCATCCAATACAGCCTCCACGGCTATGACACCCTTCCCAAGAACTTCGCCGTTTATGTCACAGATGCATATGGCAACGTGTCTGACACCCTGTACCAAACCATCCATCCGCTCTTCGAGACGATCATGAACAAAGGCCTGTTCCAGCCCTACGTGCTCGCGACCGACGTCCCCAATTACCAGAACGGTCTGTTCAACCTCGTCAACCTCTGGGACAATAACTACGGTGAATTCTGTTACAACACCCAGCAGCCCATCCTCGCCACCAGCGCCAAACCTTATATCTGGCCGGCGTGGATGACCTTCGATATGGGGGTAACAGCCAAGCTCAGCCGCTATACGGTCTGGGACCGCCTGGGCGGCAGCAACGAGTTCGTCTGGACCTCGGGCGCGCCGCAAACCTGGGTCATGTGGGGCAGGGCAGATGTGCCGCAGGACGAACTCATGCCCAGCGATACCTCTCAGTTGCCAGCCGTAGGTCAGGCGACGCCCGGTGGCTGGATCAATATGGGTGTGTTCAGCGCACCGCCCCGGCCGGCGGACAACCCGCTCACCAACGCCGATATCGCCACCTGGACCGCCGGCTTCAACTTCTCTTTCTCGTTTAGCGTCCCCAAGGTGCGGTACATCCGGTTCGAGTGCCTGCAGACCATGGGAGGAACGGATAATTATTTTAACATGAATGAAATTTCAATTTATGGGAACCCGAACTAAGTATAACCCGACTATAGGTTTGCTGCTGTTGCTTCTGTTGCAAACGGCCGGCTGCTCTAAAAAACCCACCGACTACCGCAAATTCCTCGGCGGCGCCGAGCTGGTCTATCCCGGCGCGGTCTCACAAGTGCAGACGCTGCCCGGTAACGATCGGCTCGAGCTCACCTGGCACCCCAGCGCCGACCCGAGTATTGCCCGCTATGTCGTCTATTGGAATAACTTCGCGGATTCACTCATCGTGCCCGTGGAAAATTCGCACAACCCCGCGGATACGATAAAATGCCTGATCCCCAATCTCCAGGAATATACCTACACGTTCTTCATCTATAGCTTCGACAGCGCAGGCAACAAATCCGTCTCCACCGAAGTCGACAACGCCCGGGTCTATGGCAGTATCTACCAGAACAGCCTCCAGAACCGGCCGATGAACCGCGATACGCCCTATGTGTACGCCAGCGACAGCTCGCTGATCTTGAAATTCCTGTCGCCCGACACCATCAACATCCAGACGACGGTGAGTTACACAAACATGCAGGGGAATACCGCTCAAATCCAACTGACACCCGCTATAGATACCATGCTGATCACAGACTATCACCCCGGAACTCCCGTCGTATACCAGTCGTCTTATATCCCCATCCGGGGCGCCATCGACACCTTCACGGCCACTCACGTCGACACGGTGCCCTCGATCTATAGGTTGATCGAATGTGATAAGAGCAAATTCCAGCCCGTGTATCTGCCAAATGACCTCGTAGCCGGTTTCGGCACCTCGCTGCCGGAATTATGGGATGGGACCATGACGCCAAAGAGCTATCCAAACATCTTCCACTCGGATGGCAGCGGTAATCCTCCCTTGCCGGGAACGATCACGATGGACATGGGTCAGCAGTATAGCAGCCTCGGAAAGGTCGAAGAGATAGGCCGGGACTGCTGTCATAACCCCCAGGAGTTTGAAGTTTGGGGCATCGCGGATACCACCGGAGCGATCAGCTCGCTGCTGCCGAGCTCGTCCGGGTGGAAAGCCGATATGACAGCCAAAGGCTGGACATTGCTCAAAGACATTATCCGTCCGGATGATGGGACGCCGCCTTATGATGCCCTGCTCGCTGGTAATCCTCCTCCTATCCGATTTATCATCATCCGGTTTGTCAGCGACGTGGACAATTCAGGCTACATCAATCTAAGTCAGGTAACCTTCTGGTATAAACAATAATATGAAAACGTTCTTTGCACTATTTTTTTCATTCACCGCGGCTGCCTCCTATGGGCAGCCGCTTACGTTATGGTACGATAGACCCGCCGCCACCTGGGAAGCTGCGCTCCCGCTGGGCAATGGCCGCCTGGGCATGATGCCGGACGGCGGCGTCCAAAAAGAGACCATTACCCTCAATGAGATCACCCTATGGTCCGGCTCGCCGCAGGATGCCAATAACTACAATGCCTATAAAAGCCTTCCCACCATCCGGAAGCTGCTGTTCGAAGGCAAAAACGACGAGGCCCAACGCCTCGCAGATGCGAACTTCATCTGCAAAGGGCCGGGCTCTGGCGGCGCACAGTGGGGCTGCTACCAAACAATGGGCAACCTCGTCCTGGATTTTACTTACGATAACCGAAATGCCGCGGACGCAAAAGCCCAAGCCCCCGGAAAGGCCCCGGCCCTCGGAAAATCCCCGACCGGCTACACCCGCCGACTCTCGCTCGACAGCGCAATGGCTTTCACCTCTTTTACCATCGATGGCGTGACCTTCCACCGCGAATATTTTACCTCCTTCTCCGGCGACGTCGGCGTGATCCGCATAACCGCGGACAGACCCGGCAGCATCAACTGTACGCTGTCGATGAACAGGGCGGAACGGTCGGCCGTAACCGTTAGCGGCGACGTCATTCGGATGGAAGGACAGCTTGACAACGGCGTCGATGGCAAAGGCATGCGCTACCTCGCAACGACCCGCGCTATTGTCCGCGGTGGTTCGCTCCAACCCATGGAACAGTCACTGATGATACACAATGCGAATGAGCTGCTCATCTATGTATCGATGGGCACAGACTATAACCCGAACCTGGGCCTTACACCCACGGCCCGGCCTGACCCCACCTACCGCCGCAGGGTCCAGCGCCTGCTCACCGACGCCATGAGGATTCCCTATTCCCAACTGCGCCAAAAACATCTTGCCGCCTTCCAAAAAATGTTCAACAGGGTTTCGGTGAACCTGGGCGATGCACGCAGAGACGACCTGCCTACCGATACCCGATTAGAGCAATTCCAGCGTGACCCTGCTGCCGACAACGGTTTGGCCGTGTTGTTCTTCCAGTTCGGCCGCTATCTCTCTATGAGCAGCACCCGTGTGGGTCTGTTGCCCCCCAATCTCCAGGGCCTTTGGGCCAACCAGATCCATACCCCCTGGAACGGCGACTATCATCTCGACGTCAACGTGGAGATGAACCACTGGCCCGTCGACGTCGCCAACCTCTCCGAACTCGACCTGCCGCTCGCCGATCTCGTAGGCAAGATGGTGCCCTATGGCCAGCGTACCGCCAAAGCCTATTATCATGCCGGTGGCTGGGTGGCGCACGTGATCACCAACCCCTGGCATTTTACGGAACCGGGCGAAAGCGCCTCCTGGGGGTCCACTAAAGCGGGATCGGGATGGTTATGCAATAACCTCTGGCAGCACTATGCTTTTACCGGCGACACCGCCTATCTGCGGCACATCTATCCCATCCTCAAAGGCGCCGCCACCTTTTATCACGACATGCTGATCCGCGATCCGGCGACCGGCTGGCTGGTGACCTCGCCTTCCAACTCGCCGGAGAATTCCTTCAAATTGCCCGACGGGCAAACGGCGAGCCTCTGCATGGGACCCACCATCGACAACCAGATCGTCCGCGAGCTGTACAACAATGTGATACAGGCGTCTATCACCCTAAATACAGACAAACCCTTCCGCGATACACTCCGGAGCCAGCTGACCCAGCTCCCGCCGCCAGGCAGGATAGCCCCCGATGGCCGGCTCATGGAGTGGCTGGAGAACTACCCCGAAACGGATGTCCATCACCGTCATATCTCCCACCTGTACGGACTCTATCCCGCGAGCCTGATCACGCCGGACAGCACACCCGATCTGGCCGAAGCCGCTGCGAAGACCCTCGAAATGCGCGGCGACGATGGCCCCAGCTGGTCCATCGCCTATAAAATGCTCTGGTGGGCAAGACTGTACAATGGCGACCGTGCGTTCAAGCTATTCAAAGACCTCATGCGGCCCACCCTGGCGACGAATATCAACTATGGCGCCGGCGGCGGCATCTATCCAAACCTGTTTTCGGCAGGACCTCCGTTTCAGATCGATGCCAATTTTGGCGGCGAAGCAGGTATCGCAGAAATGCTGCTGCAAAGCCATGCCGGCTATATCAACCTCCTGCCCGCCATCCCTTCGGAATGGAAGACCCAAGGCGAGGTGCGCGGCCTCAAGGCCAGAGGAAACCTGATCGTAGACTTTAGTTGGAAGAACGGCCAGGTCACTTCCTATCGCATCGAATCGCGCATCCCGCGCCAGGTAAAGATCAAGATCAATGGCGTCCTGACGACCATCCAAACCGGCCCCTCGACACACGAGACCCTCGTCCTGCCCCGCATCTTCGGCAATGGCATGGTCCTCCAACGCGATGCACCTGTGACCATCTGGGGCCGGGCCGGCGCCGGCGAGAAAATAAAGGTCTCCTTCCGCAGCCAGACCCGGACTGCAATAACCAATAACAAAGGCTCCTGGCGCACGACCCTTTCCCCCATGCCTTACGGCGGCCCCTATACGCTGGAGATCACGGGCCGGGAACGGTCTGCGCCGATCACGAGCCGGAACAACACCGGGCCGTCCATGAACCCGAACAACACCGGGTCGATCCCGGGCCCCGGCGACACGATTCGCCTCACCGACGTCCTCATAGGCGACGTGTGGGTATGCAGCGGACAGTCTAACATGGAATTCCCCATATCCGGCTGGACACGGGTCGATAACGCCGACGAAGAGATCAGGAATGCCAACTATCCCAGCATCCGGCTTTTCTCCGTCGACAAGGCGATCAGCACCCGGCCGGAAGACGATGTAAAAGGTGGACATTGGGAACAGTGCAGCCCGGCCTCGATCCCCCCGTTCTCCGCAGTCGGCTATTTCTTTGGCAGACAATTGTACAAGACGCTGAATATCCCCATCGGTCTCATCAACACCACCTGGGGCGGCACCGATATCGAATCCTGGATCAGCCAAAGGAGTCTGGACACCAGCCGCGAATATCACGCCGCGGTGGCCGGCCTGCCCATGATCTCGCTGGATTCGCTGCACGACCTCTATCGGGATGCATCTTTACGCCTGGTTACTCAGCTGCAAGGCGGGCTACCCGATGCGACAACCGTTGCCTCATGGAAAGATCCCTCCTTCGACGCCTCGCATTGGCCAGTCATGCAATTGCCCGGTCTCTGGGACAACCAGCAGCTGGGAAAAGACTTCGATGGGGTGGCGTGGTTCAGAAAAGACCTGGACCTCCCCGCGACTTTCGCAGGCGATACCGCCGTCACCTTGTCTCTCGGCATGATCGACGATAACGACGAGACCTATGTCAACGGCATTCCCGTAGGCGCCACCAACGGCTACAACGTGCATCGTGTATACAAGATCCCCCCCGGCATCTTACACGCCGGGAAAAATAGCATCACCATCGAGGACACCGACAACGGCGGAGAAGGCGGCATCTATGGCGAACCGGGGGACATGTACCTATCCAATGTCCCCCTCGCCGGCCCCTGGCATTTCCAGGTCGCCTCCATCATCGCCGGCAACGGCGGCTTCGGCCCCAATAGCTATCCCTCCTTATTATACAATGCCATGGTGGGACCCCTCCGTTCATTTCGGATCAAAGGCGCCATCTGGTACCAGGGCGAGAACAATGCCAAACGCGCCTGGGAGTACAGGAAAGCCATGCCGCTGCTGATCACGGACTGGCGCCAGCAGTGGAACGAACCCACACTCCCTTTTTACTTCGTCCAGCTCACCAGTTTCAACGAATCTAATGGCAACAGCAACAAAGGAAGTACCTGGGCCGAGCTCCGCGAATCACAGGCCTTGACCCTGTCCCTACCACACACCGGCATGGCCGTGACCATCGACATCGGCAATCCCAATAATATCCATCCCACCGATAAGCAGGACGTAGGCTACCGGCTCGCCGCATTGGCGCTCCACCAGACCTATGGGCTGCCGGGCATCGCATCCGGCGCAGTATATCATTCCGTATCGATAACCGGGGCCAAAGCAAAAGTTACCTTCGCCAACACCGGCACGGGGCTCGTCGCAAAAGGTTCGACGCTCCACGGATTCGAACTGGCCGGCGCCGATCGACATTTTTACCCTGCCGATGCGACGATCCAAGGGGACCAGGTCATCCTGTCTTCCGACAAGGTGCCGCAACCCATAGCAATACGCTACGCTTGGGAAGACGATGCCTCCAATGCAAACCTGTTTAATAAGGAAGGCTATCCCACCGCCCCCTTCAGAACGGATGATTGGCCCGCCATCACGCGTGACATCAAATACCACATTTCACTTGTTAACCCTCCCCAATAAAAACTCCGAGCACCCGCGTCGCAGACGCCACCATCTCCTCCACCGGCACCACGGCCCCATCCTCCAGCCATTTGAAAAGCATCCGCACAATGCCGCCGGCCGCTGCCTCCGCCCGATAGTTGAAAAGCTGCCGCTCCATCTTCGACCGCGGCAGTTTCCCCTTATGATAGTCGAGGATCTTGCCCGCACACAGCTCCGTAAAATAGTTATACAACGCCGTCATCCCCTGCGTGCCCGCAATCCCCCTGACAAGCGACAAATTCTCCATGGGGTGGTTGAATAAATAGGAAAGATTGATACCCATTGGATAGACGGCATCACCGGGCGGGGGCTCGACCAGCGACTGCTGGAAATTGATATTCCCCACCAGGAGCTGCTCCTTATTTTCATAATGCGCATAAAAGGTGCTCCGGCCTACATTGGCCCTGTCGATGATATCCTGAACGGTTACGTTGTCATAGCCCCTTTCCAGGATAAGTTCTTTCAGCGCATCTGCCAGAGACTTCTTCGTCTTTTGCGTTCGCCGGTCTTCCATTTCGGAACTATTTTAAGGTTTTGTCCCGTATCGCACATCCCTGCCATGTTGTGCCTTGTACCGCCGGAATGCGCGGCGTTACTTTGTAAAAATAGACATTTGTTCGATTATGAACACTTGTTCAATAAAATGAAAAGATAATGACAACGCTACTGCCTCTCGGCCTCGTGCTGCACATTTCCGGCATCACCATCATGGCCGGCACTTTTTTCGCCGGTTTTCTGACGAACTATCAATTGTGGAAATACTTACCGCACAATAAAGACCAGGCGCTGCCGATTGCCCGGGCGACAAGCCGGTTCCGCATCGCGCAAGCCTTCGGCGGCGTTCTCATTGTGGTGGGCGGAATAACGATGATGATGGCTGTGCACGGCGTATTCATGCATCAAACCTGGTTCAAGGTGAAGCTCGTCATGCTCGGTTTGCTGATCCTGAATACGATCATAGTGGAACGGCCGGCGGCCAAAAGGCTAAAGCAATTTCTTCGCAGCGAAAACGCGCAGCCAAATCCCGTGACCCTGGTGGCAACGCGGCGAAGACTCACTCTTTTCAATGCCCTCCAGCTAGGCCTCTTCCTCGTAATTTTTATCATCAGCTCCTATAAATTCAACTAGTATGAAAAGGGCAGCTCAAAAAGCCATAACCTATGGCCTATATCCGGCATTACTGGCCGCCGTCCTGGCAGTGATCGTGATAACGGTCGACAACCACGGGAATTACTCGAAGATTTACGGTATAGTCACCCTCGCCCTCGTGGTGATACTCATGGCAACAGAAGCCATTTTTCCATTGTCCGCGGGCTGGAAAATGACGGGCCGCAGCTTTTGGCGCGACCTCCGCTATATCGCAATAGACATTCCCGCCGTGGCGCTGACGAATCTGGCCTTCGGTTGGCTGGCGATCTTCTACAGCGAGCGATTCCCGGGTTTTTTAAAAGGAGCGCCGGTGTGGCTGAGCGTATTCGCTTACCTTATAACATTCGAGTTTTTTCAGTACTGGTACCACCGGCTGAGTCACACGGGGAAGGGTCCCGTTGGCAGATTTTTCTGGCGGGTACATCTGGCGCATCATTTGCCGGATCGGGTATACGTGCTGATGCATGCGGTGTTCAATCCTATTAACGGGGCCATCGCGGCGATGATCATCCAGTTTCCGCTGATCGCCCTCGGCATCGATCCCGCAGCCGCATTTGCCGCGACGCTGATCATCGGCTTTCAGGGACTCGTATCGCATTTTAACGTCGACGTCCGGGCAGGCTGGCTGAATTATTTTTTCATTGGCACCGAGACCCATCGTTATCATCATAGCGCGGCAATAGAAGAGGCGCAAAACTATGGAGTGGCGCTTACGATCTGGGATCTCGTCTTCGGCACTTTTTATTACACGCCGGGCCGCGCTCCGGAAAAGTTGGGAGTAGATCAGCCCGCGGAATATCCCGCGTCTGAAAATATCCTGCGTGTCTTACAATTACCGTTTAAAAAGAAACATCCTCGCCGCATTTAATTCCGGCCTGCTTGACCCTTGATCCGCTATTGCCAGCAGCTGCCTATAGTATAAAGCGGCATTGGAGCGGTCGCCCAATATCTCGCAAGCCCGGCCGGCGCCAAACAAGCTATTGAAACGATTAGGGCATTTTTTCAGGACCACCTGATATTCTCGAAATGCGGCATCGGTCTGATGCAATTCAAATAAGAGGTCCGCATACAACTCCCTGGCCGGAAGAACCTCCCCGGGAGTCACCGGAGGCTTGGACGTGCTGTCTTCTATGTCGGCGGCTTTCCGCATCAAGGCTAAAGCATCGTTCCGCGCCCCATGCGCATGTGCAATCCAGGCCCGACCCGCCAATAGTTGTATCTCGACCTGTCTTGCCTTATAAGCATCCTTCTGTTGAACAAGACGGTCATGAAGCGTATCCAACGCCGACAATTCCGTTTCCGCGGCCTGCAGATGCCCGGTATGAACCGAGCCAAGCAGCCTCCCGAAGTGGATAATGGCCTGCTGCCAGGGGTACTGACTCCAGGGCATGGATACAGGTTCAAGCGCCAACCGGGCGGCTTCCGTCCAGTTCTTGTTTTCAAGCGCCCACCGGGTGGGCGACGCTGCGAAGGTATAAGCCACCCTGGAATCCATTGGGTATACCTCCCGGATAGTCGCCAGGTAGCTTAGCTGTTCTCCGGCTCTTTTGTTATCCCCCTTTTGCAAGTAGGCATAGATAAGATAGTCCAGGCCATGCAGTTCCTCGGCCCAATGTCCTTTTGTGCCCGCTTGCTGGGCATAGCACCGCGCAGCATCTATGCTCCGCTCGTTCAGTCGGATACTTTCGTCCCATAGCCCTAACCTCGTAAAAATATGCGTGGGCATATGCAATGCATGGGCAGACGAAGGAGCTACCTCGGCATATCTCCGCGCGGCAGGCAGTGCAAGATACGCCAGTCCGGGAAAATCGTAAGTATGAATGATATAATGAATGATGCCCGGATGATCGGGAAAGGCTGCGTATAAGCTGTCGAGTATCCCGCCCGCTTTTCTCTGGTGCGTATAGGTCGTATCCGTAGGATCCGCCGAAGCATCCAGCGCCAATGCGTAAAAGATGGCAGCCTCCTTGTCGTCGGGATACGCCCCATGCAACTGCTCCATCGCTTTCTCAAAATGCACACAGCGGTTATGGGGGGCGGTCTTCTCCCAGTCATTGTAATA
>Ga0134126_10001391_pt1 | contig 30753 bp, 31 predicted proteins | sample KB31752_FD_96881 | JGI IMG/M metagenome (GOLD analysis project Ga0134126, IMG submission 96881) | Terrestrial soil microbial communities with excess Nitrogen fertilizer from Kellogg Biological Station, Michigan, USA - KB3-175-2 | ecosystem: Environmental > Terrestrial > Soil > Unclassified ... | reverse complement strand
TCGGTCGGCGGCAAGACCGCCATCGACACGCCGCGCGGCAAGAACCTGATCGGCGCCTTCCACCAGCCCCGCCTGGTGCTGGCCGACCTCGACGTCCTCGCCAGCCTGCCGCGCCGCGAGCTGGTCTGCGGTTACGCCGAGGTGATCAAGTATGGCCTCTTGGGCGACGTCGCGTTCTTCGAGTGGCTGGAGGCCAATTCCGCCGAGGTGCTGGCGCTCGACGAGGCGGCGATCTCGTACGCGATCCGGCGCTCGGTGGAGATGAAGGCCGAGATCGTCGCCGAGGACGAGCGCGAGGCGGGCCGGCGCGCGCTGCTGAACCTCGGCCACACCTTCGCGCACGCGCTGGAGGCCGAGACCGGGTTCGGCGAGGCGCTGAAGCATGGCGAGGCGGTCGGCATCGGCTGCGCGCTGGCGTTCCGGTTCTCCGCGCGGCTCGGCCTCTGCCCGGGCCAGGACGCCGAGCGCGCCGCGCGCGCCATCGCCGCTGCCGGCCTGCCGACCCGGCTTTCGGACCTCGCCGGCGGCCCGTTCGGCGCGGACGCGCTGGTCGCGCACATGGCGCAGGACAAGAAGGCCGAGGGCGGTGAGCTGACCTTCATCCTGGCGCGCCGCATCGGTGAGGCGTTCGTCGCCAAGGGCGTCGACGCAGCCGTGACCCGCGACTTCCTGATGGCCGAGGGGGCGCCCCCATGACCTTCCAGGCTGAGCTGATCGCCGTCGCGCCGCTGATTCTGGCGATACTCGCGGTCTCGGCGGTCTTCTCCGCGGCCGAGACCGCGCTCACCGGCGCCAGCCGTGGCCGCATGCATCAACTCGAGCGCGACGGCGACCACGCCGCTGCCAGGGTCAACCGCCTGATCTCCGACCAGGAGACCATGATCGGGGCCGTCCTGATCGGCTACAACGTCCTGAATATCCTCAGCTCCGCGCTCGCGACCGAGTTCATCACCGGCGTCGTGCCGGGCGCATGGGGCGTGGCGATCGCCACCGGCATCATGACCGTGCTCGTGGTGGTGTTCGTCGAGGTGCTTCCCAAGACGCTGGCCATCGTCAGGGCCGACGACGTCGCCCGCGCGCTCTCCGGGCCGATGCTGGTGGTGGTGCGCGTCCTGGGGCCGGTGATCTACGCGATCCAGTGGATCGTGCGGCGCACGCTCGGCATGTTCGGGGTCCGCCTGGACATGGGCGCCGACGTGCTGGCCGCGCACGAGGAGATCCGCGGCGCGGTGGAGTATCACCACGCGGAAGGCGCGGTGGAGAGCCGCGACCGGAACATGCTGGGCGGGGTGCTGGACCTCGGCGAACTCACGGTCGGTGACGTGATGGTGCACCGGCGTCAGATCGCCATGCTGAACGCCGCCGACACCCCGCGCGAGATCGTCGCCGAGGCGCTGAAGAGCCCGCACACGCGCCTGCCGCTCTATCGCGGGGAGCCGGAGAACGTGGTCGGCGTACTGCACGCCAAGGACCTCGCGCGCGCCATCTCGGCGGTCGACAGCATCGACAATCTGGACATCGGCGCCATCTGCAGCCCGCCCTGGTTCGTGCCGGAGAGCGCCCACCTGAAGGATCAACTGAACACCTTCCTCAAGCAGCGCGCCCACTTCGCGCTGGTGGTGGACGAGTACGGCGCGCTGCAGGGCCTGGTGACGCTGGAGGATATCCTCGAAGAGATCGTCGGCGAGATCGAGGACGAGCACGACCAGACCATTATCGGGGTAAAGCCGCAGCCCGACGGCTCGGTGATCGTCGACGGCGACGTCGGCGTGCGCGAGCTGAACCGGGCGCTCGGCTGGGAATTGCCGGACGAGCATGCGGTCTCGGTGGCCGGGCTGGTCATCCACGAGGCGCAGGCGATACCGGAGGTCGGCCAGGCGTTCATCTTCCACGACCACCGCTTCCAGGTGCTGCGCCGACAGCGCAACCAGATCACCTCGCTGCGCATAACGCCGCTGCCGCGCGAGTCGTGATCGTCTCCCCGCTCGAGTCGCATTGTTGGCGTCCGCACGGTGGCCTAGTGTGACAGCCGTGCCGAGGCGACGCGATTTCTCGGGGAACCGATAGCGAACATGACAGAAACCCCCGCCTTCGCTGGCCGTCGCGTGCTGGTGGTCGAAGACGAGATGATGATCGCCATGCTGGTCGAGGACATGCTCAGCGAACTGGGCTGCGCCGTCGTCGGTCCGGCCCATGGGCTCGACGACGCGCTCGATCTGGCCCGCACCGAGGTCGGCCTCGACGCGGCGCTGCTCGACGTCAACCTGGCGGGTCAGCCGGTGTTCGCGGTGGCTGACGCGCTGCGCGAGAAGGGCGTGCCGGCGATCTTCTCGACCGGCTATGGCGATGCGGGCCTGCGCGAGATCGACCGCGGCGCGCCGGTGCTGCAAAAGCCCTTCCGCGCCGGCGACCTCGCCCGCGCGCTCACCGCCGCGCTGGGCACGTCGGCCCAGCCGTAGCCTGGCTAGGTCTTGCGGGGCGGGACGGCGCCGCGCGCGAAGAGCCGCTCTTCCTCGCACCAGACTTCGACGCCCACGCCGTCGGACGTCTGGGTCAGCAGTTCATCGGCGATCTCGGCCGCATGCGAATGGTCGCGTGTCGTCACCAGGTGCAGCGACGGGGGCGTGCGCGCGCCGTGATAGACCAATACCCTCAAGGTACACACCACGCTCCCCCTAGACCCCCGAACAATCGTAAGTGTTGCCCCCGCGTCGACTAGCGGTATCTTCGCAACGCGTTATAGCTCCGGGCGATAGGTGTGCTGCGTATCTCGCGACTGCGCCAGGTCATGGCGATCCACGATCAGGGAAGCTTCGCGAAGGCTGCGCGGCGCCTCGGCATCGCGCAGTCCAGCCTCTCGAAGAGCGTCGCACGGCTCGAGGACGAACTGAAGATCAAGCTCGTCGAGCGATCGCCGCAAGGTTCGCGCCTGACGCCGGCCGGCGGCCTGCTTGCCGAACGGGCGCGGGCCTTGCTCGACGGGGCCGAGAGCCTGCGCAGGGATCTGATGCTGATGGCCGGGGGAACGCCCTCGAAGATCAGGATCGGCATCGCGAGCGCGCTCAACTGCGGATTCGTTCCGCGCTTCGCGCTCGCCGCCGCTGAGAGCCTGCCCGAAGTGCGGCTGCACTTCGAGATCGTGCCGAGCCATCGGCTGATGCAACTGCTGGACAAGCGCGAGCTCGACCTCGTCTTTGCCGGTCATCCGCCGGGGGAGCGCGACGCCAGGCTCGACTGCGCGGACGTGTTCACCACCGGATCGGTGGTTGTCGCCGCGCCGGGCCACCCGCTGGCGCGGATGAACCAGGTCACGCTCGAGGATCTCCGTGGATACGCCTCGTGTGGGCTCCTGCACGGGCACGCCAAGGCGCTCGGCGTGCCCGACTCCGAGAACCTGCAGTTCTACCAGTCCAACTGTTTCGACGCCGTGCTGCCGATCGTGGAGGCTGGCCGCGCCGTGCTGATCGCGCCGACCTTCGTCGTGCGGAGGCAGCTGGAGGCGGGGACGCTCGTGAGGCTGCCCTGTGACTGGGCCGTCGAGGTGAGCTACTCGGCGATGACCAACCGCGGCGTCCTGGAGACCGCCGCGATCCAGATCCTGATCAGCGCGGCGCGCCGCTGCGCCGCCGATCTCTGATCAACGGCTTCGAGGACCGAGCATGGCCGGCTGGCTGACCCATAACCCGGCGCTGTTTCGCGGCGGTCCGCAGGTCGAGAACTTCCGGAGCATGTCGACCATCTACCCGGTGCGCGTCATCCGGCGCGCGCCGAAGCCGTCGCCGTTGCCCGCGGGTGAGCCGTTCCAGGCGCCGGAGAGGTTTTCCTACGAGGGGCGCACGCTCGACACCGCCCAGTTCCTCGCGGAGATGGAGACTACCGGCCTGATCGTGATCCGCGACGGCCGGGTCGTGTTCGAGGACTACTGGCTCGGCAACGACGCCAGCTGCCAGACGATCGGCTGGTCGGTGACCAAGTCGTTCGTCTCCGCCCTGGTCGGCATCGCCATCGGCGAGGGCGCCATCGGCTCGGTCGAGAACCCGGTCACCCGCTACGCCCCGTCGCTGGCCGGCAGCGGCTACGACGGCGTGCGATTGAAGGACGTCCTGCAGATGTCGTCGGGCGTGCGCTGGAACGAGGACTACAGCGATCCGAACTCCGACGTCGGCGCGCTCGGCCGGGAAATGGTCAGCGGCGGCTCGCTGGACGCGTTCGCGGCGCGCTGCGTGCGCGGCTGCGCGCCGGGGACCTTCAACCGCTACAACTCGATCGACACGCATGTGCTGGGCATGGTCGTGCGCGGCGCGACGGGGCAGACGCTGTCCGACTACCTGCACGACAAGCTGTGGGCGCCGCTCGGCATGGAGGCCGACGGCTTCATGGTGGTCGACGCGACGGGCGCCGAGATGGCGATGGGGGGCCTGAACGCGGTGCTGCGCGACTACGCCCGGCTCGGCTGCTGCTACCTGAACGGCGGCGCCTGGAACGGCGCCCAGGTCGTGCCGGCCAGCTGGGTGCGCGCGTCGGTGACGCCGGACGCGCGGCACCTCAGGCCCGGACCGCGACCGAACGCCGCGCTGCCCATGGGCTACGGGTATCAGTGGTGGGTTCCGGACGACAGCGGCGCGTTCTGCGCGATCGGCGTCTACAACCAGTTCGTCTGGGTCGACCCGGCCACGCGCACGGTCGTCGCCAAGTCCTCGGCGTTCCACCGCTACGGCTCGTCGCCGGCGATCGAGGACTACCGGGTCGGCGACCACTTCGCCTTCTTCGCGGCGATCGCCGACGCCATCCGCGCCGATTCGTAGGGCGCGCGCTCAGGCGCTCTCGCCGGGCGCCAGCGCCTTCACCGACAGTGCGTGCACCGGGCCGGCGAGCTCCTCGGCGAGGGCGGCGTAGACCATGCGCTGGCGCTGCACCCGCGCCACGCCTTCGAAGGCGGCCGCCCGGATCACTACATTGAAGTGGCTCTCGCCGCCTTCGCGTGCGCCGGCATGGCCCGCGTGGCGCGACGAATCGTCGTCGACCTGCAGCAATTGGGGGGAAAACGCGGCGTCCAGCTTGGCCCGCAGGCTCTCCGCGACGGCGCCCATCATTCCTGCTCCGTATTCGTCGCCTGTCAATTCTTGATCGGCAAAAGTTGGGCTTCATACTTCGGGCAATGGCCACCGCCTTTCAATACCGTCCCAGGTTCGTCGATATCCGGGTCCGGCCGCCCAAGCGCGCGGAGGATGCGGCTGCGGAGGAGGTCGGCCTGAAGCCTGGCGAGCGGCCCTGCGACCACCCGGGCTGCAAGGTCGCCGGTGTGGCGCGCGCCCCGAAGTCGCGCGACATGCTCGACGAGCACTACTGGTTCTGCCAGGCGCACGCGGCCGAGTACAATCGCAGCTGGAACTTCTTCGCCGGCCTGAGCGAGGAGCAGATCCGCGCCCGGCAGGAGGAGGAACAGCGCACCGGCGGACGGCCGACCTGGCAGTTCAAGGCCGGGCGCGGCTCGCGCGAGGCGGCCGCCGCCGCGTCACGCGGCTTCTTCCGCGATGCGTTCGGCCTCTTCGGTCGCGACCGGCCGCCGACCGATGCCGAGAAGGCCGCCTACGACAAGCGGCTCGGCCGGCTGGAGCGCAACGCGCTGGCCGACCTCGACCTCGACGCCACGGCCGACGCGGCGACGATCCGGCGCCGCTACACCGAGCTCCTCAAGCGCTGCCACCCGGACGCCAACGGCGGCGATCGCTCGACCGAACACAAGCTGCAGCGCGTCATCAAGGCGTTCCGGACCTTGCGGAAAGCAAAACTGGCCTGATCCGCCGGCAGTCCAGCCCGCGTTGAAACATCCGTTTGCTTCAGCCCCATTCCACGCTAGTGAACCCGCGCCATGACGATCCTTACCAGTCCAGCTGACGACGTCCTGCTCAACATGGTCCCTGACCGGATGGTGGGCGTTCGCGAAACCTTCGGCGTCGATTCCGACATGCAGGTGCCGGCGTTCTCCGTGCGCGACAGCCACGTGCCGGACTTCGACGACGCCTACCGCTTCGACCCGCAGACCACGCTCGCGATTTGCGCCGGCTTCGCGCACGACCGCCGCGTGATGATCCAGGGCTACCACGGCACCGGCAAGTCGACGCACATCGAGCAGGTCGCCGCGCGGCTGAACTGGCCGATGATCCGCGTCAACCTCGACAGCCACGTTTCGCGGATCGACCTCGTCGGCAAGGACGCGATCGTGCTGAAGGAAGGCCGTCAGGTGACGGAATTCCGCGAAGGCATCCTGCCGTGGTGCATCCAGCGGCCGATGGCGCTGGTGTTCGACGAGTACGACGCCGGCCGCCCGGACGTGATGTTCGTGATCCAGCGCGTGCTGGAAGCGCAGGGCAAGCTGACCCTGCTCGACCAGAACCGCGTGATCCGGCCGAACAGCTTCTTCCGCCTGTTCTCGACCACCAACACGATCGGCCTGGGCGACACCACGGGCCTCTACCACGGCACCCAGCAGATCAACCAAGGCCAGATGGACCGCTGGTCGATCGTCACCACGCTCAACTACCTCGCGCACGACGTCGAGGCCGAGATCGTGCTGGCCAAGACGCCCGCCTACGGCAAGACGCCGGAAGGCAAGCGCACCATCGCCGCGATGGTCCGCGTCGCCGACATGACCCGCAACGCCTTCATGAACGGCGACATCTCGACGGTCATGAGCCCGCGCACGGTGATCACCTGGGCGCAGAACGCCGAGATCTTCGCCGGCGACATCGCGCTGGCGTTCCGGCTGACCTTCCTCAACAAGTGCGACGAGCTGGAGCGGCCGACCGTGGCCGAGTTCTTCCAGCGCGCCTTCGGCGGCGACCTGCCGGAGAGCGCCGCGCGCGTGCGGGTGGTCTGAGCCCATTCCTCCACGGGAGGAGGGGATGGCGACAACGATCAGGGTCCTGTCGGCCGCCGACGCGCCGCTGCTGGAACGCGTCGCCGAAGGCGTGTTCGACGATGCGGTCCAGCCGAGACTGGCGGCCGAATTCCTGAACGACCCGCGTCACGCGCTCAGCGTCGCGATCGTCGACGGCGTGATCGTTGGCATGGCGTCCGGCGTCCGCTACGTGCACCCCGACAAGCCGAGCGAGTTCTGGGTCAACGAAGTGGGCGTCGCGCCAGCGTTCCATCGCCAGGGCCTCGGCAAGCGGATCATGGCGGCGCTGCTCGACCACGCCAGGCGCGAAGGCTGCCGCGAAGCCTGGGTGCTGACCGACGATGACAACACCGCCGCCCGCGCGCTCTACGCCTCCGCCGGCGGCGACGCCGGCAGCCCGCAACGCATGATCACCTTCAGGCTGTAGGCCTCGCAGGCGCCCCGGTTGAAGGCGGGCTCAGGCCGCCGCCGCCCTGCGCCGGACGATCTGGGCGGACTTCTCGTCGCGGGCGAGGCCGCAGAACTCGGCGGCGATCTCCAGGAAGGCGCGGGCGCGGGCGGGATCGACGCCGTCGTCGGCGCGGATCTCCTCCAGCACTGCCTCGACGTACTTGTCGAGCCGCATCTCCAGCACCTCCAGCGCCTTGGCGCGGGCCGAGGCGAAGCCGCCGGCGGCGGCGCTGGAGCGCACCTCGCTCATGAAGGTGAGCAGACTCGCCGCCTTCTCGACGTGCGCACGGTCCGGGTCGTGGGTCAGCCGCGGCACGCCGCGCTGGGTGCGCGGGCCGATGCGAACCGTCTGCTGCGGCAGCGCCAGCGCGACGGCGCCGTCGGTCTCCTTCAGGTGGCCCTCGATCGCGGTCGCCAGCGCCAGCTTCTGGCGCGCCAGACGGCCGCCCCAGCTGCCGTCGGGGGCGAGGTCGAACGACTGCTCCAGCTCGGCGATCTCGACCGTCGCCAGGTGCACGGACTGCGCGGCCGCATGCGCCGCCTCGCGGCCGGCGGCCGCCTTGAAGGCGGTGACCTCGGCGAGGCGCCGCTCGATGTCGGCCAGCACCCGCTCGCCGAAGCTGGCGAGCTCGGAGCCGGAGACGTAGGCCTCGGCCGGCCGGTCCATGACGCCGGAGATCATGCGCAGGATCAGCCACGGCTCGGCCAGGTGCGCGGCCAGCATCTCGAAGAAGCGCGGGCCGGCGTCCTCGGCGGTCGCCACCGCGTCGCGGTAGGCCAGGCGCAGCTTGGCCGCCTTCTCGCTGGTCATCCGACCCAGCCAATCCGGCATCTGTTCGAGCGCGCGGCGCGTCACCGGGGCGATGTCGAGGCAGGCGGCCAGCGAGTCGCGGCCGCCGCCCTGGTCGGCGGCGCTGGCCGCCGCGCCGAAGGCGCCTTCGCCGCCGCGCAGGCCCGCCGCGGCGCGGGCGCAGAGCAGGTCGAACAGCTCTGGACTGCAGTCAGGACCACCCCAGCGCGCCGCCATCGCCTTGGCGGCGGTCACATCGTCCGGGCACTCCACCTTCAGCGCCTTCCAGATCAGGGTCAGCGCCCGCGTCGGGAAGTTGAGGCCGCTGAACGGCCCGGCCGCGGCGCACAGCGGCGCGACGGGCGAGAACACCAGGTTGCGGGCGCGTCGGTCGCTCGCCTCGAGCTCGATCATGCTCTGGACGACGCTGAGGCTCTCGTCGTGCCGGCCGTCGGCCCTGAGCGCGCGCAGCAGGTTCTGGATTGCGAGGTCGGGCGCCTGTTCGATCAGCCCCCTGACCAGGCTCACCTTCACCTCGGACAGCTGAGTCATGCGGTCCGCTCCGGACGCGATGCGCATCCGATTTCAGCATGCTGAACAGACGTTAAGCATCTCCGAACGGAAGCCTCAGGCTTCCCCGCGCGGCAGCGTCAGGGTGGTCATCAGGCCGCCCCAGTGCGAATCGGAGAGCGCCAGGGCGCCGCCATAGGCCCGCGCCAGCTCGTCGACGATGGACAGGCCCAGGCCCGATCCGGGCGCCGTCTCGTCGAGCCGCGCGCCGCGCTGCAGCACCTCGGCGCGGTCCTTGGCCGCGAGGCCCGGCCCGTCGTCCTCGACGGTCAGGCTGAAGCGAGTGGCGTCCAGCGCCTCGGCGGTGACGCGCACGCGCGCCTTGCACCACTTGCAGGCGTTTTCCATCACGTTGCCGGCCAGCTCCAGCAGGTCCTGCCGCTCGCCGTGGAAGAAGAGGTCGTCGGGGGCGCGCCAGTCGATCTCGACGCCCTTGTCCTGGAAGATCCGCTCCAGGGTCAGCGCCAGCTCTTCGAGGAGCGGCGCGACCTCAGTGCGATCGCCTCCGCCTTGCTGGCGGGCCGAGGCGCGCGCGCGGCGCAGGTGGTGGTCGACCTGCTCGCGCATCACGTCGACCTGCCGGCGCACGACGTCGCCGAGCGGGCCGGGCCTGGCCTGCGCCTCGGCGTCCATCACGGTCAGCGGCGTCTTCAGGGCGTGCGCCAGGTTGCCCACGTGGGTGCGCTGGCGCTCGACGACCTCCTGGTTGTGCGCCACGAGCGCGTTGAGCTCGGAGGCGAGCGGCTCCAGCTCGGCCGGATAGTCGTCGCCGACCCGGTCGGTCTTGCCGGTGCGCACCGACGCCACCTCGCGCTGCAGCCGGAACAGCGGGCGCAGGCCGAATCGCACCTGCAGCATCACGCCGCCGATCAGCATCGCCAGCAGCGCGGCCAGCGCGATGGCGACCGAGACGGCGAAGGTGCGGATGTTGGCGTCGATCGGCGAGCGGTCCTCGGCGACCATGAAGATGATCGGGTCCTTGACGCCGGCGATGTGCACCAGCTCGGCGGCGATGCGCACATGCTCCTTGCCGGCCGGTGCGCCGGGCTGGGCGGACGCGCCGCCGCTCGGCGCAGGCCCCATGCCGTCGTAGTAGAACGTCTTGCCGGCCCGGCTCGCCAGCGCGGGCGCGCCGCCGGCCGGCAGGGCGAAGTCCGGCGCGTCCCACATCGAGCGCGAGCGGTCGATCGCGTGCACCGGGCCCCCCTCGCCCGGCGTCACCAACTCCCAGTACTTGCCGGAGTAGGCATAGCCGGTGCGTGCATCGGTGAGGGTAGGGGCGGCGACCTCGCCGGTCTCGTCCACCGAGGTGCCGCGCACGAGGTCGAGCACGTCGTCGCCCAGCCGCTCGTCGAACGCCGCGGTCGAGCGCTCGGCGAAGAAGGCCGACAGCGTAACGCCGCCGATCGCCAGCACGATCGCGCTCAGCACCGCGTGCAGGACGACCAGGCGGCGGACCAGCGACGGCTGGCGACGCGGCTTCGGGGGCGGCGCGGCGGCCGCGGATTTGGCCCGGGCGGCGCGCCGGCCGAGGAACGGCGACGCGGAAACGCCCGTGGCCTTCAACTCGGTCACGTCGTGGTCGCCTCGCCCTCGAGCGCCACCAGCCGATAGCCGAGACCGCGCACCGTCTCGATCCGGTCCGGCCCGACCTTCTTGCGCAGGCGCCCGATGAACACCTCGATGGTGTTGGAATCGCGGTCGAAGTCCTGGTCGTAGAGATGCTCGACCAGCTCGGTGCGGCTGATCACCCGGCCCTGGTGCATCATCAGGTAGTGCAGCAGGCGGTACTCCAGCGAGGTGAGCCGCAGCGGCTCGCCGTTCACCGTGGCGCGGGCCGCGCGCGGATCCAGCCGCAACGCGCCGCACTCCAGGCTCGGCGAAGCGTGGCCGGCCGAGCGCCGCAGCAGCGCGCGCAGCCTGGCCAGCAGCTCCTCGGTGTGGAACGGCTTGGTCAGGTAGTCGTCGGCGCCGGCGTCGAACCCGGCCACCTTCTCGCTCCAGGCGCCGCGCGCCGTGAGGATCAGAACTGGTGTCGCCACGCTGGCGCGCCGCCAACGCTCCAGCACCGAGACGCCGTCCATCTTCGGCAGGCCGAGATCGAGCACGATGGCGTCGTAGGGCTCGGTGTCGCCGAGGAAGTGGGCTTCCTCGCCGTCCGGCGCGTGGTCGACCGCGTAGCCGGCGTCTCCCAGCGCGGCCTTCAGTTGGCGGGCCAGATCGGGGTCGTCTTCAACGACGAGTATGCGCATGTAGTCTCTTCAGCCTCCGCTCAGGATGGCTCCGGTCGTCGCGTCGATCAAATAGTCAACGCGTCGTCCATCGCGTGTCATCCAGCGGACCCTGTAGATCGGCTTATCGCCCTGATATTCCAAGCCCGCGTCCAGCTGGCGGCCAGGCGAGCGCGCGTTGATCCGCTCGATCACCTGGCTCAGCGGCATGATCCGCCGCTGCTGACGCTGCTGACGCACTTCGTCCTGTTGCAGCCGCCAGTCGGCGCCCAGCGAGTTCGGCTGGTGCGGCGGATTTGCCGGCTTGCCGGCTGGCTGGTTCGCAGGAGGACGCTGTGGGGACTGTTGGGCCATGGCGCCGCCGGCCGCGGCAAGACTTACCGCAACGACAGCAATCAGAGCGGGCAAGGTCCGCTGCATGGCCTGGTCCCTAGGAGGCCACCGCTGAATAGCGGCTGAACATTGCCGCCGGTTTTCAGTCACCTCAGCAGACTAGCGCTTGGGACGCGGCGTGTAAGGGCGTTCTTTGCGCCATTCCTCGGCGAACTTGATCAGCTCCGGATCGGGGCTGTCCGGCAGGGTGACCAGCAGGCGCGCCATCAGGTCGCCGCGCCGCCCCAGCGGCCCCGGCATGCCCTTGCCCTTCAGGCGCAGCGTCGAGCCGGAGTTGGAGCCGGGCGGGATGCTGAGCGTCACCGGTCCATCGGGCGTCGGGGCCTCCACCTTGCCGCCCAGCACCGCATCGGGCGCCGAGATCGGGAGATCCATGACCAGATTGCCGCCGTCGCGCTTGAAGATCGGGTGCGGCCTGATCGCCAGCTCGATCAGCGCATCGCCCGATCCGGCGCGGCCCGGCGCCCCCTGGCCCTTCAGCCGCAGCACCTGGCCGTCCGCTGCGCCCTTCGGGATGGTGACCTCCAGCGTGCGCCCGTCCGAGAAGGCGATCCGCCGCTTGGCGCCGTTGATCGCCTCTTCCAGGTCGAGCTCGACCCGGGCGCGGACGTCCTGGCCGCGCTGGTTGAAGTTGAAGCCGCCGCCGGCGCGGCCGGCGCCGCGGCCGCCGAACATCTCTCCCAGGATGTCGCCGAGGTCGACGTCCTCGAACTGCGCGCCGCCCGGCCCCTGCCGGAAGCCGCCGCCCTGGAACCCGCCAGCTCCCTGGCCGAACGGATTACCGCCGCCGCCGTAGCCGCGCATCGTCTCGCGTCCGTCCGCGTCGATCTCGCCGGCGTCGAACTTCTTGCGCTTGTCCTCGTCGCCCAGGAGGTCGAACGCCGCCGAGATGCGCTTGAAGCGATCCTCGGCCGCCTTGTCCCCCGGGTTCTTGTCGGGGTGGTACTGCTTGGCGAGCTTGCGGAAGGCGCGACGGATCTCGTCCGCGCTTGCGGTGCGCGGCACGCCGAGTTCCACGTAAGGGTCTTGCGCCAAGGACGTCTTGCCAGCTGAGCCAAATACCGATGCACCGGTTTAAGCCAAAGCGCTCGCTGGGCTCAATCGTCGCTGCGATCGCGAGATAGGTCTGGCGCTTCGAAATCCAAGGCGTCCTCGGGATCGTCGAGCGCCAGCTCGGAGATTGTCTGGCCGCGCACCGAGACGCCGGCGCGGTGGGTGCTCTCAGGATCCCCGGTGATCAGCGGGTGCCAGCGGGGCAGGCGCTTGCCTTCCCAGAGCCGCCGGTAGGCGCAGCTCCTCGGCATCCAGCCCAGCGCCTCGATGTTGCCGGGCGTCAGCTTGATGCAGTCCGGAACGTAGCGGTGGCGGTCCTCGTAGTTGGTGCACCGGCAGGCGTCGGGGTCGAACAGCTTGCAGTGCACGCGGGTCGGGATGATCTCGCCGGTGATCTCGTCCTCGAAACGCACCAGGCAGCAGAGGCCGCAGCCGTCGCAGAGACTCTCCCACTCCCGCGGGGTCATCTCCTCCAGCGATTTGGTCTCCCAGAACGGCCGCTCGGTCATCAGAAACCCGTCCCTAAGCCCATCCGCCGTCCAGGGCCAGCGGAGCGGTCCGCGCAGCCGCGTTCCACACGCTGAACAGGGTTTTCTGGGGACAAGCGAAGCTGCTGAATTCACGGATGAAACAGGGGCTGATCGACCCTTGTCCACAACTTCTGCACCGCCTGCGCGCTGGGTCTCCACAACGCCCTGATCCAGGCCGCTTGCGGCCGTCCGGGGCCGGCGTAATCTCAGTCTCGTGGAAGGCGGCGATGCGGAGCCGGAGAGGGAAACCTCGATGGAAACCGACGCCGGGGAAGCCAAGTCCGAGAAACCCCCAGGGCGACCTGGGACCCCTGGACCGGCTTTCTGGCCAAAGGGCGACGAGGCGAAGGGCAACCGGAGCCGGCGAGTTCGAGGCGTCACCTTCGACGCAAGTCCGACCAGGACTTGGGTGAGAGGGCGAGGCTCGGGGCGACCTGAGCATCGCCCTCTCTCTCGTTATGCGTGCGCTCTCGCCTTCGGCGCCTCATTCAAGGGTGAGACGATTCGCGCTTAGCCAACGTCCGCCGCCGGGCGGAAAGTGCGCGTTGAGGGACGGACAGGGCGCAAGGCAACGTCATGCTGGGCGACAAGGCGCACGTGCGGCTCCACCGCGCAGCCCTCGCCGTGACGTTCACGGCCGGCTATGCGGCGAGCGTGCTGCTGAGCGTATTCGTGAGCCGCGTCGCGGTGGGCGCGGCCGCGAGCCTGTGGACCGCCAACGGCTTCCTGGCCGCCGCCTTCATCCTGCTGCCCCGCCCGTGGCGCATGGGCGTCGCGACGACCTGTGTGGTCTTCCAGGCCGCGGGCGACCTGAGCGCCGGCGACGGGTGGGCGCGTGCGGCGCTCTATCCCCTGGTCAACGTGCTGGAAGCCGGCCTCGCCGGCTGGCTGGCGATCCGCTTCTGCGGCGTGCGCGCGCGGCGGCTGTCGCTGCGCGAGTTGGCGCTGGCGCTGATCGCCGCGATCATGCCCGCTGCGGCGACGGCCGGCGTCGCCGGCGCGCTGGTGGGCTCGGTCTTGTACGGCCAGCCGTTGCTCGCCGGCTGGCTGGCGTGGGCAATCCCGGGCGGGCTTGGCATGGCGATCGTGCTGCCGGCGCTGCTGCTGGCCGCCCGCGCCGGGCAGTACAAGGAGTTCGACCGCTCGTGGCTGGAGACCGCCGCGATCCTCGGCGGCCTCTGCGCGCTGGTGATCGGCGTCTTCCTCGAGCGCGACCTGCCGCTGCAGTTCGCCATCTTCCCGGCGCTGACCGTGATCGCCGTGCGGCTGGGGCCGTCCGGAGCGGCCGTCGCCGGCCTCTTGACGGCGCTCATCGCACTGCCGCTGACGCTGCTTGGGCCCGGCGCGCCGGCGCCGTGGCTGGACACCGCCGGGCGCGTGCGGCTGACCGAGCTGATCATCGCGGCGGCGCTCTTCACCACGCTGGTGACCGCGGTCGCGATCGGCGAACAGACGCGGCTGCGCCACCTGATGCTGGGTCGCGACCGCGCCGCGCGCACCGCGCGCGAGCGCGCCCGCCGCGCCGAGACCGCTGTCGCCCAAGCCCGTGGCCAGGCCCTCGATGCCGCTGCGGAAGCCGCGGAGGCGCCGATCGCCGCGGCGCTGCCGCGCGAACGTGTCGCCGGCCTGGTCTGAAATCGGCCCGCCTCAGACGGACGAGGACCGTTCCCCTTTTCGCGGCCGCGCTTTAGGTTCCCCGGCCACTCGGGGAGGTCTCATGCGTCTGAAGCTATTGCTCATCACCGCGCTGGCGGCGCTTTGCGCGTGCTCGCAAGGCCAGCCGTCCGCGGGCGGCGGCCCGCCGAAGACGCTGATCCGCTTCGCCACCGACTGGCAGGCCGAGGCCGAGCATGGCGGCTTCTACGAGGCGCTGGCGACCGGCGAATACGCCAAGCGCGGCCTCGACGTGCACATCATCCAGGGCGGCTCGACCGTCAACGTGCCCGAGCTGGTGGCCTCGGGCGCCGTCGAGCTGGGCGATGGCTCCAACAGCTTCATCGTGATGAACCTCGCCAACGCCGGCGCGCCGGTGAAGGCGGTGGCGGCCTTCATGCAGAAGGACCCGCAGGTGCTGCTCGCCCACCCCGACGCCGGGATCAAGACGCTGGCCGACCTGAAGGGCCATCCGGTGCTGCTGTCGGACGCCTCGAAGACCGCGTTCTGGCCCTGGCTGAAGCGCCGCTACGGCCTCTCCGACGACCAGGTGCGCAGCTACAACTTCAACAACAACACCTTCATCCTGAACAAGAACGCGGTGCAGGAGGGCTACCTGACCTCCGAGCCCTACACGATCCACAAGGCCGCCGGGTTCGAGCCCACCACCTTCCTGCTCGCCGACCAGGGCTACCCGAGCTATGCGGCGATGGTGCTGGCGTCGGACGCGCTGATCGCCAAGAACCCGGCCGCGATCCGCGCCTTCGTCGAGGCGAGCGCGGTCGGCTGGAAGAACTACCTCTATGGCGATCCGAAGCCGGCCGACGCGCTGATCATGAAGGACAATCCCAGCATGACCGAAGACGTCCTGGCCCAGGCGCGCGACAAGATGCGGACCTACCACCTGGTCGACGGCGGCGACGCCGGCACGCTCGGCATCGGCGCGATGAGCGACCAGCACTGGGCGGACTTCTTCAAGCTGGCCTCCGACAAGGATCCGGCCAACTACAAGAAGGCCTTCACGCTCGCGTTCCTGCCCAACCCGCCGGTGAAATAGATGGTCGACGCGGCCGCCGCTGCGCTCGCAGGCGTCGAGGTCGACTATCCAGGCCGCGGCCGCGCGCTGGGGCCGATCGACTTTTCCCTGGCGGCCGGCGAGATCGTCGCGTTGATCGGGCCGTCGGGCTGCGGCAAGTCGACGGCGCTCAGGCTGCTGGCCGGGCTGGAGGCGCCGACCCGCGGCCAGGTGCGCCGCGCGGCGGGCCGCGGCGAGACCGCGGTGGTCTTCCAGTCGCCGACGCTGGCGCCCTGGCTCACGGCCACCGCCAACGTGTCGCTGCCGCTGGAGTTGGCGGGCGTCGCGGGCGGCGAGGCGCGCGCCCGCGCTGCCGAGGCGCTGCGCCGGGTGGGCTTGGCGGGCGCCGAGCGGGCGCGGCCCGCGCAGCTTTCCGGCGGCATGGCGATGCGCGCCTCGCTGGCGCGCGCGCTCGTCACCTCGCCGAAGGTGCTGCTGCTCGACGAGCCGTTCGCGGCGCTCGACGAGATCACCCGCCGCCAGCTCGCCGACGACGTACTGGCGCTGTGGGCGGTCGAGCGCCCGGCGATCGTCTTCGTCACCCACAATGTCGAGGAGGCCGTCTACATGGCCGGCCGCGTGGTGGTGATGACGGCTGGGCCCGGCCGCATCGCGGGCGAGCTCGCCGTCGAGGCGCCGTCCCCGCGCCCGCCCGGCTTCCGCACCACCGAGGGCTTCCGCCACACCGCCGAGCGGCTGTCGGAGATGCTGCGGCAGGGCATGGAGGCGCGGGCGTGAAGCGCAGCGTCGCCATCCTCGCGCCGACGCTGTTCGTCGCGTTGCTGCTGGCGGCCTGGGAGATCGCCTGCCGGGCGCTGAACGTGCCGCCCTATTTCCTGCCGACGCCGTCGGCGATCGTGTTGGCGCTGGTCGAGAACGCGCCGCTGCTGTTCGTCTCGGCCTGGCGCACCCTTTCCACATCGCTGATGGCGTTCGCGATCACCGGCGTGCTGGCCGGCCTCGCCGCGCTCGGCGCCGCGTCGGCGCGGTTGGCGGAGGCCAGCTTCCGGCCGATCGCCATCGCGCTGCAGGTGACGCCCATCATCGCGATCGCCCCGCTCTTCACCGTGTGGGCCGGCATCGATCATCCGCAGGTCGCGGTGGTGGCGCTGGCCTGCGTCGCCGCCTTCTTCCCGATGTATTCCGGCGCCCTGGCGGGTCTCTCTGCCGTGGATCCCGAGCTCGAGCGCCTGTTCGACCTCTACGGCGCCAGCGGCTGGCAACGGCTGACGCGGCTGAAGCTGCCGTCGGCCGTGCCGCAGGCGCTGGAGGGCTTCAAGGTCGGCCTGGGCCTGGCGCTGGTCGGCGCGGTGATCGGCGAGATGCTGGCCGGATCAGGCGACCAGCAGGGCCTCGCTTTTCGCATCCTGGAGGCGAGCCACCGCATGCAGATGCCGCAGAGCTTCGCGGCGGTCGTGGCGCTTGCGGTGATGGCAGGCGTCTTGCACGCCGCCTTCCAGGCGTTGGAGCGGCGGCTCATCCGATGGTGGCGGGGCCGCTGAACCAGCGCCCTGTTAGCGGTGAATTAAGCCGCGCACCTTAAGGGCGATCAAATGGATTTCCTCCGGCGCATGACTGGGCGGCCCATGTCGGGTTGGCGCGTGCTCGCCGCGGCGACGGCCCTCACGGCATCCGCCGGCTTTGGCGCGGCCTGCCACGCGCAGGACATTGGCGGCGCGGCGCCGCAGGGCGGCTACAACGGTCCGTACCTCAGCTGGGCGGGCAAGCAGCCGGCCCGGACGACGCCGCCCAGCGAGCTCACCGAGGCGCGCTACGCGCCGGCGCCCGACTATGCGCCGAGCCGCTACGCGCCGCAGTCGCCGCGCGGCGACGACGCGCCGCCGTCGACCGATGCGCCGCCGCGCTACATGCCGGCCAGCTATGGGCCAGCCAGCAACGCGCCGGCCCCGCAAGCGGCCCCAGAGCCGGCCTCCGAGCCGGCTCTAGGGCCGGCCCCGCAAGCGCCCGCGCCGGTCGCGCGGCGCCACGCGGCGATCTTCGCCCCGCCGCCGCCGCCGCCCGCAGAGGCTGCGCAGGCCCCCGTCGCCGCGCCTTCACCGCCGGCCGAGGAACCCTCGGAGCTGTTCCCGCCGCCCGAGCCGCCCGCGTCGCAGGCTGCGCCGGCGCCCGCCGCCGCACCGACAGCCGCGCCGAAGTATGCTCGGCCAGCCGCCGCGCCACCGCCTGCCCAGCCGTCGCAAGCTGCGGCAGCAGCCCCGGCCGAGGGCTTGACCAGCGTGCGGTTCTATTCGTTGCATCGCGCCTACGGCCTGTCGCCCGACCCGATCCCGGCGCCGACTGAGGGCCACACCGTGCTGATCGGCCCGCCTGATCAGGGCGCGGCGGACAAGACCCAGGACCAGGGCGCCGGTGCGGATCAGGACGGCGGCGACGGCGGCAAGTCCGCCGCGCATGGCGACGCCGGCGATGGCCAGAACGGGGACAACTGACGTCCGTGTCGAAGCTTTACGACCTCATCGCGCTTGCCCAGGAGCCCTCGAGCGAGAAGCGGCGCGTGCTGCTGCGTGAGCTGACCGACCTGTTCTTCGCCAATCCCGAGCACCGGGCCGGCGAGATGGCGCTGTTCGACGACGTGCTGACCCAGCTCGCCGGCGAGATGGAGGCGGCCGTCCGCGCCGAGCTCGCCGACCGCATCGCGCCGGCCGACGACGCGCCGGCGAAGCTGGTCCACAGCCTCGCCGCCGACCAGGCGATCGAGGTCGCCCGGCCGATCCTGGAAGGCTCGCACGCGCTCAGCGACGACGACCTCGTGGCGCTGGCGCGTGGCCGCGGCCAGGAGCACCTGAAGGCCATCTCGCGGCGCGAGACGCTGTCGGCGGCGGTCTCCGAGGCGATCGTCGAGCGCGCTGACGACGAGACGCTGGGCGTCCTGATCAGCAACGACGGCGCGACGCTGTCGCGTCAGGCGCATGAGACGGTGGTCGACCGCGCCGCCGCCAACCCGGCGCTGCACGACGCGGTGGTCAATCGCAGCTCGCTGCCGATGGACCTGCTCAACGAGATGTACTTCGTGGTCGAGGCGCAACTGCGCCAGAAGATCCTGGAGCGCAACGCCGAGGTCGATCCGGCCGAGCTGGACGCCGCGCTGGCCGCGGGCCGCAACCGGCTGGCCGCCAACGACGGCGCGCTGCCGCCCGACTACGACGCCGCCGAGCGCGACGTGCGCTCCCTGGTTGCGCGCAAGGCGCTGACCCCGAAGGCGCTGGCCAGCATGCTGCGCAACCGCGAGTCGACCCGTTTCATGGTGGCGCTGGCCGAGCTGGCCGGCATCGACTTCCATACCGCGCGGCTGATCCTCGAGCGCCGCGAGCTCGACGCGTTGGCGATCGTCTGCAAGGCGGCCGACTTCGAGCGCTCGCTGTTCCTCACCTTCGCCGTGCTGGTGCTCGACCGCGACGCCGACGCGATGGGCAGAGCCAAGGAATACGGCGAGCTCTACGCCAACCTCCCCAAGGACGCCGCCCAGCGCACGCTGCGCTTCTGGAAAATGCGGCGGCAGACCACGGACATCGCGGCCTAAGCGCCCGCCGAGCCTGGTTCCCTGCTGTTCCACTCTCCCCGCGGAAGCGGAGATCACCGCCGTGCGAGCCACTCCTCACGCAGCGTCGTGGAAGATCACGCCGAGCGTGTGGCGTTTGCCGGCGCGCAGCAGGCTGACGCCGTGGTTCAGCTTCACCTGGTAGTCGCCGCGCACGCCCTTGACCGGCCGGCCGGCGACCGCGAAGACCGCGCCGTCGCCTTTGCGCAGCGGCAGCACCATCGCGCGCGTCTGCATGCGCGGGCGCTGCTCGGTCATCACGAACTCACCGCCGGTGAAGTCCGCGCCGGGCTCGTCCAGCAGGACGGCGATCTGCAGCGGGAACACGTGCTCGCCATAGAGGTCGCGGTGCAGGCAGTTGTAGTCGCCCGGCCCGTATTCCAGCAGCAGCGGCGTCGGCCGGGTCTGGCCGGCCGCATGGCAGCGCGCCAGGAACGCCGCGTGTTCGTCAGGGAAGCGAACCTCCTTGCCCATCCGCGCCTGCCAGGCGTTGGCGATCGGCGCGAGGCGCGGGTAGGCCGCGGTCCGCAGCACCGCGACCAGCGGCGGCAGCGGATAGCTGAAATAGCGGTACTCGCCGCGGCCGAAGCCGTGGCGCGCCATCACCACGCGACTGCGAAAACCGCCCTCGTGGGCGTAGAGGCCGGCGACGGCGTCGGCCTCGGCGTGGTTGAGCAGGCCCGGCAGGATCGCCCAACCCTGCGCGTCCAGGTCGCCGTGGACGCGCGGCCAGTCGACCCGGCCGAGCCGCTTTGCGATCTCGCAGCCGCTCACGCCACGCCTTCCAGATTGATCAGCCTGCGCTTGCGCCCAACGCCCCAGCGGTAGCCGGAGATCGAGCCGTCGGCCTTGACGACGCGGTGGCACGGCACGGCCACCACGAGGCGGTTGGCTGCGCAGGCGGCGCCGACCTCCTGCGCGGTCGCCGGCATCGGCAGCGCCTTGGCGAGGGCGCCGTAGGTGCGGGTCTCGCCAGGCGGGATCGCACGCAGCGCTTCCCAGATCGCGATCTCCAGCGGCGATCCGCTCAGGTCGAGGGCCAGGTCCGCGGCGATGTGCGGCGCGTTGACGAGCGCGACCACGCTCGCGATCGTCGCCCTCAGGCCCGCGTCGTCCCCGGTCAGAGTGGCGGCGGGGAAGGCGGCCTGCAGATCGCGCAGCAGCCTGGCGCGCTCGTCGCCGAGGAAGATCGCGACGACGCCGCGGTCGCTTTCGGCGACCAGCACCGCGCCGAGGTTGGTCTCGCCATAGCCGAACCGCAGGGCGTCCGGGCTGGCGTTCGAGAGGGTGTTCATCGACTTGGCTCCTTGTTTCGAGCCCAGAGATGGCGCCGCCTCGCCCGCGTTTCTGGCGGGAAACGGACCTTTCGATGAGATTTATGCCCGGCGCGCGGGCGGCAGGGGCGAGGTCAGCCGCGGCGCCGCCAAAGCGCGTCCCAGTAGCGCCGCCACTTGCCGACGATCTCCGCCTCGCTGGCGGCGCCGTCGTAGGAGCTGCGCGCTGCGTCGCTGATCGCGCCCGCCGCAGAGCGCCGCTTCAGCCCACCTTGGCGGAGGCCAGGCGCTCCAGGCCGTCGGCGGCGATGGCGGACAGCGAGCGCAGACCCTCCTCACCGAACACGTCGAGGGCCGACTGGAACGCCAGCGCCGCGGCGGCGCGCTCGCCGCGGTCGCGGCGGGTGAGCGCCAAGCGCGTCGTGTAGACCTGCCCGAGCTGCACCTGCAGCATCGCCCAGGCGACCGGATCGTTGCGGTGCGGGCCGTTGGCGAGCTCTTGCTTGAAGGCGGCCTCGGCGGCGTCCAGCACCTGGGTGTCGCCGGTCAGCTCGGCGAGCCTGGCCAGCGCCAGCCCGCGCCCGTTGGCGGTCTCCGCGCGCAGCACGAGGCCGGGGGCCTCCTTCAGCACCAGGCCGGCGCGGTCGTAGCAGGCGAGCGCCTTCTGGAATGCGGTCTCGTTCTCGGTGGCCTCGCCCAGCTGGGCGAGCGCGCGCGCCAGCGTGGTCTGGCCGCGGGCCCAGTCGAGCGGGCTCTGGTCGCGGCCCAGTCCATCGAGCGCGCCGGCCATCACGCTGACCGCGCGGGCGAGGCGCGCGAGGTCGCCGGTCATCTCGCCGAGCGCGGCCTTGGCGGCGGCCTTGGCCACCTGCACGCGCGCCAGCATCAGCGGCTCGTAGGCGTTATCGAGCCTCTCCTCGGCGGCGGCGAGGTCGCCGGCGCCGGCGCGGATCAGGTCCTCGTCCTTGAGCCGCAGGCCCGCGCCCACCAGCAGGTCGGCGCGGATCAGCCGCGCCTCGCAGGCGGCCAGCTTCAGGTGGGCATCTCGCTTGCCGGCGCTCTCCAGCATGCCGATCGGGTCGTTGAACATGCGCGCCGCGCCGCGGGCTTCGGCCGCGCCGCCGGTCGCCACGCTGCGGCGGGCGCGGATTTGGGCGAGCGTCGCCAGCGCCAGCATGCCGGCCGCGCCGCCGACGCGCTGCGCCTCGCCGGCCGCGGTCTCGGCCGCCGCTTCCAGGCCGCCGTCACCGAACAGCTCGGCGCCCAGGAGCGCGCAATGCGCCTGCTCCAGCCGGGCGCGGGCCCAGCCCTGCTGCCGATGACCGGCGGCGTAGCTCTGCGCCGAGCGCTCGGCAGCCGCGGCAGCCTTGCGCAGCGCGGTGGCCTCTCCGGCGCGGCGCGCCACCTCGCGCCAGACCGCGGCGGCTTCCAGCTGGCGGCGGGCGCGGTCGCGCGCGCCGATGCGGCCGGCGGCGACGTCGGCGCTCTTGGCCTCGGCGCGCAGCATGCGCAGGTCGAGCAGTTCCAGGAGGGCGCCGTCGCCGCCGGTGAGGCCGTCCTTGCCCGGGAACTGCGGTCTTGCGGCGCCGAACAGGCGACGCAGCTCACGGCCAAATTCAAACATCGGGCGTCCGCTCCAATGACGGCCCGGTTTGGCACACGCCTCCGGGCTCTGAGCGGATCGACAGCAAACCCGGAGCCGAATGGTTTGCAAGAGGTTAATGCGGGCGCTTGGTTAACGCCTTCGTGCGTCAGGCCCGTTCCTTGGCGCGCTCGAACGTCACTTTCGGGAAGCGTTCGGTGACGTAGCCGATCTCCCATGCCGACTTGGCGAGGAACACCGGCGCTTCGTCGATATCCTGCGCCATCGCGGTGCGATGCTTGCCGGCGAAGTCCTCGACGTCGGCCCGCGCGCCCGCCAGCCAGCGCGCCTCGGCGTAAGGCGCGCCCTCGAACACCACGTCGAGGCCGTACTCGGTCTCCAGCCGGTCGGCCATCACCTCGAACTGCAGCTGGCCGACCGCGCCCACGATGAAGTCGGCGCCGATGTTGGGACGAAACAGCTGGGTGACGCCTTCCTCGGCGAGGCCCTCGAGCGCCCGCTTCAGGTGCTTGGCCTTCAGCGGGTCCTTCACCCGCACGCGCTGCAGGATCTCCGGCGCGAAGTTCGGCAGGCCGGCGAAGCGCAGCGTCCCGCTCTCGGACAGGCTGTCGCCGACACGCAGGATCCCGTGGTTGGGGATGCCGATCACGTCGCCGGCGTAGGCCTCTTCGGCGAGCTCGCGGTCGGCGGCGAAGAACAGCATCGGCGAGTTCACCGAAAGCTGCCGACCGGTGTTCTCCACCTTCAGCTTCATGCCGCGCGTGAAACGGCCGGAGGTCAGGCGCAGGAAGGCGATGCGGTCACGGTGGCCGGGGTCGATGTTCGCCTGCACCTTGAAGACGAAGCCTGAGACTTCCGGATCGCCCGGCGCCACGTGGGTCTCGGCGCCGCCGCGGCGGGCGGCGACCGGCTTCGGCGGCGGCGCGTAGGCCCCCAGGCCCTCCAGGAGCTCGTCGACGCCGAAGTGGCGCAGCGCCGAGCCGAAGAACACCGGCGTCATGTGCCCCTCGAGGAAACTCTCCGGGTCGAACGGCTTGGAGGCCTCGGTGACCAGCATCGCCCCTTCCTCCACCTCGCCCTGCTCGTCGGGGTCGAGATGGCGGACGATCGCGTTGGAGCGGAAGGCGACCGGCGCGGGCTTTTCCACCGCATTGCGGTCGTAGGGCAGGAACTGCTGGCGGCGCAGGTCGAGCACGCCCTTGAAGCGGGCGCCCGAGCCGGCCGGCCAGTAGAGCGGGGCAGGGTCGAGCGCCAGCTTGGCGCTGATCTCGTCCAGCAGCGCGAACGGGTCCTGCGCCTCGCGGTCCATCTTGTTGATGAAGGTGACGATCGGGATGTCGCGCAGCCGGCAGACCTCGAACAGCTTCAGGGTCTGCGGCTCGATGCCCTTGGCCGCGTCCAGCACCATCACCGCGGCGTCGGCGGCGGTCAGCGTGCGGTAGGTGTCCTCGCTGAAGTCCTCGTGGCCGGGGGTGTCCAAGAGGTTGAACATCAGCCCGTCGTGGTCGAACGTCATCACGCTGGCCGAGACCGAGATGCCGCGCTCGCGCTCGATCTTCATCCAGTCCGAGCGGGTGCGGCGGTTCTCGCCTCTGGCCCGCACGGCGCCGGCCGCACGGATCGCGCCGCCGGCCAGCAGCAGGTGCTCGGTCAGCGTGGTCTTGCCGGCGTCCGGGTGGCTGATGATCGCAAACGTGCGCCGGCGCGCGGCCTCGGCGGCTGGAGATGAGGGCATGGCGCGCTCAGGTAGGGGAGATTGGCCGCGACGGAAAGAGGCTTGGCCGAGGCATGGCGTCAGGCCGCGGGCGCCCGCAGCCCCGCCATCAGCACGCCGATCAGCCGGCGGGTGCTGGCCGGCCAGTCGGGGCGCTCGTAGCCGTTGGCCAGGCCCGCGATCAGCCGCATCAGGTCGTCGGGGCTGATGTCGGCGCGCAGCTCGCCGCTGGCCAGCGCGGCCGCCAGCACCCGCTGCATCGCGCCGCCGACCGCCGGGCCGCCGGCGGCGTAGGCGGCCGAGCCCTCGCCGGGCGAGGCCTGCAGCGCCGGCGCGATCACCCGCTTGGTGGCCAGGTAGTCGACCAGCTGACCGAGCCAGGCCTCCAGCGCGGCCAGTGGCCTCTTCTCGGCCAGCAGCCGGTCAGCGGCGGCGGCGAGCTGCTCCACCTCGCGCCGGTAGACGGCCGCCAGCAGCGCGTCGCGGGTCGGGAAGTGGCGATAGAGGGTGCCGATGCCGAGGCCGGCGCGGCGGGCGATCTCCTCCAGCGCCACATCGGCGCCGCGCTCGGCGAAGGCGGCCTTGGCGGCGGCGATCAGCTGCTCGCGGTTGCGGGTCGCGTCGGCGCGGGGCTTGCGCTCGCTGCTCGCTTTACTGTCCCCGCCAACTATGTCGTCCATCGCCTCTTGCCAAACGGAGGACCCCTCCGCATATTTCCGGAGGCGGCCTCCATTTATCGAGAGATCCGGCCGCGCCGTCAACGATCCCAACGACGATCCCCAAGACAGCGGAGCTGAACTCATGACCTTCGGAGCCAAATCGACCACGGACGAGGTCCTGGCGGGCGTCGACCTCTCCGGCAGGCGGGTGCTGGTCACCGGCGTCTCGGCCGGCCTCGGCGTCGAGACCGCCCGGGCGCTGACCGCCCATGGCGCGGACGTGGTCGGCGCCGCGCGCGACCTCGGCAAGGCGAAGCGGGCGACCGGCGCGGCGGGCGTCGCGTCAGAGCGCGGCTCGCTGGAACTGGTCGAGCTCGACCTCGCCAACCTCGCGAGCGTGAGGGCGAGCGCCGAGGCGCTGAACGCCGACGGCCGCAAGTTCGACCTGGTGGTGGCCAACGCCGGCGTGATGGCCACGCCCTTCGGCCACACGGCGGACGGCTTCGAGACCCAGTTCGGCACCAACCACCTCGGGCACTTCGTGTTCGTGAATCGCATCGCGCCCTTGATCAAGGACGGCGGGCGGCTGGTGAACCTGTCGTCGGCCGGGCACCGCTTCTCGGACGTCAATCTCGACGACCCGAACTTCGAGACGACCGAGTACGCGCCGTTCGTCGCGTACGGCCGCTCGAAGACCGCCAACATCCTGTTCGCCGTCGAGTTCGATCGCCGCCACAAGGGCCGCGGCGTGCGGGCGACGGCGGTGCACCCGGGCGGCATCCAGACCGAGCTCGGCCGCTACATGACGCCCGAGGTGATCCAGCAGCTGATGGACAACATCGCCGCCACCCAGGCCGCCGCCGGCGCGCCGCAGTTCGAGTGGAAGACCATCCCGCAGGGCGCCGCGACCTCGGTCTGGGCCGGCGTGGTGGCGGCGGCCGATGCGGTGGGCGCCCACTATTGCGAGGACTGCCACGTCGCCCAGGTGGTCGACAACGACGCCGAGGTGAGGGAAGGCGTGCGCAGCTACGCGCTGGATCCGGATCACGCCAAGGCGCTGTGGGCGAAGAGCGAGAAAATGGTGGGGGAGCGGTTTTGAGCAGAACCCCTTCGCCCTCGAGGGGTTGGGGATGGGAGGCTGGCGGGTGCCTGGGCCGCCGACTCCGTGCGGTGCGCTGACCGCCAGCCTTGTCTGAGAGAGCCCCCCGTTCCCAACACCTCCCCTCGAGGGGGGCTCGAGAGGGGAGGGGGGCATGAGTCACCGCCCCGGCGCGGCCGTGCTCGCCGAGAAGGAGAGGCCCTTGCAGACGCTGACCGCCGACCTCGCCGACAGTTTCGCCCGCATCGCGCTCGGCCATGTCGGGCGCGAGTACCCGAACAAGCTGGATCAGGTGCTGACCGGACCGGGCGACCTCGCCGGTCCGCGCGCGCTGCACCCGATCTTCTACGGCAGCTTCGACTGGCACTCGGCCTGCCACAGCCACTGGCTGCTGGCGCGTGTGCTGCGGCGGTTCCCAGAGCTGCCGTCGGCCGCCGCGATCATCGCGTGGCTCGACCAGGCGTTCACCGCGGAGAACGTCGCCAGCGAGCTCGCCTTCCTGGCGCGGCCGTCGGCCGCTGGCTTCGAGCGGCCGTACGGCTGGGCCTGGCTCCTGATGCTGCAGGCCGAACTGGAGGCGCACGCGCTGGCCGGGAACGCCGCCTGGGCGGTGGCGATGCGGCCGCTCGCCCGCGCGTTCGAGGCCCGCTTTCAGGCCTGGCTGCCGAAGGCGACCTATCCGACCCGCGTCGGCACGCACGGCAGCTCGGCGTTCGCGCTGGCGCTGGCGCACCGCTACGTGCCGTTCGCCGCCGACCATGACTTCGGCCGGGTGCTGGCGGATGCGGCGCGGCGCTGGTTCGGCGGTGATGCGGATGCGCGGCCCTTCGAGCCCAGCGGCGCCGACTTCCTGTCGCCGACGCTGATGGAGGCCGAGTGCCTGCGGCGGTTGCTGCCCGAGGCAGAGTTCGCGCCCTGGTTCGCCGCCTTCCTGCCGCGGCTGGCGGACGGCGAGCCGGCGACGCTCTTCGCCCCCGCGACGGTCTCCGACCGGACCGACGGTCAGATCGCCCACCTCGACGGGCTCAACCTCAGCCGCGCCTGGTGCTGGAAACACCTCGCCGAGGTCGCGCCGCCGCAAGTCCGGCCATGGCTCGCCGAAGTTGCAGAGGCGCACCTGGCGTGGTCGCTGCCGCACCTGGCCGACCACTACATGGGCGAGCACTGGCTCTCGAGCTTCGCGCTGCTGGCGCTCGACGACTAGGGGCGATAGCTGAGCTGATGGAAGCAACCCTGCCGCAGCGCACGCTCCTCGATCGTCGCCATCTGCTGGCGGGCGCAGGCCTCGGATTGGCCGGGCTCGGCGGCTGTGCGGTGGGCAACGGCTCGCGCGTCAACCTGCTGTCGGGCGTGATCGAGGCGCCGCGCCGCTTCGCGCCGATCCGCGCCAGCGAGGACCGACTGTTCGACATCACGGTGTGCCGTCGAGCGGCGCGAATTCCATGCGCCGTCCGAGCTGGCGACGCTGAGGCAGACAGTGGTGATCAACTGCCCGGGCTATGCGGCGCGCCAGCTTTGGAAGGACGCGAGCGTCGTGCCGGTGCGCGGCCAGATCGCCTGGCTGATGCCGCAGCCGGAGGTCGACTACGGCCTCATCTACGACGGCGTGAACGTGGTCCCGCGCCGCGACGGCATCGTCCTGCAGATGCTCGACGGCGGCGACATGCGCGGCTACGGCGACGACAACGAAGCAGCTGACCCGGCCGAGGCGAAGACCGCGGTGGACCGGATCGCGGCGCTGTACGCGAAGATGGCGGCGAAGGCTTAGCGAGGCTGGCCCTCAGCCTTGCACTGCCCTCCGCAGCGCCGGGAACGGGTCATCGACGACGCGGCTCTCCAGGTTGAACACCATGGTGGCGCGCCGGCCAGGCTCGTAGGCGGGCCAGTCGGGGAGGGCAGGCGTGGCCGGCGAGCCGGTGCGCGCGAACGCCAGCCAGGCTTCGCTCATCTGTTCGGCCAGCGTCTGCGGCGCATGGCCATTGCCGACGAAGTTGCGCGAGGTCTCGACATTGTCGAACACCAGCGGGATCTCCAGCGCATGCGGCGATCGCAGCCGGCCGCGGCCGCGCGGCGTCTCCCACTCGAGCAGGTACATGTAGGCCGGCGCGGCGCCTTGCGCGGCCTTGCGCTCGGCCATGGCGATCGAGTCGCGCCACATCATGGTGACGGTCTGCACCGCCGAGGCCAGGTGGCTCGGCGAATAGTCGGGGAAGGTCTCGCGCGCCGCGGCGATCAGCGCCTCGGCCTTGTCGCCGGCCGACTGCCGGGCGCGCTTGGCGAGATCTTCCTCGGTGTAGTCGCCGAACTTGGGGTCGGCGAACAGGAAGAGCGTCGCCTCGTCCTTGTTGGTGCCGATCAGCACCGGCACGTCGGCGGAGAGCGCCGGCGCGGCCGGGTCGAACGGGCCGGACGGCAGCGCGATCCCGTCGACTGAGGGGCTGAAGCCGCCGATGACGTTGCCACTGGTCACCGCCGCGGCCGCCGCCTGGATCTCGGCGGCGGAGAGCGACGCCAGCTTCTCCAGCTTGCCGGGTTCGACGCCGAGTCTTTCGAGCAGCGCGCGGGCGTGGCCGGTCGCCGCGTCCTTGCCGACCGCCTTCAGCCATGGCCCGCTCTGGATGATGGCGCGGTGGAAGAGGCCCCTGGCCGGCGGCATCGCCAAGAGCAGCGTCACCTTCATGCCGCCGCCGCTCTCGCCGAAGATGGTGACGTTCCCCGGATCGCCGCCGAACGCCGCGATGTTGTCGCGCACCCATTCGAGCACCGCGACGATGTCGAGCATGCCGGCCTCGCCCGATGACGGATGGCCGCCGAGCTCGGCGAGGCTCAGGTAGCCGAAGACGTTCAGGCGGTGGTTGACGGTCACCGTCACCACGTCGCCGCGGCGGGCCAGCGCCGCGCCGTCGTACATCGCCGCGCCGCCGGAGCCGTTGGCGAAGCCGCCGCCGTGCAGCCAGACCATCACCGGCCGCTGGCCGGTCAGGCGCGGCGTCCAGACGTTGATGAAGAGGCAGTCCTCGTCGGTGCCGGGCTGGCCGGGCGCGGGCGGATCGCCGGCGCTGCGCCCGCCGGTGGTGTCGCCGGGCGCGACGCCGACCTGGATGGCCGGCGCGCCGAGCGAGACGGCGTCGGCGGGCTCGGTCCAGGGCGCCGGCTTCTGCGGCGGCTGGAAGCGGAGCGCGCCGAGCGGCGGGGCAGCGTAGCGCAGGCCCTTGAAGATCTGGAGGCCGCCGTCGCGATAGCCGCGCACCGGGCCGTTGCTGGTGGCGACCACTTCGGTGCGGTCCAGTTCGCGCACGCTCTCGGCGACGTCGGTCATGGCGGATCTCCCAGGGTGGATGGCCGCCTTCTGGCGGGCGGCGCGCACCGATATTCCGCGCGCAATCGAGTGGGCGGCGCAAGGGCTATCTGGCGCTGCGGCCGCGGACCGCGCCCCCTCCACCACCGCGCTCCGCGCGGCGGTCCCCCTCCCCCGTTCCGCTTCGCTTCACGGGGCAGGAAAATGAAGGCGGCGCCGTTGCAGTCGTTCCTGCCCCGCGAAGCGGGGGAGGGGGACCGCCCGCCGCAGGCGGGTGGTGGAGGGGGCGCGGACCGCCGTTGGGCTCTAAGCCGGCGTGTCGCTCGGCAGCGCGCCGCGCAGCTTGGCGTAGGCGCCTTCGTGCGGGTCGCGGGCGGGGGTGGACGCGCCGCCGAAGGGGGTCTGCATCGGGTCGAGCTTCACGCCGCCCAGGCTGACCTCGAAGTGCAGGTGCGGGCCGGTGGCGAGGCCGGTGTGGCCGACGAAGGCGACCACTTCGCCGCGCAGCACCCGGGCGCCCGGCGCGATCCCCGGCGCGAAGCCCGAGAGGTGAGCGTAGCCGGTCGCCCACCCGCCGGCGTGGCGGATGTGCAGGAAGTTGCCGTAGCCGCCGGCCGGCCCGGCCTGGGTCACCACCCCGTCGGCGGCGGCCAGCACCGGCGCGCCTTCGCGGGCGGCGAAGTCGACGCCCTGGTGCATGCGGGTGAAGCCGAGGATCGGGTGGCGGCGCATGCCGTAGCTGGAAGTCACCCTCAGGAAGTCGAGCGGCGCGCCGGGCCGGCCCGGGTCGGGCGCGGGCGTGTCGTCGGCGGCCGCGAGCGGATCGATCGTGATCGGCGCCGGGCCTGGATCGCTGCTCTCGGGCACGTAGTCGGTCGGGGCGCTCTCGGCGGCGGCCAGTGCGGCCGCGCCGGCCGGCTCGGCGCTGGTCAGCTTCCAGCCGACGCCGAGCACGACGAACCCTACGCCCGCGACCGCGAGGCGCGCGAGCGGGAACGGTCTGCGACGTGGCGTCGGTCGGCGCATTGGCCCCCTTTTCCCCGACCGCCAAGGTCGCCGGAACGCGGTTAACGCCCGGTGTCGGCGCCTGCGTCAGCTCAGCGCGGGGGCGAGGCGCGCCATCGCCTCGGCCAGCACCTCGGGCCTGCGGCAGACGCAGGCCCGCAGGAACCCCTCGGAGCCGGGTCCGAAGAAGTAGCCGGGCGCGAGGCCGACGCTGGTCCTGGCCAGGATGTCGAGGCAGGCGGCTCTCGAGTCCGGCATGCCGTCGATCTCGAAGAAGGCGTACATGCCGGCCTGCGGCCGGGGCCCCAGCTTCACGCGCGGCATGGTCTCCAGGGCGTCGCAGACGATGCCCATGCCCTGCTCGCAATAGTCGCGCATCCATCTCACGAACGGCTCGCCCTCGCTGACCGCCGCGACGCCGGCGTGCTGCAGGAAGGTGGAGACGCCGCTCGTCGTGTACTGGGTCATCATCGCCAGCGTCGGGCCGATCGAAGGCGGGTGGACCATCCAGCCGAGCCGCCAGCCGGTCATCGCCCACGACTTGGAGAAGCTGTTGACCACGATCAGCCGGTCCTCGGGCTCGGCGATGTCGAGGATGGTCGGCGCGGCGCTGCGGCCGAACGCCAGGCGGTTGTAGACCTCGTCGGCGATCAGCCAGACGCCGCGCCGGCGGCAGGCTTCGAGCAGCGCCGCCTGGACCTCGATCGGGATCATCGCGCCCGTGGGGTTGCCGGGCGAGGCGAAGAACACCGCGCGGGTGCGCGCGTCCATGGCGGCGGCGACCTTGTCCGGGTCGAGCGTCCAGCCGCCCATCTCCCCCGTACCTGGGCCATGGTCCATCCGGACTGACCGCACCTGCGCGCCCACGATGCGCGCCATGCCGCCGGCGTTCGGCC
>Ga0134126_10001389_pt1 | contig 30770 bp, 23 predicted proteins | sample KB31752_FD_96881 | JGI IMG/M metagenome (GOLD analysis project Ga0134126, IMG submission 96881) | Terrestrial soil microbial communities with excess Nitrogen fertilizer from Kellogg Biological Station, Michigan, USA - KB3-175-2 | ecosystem: Environmental > Terrestrial > Soil > Unclassified ... | reverse complement strand
TCGGCAAATTTGTAGCAGAAAATAAAGAACTTTTAAAGGCGGAGGTGATTCTGATAAGTGACAGTTCTATGCTCAGCCTTTAAACTCCTTCGCTGGATATTGGCGTGCGGGGATTATCATATATAGAAGTAGAAGTCACCGGGCCTGGAAGAGATTTGCATAGCGGGACCTACGGCGGAGCTGTTGCTAATCCTATTACTGTTTTGGCAAAAATGATAGCGGGCTGCCATGATGAAAAGAACCATGTGACTATTCCCGGATTTTATGATGATGTTTTGGAAGTTTCTAAAGAAGAAAGGGAACTGATGAATAAAGCGCCTTTTGATGAAAATGAATATAAAGAAGAAACCGGATCCAAAGAATTATGGGGCGAAAACGGCTACACAACTGTTGAAAGGACCGGAATCAGGCCTACACTAGAAATAAATGGTATCTGGGGTGGGTATGAAGGTGAAGGAGCAAAAACAGTTTTGCCATCAAAGGCAACAGCAAAAATTTCGGCACGTTTGGTTTCTAATCAAACATCTGATAAGATGAGCCAATTATTGATTGAGTATTTTACTTCAATTGCACCTTCATCTGTAACTATAAAAGCTTTTCGCCATCATGGTGGCGAACCATACCTTACGCCAATTGACAGCATTGGTTATAAAGCTGCAACACGGGCTATTGAAACTACTTTTGGCAAAACACCAGTGCCGGTGAGAGGTGGGGGAAGTATTCCTATTTGCACGATTTTAGAAAAAGAATTAGGCGTAAAAATAATTTTTATGGGTTTCGGGCTTGATAGTGATAACCTTCATTCACCAAATGAAAAATATGGAATAATTAATTTTAACAAAGGCATAGAAACCATCCCTTATTTTCATAAATATTTTGCAGAATTAATACAAAGCCCTAAATGATATTTTCGTGAGATTCAAAAAAAACCGCAGCGATCTTTTTCTCAGGTTTGAAACGGCCGCATTCAATAATGAAAGTTCTAAAATTATTTCTCCTTTACCAAATAAGAATGCCCGGTTTTATTTTGGCGTACCATTAATTGTGCCTGGATTTTTTTCAACTAATCTTTTTGCAAATTTCCCAATAGTTAGCCCTTGAACGATTATTGAAAATAAAACTACAATATAAGTAATAGAAACAAACATTTGGCCATACATATATTTCGGTACAGACAAGGCCAATGCAACAGAAATGCCCCCGCGTAATGCTCCCCATGTAAGAATGGGAATTGTATTTTTTGCAAAAGAATTTTTATATTTTAATAAAGTAATTGGCAGCCATACTGAAATGAGGCGCGCAAATAAAACAATTAAAATAGTAATACAACCCAGTGATAATAAAGTAAGGTTAAAAGGCACGAGAAGCATTTCAAATCCAATTAGCAGAAATAAAACAGCATTCATTACTTCATCGATCATCTCCCAAAACTTACCAATATAATCGCTGCTTAAATTACTCGCTACTACGTTCATGCTTTTATTGCCGGTAATTAACCCTGCCATTACCATTGCCAACGGGCCGCTAACATGAATTATTTCTGAAAATGCATAACCGCCCATTACAATAGCCAATGTTATCATTACTTCTACCACATAATTATCTATCGACCTTAAAGCAATGAAGCCAATATAACCTAATAACCATCCAAAAAGTACACCGCCACCAGCTTCACGCACAAAAAGCCAGATAATATTCCACATAGAAATATTTGCATAGCCAATTTGTGCTATTTCATAAAAAGAAATAAATAAGACTACGCCAATGCCATCATTAAATAAACTTTCGCCACTAATTTTTGTTTCCAGGGAAGAAGGAATATTGGCCTTCTTTAAAATACCAATCACCGCGATTGGGTCTGTCGGTGAAATTAATGCCCCAAATAAAAGGCAATAAAGAAAATCAACAGAAAGCCCAAACAACGAGGTAACAAAATATAAAAGGGAACCAACAACAAAAGTGGAAATTACAACGCCGATGGTAGAAAAAGTAATTACCGAAAGACGTTCTGATTTTAATTTCTTTGAATCAATATGAATGGCGCCAGCAAATAATAGAAAGCTCAACATAATATGTAACAATACCGTTTGAAAATCAATAAGGCCAACTGCATTCGATGTTTCAAGAAAAAATGACGGTGAAAAAGTCCCCAATAGAATAATAATAAGGGAAGCAAGGAGGGAAAGGAGCATGATGCCAATCGTAGAAGGAAGTTTAATAAACCTGAAATTGATGTATGCAAAAATAGCCGCCAGCACAACTATCAGCGTTATGATATTATAAACTTCCATTTATGATTTTACATTTTTCTGTAGTATTTTTTTTAAATACCAGTAAACAAACAAATAACCTCAATTTTTATTTTGTAAAGAAACCTTCTTACTCAAGCTAAAAACAAGATAAGAATATTACAATTCTAAAGCTTTTGTTAAGAGGTTTCCAGATTATATGCAGGTTAAAGATTATTTTAGTTTTCTCAGAAGAAATTATTTACAACAATCTTTTTCCCTGACGAAAATAGATTTGAATATTTTCCAAAAGAAGGCGCCTATGCTGTGAAGTAAAGCCATATCACAATTTTATACCTTCAAAATTACGAATTCAGGCTTTCATTTTCCAAAATGAATTTTAAATATTGTTAATCTCAAAAATCGGGTCAACAAGTGTGTTAGCTTCCATTTCAAAAACGGGATTGATAATTCCATCACGTAAATCATAAACCCATCCGTGAAGGTGAGGAAGTTTGTCTTCCTTCCATGCTTTTTGAATAATTGAAGTTTTTGCGAGGTTCATTACTTGTTCTTTTACATTCAGCCTTATGAGCAGGTTCCGTTTTTCTTCATCCGATTTACAGGCATCAATTTCATCGCGGTGAATCCTGTAAACATTTTTAATATTCCATATCCATTGGTCTATTATTCCAAAACTTTTATTTGACATTGCTGCTGCAATTCCACCACAGTTATAATGGCCACAAACAATTACGTGCCTTACTTTTAAAATTTCTACCGCATATTGAAGTACACTTAATAAATTTAAGTCTGTTGGTATCACCATATTTGAAATATTCCGGTGAACAAAAATTTCTCCCGGTTGGGTACCAGTAATTCTATCAGCAGGAACTCGGCTATCGCTGCATCCAATCCACAAAATTTCCGGCATTTGTAAATTTACAAGCCGTTCAAAATATTGTGGGTCTTCATTGAGCTGTGCTGCTGCCCATTCACCGTTATTTTTTAAAAGTTTTTTATACGCTTCCATTTTCTGATTTATTAAGTTAATGATTTTGATTTGGGGTTTACATATTCAAACCGCCACATGTACTTATTACCTGGCCAGTAATATATGAGCTCATTTCGCTGGCAAGAAATAGTGTAACGTTGGCAATTTCTTCTGCGCTGCCAAACCGGCCTAAAGGGATTTTATCTAAAAAAGATTTTGCGGCTTCGCCTTCTTTTAAATAATGGGTCATATCGGTTTCTACAAATCCCGGCGCAATTGCATTGCAACGAATATTCCGGCTTCCTAATTCAGCGGCGATGGATTTAGTGAAACCGATAATTCCGGCTTTACTTGCTGCGTAGCTGCTCTGGCCAGCATTTCCGCGCATTCCGACAATAGAACTCATGTTGATGATACTTCCTTTTCTGGCTTTCATCATTGGCCGGATGGCTTGTTTAGTCATATTGAATACGCTTTTCAAATTTGTTGCCATCACTTCATCCCATTGCTCAGGTGTCATTCTCAACAATAAATTATCTTTTGAAATTCCTGCATTGTTTACCAAAATATCAATGGTACCAAATTCCTTAACGACGTCATTTACCATCGTTTCACATGCGCTAAAATCAGCTGCGTTGCTTCTATAAGCTTTGGCTTTTATACCAAAAGATTGCAGTTTTTCTTCGAGGATTTTAGCTTTTTCATCACTGCTTAAATAGGTAAAAGCAACATTAGCACCACTTTCAGCGAGTTTTAAAACAATCGCTTCACCGATGCCACGGCTTCCACCGGTAACAATAGCAATCTTATTTTCCAGTATTTTCATACAAAACTTTTGGGCTAAAATTACAGTATCCAATTTTAAAAAAAGATTTGCAAAGAAAAAGAGTTTTATTTAATGAAAATTTAGGCAGAAGAATTTTAATAACTGTTTTACCTTTATTGCATTAAAATGTTAAGCTATGAGCCCTTTTAATTTATCATTGCCCGTTGCCATTGGCTCCGACCATGCTGGTTTCAATTATAAAGAATCCATCATTTCTTTTCTTGATGGGAAGAATGTTACATGGAAAGATTTTGGGACACATTCCGCCGATTCTGTCGATTATCCAGACTTTGCGCATCCCGTGGCCGAAGCGGTAGAAAGTAAAAAATTCGCTTTTGGCATTTTAATTTGCGGCAGCGGAAACGGAGTCGCGATTACAGCTAATAAACATCAGCATATAAGGGCGGCAATTTGCTGGGGTGAAGAACTTGCAGAATTGGCGCGCAAGCATAACGATGCTAATATCATCTGTATTCCGGCTCGTTTTATCAGGGAAAGTGAAGTTGAAAAAATGCTTGAAATATTTATCCACACTGCTTTTGAAGGTGGCAGGCATGAAAACAGGGTAAACAAAATCGCTTGTTCTCAAAAGGCTTTAAAAAATTTATAGAATATTATTAATCAGTAATCTTTAAAAAAATATTTACAACAAAATCTGTCATAAAGAAATAAATGCATCTCACCAGTAAACCCACAATTAACCACGATTTTTAATTTAGTTATCGAAGATTTTTAATTACGAAATCTTTAAAATAATAGAGAAAATTTCGTGCAAAATGGATGGAAATAAAATTAAAAATACGATTGTATTTTTCTCAATATTTTTTTTATCTTTGCAGCCCAAAAAATTTATTTAATGGCAAATCATTCAGCAACTAAGAAAAGTGTCCGTAAATCGGCAAAGCGTAATGAACGTAACCGTTACCAGGGTAAAACTACACGTAACGCTATACGTGATTTTAAAGTTATCGATACTAAGGCTGCCGCTCTGGAAAGTTTGCCCAAATTGGCTTCTAAAATTGATAAACTCGCAAAACGAGGCATTATTCATAAAAATAAAGCGGCCCATTTAAAAAGTAAACTGACAAAAAAGATAGTGGCACTTGAAAAATAATTAGTGGAATATAAATTATAAAAAAATCCCGCCTTCAACTAAGGCGGGATTTTTTATGAAACAAAATCAGGGAAAAAATTAATTTCAACAAAACCCCTTTCTCGTTTTTCAAAACCATAACAATAGCTTCCATTCGTTATTACAAGATATTTTGCCGGAACCGAAATGTGGTAACGAAGTATTTGATCCATTGTTTTTTTTGAAAGGGTAACGGCCATTTCCTTGCACTCAATGATCATCCAGGGCTGCGTTTGCCTATTGTAAACTACAATATCGTAACGTTTTTTTAAATCTGCCAGCTTAACTTCTTTTTCAACAGAAATCAATGGCAACGGATATTTCTGTTTTAGCAAAAGAAACTGAATTATATTTTGGCGTACCCATTCTTCGGGCGTAAGTATCAGCCATTTTTTTCTTACCGGGTCAAATATTTCTTGCGCTTTTTCGCTTTGCCTCATTAATGGCTTTTCTTTAGGAAATTCAATTTTTATCATTTTCTTACCCGGCTTTCCAGAATGGATTAGTTTTATTTTGTGCAATGTAAAACGTAAAATCGTATTTTTATCGGAAGCAAATAAAAAATAAAAATGGATATATTATGAAGACGAAAAGAGAAATAGTAGATAATTGGCTGCCGAGGTATACCGGTGAAAAGCTGGAAAATTTCGGCTCCTATATTTTACTTACCAATTTTAGTAATTATGTAAAAATGTTTGCTGAAATCCATAATGTAAAAATTGTAGGTGTAGAAAAGGCAATGGAATGTGCAACTGCGGGGGATATCACGATTATTAATTTTGGGATGGGCAGCCCCGGTGCTGCAACTATAATGGATTTGCTAAGTGCGATCGAGCCTAAAGCTGTTTTGTTTTTGGGCAAATGTGGCGGACTCAAAAAAAGAAATAAGATTGGTGATCTCATTTTACCAATAGCCGCAATACGAGGAGAAGGTACTTCCGATGATTACTTCCCTCCGGAAGTACCCGCTTTACCCGCTTTTGCCCTTCAAAAAGCAATATCAACAACCATTCGAGACCATTCAGTTGATTACTGGACGGGAACGGTTTATACTACCAACCGCCGTGTTTGGGAACATGATGAGGTGCTAAAAAGTTATCTCAGAAAGATTCGTGCTTACGCGGTGGACATGGAAACGGCTACCATTTTTATTGTGGGTTTCTATAATAAAATCCCCACAGGGGCCTTGTTGCTTGTAAGTGATTCGCCAATGGTCCCTGAAGGTGTTAAAACCATTGAAAGCGATGAAAGCGTGACGGCTAATTTTGTTGAAATGCATTTAAAAATTGGCATTGAATCGTTAAAACAATTGATAAATAATGGTTTGACGGTAAGGCATTTGAAGTTTTAAATAGGTGAATGCCGGATGCACTTAATTTATTACCTACAACTTATAACCTATAACTTACAACCTATAACTTACAACTTACAACTTGGCCTCCCCCCTTCTTCAAATAAATAATTTAAGTGTTGATTTCGATACTCACACAGGTACTATTGCTGCAGTAAAAAATATTTCTTTAGAAATTAACCGGGGCGAAACCGTAGCTATTGTAGGCGAATCAGGTTCTGGCAAAACAGTCACATCATTAGCTATATTACAACTTTTACCATCGCCTCCAGCTAAATATAAAACAGGGAAAATTCTTTTTTCGGAAAATGAGGATACTCCTGTGAATATTTTAGAACTGAATGATAACAGACTGAGAAAAATAAGAGGAAATAAAATTTCGATGATTTTCCAGGAGCCCATGACTTCGTTGAACCCTTTACAAACTTGCGGTCAACAGGTAATTGAGGCGATAAGGATTCATCAGAATATTTCTCAAAGCCAGGCAGAAGAAAGAACGATCCAATTATTCGGAAGTGTTAATTTACCTGATCCAAAAACGATTCTTAACCGTTTCCCGCATGAAATTAGTGGCGGACAAAAACAACGCGTGATGATTGCAATGGCGATAAGTTGTAATCCTTCTTTATTGATCGCAGATGAGCCAACGACTGCTCTAGATGTAACTGTTCAGAAAACGATTTTGCAATTGCTAAAGGAACTGCAGATAGAAAAAAACATGAGCGTGATTTACATTACTCATGACCTTGGCCTTGTATCCGAAATTGCCGACAAAGTAATTGTCATGTATAAAGGTGGAGTTGTGGAATCCGGATCTGTTAAAGAAATATTTCTTAAACCTCAACATCCATACACTAAGGCATTATTAGCCTGCCGCCCAAATGCTTCTTCAAAAGGGAAAAGATTACCGGTAATAAACGATTTTTTAAATACGGATTTAGAAATTAATTATAAAAAAGAATTGGCAAAAAATGAACTTCCTCAAAATTTTAAAACCGTAAATCCATTATTAAAAGTTGAAAACCTGAAAGTTTATTTTCCTGAAAAGAAAAATTTTTTTGGTAAAATATTAAAAGAATATAAAGCGGTTGACAATGTAAGTTTTTCGGTTGAAAAAGGAGAAACTGTTGGTTTGGTTGGAGAAAGCGGTTGCGGCAAAACCACTTTGGGGCGCGCTTTGATTAGGTTAATCGAGCCAACGTCCGGTAAAATTTTTTTTAACGAAAAAAATATTGAGCTAATTACTAGGGAACAATTAAGGAAAATGAGGAAAGATATTCAAATCATTTTTCAGGACCCTTATGGATCTTTAAATCCGCGTATCACCATTGGCGATGCTATAAATGAGCCAATGAAAATTCATTCAATTTTGCCTAGCCAAAAACAACGAAAAGAAAAAATTATTGATTTACTTGAAAAAGTAGATTTGAAACCGGAATTTTTTAACCGATACCCTCATGAATTTAGCGGCGGGCAACGCCAAAGAATTTGTATTGCTCGGGCTTTAAGCCTAAATCCGGAATTTATTATTTGTGATGAAAGCGTTTCTGCGCTGGATGTAAGTGTCCAGGCCCAGGTACTTAATTTATTGAATGATTTGAAAAAAGAATTTGGGTTTACCTGCATTTTTATTTCTCATGACCTTGGCGTAGTTCATTATATCAGCAACCGCATTATGGTGATGAATAAGGGCAAAATTGAAGAAACCGGTACGGCGGATGAAATCTATTTTAATCCGAAAAAAGAATATACTCAAAAGCTTATTGCTGCAATCCCCAAAATTCGGATATAAAAGAAATGCCGAATTAAATCTATTGTAAGTTTTGATTACGGCAGAATTAAAGGAAATAAAATATTTTCTGTTAATCCGCAAACAGTAAACAAACAAATAACCGGTATTTTTATTTCACCTAAATTTTAAATAAAAAAAACGGCTGATGGAAAACCAGCAACCGTTAAAATTTTATTATTATAATTTTTAGATAATCAACATCGCATCTCCATAACTGAAGAAACGATATTTATCTTTTATTGCTTTTTTATAGGCATCCATTATAAGGTCGTAACCTGCAAAAGCGCAAGCCATAATAAGTAGGCTCGTTTTAGGCAAGTGAAAATTCGTGATCAATGAATCTGCAATATTAAAATTGTAAGGCGGATGAATGAAATGATTGGTCCATCCTTCTGAAGGTTTTAATAATTTTCCAGATGTAAATGAAGTTTCCATAGCGCGCATTGTTGTAGTCCCAACGGAGCAAATCCGGTGGCCACTTTGCTTTGCCTGGTTTACAATTTTGCATGCTTCTTCATCTATCCGGTAATATTCTGCATCCATTTTATGCTTGCTCAGGTCTTCTACTTCGATCGGCCGAAAAGTGCCAAGGCCAGTATGCAATGTAACTTCAGCAAATTTTATCCCCTGTATTTCCAAACGCTTTATTAATTCAGGGCTAAAGTGCAAACCCGCTGTGGGAGCAGCAACCGCGCCTTCATGCTTTGCATAAACTGTTTGGTACCTTTCCCTGTCTTCTTCATCGGGCTTACGTTTAATGTATTTTGGCAAAGGTGTTTCTCCCATAAAATACAACATCTTTCTAAAATCTTCCTCATTGCCATCCCAAAGAAAACGAATGGTTCTTCCGCGGCTGGTAGTATTGTCAATTACTTCGGCAACGAGTTCGTCATTTTCGCCAAAATATAATTTATTTCCTACCCTTATTTTTCGCGCCGGATCTACAATCACATCCCAAAGGCGGTTTTGTCTATGAAGTTCCCTTAGTAAAAAAACTTCGATACGTGCACCTGTTTTTTCTTTACGGCCATACATGCGAGCAGGAAAAACTTTGGTGTTATTAACCACAAAAACATCTTTGTCGTTAAAATAATCCAGCACGTCTTTAAAATGCTTGTTTTCGATTTTTCCGGTTGCTCTTTCGATCACCATCATTCTGCTGTCTTCTCTTCTTTTGGTAGGATTTTGAGCTATTAAATTGAGAGGGAGGTCAAATTTAAATTGACTTAATTTCATGTACAATTATTGTTTTAAAAGTTAATTGACATGCCATTTACTGAGTTTCAGAGATATATGCCAACCACTTTGCTGGCCATTTATCATGTTACGGCATGATTTTTAAGTGCGCAAAGGTACAATGAAATCCTGATATTTTACAATGCTTTTTTTGAAATAGCCTTTTTGCATTAAAAAAGTTTCTAATTCAAGAAAATAAATGCGTTTTCAAAAAAGGATTTACTTTTAGTTCTATGTTTTATCTCAAAAAAACACCAACTCTTTTAAAAAAGATTTTCCCGGAAAGGATATGGAAAATCAATACTGATGAAAAAATATTATATCTCACTTTCGACGACGGGCCTCATCCTGAAGCCACAATATTTGTTTTAGATGAATTAAAAAAATACAATGCCAAAGCAACTTTTTTTTGCGTGGGGCAGAATGTAAAAGAAAATTTTGCAGTTTATCAACGAATAATTTCAGAAGGGCATAAACCCGGAAACCATACTTACAGCCATTTAAATGGCTGGAAAACAGAAGATAAAAAGTATGTAGAAGACATAGCAAAAGCCTCAAAAATTATTGACAGTGATTTGTTTCGGCCACCCTATGGAAGAATTACAAAATTCCAGATAAAGGCAATCAGCGGTGAAAAACTACATTTAAAAACAATTATGTGGGATGTATTAAGCGGTGATTTCGACCCATCTGTAAATGGTGAAAATTGTTACTTGAATGTGATCAATAATTCAAAGCCTGGTTCCATCATTGTTTTCCACGATAGCCTGAAATCCTTTGCTACCCTACAATATTCACTGCCGAAAGTATTAGGGTATTATTTTAATAACGGATATAAATTTGATATTCTTCCCACTGAATATTAGAAAAAAAATTGGGCCTGAGTAGATACCCAAGCCCGTTTTTAATCCGTACCCTATGAAAACTAGGAGTGAAGTTAATATTAATTTAACAAATCATCAACATTTTTTTCATCCGGAATATTTTTTATAAATTGAAAGATTTATTTCTGCAAAAAATGTTGGCCGAAAGATAGTAAACTGACAAAAAAGTGTGAATTAAAATTTATTGGCCATAAGGCCAAAACGCAGAAATTGCAAATCTTTCTGCACATAAATTTTAAAAACCTATTAAAAAATATTTTTTCTTTTATACTGATGAAACTTATTGATACCCATACTCATTTATATGTCAAAGAATTTGAAACAGATATTGACAAGGTTATTGAAAGAGCAAATGCTGAAGGAGTAGAAAAATTCTATTTACCTGCGATAGATAGCAGCGAAACACAAGCCATGCTGGCACTGGAAAAAAAAAATCACGGGACAATATTTGCCATGGCCGGGCTTCATCCATGTTCAGTGAAAGCTAATTTTAAAGATGAACTGGAAAAAATTGAAGAGCAGTTGGTTCTAAGGGAATTTGTAGCAATCGGCGAAACCGGTTTGGATTTTTACTGGGATACAACATTCAAAAAAGAACAGTTTGAAAGTTTACACATACATGCCCAATGGGCGCTGCAATATAAAAGGCCTTTGGTAATTCACACAAGAAATTCTATGCGGGAAACGATAGATGTAGTAAAAGAATATTTTGGTAAAGGCTTGTATGGAGTTTTTCATTGTTTTAGTGGCACTTTGGAAAACGCAAATGAAATCATTGCTGCAGGCTTTTTTTTAGGAATAGGTGGTGTGCTCACTTTCAAAAATTCAGGATTGGCAGAAGTTATAAAAGATGTCGATTTAAAAAACCTGGTGCTGGAAACGGATTCTCCTTACCTGGCTCCTGTTCCTTTTCGGGGAAAAAGAAACGAGAGCAGTTACATTAAATACATAGCAGAGAAACTCGCATCTGTTAAAAATATTTCTGTTGAAGAAGTTGCACAGCAAACGAACAAAAATGCTGAATTTTTATTTTCAAAAAAGGCGATTTAAAGGCATGCAAATTGTATTAAGCAAGCCTAAAGAAATTATACTTATTTTTTATTCACCTAAATTGTAAAGAATCCTTCAAGGCTTAGTTTATTTTAGTATTTGAATTTTAAAAAATAGCCCGGGAATCATACTGATCTATGAAAGAGCCATCTCATTCAAATACTAAAAAGCTTTCACAACTTGCTTCTACCGCCATTTGCGGAAACGATATTACCTCATCGGTATTATACGTATCGGCGCTGTGTATTGTTTATGCCGGACAATATGCATTTATCGCTTTATTAATTGTTGGTGTGGTTTTGTTTTTCTTTAGAAAAATTTATGGGGAAGCAGTGGGAGCATTGCCTCTTAATGGCGGCGCTTACAATATACTGCTTAATACTACAAGTAAAGGAAATGCTTCTTTGGCCGCCTGCCTAACCATCCTCTCTTATATGGCTACGGCAGTTCTTTCTGCTTCTGAAGGAATGCATTATTTACACAGTGTTTTCCCTTTTTTCCCGGTAATTATTGCTACTATGGTTATTCTTACCATTTTCTTATTTCTCACCATCGGAGGCATCAGCGAATCTGCTACTGTTTCAATTGTCATTTTTATAATTCATTTAAGCGTTTTATTAATTCTTATTGGCAGTTGCATTTATTACGTAATTGCAAATGGATTGAGTTTAGCAAATATCAATTTTCATTCTCCGCTAAAAACAAGTATTTCTACTGCAATATTTCTTGGTTTTAGTACTGCAATGCTTGGCATCACCGGGTTTGAAACATCGGCAAATTTTATAGAAGAACAGCAACCAGGCGTTTTTCCAAAAACATTAAAAAACATGTGGATACTGGTGACAGTTATAAACCCTGTAATTGCCTTGCTTGCTGTATGTATTATACCGCTTGACATTATACCAGGGCATGAAGCTGCATTTCTTTCTTATATGGGAACGCAAACCGCAGGCTCCTGGCTGGCGTTGATAGTTTCGTTAGATGCTGCATTGGTATTAAGTGGTGCGGTATTAACTGCATTTATTGGCGTAAATGGCTTGATGAAACGTATGACGCTGGACCGGATCTTTCCACAAGCTTTATTAAAAGAAAACAAAAGAGGAAGTTCTCCAAGAATTTTGATTTTATTTTATCTTTTGTGTTTCTCCATACTTTTTATAACCGAAGGGGAATTGGCACCTTTAGCAGGCGTTTATACTATTTCATTTTTATCAGTAATGGCTTTTTTTGGGTTTGGCAATTTATTATTAAAAATAAAACGTGCAAAGTTGCCACGGCCAGAATATGCACCTCCAATTATTGTTGTGCTTGGAATATTAGGAATTTTAATTGCTCTTTATGGGAATATAAAGCTTCATCCGGATTATTTGGTGGTATTTCTTCAGTATTTTGTTCCGGCCATCCTTTTAATCATGTTATTTTTAAAAAGAAAAGTGGTTATCCATTATCTTCTCATTTATGCCAATTCTGTTTTTGATAAGATTCAAAGAGCTTCTGTCTTTAGCAGGTTTCATCTTACCAAAGAAATGCGCAAATTAAACCGGCAGCCGTTTGTATATTTTACCAAAGGCGATGATATTTCTATTCTGAATAAAGTAATTATTTACGTAATAGAAAATGAAATAACTCAAAAACTGAAAATCGTGACCGTACTGCAAAAAGAAGAACAGTTAGCCGAAACATTCGTTCGTGATTTTGAAGCCCTTGATCGCGCCTACCCTGATATAAAAATTGAATACATACAAATACCTGGAGTTTTTGGCCCTGAAATTATTGACAAACTAAGCCAGGAATGGAATATTCCCCACAACTTTATGTTTATTGGCTCGCCGAGCGACCGGTTTCCACACAGGCTACAGGATTTGGGTGGAGTAAGATTAATTATCTAATTGTCAGAAAGGAGGGATGGAATTTGCGAGGTTTTCAATTTTTTGCCTGACCTTTATTTTGCTGAAGCAAGAGATTGAAAAGATAAAATATGGAACCAAAATCTTCGAATAATTTATTTAAAGTAACCATCGCAGCCTTAGGTATCGTCTTTGGAGATATCGGAACCAGCCCGCTTTATGCACTCAGAGTCTGTTTTGCAGGTACGCATGGGCTCGCAGTAACCGATCAAAATATTTATGGCGTTTTATCTTTAATCTTCTGGTCTTTAATCCTTGTAATCAGCCTAAAATACCTCGTATTAATTTTAAGGGCAGATAATAACGGCGAAGGTGGAATATTAGCCCTGATGGCTTTGGTATTACCCAATAAAAAAACAAAAAAATACATATTGATCCTAACGATGGGATTATTTGGCGCTGCTTTACTTTACGGGGATGGAATGATAACCCCGGCTATCTCTGTGTTGAGCGCCATGGAAGGTTTACAAATCGCCACGCCTTTTTTTGAACCATTTGTAATTCCTATTACAATAATAATACTATTTGTTTTATTTTATTTTCAGAAAACGGGTACCGCAAAAGTGGGTATGATTTTCGGGCCAATTATACTGTTGTGGTTTATAACACTTGGCCTTCTCGGTATTAATTCTATTGTAAAAGAAACTTCCGTTTTATATGCATTGAATCCTTATTATGCTTTTCATTTTTTTCAAATAAATGGTTTCGGCAGCCTGGTTATTTTAGGCGCAGTTTTTTTGGCAGTTACAGGTGGAGAAGCTTTGTATGCAGACCTGGGGCATTTTGGTAAAAGGCCCATTCGTTTAGGATGGTTTTATTTAGTGTTGCCTTGCCTTGTGTTGAATTATTTTGGGCAAGGCGCTTTGCTTTTAGTAAATCATAATTATATACAAAATCCATTTTATTTTTTAGCTCCTCACTGGGCCTTGTACCCATTGGTAACGCTTGCGGCCTTTGCGACAGTTATTGCTTCCCAGGCTGTAATTTCCGGTGCTTTTAGCCTCAGCTACCAGGCAATACAATTGGGCTTTATGGCTCGTTTTAAAATAGTGCATACTTCACCTGATGAAAAAGGGCAAATTTATATTCCGCAATTAAACTGGATATTATTTTTTGCAACAGTTTGGCTGGTTGGTTCTTTTAAAACATCCGACAATCTTGCGGCTGCTTATGGTGTAGCGGTGAGCACTACCATGGTAATTACAACTCTTCTTGCTTTTGTCGCTATGAGGCAATTATGGAATTGGAGCCTGCCAGCCGCCATTTCGATTGTTGTATTTTTTTTAATTATTGATGTATCATTTTTTGCCGCGAACATTGTAAAGGTTCCCGAAGGTGGATGGTTTCCGTTGGCTGTAGCAGGATGTATCTATTTTATGATGACGACCTGGCATAGAGGGAAACGAATGATGGCTATCCGAATAAATAAAACCACGGATTCGCTGGAAAAATTTCTGGTTGATTATAAAAATAAAGCACAATCGATTGTAAGTGGAACCGCAATTTATTTAACCAGTAATCCGGTTGGAACCCCTCCTGCTTTATATTTTAACCTCAAGCATAATAAAGTAATACACGAACATGTCATAATCCTTTGTATCAAATTCGATGGAGTCCCTCACGTAGATTTATTAAAAAAAGCCAGGATTAAAAAACGAGATGAATATGTTACCTTAATTATTTTGCATTATGGTTATATGGATTCAACAGATATTCCGGAAGCCTTAGAAACCTTAAATAAACAGGGTACTAAAATTAACCTCGAGAAAGCAATTTATTTCCTTGGGCGAGAATCCATTGTAGTAACAAAACATACAGGGATGTCACCTTTCAGGGAAACCGTTTTTGAATACCTGGGAAGAAATTCTGCACGGATAAGCAGCTATTTTAATCTGCCTTATAACCAGGTATTTGAAATCGGTTCAAGGATTAAATTATAGCCTTTATTAAAAAACCGGCTGGTTTCTCAAATGAAAATAGCAGTTATTTGTTCGTTTACTGCTGCCTTGTTTCTTTATATAAAAGTTTATAATGAAGATTGATCTTTCAGGATTAATTCATAAAAGTCTGTTCGGCGGTCTTTTAAATTTCTTACACTTCCATGTGCATGCAATTCATCTAATAAAGAAAGGTCAATATCTGCTATCAATATCATTTCTGTATTGGGTGTCGCTTCGCTTTTTATTCCATTTGACGGAAAAGAAAAATCGCAAGGCGTAAACACAGCAGATTGCGAATATTGAATATCCATATTTTCAACTTTAGGTAAATTACCAATACAGCCTGTTATAGCAACGAAACATTCATTCTCGATTGCCCTTGCCTGTGCACAATAACGGACACGGTTATACGAATTTTGTGTATCCGTTAAAAAAGGCACAAACAAAATTTGCATCCCTTGCTCCGCCAGCAACCTTGAAAGTTCAGGAAATTCGACATCATAGCAAATCAGAATCCCGATTTTACCGGCATCGGTATCATATACTTTTAAAGTTTTGCCACCGCATATTCCCCAAAATTTGGCTTCATCGGGCGTTATATGAATCTTTTCATATTGATCAACGAGCCCGTTTCTATGGCACAAATAACCAATGTTCTTTAAAACCCCATTTTCTATAGATGGCACACTTCCTGTAATAATATTTACATTATATTTTATTGCTAAATCCCTGAAACGGCTTTTGAAATCAGGCGTGTACCGGGCAAGTGCCCGCATGGCCTCTGCCTCATAAAGGTCATTAAATTCAGCAAGTAAAGGGCCGTTAAAAAGTTCGGGCAATAAGGCAAAATCACTTTTATAAGCAGCGATGGAATCTATAAAAAATTCAACCTGGGTAAACATTTCATCCATATTTTTATATGGCCGCATTTGCCATTGAATCAAACCTAACCTTGCATAAGTTTTCGCATTAAATAAGGTTCTTGCTTCGCTTGTATAATACACATTATCCCATTGAAGCAATGTTGCAAATTCTTTGCTTTGCCCATCTTCAGGCATATAATTATGAAGTACTTTTTTTACATGGAAATCGTTGGAAATCTGGAAAGAAAGTACCGGGTCATAAATCTCTTTTTGTTTTACTTTTTGAATGTATTCTTTTGGCGAAATTTCTTCTGCATATTTATGATATTCAGGAATCCGGCCCCCAAAAACAATAGCGCGTAAATTTAATTGCTCGCACAATTCTTTTCGCGCATCATACAAACGGCGCCCCAAACGCAAACCGCGGTAATCAGGATGAATAAAGATTTCTATTCCATAAAGCACATCACCTTTAACAGGATCGTGAGTAATAAATGTATAATTCCCGGTAATTTGTTGGTAAGTGTGTGAATCGCCAAAGCGGTTATAATTTACAATGATTGAAAGCGCGCAACCAACTACTACTCCATCCGCTTTTATTACAATTTGCCCTTCTGGAAATTTCCTGATCAGGTTCGTAATAGTTTCCAAAGTCCAGTAAGTGCCGCTCCAGCCAACGTACGAGGCTTTCATAGCGCTTAAAAGTGCCTGGTAATCTTCAGGCTTTAAATGCCCTATTTCAATTTGTTTCATTTATTAAATAATTAAAAACTATGATAAAATAAAAGGTTTCAGCTTTGATTACTTTTTAAAAGTAAACTGTGCTGAAACCTATAATATAATGTAATTAGAGTAAAAATAAATTATTTATTTTCTGAAATTACCGGACCCGGAATACCAGATCCGTTGTTCAACGCATTTTCCATATTTTTTACAAATGGTTTGAACAAGTCTAGTGGAATCGGAAAAATGGTTGTAGTATTAATTTCTGTTCCTATCTCGCGCAATGTTTGCAAATATCGTAAAGTCAAAGCACTAGGTTGTTCTCCCAGTATTTTAGCAGCATCACTCAATTTTTGAGAAGCCTGGAATTCACCTTCAGCAGCAATAACTTTCGCCCTGCGTTCTCTTTCTGCTTCAGCCTGCCTGGCCATAGCACGTTGCATCTCCTGCGGAAGGTCAATTTGTTTCACTTCTACATGAGTTACTTTTACGCCCCACGGTTCTGTTTGTTCATCTATTATATGTTGGAGCCTGATATTTATTTTGTCTCTTTGAGAAAGCAAATCATCCAGTTCCGATTGCCCCAATACACTTCTAAGTGTGGTTTGTGAAAGCTGTGAAGTACCAACGAGGTAATTTTCAATTTCAATGATCGCTCTTTGAGGGTCTATTACCCGAAAATATATTACAGCGTTCACTTTTATGGAAACGTTATCCTGTGTGATTACATCTTGTGGTGGCACATCCATTACTACAATACGCAAACTCACTTTTACCATTTTATCTATTATGGGTATCAGCAGAATAAGCCCTGGCCCTTTTACTCCTCCATCCAATACGCGCCCTAAACGGAATATAACGCCTCTTTCATATTCACGAAGTATACGAATAGAACTTGCGAGAATATAAAGGATAATTATTACAAGAATAATAACTGGGAGGCCGATTGGTAATTGTTGCATTTTTTTTGATTTAAATTAATTAGTTAAAAAATTCAAGCCTGAATATTCTCCGGCTGTACATATAAAGTAAGGCCTTTTATTTCTTTTACTTTTACTTTTTCATTTTCCTTAATTTTTCCTGATAGTGAAACCGCACTCCATATTTCTCCCATTAAATTTACCTGGCCTTTCGGATTAAGCGCAGCAAGGGTTATAGCTGTTTGCCCAATCATCGTACTGGCACCTGAAGAGAGTTTTGCCCTTTGGGCTCTTAATCCCATTGCTATTAAAAAAAGAAAAAATAAAGCTGAAAAAGCAGTTACAGAAATAATAACGCTCCATGATAAAGACACATAATCTTCTAAAGGGTTCGTACGGAATAAAATCATCGAGCCCAACAAAACAGAAATAGTTCCACCTATGGCTAACAACCCGTGGCTTATAACTTTAATTTCCAGCAAATAAAGAATGATTCCAAAAATAATAAGGCCTAATCCTGCATAATTTACCGGCATCGTACTCATGGAATAAAAAGCCAGGATCAAACATATTACTCCAATAATTCCGGGAAAAATGGCACCGGGGCTAAACAGCTCAAACAGCAGCCCGTAAAAGCCGAGCATCATAATAATATATGAAATATTCGGATCGCTTAAACGGCTTAACACTTTTTGAAAAAATCCCATCTCCATTGGCTCAACTGTTGCATTTTTTGTGTGCAGGGTTTTAGTAACTCCATTTATTTCCACCTGCTTTCCCTCCAACTTTGCCAGCAAATCATTTTCATCATTGGCAACCAGGTTTATCACATTTTTTTCCAGCGCTTCCTGCTCAGTAATAGCAACACTATTTCTTACCGCATCATCTGCCCATTGCACATTCCTCCCTTTTTTCTCAGCGATAGTTCTTATAAAAGCAGAAGCATCGTTGATCACTTTTTCATTCATTACGGCATCAGATTTTCCCTGCATGTCCACAGGGTGAGCCGCGCCAATATTAGTACCGGGCGCCATTGCAGCAATGTTGGCAGATAAAGTAATAAATGTTCCGGCGGAGCCTGCATGAGCGCCTGTGGGCGATACATAAACTACTATCGGCACTGTTGACTGCATGATATTAGTAACGATTTCACGGGTAGAAGATAAAAAACCACCGGGGGTATTTAAATTAATAACCAGGCATTGTGCATTTTCATTTTCGGCTTTTTTAATACCTTGTTGAATGTATTCGGCTGTGGAAGGATTGATACCGTCATTAACAGTTATAGAAATAATTTTTTGAGAAACCGCATAGTTACAATCCACAAAAAAAATGGCCCAAAAAATAAAAACTATTTTTATAAATCTTTGACTCGCAAATATATTTTTAAGATTCAGCCGCATATCTGTAATTTACGCCAAGGCCAATTATAAACAAAAAGAAGTTGCAGATTTTGACGTTTTATGCTGAACAGTAAACGAACAAATAAACCGTTTTTCTATTTCCTGGATGATATTTTATGGGTATGATTAAGATAGAGTTTATAAAAATACCATTGAAAATATCGCCATCATCAACCATCTAAAAAGAATGGAATAAAAAAATGAAGTTATTATTCCTTATAAACTAAATGGTAAATTATAGTAATTGTGCTTCCAATAATTTCTTCCACTCCTTATATAATCCATTATACAATTCGACATTTGTTGGTTCAAATTTTCCCAACAATTTAAAATTCGAATAAGCATCACCGTAAGATTTGTAAACCCCTGCTCCGATTCCTGCTCCCAATGCCGCTCCCACGCTGCCATCATTTTCATATAATTCTACCGCAACTCCGGTGGCATTGACAAACGATTGGATAAATACATCGCTTAAAAATAAATTGGCTTTACCAGCGCGGATAATGGTTGGATGTAAATCATTTTCCCGCATAATATCCAAACCATATCGGAAGGCAAATGCAATCCCTTCCTGGACAGCGCGGAAAATATGTGCTTTGGTATGTTTGTTTAAATCAAGGTTTTGAATGTGCGCATCAATCATTTTATTTTGCAACATCCTTTCAGATCCATTTCCAAAAGGCAAAATAAATAAGCCATCGCTTCCGGGTTTTATTTTCGCGGCCTGCGCATCCATTTCTTTATAACTTAAATTTTCTCCACATACTTTTTTTGCCCAGCTATACATAATGGCAGCTCCGTTAATACAAAGCAAAACGCCAATCCGCTTTTTATCATTAGTATGATTAACATGAACAAAACTATTTACTCTCGAAAATTTATCAGAAAATAATTTATCGGTTACAGCATAAATAACTCCTGAAGTTCCTGCATTGGCAGCAACTTCACCCGGCTGGAGTACATTCAATGATAAAGCATTGTTTGGCTGGTCACCCGCTTTATAAGTAACCGATACATTTTCGTTTAAGCCTAACCGTTGTGCTAATGCCGGCAATACTTTTCCATGTGAAGAAAATAACGGACGAACGTCCGGAATTAATGAATTTTCAAAACCAAAATTATCCATTACACCTTTTGATATTTCATCTTTTTTAAAATCCCAAAAAATGCCTTCAGACAAAGCAGAAGAGGTTGTGGTAATTTTACCGGTTAATTTCATAGCGATAAAATCGCCGGGCAACATTATTTTATCTACCTGTTTGAAAATTTTAGGTTCATTTTTTTTGACCCAGCCCAATTTTGAAGCAGTAAAATTTCCAGGTGAATTTAAAAGGCATGAAGAACAATTTTCTTTTCCGATTTTATTAAAAACTTCTTCCCCGATTTCTACAGCCCGGCTGTCGCACCAGATGATACTGTCTCTTAAAACTTTTTGATTTTTATCTACCAAAACCAATCCATGCATTTGGTAGGAAATGCCGATAGCGGAAATATCTTTTGGAGAAAACTTTTTAGAATTAGTCAATTTTTCTATCGCTTGCAAAGCTTGATCCCACCACATTTCAGGAGGTTGCTCTGCCCAGCCAGATTGGAGGGAAGTAATAGGATTTTCTGTTTCGGGGCATTGCGCACTTGCAACAACTTGTTGCGTTGTTGCATCTAACACAATAGCTTTTATAAAAGAGGTTCCGATGTCAATTCCTAATAGCAACATGTTTATTTCAATTTAATTTTCTAACTATTAACAAGATAAAAATTTAACCAATCTGATGTGAAGGATTAACTGTATAAAATGAATAATTATTGATTCTTAATTTCTTTCATTTATAGTAAACCAACAAATATCATTGAATCTTAATCAGCGCTTCTACCGGCTTTGCAGCGCCTAGTTCTTCACTTCGTTCAGAGGGTAAAGAACCACTAATACTTATCTTTATTTTTCCTGAATTTAAAACACTTTTTCCGTCCGCATTCACTAACTCCATCATAGCAGGAGTAATTTTGAAGTTCACTTTTTCGGAAGCGCCGGGTGCGAGCGAAATTCTCTTAAAACCCTTTAAAGAGTACAATGGAATATCCTTGCCATTTTCAAGATGTGTAAGATATAATTGAACTACTTCATCAGCTTTCATTTTTCCACCATTGGTTACTGTTACTTCCGCATTTATTGATTCATTTTTCTTAATTTTTGTTTTGGATAATTCTAGATTGCTATATTTAAAATTTGTATAGCTCAACCCAAATCCAAACGGATATAAAGGCACGCCTTTAAAATAACGATAGGTTCTGTTTTGCATAGAATAATCATCGAATGGAGGAAGATCGGAATCGCTTTTATAAAAGGTCACCGGCAATCTTCCTGAAGGGCTGTAATCGCCAAATAAAACATCTGCTACTGCACTTCCCGCTGCTTCGCCGCCATACCAGGCGTTCACAATCGCAGGAATATTTTCTTCTTCCCACGGAATGGCAAGAGCGCTACCAGTCATCATTACAAACACAATGGGTTTTCCTGTTGCTTTCAAAGCTTTTAAAAATTCTGTTTGCACAGCGGGCAAATCAATGCTGGTACGGTCACCGCCGCTAAAACCGGGTTTACTCACTTTCATTTCTTCACCTTCCAGCCGTGGAGAAATTCCTCCTACATAAATAATCACATCAGCATCTTTAATACTGTCAATCAATTTTGAAAAATCCTGTGGTTCTGTTGATACAAAATCGGTTGATTTAGAATAAAAAATATCTGCATTCTTCAATTTACTTTTTATCCCTTCCAAAACAGTTGTAACAACGGATGGCTGGCCATTATAATTTCCTAATTGAGTGTTGGCATTGTCTGCATTGGGCCCTAACACTGCAATTCTTCTTATATTTTTATTCAGCGGCAATAAATTATTTTTTTGTCCGGGCATTGGAACATTACGAAGCAACACAATTGATTCTTTCGCCATTTTCAAAGCAAGGTCTTTGTGCGGCTGGCTTTCCAGATTGGAAATTGGAATTTGTGCATATTTCACCATACTTGCCGGGTCAAACATACCGAGGCGCAAACGAATGGTAAATAATCTTTTTAAAGAAACATCAATCTGCTTTTCAGTTATTTTCCCGTCTTTAACAGCGTTAATTAAAGTCTTGTAAGTACGGTTTCCACATTCTACATCCGTTCCATGCAACACCGCATCAGTGGCTGAACTTTCTGCATCAGGAAACATTTTATGCGTTTCATAGAAATCATCAATGGCGCCACAATCAGAAGTAACGTAACCTTTAAAATTCCATTTGTTGCGCAAAATATCCACCATCAATTTATCGTTTCCACAACAGGGCTGGCCAGCATAAGCATTATATGCACACATCACTCCGGCAACTTTTGCATTCACCACCAATTGCCTGAATGCAGGAAGATAAGTATTCCAAAGGTCATGGTTGCTCACATTTACATCAAAAATATGCCTGGTAGATTCCGGGCCGCTGTGAATGGCATAATGCTTGGCGCACGCAGCGGCTTTCAGGTATTTTGGATTATCGCCTTGTAAGCCTTCCACAAATGCGGTTCCTATCATGCTGGTAAGAAAAGGATCTTCACCATACGTTTCCTGGCCGCGGCCCCACCTGGGATCCCGAAAGATATTGATGTTGGGTGTCCAATAAGTTAAACCCGTATATCGGCTGTAATCTTTTTTGCGCAGGCTTTCATTGTGAATAGCGCGGCCTTCGTCAGAAGTGAAACCGCCCATTTTTTTCATGGCATCTACATCGAAAGTTGCTGCCATTCCAATTGCCTGCGGATAAGACGTTGTGTGGTATTTTGTCCGTGCAACTCCATGCAAACACTCATTCCACCAGTCATATGCTGGAATACCAAGCCGCGGAATTGCCGGAGTAGAATTCAGCATTTGATTTACTTTTTCTTCAAGTGTTAGCTTTGAAACCAAATCGTTAACTCTCGCGGGAATTGATAAAGAAGGATTTTGAAAGGAATAGTCAAATTTATTTTGTGCAATTAGCGAAATTGTTCCTAAAATAAAAACCAGCAAAAATAAAATGCACTTTTTCATCATTATAATTTTTATAGTTTTTCCTGGCGGAATTATTTTATCCTGCCACTCCTAACGGAGAGAAATACACGAAAATAGAAATAACTATTGCAACTACAATCAGCGATAGAATAACATCCCACTTATTCCAACTAGCACGGCTTGCTGCCTTGTCTGCGGCAACGGTAGTTGCAAAAGTCAATCCTTGTATTTGTGCCTCATCAGGCTTAGGCGTGAGTAAGCTTACAATTATCATTACAGCAACTGAAAACAAGAATAACAAAATGCAGAAATAAAGGAAATTGATGGTGGCAAATGCATGAAGGATACCAGTCAAATCATTTTGAAATAATTCTGTTGTCAGTTTTATCATGCCAAGAATAAACCCTACGACCATTCCCGTAAGTGCTCCCTGTCCGTTAATACGTTTAAAGAATATACCTAGTAAAAAAACCGCAGCAATAGGTGGCGCTAAGTAAGATTGTACACTTTGAAGATATTGGTATAAAGTTCCGGATATTCTACTCATAAGCGGAATCCATGCCATACCTAATAATACTACGACACCCGTTGCAATTCGCCCAACTTTTACAAGTTGTTTACCACTGGCTTCCGGCTTTATTTTTTGATAAATATCCATGGTAAATAAAGTCGAACAAGCGTTATAAACAGAAGCTAAGGAGCTCATCAAAGCTGCCAGCAAACCGCCGGCCAGCAAACCTCTCAAGCCTACAGGCATTAGTGCTTTTACGAGAGTTGGAAACGCTTCATCATTCACAGGCAAATCTAATTTACCTTGTGCATGAAGAGCTGCCGCAATTAATCCGGGAACAAGGAAAATAAAGAATGGTAGCAATTTCAAATAGGCAGCGAATATTGTTCCTCTCCGTGCCTGCCTTTCATCGCGGCCAGCAAGGCACCGTTGTACAATATGCTGATCGGTACACCAATACCAGATGCCCACAATTGGCGCGGCAAACGTTATTCCCAGCCAGGGAAAATCAGGGTCACTTAAGGGAGGAAACATATTGAGCTTTTCTTTTGGCACAGAATTGATGAGTCCGTGCCATCCTCCTACTTTATCTAAACCGATGAATAATAAAAAAGCAGAACCAAGCAACAATACAAAAGCCTGGATCGCTTCCGTGTACATAACTGTATGCAATCCCCCAAGAATGGTATAGACACCCGTGATGACAACAAGGATAATTGCACCAGTCCAAAAATCTACTCCAAGGAAAGAATTAAAAACCAGCGCTCCAGCAAAAATTGTTACCGATGCTTTTGCAATTACATAACTTAGGAGTTGAATAATAGACAGCAGCCTTCGGGCTTTCGCGTTAAACCGCCTTTCTAAAAACTCCGGCATGGTATAAACCATGCTTCGCATATAAAATGGAACAAACACCCAACCTAGCACAAGCACCACCCAGGAATGCATTTCATAATGCCCCATAACCAGGCCGGAGGTAGCGCCGGTACCAGCAAGGCCAACGATATGTTCAGACCCGACATTAGAAGCAAGGATGGAGGCGCCTATTACCCACCAACCCAAATTACGATTGGCGAGGAAATAGTCTGAAGCAGACCCTCTCTTTTTTCTTATAGACCATATAGAAACTGCGGCAATAATGAGCAAATAAAGAACTACAAAAAGAATATCAACCGTTCCCAGAAAGTGCATAAAATGATTTTAAACGTAAGAAATATTTTAAATAAAACGATTGATAATATTTTCAAAATATTCCTGTTTGCCACTTATCATCTCAGGCTCCCCATTTTCTACAGCAAGATTTCTCAGGCCTTCTAAAGTCAGTTTACCTTCTTCAAATTCTTTTCCTTTTCCTTTGTCAAAGGAAGAGTAGCGGTCTGCCCTTAATTTTTTATATTCTGATTTATTTAAAATATTATCTGCAATGATTAAGGCTCTGGCAAATGCATCCATACCACCAACATGCGCATGGAAAAGATCGGCAGGATCGGTAGAGTTTCTCCTGATCTTTGCATCGAAATTAATTCCGCCGCTTTTAAATCCTCCTGCTTCCAGGATAATCAACATCGCCTCAGTTAGTTCATTGATATTATTTGGAAACTGATCGGTATCCCATCCATTTTGATAATCACCACGGTTGGCATCCATGCTTCCTAAAACGCCGGCATCCGCTGCTACCTGCAGCTCATGAGTAAACGTATGGCCCGCCAGTGTCGCGTGGTTTACTTCGATATTCAATTTAAAATCTTCCATCAAATCGTATTGACGAAGGAAACTAATCACCGTTGCTGCGTCATAATCGTATTGATGTTTGGTAGGCTCGCAAGGTTTTGGTTCAATAAAAAAGGTTCCTTTAAAACCGTTTTTCCTCGCATAATCTTTCGCTGTGTGTAAAAATTTTGCAAGATGCTCCTGCTCTCTTTTCATATTGGTATTTAGCAAGGTCATGTATCCTTCACGGCCTCCCCAAAAAACATAATTCGCACCGCCTAGCTCAATAGTTGCATCCAGCGCCGCTTTTACTTGTGCTGCACCGTGTGTAAGCACTGCAAAATCCGGGTTGGTAGAAGCGCCATTCATATATCTTTTATGTGAGAAAAGATTGGCAGTTCCCCATAATAATTTTACACCGCTTTGTTCCTGCTTTTGTTTTGCATATGACGTAATTGCTTTTAATCTTTTTTCATTATCAACCACGTCATTTGTATAGTCTACAAGGTCCACATCATGAAAACAATAATAAGGAAGGTTCATTTTAGTAATGAATTCAAAAGCAGCATCCATTTTATCTTTTGCCCTTTTAATAGGGTCTTCTTTAGAATTCCACGAAAAGGTGTGAGTGCCTTCACCAAACGGGTCAGCTCCCGCGTTAACAAATGAATGCCAATAAGCGCAGGCAAATTTGAAAAATTCTTTCATTGTTTTTCCGGCAACTTTTTTATTTTCATCGTACCAGCGAAAGGCAAATGGGTTGTCGCTTTTTAAACCTTCGAATTTTATTTGGGGAATGTTTTTAAAAAATTCTTTTTTTCCTGTAAGTACTTCCATAATTTTTATTTTTAAATTATTGTTTTAATGTAAAATGTTTTAATATTTGAAAAAAAATAAAACTCTTTCTATTTCTAACTTTTTTCAAATTAGTTTTTCAAATTAATTTTATCATTAGTTCTTAATTATATCCAGCGATTAGAAGTAAAAATCTAATGGCCTCTAAAAAAGTGATGTTTTATCATAATCTTTGAAAGAATATTCGATCATAAGGCACATTATATTGACACAGTTTAATTATGCTAATTAATACTTTAGAAAAATTCAGGATAAAATAATTCCTCAAAATATTCAAAAAAAATAGACAAATTAAACGTCCTGAACCGATATCAAAATAATATAGCTTATTTTAAAATTCTAAAGAAAATAAATATTAATCAAAAAATCCCTTTATTTTATCAACCTTAAGCCGAACAAGCAATCCACATGCAAAATAGGTATTAAATTTAAAATAGCAATCGGTTGCATAAATCTTTTTTAAGTTGTATTACATTTGCTATTTTAAATTTTATAAATTGAAAGCAGAAAAGGAAATTACCATTTACGATATTGCCAAAAAACTAAATATTTCCCCCGCTACAGTTAGCCGCGCACTCAATGAAAACAAATTAGTAAGCCATGCAACAAGAAAAAAAGTAACCGGCATGGCAGAGCATTTAGGGTACAGGCAAAACCTATTTGCAAGTAGCCTGCGGTTGAAAAAAACAAATACTATTGGCGTTATTATTCATGAACTCAATAGTTACTTCATTACATCTGTTTTAGCAGGTATTGAAAAAATTGTAACGTCAGCTAATTATAATCTTATTATCGCCCATTCTGCTGAAAATGCGGATATTGAAATAGCCAACGCTCATAATTTATTTAATAAGCGCGTGGATGGCATTATTGCTTCACTTTCATTTCATACAAAAGACCTTTCGCATTTTAAGCAATTTCAAAATAAGAATATTCCGATCGTTTTTTTTGACCGTGTTTTTGAAAACAGCGATGGTGCTAAAATTGTTATTAATAATTACCAGGCGGGCTATGACGCCGCGTCTCATCTTATTGAACAGGGTTGTAAACGCATTGCACACATTACTTCCAGCCTCACTAGAAATGTTTATTCAGAAAGGTTGAAGGGTTATAAGCAGGCACTCTTGGATCACAATCTTAATTTTAAAGAAAAGTTACTGATTGTCGATGGCATAAAAGAAGAAGATGCTACAAGGTCTGCGAACCGAATTCTTTCCATGAAGCCATTACCTGATGGCATTTTTATTACTAATGATTTTTGTGCGGCCGTGGTGATGCAGCAACTAAAGGACAAAGGTATTCAGATACCAGCGGACATCGCTATTGTTGGATTTAATAACGATATTATTGGCAAAGTAGTTAGCCCTAAACTTACTACCATTAATTATCCCGGGTATGAAATGGGCCAACTTGCAGCACAGACACTTATAAGCCATTTACAAGGCCTGTGGGACATGAACGTAACCAGCAAAATGATAATTAAATCAGAACTTATCATAAGGGAATCTTCATTAAAAAAAGGAAAGAAATAAAGTTCTTGACAAATAACGACGGTTATATCAAAATGAATTAAGCAAAACAAGAAAGGGCATTATTTGTTGGTTTACTGGTTCGGTATTAAGTTTTGATTTTCTCGGTAAAAACCTCGCGTAATCAAACACGGATAGTAAACCAACAAATAACCCTGAATCTTATTTTCCTTACCGCAATAGTTTTAGCAATTTTATTATCTATTAACCCCACCTATTATTTTTTGAAATTAAAAAATAACCGCTTACAATAATTATTTTTGTCTTTTAATGCGATTGCCCGTCACCTCTGTCATTCTCCATCATTTCATCCAAATTATTTACCGGCCTTTCCAACTCATAAGGAATAGGCATTTTACTAAATTGCTGGAAATACAGCGTGCAGGCATCTTTCCATAAAATAGCATTCACACATTGTATTCTCAGTTTGCGTTGAACTTTCATATAACGCGTGCTGTCAACATACGGCCCGGCTTTGTCCCAAACCTTTTGAAATTCACGAACCTGGTTTACGCCTTCTTCATAATGGTAACACAAATCTGCCCACAAAGTGCGTCCATTTTTGATCTTATAATCCCATGGCAAATGATGAAACCATAATAATAAGTTTTCCGGGCAGGTGGTGACATTATTAAATTCCGAAGCCAACGGCTCATGATACTGGCTCACGGCATCACTGCCTTTTGTGGTTCGGTCAAAACCAATTCCGCTCGCACTTGCCTGGTGATAATAGGGCGGTGTCCATTCGGGCCGCATGCCTTTTGGCGCCCACCATGGGCCCGGACCGTAGTGTCCGTTTGCCGACATGATGTGATGCAATCCAAGCGGAGTCATAAAATTCACCGCAGCTTCGCGGCTTTCCATCATCATTTTTTTTACCGGTTTCAGAAAATTTTGATTCCAACCGGAAGTGTAATTTGGTTCATTTGATTTTTGAGAAGAATCGCCATAATAAGTCAGCTTTATCCATTCGTCCGCAATCTGTTCACTCGATAAAGTGTTATTCCATGCAAGCCTACCAAACGCATACCAGTTAGCCTGGTTGAATGGATGGCCGTTCCAGTTGGTATCCAACCCAACATTGGATACGCCTGCAATCGCTGTATATTTTTGGGGATAAATACTGCCATCTGTACAACGCGCTACCGTGCTGCCTTTCCCTTGCTGATAGGTATCACTCTTCAAACATTCTTCCCACATGGTTGATAAAAAAACCAGGTAATTAGCATGGCCAAGATACTCCATGGTAACCTCGAATTCCGGCATCACCGAAGTCTTTTTCATCGCACCAAATAACGGACTAAAAGGTTCTCTTGGTTGAAAATCTATTGGCCCATTTTTCACCTGGATAATAACATTGTCCCTAAACTTCCCATCCAGCGGCATGAATTCATCATAAGCTTGTTTGGCGCGGTCTTCATTATTTGACGAATACACAAACGCACGCCACATCACAATGCCGCCGTAAGGCTTTAATGCATCGGCCAGCATGTTGGCGCCATCGGCATGAGTACGGCCATAGTTCTGCGGGCCGGGTTGCCCTTCACTACTCGCTTTCACCAGGAAACCACCGAAGTCAGGAATTAAACTATAAATTTCTTTTACTTTATTTTTCCACCAGGCGATTACATCTTCATCAAGCGGGTCTGCTGTTTTTAATTTACCAAGCGTTGAGGGCGATGCAAAATTTACGGCGAGGTAAACTTTGATGCCGTAAGGACGCAACACATTAGCAATGTCTTTTGCACGGTTCAAATAATCGGCGCTTAATATTAAAGGCGAAGCATTCACATTGTCAAGCACCGAAGCGTTGATACCGATTGAGGCGTTGGCGCGGGCATATTCTGTCCAAAGTTTTTTATCATTATCCGTTAAAGTAAAGGGGTCATTTTTCCGCCAGAAAATAGAATTTCCAGCATACCCACGTTCTACTGTTCCATTTAAATTATCCCAATGATTCAAAATACGTACCTCATAAGAAGGATTAAAAATCTCATTATTTACCTGCCTGCCGGTAGGCAAGGTTGGTTCACTGGTTTGTTGACGACGCAATAGTTCATACACGCCGTACAAAATACCCGCATCTGTATTTGCCTGAACTGAATTTTTTGAAAGCCGGAAGCCATCGTTTTTTAACGCTTTATCTTTTTTGATGGCGAGTGTTACAGTCGCATTATTTTCCCCCGTCCATCCATCTTTCAATTCCTGTTTGGCAATAGATAATGTAGGAGAATTTTCTTTGCAAATTACAGTTACTTGTTTTGCTTTCACCGGGCGAAGCCAAAGCTCATGGCCGTCCTGCGCTTGCGCGAAAACAACTATAAGAAGACAAAGTATACTGACGATAAGTGATTTCATGTTTACAATTTACTCAGTAAAAGAAGAAATAAGCAAGATTTTTATTCTGTATATTTTATTTGTTATTTACACCCACCTTAATCTGTGTAAATGAATGCGGCGGAAAGGTGAATGACAATTTATTCCCATTTATTTTTACCTCTTTTGTTACCGGTAAATACTGATTTCTTTTATCAAATTCAAAAGGTGCTTTCAAGTCATCGCTATTGATAATACTTGCTTCCGCTTTGCCCGAAAAATTGGCATCATTGCTCTCAATATTCGTAGCAATTGCTTTATCCTTGTCACGGTTTATTACATTAATAAAAACAGTGTTTGTTTCTTTTGAATAAACGGTTGTCACATCGAGATACGGAATACCTCTGAACTGCGCTGTGCCAAATGTATCGCACGCAACATAAGTATCTACGGATGCGCCAAGGCAATTGTTTGAAAATGCTTTGAAGGTGTAAAATACTGGTGATTTAAATGTACCATTTTTAGGGTCGCTTGATAGCAGCGAAGTAAGCATGGTAAAGTTGGCCATCTTAACCACGTCT
>Ga0134126_10001388_pt1 | contig 30784 bp, 27 predicted proteins | sample KB31752_FD_96881 | JGI IMG/M metagenome (GOLD analysis project Ga0134126, IMG submission 96881) | Terrestrial soil microbial communities with excess Nitrogen fertilizer from Kellogg Biological Station, Michigan, USA - KB3-175-2 | ecosystem: Environmental > Terrestrial > Soil > Unclassified ... | reverse complement strand
CTCTTGCCAGTTTTCCGCAAAAATCTCACGGCCGCAAATCGCAGCAACCCACTTCGCCTGCCGCCCCTCCTCCTTCCGCGAAGGAGATCGTACGTCGCGCCATGCAGCGCGACGTCTCGAATTGGGCGCAGGAGAAGAACTACACCTTCATCCAGCGCATCGAGCAGCGAGAATTAAACGCCGATGGCGGGGTTAAATCCAACAAATCTGAAACAGAAGAGATCATCTTCCTCTACGACCAACCCTACGCTCACCTCATTAAACGAAACGATCAACCGCTCTCTGATGCCGAGGCGCGCAAAGTCGCGAAGAAGTTGAACGACACGATGGAAAAGCGTCGCGCCGAAACCTCGTCTGAACGCGAGAAACGCCTGGCGGAGTTCGAGAAACGCCACTGCGAAGAACACGAGTTCCTGCTTGAGGTGCCAGACGCATACGACTTTCGCATCGTGGGCGAGGAGACGTTGAACGGCCGCCCCGCGTATGTAATCAGCGGCGAACCGCGAGCGGACTTCCGGCCGACTGTGAATGCAGCGCGCGTGCTACCAAAGTTGCGCCCAAAGTTATGGATCGATAAAACGGAATTCCAATGGCTGAGGATGGACGCTGACGTAATCGACACGATCACCTGGGGAGGCTTCCTGCTGCGTCTACATCCCGGTTCCCATATTGAGATTGAGCAAACTTTGGTGAACAACGAGGTCTGGCTGCCTCTGCATGCGCACATCGTCTTTGACGCGCGCGTCGCGCTCGTGAAGCCGATCCGGCTCGATATCCATGCCGCGTTCAGCGACTACAAGAAGTTCCGCGCAGAGTCGAAGATTATCTCTGTAGGGGAGGTTCAGCACTAGTGAAGCGGCGTCCCGCTGGCGTGAGCGTTATCGCGTTCTTCTATTTTCTCGGTTCTGCTGGAAACACGGCGCTGCTGATGGCCTGGTTATTTGCTCGGCTGTCGGTGATCGGTTTTATTGAAAGCGCAACACCCTCCGCCGAACTGGGACCGACACTTCTACTGGATTTTCCGGGAATCGTAACCGCCTACTTTGTAGTAATGGCCGTGTTCTGCTGTTGGGTTGGCATCGCGCTGTGGAAGCTGCAGCGCTGGGCGTGGTTTGTGACCTGCGCTTTTGTCGCGCTCTCCTTTGCGTTGGACGTCAGCCTCTTCGCCCGCATGTTTCATCATCTTCCACTAATGCTGCTGGTGCTCGGTATCTTGCGGTTTTGTTTCCTTATCCTCATTCTTGCTTACTTCAGCCGCACGCGAGTACGCAATGCTTTTGGGCTCATCCGCTCAAATGCCGCAGCGAATTCCAAGCGCTGAATCGCGCCTTTATCACAAACCTTAACGTCTCTCCGACCCTGGCTTCGATAGTCTGTGAGTTTGGCTTCGTTGCGAATTCCTGCGTCTGCATTGCAGAATGCGAAGGGCTGTTGTCAGTCCGTTTTCCCCCGGAGGACCATACCATGCGTCGGTTGATTGTCAGATTCTTTGTTCTCGCAGCCGTTGTTTGCGCGAGCTGGAGAGGCCTGTACTCCCAAGAGCAGCATTCGGGTGATTACACCAATGGCGCTTCATACTTCCCCACCGTAGTGGCTCCTTACAAGGCGCACCACGTCGCCGAGCCAAACCTTACCAACTCCGCGCGAATCAACACGCTAGTCCAGAATGGGAATATCATGCTGTCTCTCGACGATGCCATCACGCTAGCACTCGAGAATAATCTCGATCTGGTGATTGCCCGCTACAATCTCCCGATCGCCGATACGGATATTCTGCGTACCAAGTCGGGCGCAAACGATCGCGGCGTGAACACAGGAATCGTGCAAGGTACGCCCGGCGCGGGCGTGGCGGGCATCGGCGGTGGTACGGCAGGTGGTGGCGCCGGAGGAACTGTTGCCGCCGCGGGTGGCGCAGGCACTGGAACCGGAGGACTAGTTTCATCGACTCTCGGAGTTGGACCGCCCGTCGATTCTTTTGACCCTCTCCTCACTTCGACACTGGGCTATCAGCACACCAACACGCCGCAATCAAATACAGTCATCAGCGGCGTTCCCTCATTGCTACAGGGTACCGGTGAAGAGAATTTCGGATATCAGCAGGGCTTCTCAACCGGCACGCTGCTTAATGTGACGTTCAACAATTCGCGCGTGACTTCTAACAGCACGCGCACCTTTCTCGTGCCGCAGCTTAATTCCAATTTCCTGGTCCAGGCTCGCCAACATCTGCTCGAAGGCCTGAGTCTGGCGTCTAATCGGCGTTTCATCACCATAGCCAAGAACAATCGCGAGATCGCCGACGAAGCCTTTCGTCAGCAAGTGATCTTCACGGTCACGCAGATCGAAACGCTCTATTGGAATCTTGTTACCGCCTACGAGGACGAGAAAGCCAAAGAGCGGGCACTCGCTTCTGCCCAGCAGCTTGAGGCGAACAATCGCAAGCAGGTACAAGCAGGCACCATCGCGCAGATTGAGATTGTGAACGCTCAGGCGCAAGAAGCTGCAAGCCAGCAGGCGTTGATTACGTCGCAGACGAACTTGCAACTGCAGCAGCTCCTGATGAAGAACGCAATTACGCGCAACGAAAACGATCCAGTCCTCGCGAATGCGGGAATCATTCCCACTGACCGAATTCAATTGCCCGCTTCGGAACCAGTGGTGCCGACTCAAGATTTAGTCAATCAAGCATTGCAGCATCGTCCCGAATTGGCACAGGCCCGAATCGATCTCAGTAACCGCACCATCAGCAAGCGTGCAGCGCGCAACGCGCTCCTGCCGACTGTAGATGTAGTCGCGAACTATGGAGGCACTGGCTTGGCCGGCGCAGCGAACCCAAATTTCACATCCACCGGAACTCCGAGTATTGCGAATAATGGCGGCTACTTCGATGCCCTGAGCGCGACCAGCGGCCATCCCACCTATTTCGCAGGCGTGAGCGTCAATATCCCGATTCGGAACCGTGCTGCCCAGGCCGATCAGATTCGCTCGGAACTCGAGTATCGGCAGGCAGAAGTGCGGCTGCAGCAACTGGAAAACACGATAGCAATCGATGTCCGCAATGCGCAGTTCGCGGTACAGCAGAATCGAGCCGCGGTTGATTCTGCGTTGAAAGCCCGTGAATTTGCGACGCAGAGCCTGGACGCCGAGCAGAAGAAGTTGGCTCAAGGCCTGAGCACCACCTACAACGTACTCACACAGATGAGTAACGTTTCTACGGCGGAATCGAATCTCGTCAATGCGATGTCTGCGTATGAATCTTCCAAGCTCCAGCTCGATATCGTGACGGGCCGCACGCTGGAGACGCTCGGCATCAATATTCAAGATGCGGAGAGCGGAAACGTGACTCACATGCCGCATTCTCCGTACGCAGTGCGCGGAAACGACATCGTCACCCAGCCGGTGCCGGCATTCCAGCCGCAGCAAACAGGAGTCGTGCCCCAGCCGAAGGGCGAGTAGATCGCATCAGGTAAAATGACACAGCCAAACCACCAACGACGAATGGGCCACAATCAGGCTAGTTTCTCTTCGGGCTTGCTTACGATCAACGAACCACCTCCTTCAACATCAGCGAAGGCGCCCCTTCGTACCCAGATCGTGCGTTTTGGCGTCGTCGGCGCCATCAACACCGTCGTCGATCTCGCCATTCTCAACCTGCTCATCTTCATTACTCACACCGGGCAGCGAGGAGCGATGTTTGCGCTCTTCAAAACGGTGGCATTCGTTTGCGCGGTAATGAACAGTTACTTCATGAATCGCTCGTGGACATTCAAGCGGGTGGAAACGAAGAACCCGATGCTGGAAGGTTCTCAGTTTTTGTTCGTGAGCGTGCTCGGAGCAGTCGTGAACGTGGGCAGTTCGTGGTACGTGGCGACCTACACGCGTCCTTTTTCGGGAATCGAGCCAAAGTGGTGGCCATCGCTGGCGGCGCTCGTGGGGACGGCAGTTTCTCTGGCGTTCAACTTTCTGGGCTACAAGTTCTGGGTCTTTGCGCACAGAAAACACGAAAAGCAGTAACAGAACCGGCGGCGGTAGCCGGCGGGTCGCAGATGGCCGAATGGCCAGCTCCGAGTCGGCCACGGCGCCTGTAACCTGTCGAAACGCAGCCGCAACACACGCGACTGCCGTTCTGCCTACCGGCGGCGGTTCCGTTTATTTCACCTGATCAACCAGATTTCCACCCGGAGGCAACTGGCCCAAGCGATAGATGAGCAGCGCCGCACGTTTGCTGTTGATCGGCAGCGAATTGAGATCGATCTTCTCGTCAGCCGAATGGTCTCCAGACCCGGACGATCCCACACCGGCCAGCGCAGGAATGTACTGCGCGACAAACGCACTGTCACCAGCGCCGCGCTTGAGTGGATCGAGCTCGGGCATCTCCGGCTGTCCCAGAGAGCGATTCACTTCGTTCAGCAGTTTGAGCAGTGCTTTATTCCCAGGCGTCGGAGACTGTGCAGGATAAGCTTCGTAGAAGTTGATCGTCGCGTCCGTCTTAGGCAGGTGCTGGGCGACAACCGATCTCATCTTGCCTTCGACGCGCTGAACCTGCTCCTTCGAAATGCAGCGAAGATCGCCGATCGCAATCGCCTTGGGAGAAATGATGTTGGGCTTGCCCGTTGCCTCGCCGCCGGTCTCCTGAGCGTTCACCTGCGCGGTGGTGCCCCCGATAATCAATCCTACGTTGTAGGTCAGATACTGCTCAGGAAGCTGCGTACGGAAGGAGTCGAGAATGCGCGTAAGCTCGTAAATCGCGCCGTATCCCATTTCGGGACCGAAGACTCCGGAGGAATGACCTGTTCTGCCTGTCGTTTCGATTTCCCACGTGATGCTCCCCCGCCGGCTTGTGCTGCCGTAATAAACGCCGTCTACGCGAGCGGTGGCTTCAAATTCCAGACCCGCATCGCTGTGCTTTGCCGCGTCGATCATCTCGTGGCGAGCGATTTCGAGCGGATGCCCGGCAGCTTCCTCATCGCCGCTGAGGACAACTTTGATGTCGGCATGATCAAGCGCGCCGGAGTCCTTGAGTGCGTTCAGCGCTGACAGCATCACAACAAGACCACCCTTCATGTCGTCGGTGCCCGGACCCGAGGCGGTATGGTCGTCGATCATTTGGAAATGCTGGAAGGGGCTGTCTTTCTCAAAAACGGTATCCATGTGCCCGACCAACAGCACGCGTTTGCCGCATTTTCCCGATTCAGGACATGGATGTTCGGCAACCAGCGTCCCTGCGCGTTGTACCTCATCCATCGGGACCCATCGCACTTTGAAGCCGAGCGCTTCAAAGCGAGGGATTAGAACTTTCCCAACCGCGCGCACGCCTTCAAGGTTCTTTGTGCCGCTGTTGATTTCAACTAATTGGCGGAGCAGATCGATCGATGGTTGTTTGTCCGCATCGATAGTCTGAACGATTTTTTGTTCAATCGGACTGAGATTCGCACTTTGTGTTCGGGCGGTCAGAAAAAAGAGAAGAGCGATGATGAGCAGATGAACAGGTTTCACGCCGCGAATGATATCAAACGGATTCTGGAGCTGACCTCACAGCTCCAGTTCCCAGATTTCGCTCACCAGATCTGCGCCAAATGCGCGCTGCGGCTCCTCTTTCACCAGCTTGAATCCAGCTTCGCGATAAAGCTTGCGGGCTGCAAGAAGACAGCTCTGCGTCCATAGAGTCACCTTCTCATATCGGCTCTGCCGGGCGAAATCGATGCACTCCCGAACCAGCTTGCGTCCGATGCCGAACCCTCTCGCATGCGGTTCGACCAGCAGCAGCCTGAGCTTGGCAATCTCCTCCGTGAATTTCACGAGAAAAATCGAACCAACAGCTTCGCCATCAAGTTCGGCGATCCAGCAACGTTCGCGAGTAGGATCAAAGTTCTTGATGAACTGAGCGGCGACCTCGGCTACTAGGGCCTCAAAGCTTTCATCCCACCCATATTGCTCGGCATAGAGGGCTCCATGCCGGTGGATGACCCAGCCGATGTCCCCAGATCGATGCGATCGGAGCACGACAGCGGATTTTGAGAAACTTCCGTCGATAAACGATTCTTCAGCTCGACGAAGCGCTCCGACGAGCTTTTCCTGTATGGGCTCAGAAAGTTCTTTCAACATTTCAGCTACCTGCGCGCTCGACTGGCGATCGAGAGACTGGAACACGGACCGGCCTTTAGCCGTAAGCCGAAGCTGGATGTTTCTCCGATCAATTTTCGAGCGCTCGCGTGTGACTAGCCTGACGCGCGCAAATCGGTTCAGAATGCGACTCAAGTAGCCGGCGTCAAGCCCAAGATCCTGGCCGATCTGCCTGGCTGTACAGTCTGTTCTGTGTGCCAATTCAAAAAGCACTCGCACTTCCGTCAGCGAATATTTGCTGCCGAGCAGCTTCTCATTTAACACGCCGAGTTGCCTTGTATAGAATCGGCTAAATTGGCGTACAGCCTGCACCCGTTGCTCAAGAGCCACTTTCTGCATATCAGCTACTATTTCGCCGATGTTTGACCCTGTCAACTATTTCGCGTGTCGGAGATACACGTTCTCCGATTCGCGGTGACTCCGCTCGCCTCTTGGTGCAGCAATGAATTGAGCTTGGATCGCTCCCAGACGCTTACATCTGTTCCCTCCTGATTGCCTTCTAACGGAACAGGTCGGTCTGACCTTAATACCCTCCCTGGAGCACTCATGGCGTTTCCGAAAGTTGTGGTTGTGACTGGCGCGTCTGCTGGAGCAGGACGAGCTGCCGTTCGTTTGTTTGCAAAAAAAGGCGCAAACGTTGCGCTGATCGCGCGCGGGCACGATGGCCTTGAAGGCGCACGCCGCGAAGTCGAATCGTACGGACGTCGCGCGCTGGTGCTGCCCACCGACGTTGCTGACGCTAATGCGGTCGAAGAAGCAGCCGAAAGAACCGAATCGGAACTCGGCCCGATTGATGTCTGGGTGAATGTCGCGATGGTCTCCGTCTTCTCGCCTTTTATCGAGATGACGGCAGAAGAGTTCAAGCGCGTCACCGAGGTGACCTATCTGGGATACGTGTACGGCACCATGTCGGCGCTGCGCCGCATGCACCAGCGCAATCGCGGAACGATCGTCCAGGTCGGTTCAGCATTGGCGTATCGCAGCATCCCGCTGCAAGCTGCCTATTGCGGGGCTAAGCACGGGATCGTTGGCTTTACTGACTCGCTGCGCTGCGAACTCGTGCACAACAACAGCAAGGTCCGACTCACCGTCGTTCACATGCCCGCCCTCAACACTCCTCAGTTTAGTTGGGTGAAGAGCCGCCTGCCGCGCAAGCCGCAGCCCGTGCCTCCCATTTTTGAGCCAGAGGTTGCAGCGGAAGCTATCGTTTATGCCGCCCGGCATCCCCGGCGCGAGATCTGGGTGGGAGCTCCCACAGTGGCAGCAATCACCGGCCAGAAGTTCATTCCGGGATTTCTCGACCGCTACCTTGGCAAGACCGGCTTCGACTCGCAACAGTACGACGGCGCTGCCGATCCGAATCGGCCCAACAATCTATGGGAGCCGCTGCCGGGCGATCACGGCGCGCATGGTGACTTCGATACCCGCGCGCACAAGCGAAGCTGGCAGCTCACGCTTGACCTCAATCGGCGCTGGATTGGCCTCGGCTTGGTGGCGGCAGGAGCGGCCGTGGCTTTGATCAAAAACAAGAACAAGGCAGCGGAGATGGTTGAGACGGTTAAAGAGAAATTGGCAGCGTGAGATAGCGGCAATAGGCTCTAGGCGATAGGCCAATACCAGGTTGTCGCTACGCTTTTCCACTTTCGCCTAGCGCTTATTGCCGACCTCAGTCGTTCACCGTCTCGCCCGTATGCGACCGCAGGATTCGGTCGACTGAGTACGGTGCGCGACGAGCAGGCTCATGGAAGTGACGTACTTGCATCTCGCCTAATAGCCCGAGTGCGAGGAGCTGAACTCCAGCAACAATCAGCACTGCCGCAAAGACGAGCAGTGGGCCGTGGTCGTCCATCACGTTGCTGTTGTGCAGCAGCTTTTCGAGGACCAGCCAAAGAGCGATTCCCGATCCGGAAAAGATACCTGCGGCTCCGAACGTCCCAAAGAAATGCAGCGGACGAGATAGGTAGCGGAGCAGGAACCGAATCGTAATCAGGTCAAAGAAGACGCGGAAAGTGCGGGAAATCCCGTAATGGGAGGCGCCGCGCTCGCGGTTGATGTTCCGAATTGGGATTTCGCAGATCGATGCGCCATACCAGGACGCCAAAGCAGGAATGAAGCGATGCAGCTCGCCGTAGAGCGGTACCTGGTTGATGATCTCTCGACGATAAGCCTTGAAGGTGGTGCCGAAGTCGTGGATATCGACGCCACTAAGCTTGGCCATCAGCCAGTTTGCGCAGCGCGACGGAATGCGTCGCATCACAAAGTTGTCGATGCGCTCCTTGCGCCACCCGCTGATGATGTCGTAGCCCTCTCCAATCTTCTCGAGAAAAGCAGGGATGTCATTAGGATCGTGCTGCAGATCGCCGTCCATGGCGATCACGTACTCGCCAGTAGCATGGTCGAACCCGGCAGCGAGGGCCGAAGTCTGCCCAAAATTGCGGCGTAGCTTTACCACTGTCACGCGGCTATCGATAGCAGCAATTTCGCTCAATAAATGGAAGGTCAAATCGGAGCTTCCATCGTCCACGAAGACCAATTCGAAGCTGTCAGAGTTGGCCTCCATTACCCCTTTCAGGCGGTCGTAGAGAACGGTTACGTTCTCCTGCTCATTGTGAAAAGGGACAACGATGGAGTACTTAGGCATGGTTATCAGATTATACGGGGAGAGCTGATAGTTTACATCGGTTTCGAAGCGATTACGACGCTTAAATTGAGCCTTAAAACCTATCGCCGGCGTCCGCCCAGCGGCTAGAGGATTGAACACGGAGGGCACCGAGCAGACGCAGGCTTCACATCGCGCGGTCGAGTTCATGTCTGGCTCACTGCAAGCATCCATGCGGCAGCAAGGAATCGCAAATGGCACTTCTCTGTATTCTCTGTATCGTCCGTGGCCTCCGCGTTCAATCCTGAAGCCCGTGTGAGGGCTCGCAGGGGATCCTGTCCTCTCAATGCTTATTGCTGCGAATCCTGCCCCGCCGGAATTGGCTTTAAGTCCAGATTCTCCTGCCCTCCTTCTGATAACCGGACCGTCTGCGCTAGATCGGCGAAGCCGTTTAGCCAGGTCTCGTCCTCGTACGCGCCGGGATCGATGTGCTCGAAGGCATACACGCGGTAACTCCCAGGCCGCAGTCCCTGGACCTGATACTTCCCATTTTGGTCGGTTGTCGCCGTGCGGAACTCGTCGGCGAGCCCAGCCAGCTTGCGATCAGGCGCAACCAGCACCGTCACTCCCGGCTCGCCTTTGCCATCGGGGGTGTTGATGGCGCCGGTCAGCTTAGCTCCTGTGCCAAAAACAAGATCGAGGTTGCGGCCAGTGGCTGGGCTGTAGCCTTTCTCCAGCACGTCATCGCGACCTGCCGACGCCGACTTTAGATATGTACCCGAAGGCAACCCATATGCGGCTACGCGATAACGCTCATCGGGAGCCGCCTGCAACGTAAAGGAGCCATCGTCTTTCACCTGACCGTAGGCCCCGCGCATGAAGTCCTGCATATCCTGCGGCGAAAGAGCAATATTGATGCCGGTCAGCTTAGGCATCGGGCTGGTATCGAAGCTGATGTGACCAGCGACGTCCACCTTAGGAGACAGCGAGACAACCACTCCCTGAACATCTCCTTCGCGCACATCGATTTCAACGCGCGCGCTAGCTGAATTTTTGTCTTCCTGCTGCTGAGCCACGAGATCATATGAGCCCGGCAACACCTGCTTGAAAGTGAAAGTGTTGTCTTCGCGCGTCGTGGTGTTAAGCCCCGGACCAAAAGTAAACATGCCTTCGCCGTGCTTCATGAGCATCAGCCATGTCCCGCGTCCCGAGCTTCCCTGCAGGCCTCCGACCACTCTTCCACTCACCGTGTACGAGCGCTGCGGGCTGATGGAGAAATCGACGTGCAGTTCATCGCCGCCACGAACGATAAGGGGTGCCGCCTGGCTCGCGTCCAAAACGTTCGGATAAAAAACGGGAGGATAGGCGGTGGTTTCTGACGGAGCAGATGGATCCATCGACTCGCCCGGAGCAACGAATCCAAAGCCGCGCAGCGTGGCGCGTACGTATACCTGTCCCGGACGAATTCCAAAGATGCGATACTCTCCCCGATCGTCGCTATTGCCGCCGCCGACGGGAACCAACCGTCGCCGCCCCTGCATGTAGCGAAATTGCAGCGCCTGCACCTGCGCATGGGCCAGCGGCTCGGAATCTTCATCGACCACGCGTCCAGTGATGACGCCGCCTTGAATCAGGCGGAAGACGATGTCGGTCAAATTCTGGCCGGCACTAAGAGAAATCGTAGTTCCCTGCTCTCCGGCGGATTTCTGCCCATACACCTGGCTGACATAGCCGTTGCGCTGGACCGATAAAACGTATCGCCCAGCTTCGAGATCTTTCAGTAAAAAGCTGCCCTGAGCGTCGGTCACAGTAGTAGATCCGTTTCGACCACCGCGCTCAGCCTGTCGGGCCGTGACCCACGCTTTCTTAAGCGGCTGTCCCGTACTCGAATCGAACACCTGCCCGGAGATCTGCCCCTTCTGCGCACTGGTCTTTGCCGCGCCTGTTGACAGCGCCGAAGGCTGATCCTGCCCGAGGCAGCTTGCGCACAAAACTGTGTATAGAGCAATGAAAACGATTTTGTTCACACTTAGATTTTGCAATATGGACCGCCGTTCGAAAAAGACGCTACTTTACTCTCATCCCTTCGTGCGTCACGTAGACGACTTTAATAGCTGCCAGATGCACTGAATAAATACTGAAGTATCTACTTGACAATTGCTCGAGTCTGTCCGATACTAAAGTCGTTGCTTCAGTATTATGCCGAAGCAGGAAAGGGACTATTCATGCAGCAGCCTTCCGCCATTCACAGCACATTTGTTCTCGAGAGAAGTTTTCCCAAGCCTCCCGACAAGGTATTTGCCGCGTTTGCCGATGCAACCAAGAAGCGGCGCTGGTTCGCCGAAGGCGAGGCACACAACATCGAGGAGTACGCCATGGACTTTCGCCTCGGAGGGACTGAGCATTTGCGCTATCGCATGAGCGAAGGGACGCCGATTGCCGGCATGTACATCACTAACGAAGGACGCTTTCAGGACATCGCCCCCAACCAGCGCATCGTGACCGCATCCACCATGGACCTAAACGATAAGCGCATCTCCGCATCCCTGGTCACGTTCGAGTTCCTGCGCACCGAGAAGGGCACGGATCTCGTCTGCACCCATCAGGGCACATACATCGAATGGCCGGACGGCCCGAAGATGATCGAGGCCGGTTGGCGCGGGCTGCTGGAGAGTCTGGCCGCAGAGGTGACGCGCTGAGCAACCACAACTACCGCGAACGATTTCCTTGTCCATGGAGGCTCACAGATGAACAGTATTCCGAAGATGATCGTGATTCCCGACCTGGGAATATTTTCCGGTGAAGCTCTGAGGCATGAAAGTCAGCCCAAGGCAGATTCGCTTGCCAGCCAGATGCAGAGCACTCTTGTTCCTCCACTCTCTCACTCTGGAACCCAGCTCGAAGCCTATGGACGCAGCCTCCCAAAAGACGATGTCGGCGGAGATCTGATGGACCTGGTGGCGAGCGGAAAAGACATCACTGCTTACGTGGCCGATGTCTCCGGGCATGGCTTCCGTGCCGGTGTCCTAATGGGAATGGTGAAGACCGCGGTTCGCTATGGATTGCTGTTAGGCCAGCCACTCACGAAACTGCTCGGCGATATCAACCGTGTGCTGCCGATCGTCAAAGAACCGAACATGTACGCGACCTTCGCGGCGCTGCGCTTCAATGGTAGCGGCCAAGCTGAGTACATCTCTGCCGGACACGTTCCTCTGCTTCGCTACCGGCGTACCACTGGAGAAGTTCTGCGGTACTGCGTCTCTCAGTTGCCACTCGGCCTCCTGGCTAGTGACGGATACACGAGCACAGCAATTCCCTGCGAACCGGGAGATATTTTCGCCCTTGTGACCGACGGCATTCTGGAGAGAGGTGATGAGCGTGATCCGGATTTGGGCCTCGATCGAATTGCCAGGCTGCTGCGTAACAATGCGAACGCTCCGCTGTCCGGTCTCGCCGAACTCGTGTATGCACAGCTCGCGCCTTGCGGAAACCAGCACGACGACGAAACCGTTTTGCTGTTGAAAATCCGAGACAAAGAAATTCGCGACCCTCAGCCCAATGTTCCCGCGCCAGAACGGGAATCCGTGAAGAATTCCGCTGTCCTGGAATCCATGTGGAGCCGCCTGCTCGACGATTTGGCGAACGAGCTCTCGCAAGAATGAGCCTGCCGGCCCGAATAGATGATGGCAAAAGCACACATACAAATCGCGCGGATCTTCGAAGCTCTGGGCGACCCGACACGTCGCGCGATCATCGAGAAGCTTGCGGAGAGACCTCATTCGGTTTCGGGATTGGCCGAACCGCTGAACATCACGCTTACTGCCGTCGGCCAGCACCTCCAATTGCTTGAAGAAAGCGGATTGGTACGCACCGAAAAGCTCGGGCGAGTACGCACTGCCAGCCTCAATCCTGCTGGATTTGAAGCAATCGAACAGTGGATTCACGAGCATCGCTCGGCATGGGAGCGGCGGCTGGATCGGTTGGGAGCCATGCTTGCCGAATCCAAAGAACATTGAACTGACGATCCCACGTCGAATCACACGCCTGGGCTACAACCGAATTCCCGACTGCGTAGCAGCCGATCCAACCTGACACGCGGACTCAAGATGGAAATTTCAAGATCTTTGATGCTGGTGAGATGTGGGTCTCATGACAGAAGCGCATAGCGATGCGCGAGCGCTACGCTCGCGATGTTGAGTCAGGAAGTGTCTTCTTACGCCATCACTTTTTGATGAAAGCTGCATGTAACCTTTTCTCCGATTGCGACTCTCTTATATGCAAGCCATTGGCTGCCCATCAGGCATTCTCGATAAGGAGAGAGAACAGTTGAATATGAACAAAACTCGTTTTGCAGCCGCTATTACGTCCGCGGTGCTCTTGGGAGCAGGAGCCCTTGCGGCATACGCACAAGCGCCCAGCGATCCTCAAATTGTAGGCATCGTGCAGGCAGCCAACCAGATTGATATCAATCAGGCGAAGCTCGCACTGAAGAAAACCAAGGACCCACAGGTAAAAGAGTTCGCCAACCAGATGATTTCCGATCACACCAATTTGGAAAAATCGGTGAGCGATCTGGCGAAGAAGCTCAAAGTAACTCCGCAATCGAGCGCCACGTCGAAGCAACTGAGGCAGCAGGCGGCGCAAGAGACCAAGAAACTTGCAGGCCTGCATGGTAAAGCATTCGATAAGGAGTACGTCTCTCATGAGGTCGACTATCATCAGGCGGTCATCGATGCCGCCAAGAACACACTGATCCCAAACGCGAAAAATGCTGAACTGAAATCGGCGCTCGAAGGTGCGGCCCCTCTGTTGCAGGGACATCTGGAGCACGCGCAACAATTGCAGAAATCTCTCGGCGGAAGCTAATCCGGAGATTACTCGCTGGGATGTCAGTCGGCCAGAACTATCAACAGCATGTCGAAGGCGCGCAACACAATTGCGCGCTGTGAGCACTACCTTATGGCGCAGCCACGGCTGCAAATTCGAGGACTTGTCCTGACAGTCGCGGCGGTAGCTGTCTTTTCTGCAATATCGCTCGGCGCACAATCCGCGCAGGCTACGGGCTCGCAGCACATCGTCATCATCAAGCAGATGCACTTCGATCCCCAGCAATTGACTGTCAAGCCCGGGGATACGGTGCTGTGGAAAAACGAAGATATTTTTGCCCACACCGCTACTGCCGATAACGGAAGTTTCGATTCGGGACTGATCAATCCCGGTTCCTCATGGCAGACAGTGATTCAACGCAAAGGAACGATTGGCTACCATTGCGGTCCACATCCGAACATGAGGGCGGAGCTGATCGTGCAAGCGGCGGGACAGGAGGGCACTCACGCTAACGAAGCAAACGCCCACGCAGAAGGTGCTGCCACGCTCAAGTGGTCTCCTCCTAGGTCTCCTGAGCAGTTTCATCCAATTCTCGTCAACTTCACAGCAGCTCTGCTGCCGCTCGCTCTGCTCAGCGATGCGCTCGGACTTATCTTTCGACGGCAGAGCCTGCACAATGCGGCGTGGTGGCTGGTGCTGTACGCCGCTGTGATCACCCCCTTCACTGCTGCGGCGGGCTGGTGGTGGAAACACGCCGCCGGTTCAGAGCTCCCGGCAAAGCTGATCACGGTACACCAGTGGTTGGGAACGGCAGCCGCGGTGCTGTTCATTATCCTCGCGGTGTGGCGCTGGAGTATTTACAAACGCGGCCTTCCTCCCAGCATTGCATACCTTTTCTGCGCGCTCATCGCAGTACTTGCGCTCGTGTACCAGGGAAGTTTGGGGGGAATGATGGTGTTCGGAAAGTAATCTCCGCGCTTTCGCCGGAGAATAGTACGAGACGGTTTGCTATGGTAACGAGAGGGGCTCATCCGTTCGACGAGCTTCTCTTCCCGCGATCTGAAGCAGCATGGCTCCAATTTCACTGAGATCTAAGCGGCTGCTTTGTGTTCCCTCTGTTCCTTTTCTCGTTCGATTCTTTTCGAAAGTAAAGACTTCGCTTTTTCGAGTTCGCGGCGCCGCTGGTTACTGAGCCCGTGGCCGGCCCTATTAATGAAAAACGTAAGCATACGCATGCCGGACGTCGGCCCCTTTGGCGAGACGTTTTTGGAACCGAGCGTGCGCGCAATAGTGGCGGCGGATTTCGTAAACAGTTCCTTTGGAGGGTAGGTCGATTCCGTGTGAACACCAGCTACCCACTTCGTCTTTTTCTTAGTTCCGCGCATTTGCTCTTGAACTTCTCATTCTGCCGAAAGCGCTCTTCCGGACATCTTCTTTGGGGGAGCACCTCGGGCCGTGACGAGGATGATTTACATCCCGTGATTCTTTGCTCCGACGACAAGCGGCGGAGCCTCATTCAGCTCGATCCAATAGCGCTGGATGGCCTCGACGATCTTTCCGATTTCGTCGGGATCTCCGGGCTTCACGAGATAGGAATTGGCGCCGAGATCATAAGCTGCATTTACCGTGCTGGCGCTGTCGTCCATGGTAAGTACCACAACGGGAATTCGCCGAATTTCTTTTTGCGTTCGCAGCCACTGGAGGAGCTGCAGGCCGGTCATCCCCGGCAGCTTGAGATCGAGAAGTATAAGGACGGGCAACGGAAACTTAGTGCGGTCGTTGTATTGTCCGACTCCGGCCAGATAGGCAAGCGCTTCGTCTCCATCTCTGAGATGAACAATCGGATTCCGCACCGCCGCCTTCTCGAAGCCGCGGCGCAACAGGGTTGCGTCGGAAGCTTCGTCCTCAATCAGCAGGATGGTTGGCAGGCTACGGTCGGGCATAGTTATGAGCGACTCAGTTTTGCTACGTTCCCAAGTAGATCAGGAGACTCGTTTATTCCCAGCCAGTAGCTCTGAAAGCGTGTGGCTAACTGCTCCAGCTGAGAAGCGGTCTCGGGCTTGGATAAATAGGAATTTGCGCCGAGGTCATAGGCTCGGTTGATGTCTACCGAGTGCCTTGAAGACGTCAACATTACTACAGGAAGCCGATTGAGCGCGGTAGGTTGCCGTCGCACCCACTGCAACACTTCAAAACCTGAACGGCGAGGCAATTTGATGTCGAGCAGAACGATGCAAGGGAGCGGATGCGCCGTGCGGTTGTCGTACGGTTTTTCTCCCGAAAGATAGGAGACAACATCGTCGCCATTGGTGAGACGAACCATGGCAAGCGTCGCATCCAGCTTGCCGAAGGCGCGTTGAATCAACCGGGCGTCAGAGGGATCGTCTTCGACGAGCAGAACTGGTCCTTTAGCCATTCAGTTCCCTTTAGCCATTCAATTCCTTTGTTGTATTTTGTCGCCAGAAGGTGTGAGCCGATGGAGACGGGAACGGTTGTCCTCACCGCTGAGAGAAAGAGGGCTCAGCTACTCTGAATTGCGCTCGGCTTTTTGTTCGCGTGCTGCGGGAAGCTCAATCCAGAAGGTGCTGCCCTTTCCCAAATCCGACTCCACACCGCAACTTCCCTGCATGCGTCCGACAGCGCGCTTCACGATCGCCAGGCCGATGCCGGTGCCCGGATAGGTCTCGCGTTCGTGGAGTCTCTCGAACACGTGCCAGATGCGCTCCTGATGCTGAGGAGCGATGCCGATGCCGTTGTCGCGGACACTCACGCGAACACGGGCATCGCGCTGCTCAGCAAAGACTCGGACGTCAGGGACTGAGTTCTTCTCGTGGAATTTGAAAGCGTTGGTCAACAGGTTGAAGATTACCTGCACCAGCATCGGCTGATGTGCTTCTACGAAGAGGCCCGCCGGCACATCGACGGAAAGAGATCCATGTCGTTCTTGCCCGAGTTGCTTGGCTGCCTGCTGCACGGCTGCGACGAGGTCGACTCTGTTGAGCGTGATATCGACCCGGCTCACCCGGCCATAGTCCAACAAATCCTGAACCAGAACATTCATCTCGAAGCTGCATTGGTGATTTCGTTCAGATAGTCGAGGCCGCGCTCGTCGAGATTGGCGAAGCAATCTTCACGCATCGCTTCGGCAAATCCGCCGATGGCGCGCAAAGGCGCGCGCAGATCGTGGGAAACCGAGTAGGCGAATGCTTCCAGTTCTGCGTTGGTCTCCTCGCGCTCCTGAATGCGGAGTTCAAGCTCGTGCGAGTGATGTTGGATGGTATCGAGCAGGCGTTTTCGCTCCGTCATGTCACGTGTAACTTTGGAGAATCCGTAGAGTGTGCCTTCGTCATCGCGCACAGCCGTGACTACGACGTTGGCCCAAAAACGCGCGCCATCCTTGCGCACGCGCCACCCCTCGCCTGCAAAATGCCCTTCTGTAGCGGCGGTATGGAGTACCTTTTTGGGAAGATCGTTGGCGCGGTCTTCTGGCGTGTAGAACGTGGAAAAATGTTTGCCGATGATCTCCTCGGGCTTATATCCCTTGATGCGCTCGGCTCCGAGATTCCATGAAGTGACAACGCCATTCGGATCCATGAAAAAAATCGCGTAGTCCTGAACTCCTTCGACGAGCAGTCGATGGCGCAGCTCTGAGAGACGTTTCTCGGTCAGATCGCGCGTGATCTTTCCGTAGCCGATGAGATTGCCCTGCTCGTCGAGAATGCCCGTGATGAGCACGTTGGCCCAGAAACGCGAGCCGTCCTTGCGCAGTCGCCAGCCTTCCTCTTCTAAGTGGCCTTCTTTTTTCGCAGTGCGAAGTTCCAGGCTGGGTTTCTCGGCGGCGAGATCGGCAGGCGTGTAGAAGATGCTGAAGTGCTGGCCGATGATCTCGTCGCGCTTATATCCTTTCAGCCGCTCCGCGCCCTTGTTCCAGGACACGATGTAACCCTCCGGATCGAGCACGAATATCGCGTAATCGACGATGTTATCAACGAGCAGGCGGAATAGTTCCTCTGAACTCAGATTGTCGGCGCTAAAAACGGAAGCGGTTGAAAGGCGCGATGACATATGCGACGAACAGGACAATGTATCAGCTTGGAGTGTCGCAAGCCTTGTCCTTGTTGCTGTGAACACAGTTAGATGCATCGCAGGGCTGCACTGCCTTACGGAAGCAGACTTTTCGCACGTTGCCCCCCACTCTTGCCGATGGAAGGCCCCCCTCTTGAGGCCGGATTCCAGGAACTATCCCATAATGGGAATCGACTGAGCCGACGGCGAGTTAGCGGGGCGCTTGCCGATTCGCCGCCCCGCGCTCCCGTGTGATGGAGTGTATTCTCTATGGAGCGTTGCTTGGCAGAAACACCAGTGCCGACAATATGTTCCGGTTCGGAAGCGGTTTCAAAAAAGGAAAGTGCGAAGTCGCAATAACTCCGCACCGGGTCTACTGATTGGCGCAAGCCGCGACTACGACACTAGCGATGACTGCCGTGCGGAGAGCCTCCTCCGCCTCCGCCAGCGCGCATGCCACCGCCTCCACCGCCGCCGCGCATGCCGCCACCGCCGCCCATGGACGGAGCTGACATCCGCATTCCGCCTCCGGACGACATTGAAGGACGTGACATGGCAGCGCCAGAACTCATGCCGCTGCCCATGCGCATCGGCGCCGGAGAAGAGCGCGGTTCCATTCTGGGACTTGGCATCGGCCTGTCGTTGTTCACAGCGGGAGCCATTCGCACCGGCGGAGTCGGCATGGGACGTGGCTGAGCAGCAGCAGGAACCGGAGCAGGCGTCGGCCGAGGCGAAACCACGCTCATCGTCGCCGGCGGAGCTTGCGCCGCAGGAATCTGTGCCTGGCGAGGAATACGCTCGCCATCACCCCATCGTGGATTGCCAAAGCGAGGCCCAGTGACGCGTGGAGTTGGTGCGATGGTCACACCTGCCGTGGGTGCGATGGAAGTAAAGCCTGGACGTCCAACAAAACCTTGCCCAGGTCGAACGCTTCCCTGCTGCACAACGTCACCGTTAGCCGTTGTGACCTTCGCAGCGACCGGACGATGATGCTCGATCGCGTCGTTGTCGACTATCATGTGCCGATGCGGCACCGGCAAAACTCTGCCGTTGTCAACCACCATTACCGGCGATCCATGATGATGCGGAGGCATTGGCGGACGATAGTGCGGCGGAACGTTGTACACCGGAGGAACCGTCTGCCAGTTGTTCCAATTTGAACCTCGGTTCCAGCACCATCCATAGCCGTTTATGAACTGCCAGGAACCATAACGGTACGGGGCCCATCCCCACGGATACCCGGAAACGAATGTGTAGCCGAAGCCGGGATAGGAAATCCAGTAGCCGTCAGCAAACGGATCCCAGCCGAGGCCGACCGAGTAGGGACGCCACATATAGCCGTAGCCGGGGACATAAAAGTAATTTCCATACTGGCCGAGATCGGAACCGTAGGCTACATTCCCATTTTGGTACGAATTCGAAGCGACCGCCTCATCGTGCCACTTGGCGCGTGCGTTGTCCCACTGGTCATAGTTCTCGGCATCGACGCCTTTGGCCAGGTAATAACGATCGGGATCGTCGCCGTCGAGGCGAATGGTCTCACCTTTCTTGACGGCTACTTCGGCGTTCGAGGCGTTCTCGACTTCGATCTCGCCACCCAGAACCGCGACTTCAAAGTCGTGCTTATCGACGTTCACGCGAAAGCGGGCGGACTTATCCAGCGAAACGCGATTGCGCCCAAAGTCGAGCTGGAAGTGGTCAGAGTCGCGATAGCGAATATCGAAGTACGCTGTGCCTTGCTGCAATTCGACTGAGGTGTTGCGTCCGCCGTTGTTGTCTAGACTCAGATCGTTGAACGCGATGATCGTGTCGGGCGTGAGTCGGATCGAACTTCCATCTTCAAGTTCAACTTCAGCCTGTCCATCGCGGGCCCAGAGCTTCGATTGATGCACGATTGGCATGTTGACGTACGCGGTGCCGAAGCCGCGTCCATCAGCCTTGTCGAGCTGAACATCACCGTCAACTAAGCTCAGACGCACGATGCGCACGTGCGAATCGGCAAGAAGTGGCAGCGCAAACAGGAACGCAAGCGAGACAAAAACCAGGGATCGAAGAACCGACCTGAGGTAGGACGAGCACAGTGCCGTACTGGACATAGCTGGCTCCGTATCTTCTTACTTGTATTAGACCACGCGCAGAACACAAGAGTTGCGCTTTTATTGCGTCCACAACAGAACCGCCCGCCGGTAGCCGGTGGGGCAGCCGCGATGTTTGCGGCTGCGCTACACGAGTTCGTTCAGTATTTAGAGTCACTCGGAGCTGGCCTTTCGGCCATCTCCGACCCACCGGCTACGCCGACGGTCCCGTTACTGCGGAGCAACCGGCAGGTTCGCCTTCTTCAAGATCCGCTGTGCCCGCTGTTGCGCGATGTGCAGCACTGTCCGATCTGCCGCCAACCGCTCCAGCAAAGGCGCAATCGCCTGCACTTCTTCGAGGCGTCCGTTATTCGACATGTCTTCCAAGCCCTTCAGATCCTGATCGAGGGAGAGCTTGTCGAAGCGGCGATCAAACTCCAGTTTCCGACCGCCTTCAATGGTCGAAGAAATACCTTGAAAAACAGCCGTAAGCTCCTGAATTGACGGATCTTCAGAGTAGTTGTATGTCGTCGACGTGTGCCGGATTGAATCCGAGTAGCTGAGGGTCTTCTTCCCGGTTTGTGCGATGGCATGTTTGGTGAAGTCGAACTGGCCGTCGAAGTAATTGACCTGCTTGGCGAGCCCGGCCAGCTTATCCCAAAGGCCATCGCTGGCCTGGAACTCCTTGTGGAGGGCGTCCTGTGAGGCAGCATCTTCGGCTTGAGCACTCTGCTCGGCGTTGCTCTCGACCGGAGCACTGCGCTCCTGCGGCGGCGTCAGGTCTTTATCCATGGACGTGTACTCGACCTGGCCATTCTGATGCACCACGATCAAGAACTCCGCCGGCTGCGCTTCCTTCCAGACTTGCTTGAAGGAGATGGTCGCACCCTGCTGTGCAAGCACTGTTGAAGCCGATGCCAAGAACAGGATTCCCAGCGTCAGCAGGCGCGGACGACTGTTCATCGTCCCGCCACCTCGTAGCGCGCGAGCGTTGCATGGGTATGCAGATGACAAATTGCGATCGCCAACGCATCGGCGGCATCGCTAGGCTGCGGAGGCTCCGCAAGGTTCAAAAGATGCGCCACCATATGCTGAACCTGAAGCTTCTCCGCTCTGCCGTAGCCTACGACTGCAGACTTGATCGAGAGCGGCGAGTACTCCGCAACTTCGAGCGAAGCAGACGAAGCGGCCAGCATGGCCACTCCCCGAACCTGACCGAGCTTCAGCGCTGATTTCGCATTAACCGAATAGAAAACTTCTTCAATTGCTACCATGCGCGGCAGGGTTTGATAAATGATCCGAGAGAGTTCGGTAAAGACGGTCGCCAGCCGCTTCGGCATCGACTCACGCTTCGGCAGATGAATCGCACCGGCAGTGACAAACTCCAGCCGCCCGTTCGGGTGCTGATCGACGACTCCGTATCCGGTATATTCGGTTCCGCAATCGATCCCAAGGACTCGCATCTGAACTCCGAGTTTAACGCACTCCCGTCAGGGAACTCATCCGTGTAGGACTTGTCATCCTGAAGCGCATCCTTTGCGCGAAGGATCTCCCGCGATGCTTCGAACTTGATTGCAGCCGGCGTGGCTCCTTCACCAGGAAACCGAAGCATGGGCCGAGGAGCCGAATAAGCGCATCGGTATCTGCGACATTTTCGGGAGGTCCTTCGCGCAAAAGAAGCGCTTCAGGATGACAAGTCTCGACAATTCCCTAGAAAACAATTCTCCTGAAGAGTAATTCTGAAGTTGAAATCCAAGAGGCTCCGCTGACTTCTGCCAAGATAAACACAAGCCGTTCATGACCACCGATTCAGTTCGCGAATTCTGCATTTCCCTGCCGCACGCGACCGAGCAGATCCAGTGGGGCAACCACCTTGTGCTCAAGGTCGGCGGCAAGATGTTCGCCGTGGTTGCACTAGAGCCGAGCGAGGTGTGGATCTCATTCAAGGCCACCCTCGAAGAATTTGCCGAGCTGACCGAACGGCCGAACATCATCCCTGCTCCGTATCTGGCGCGGAACCATTGGGTGGGACTGAAATCGCGGGACGCATTGACACATTCGGAACTGCGAGATTGTCTGCGACGCTCATATGAACTAGTGTTTGAAAAGCTGCCCCAAAAGGAACGTGAACGGCTGCAACGAAGTCGGACACGGGCAAAGCACAAAGCCGGAAAGGGATAGACTCTGCAACGAATTCTCACCACGCTGATCGTAATCTTCTGTCTCGTCGGAGTTTTCATTTCGGGAATGGTGCTGGGCGAGCACTACAACACCAAGCCTTCACCCTGCAGCATCAACGATCGCTGGGATTGCGGCATCGTGAACCATAGTCCATACGCCGTGGTGCACTTCAATGCCAGTCCTTATGCCGCGCTGCGTGAAGTTCCGGTGGCGCTGATCGGCATTCTCGGCTACGCCGTGCTGATTGCCTTTGCCGGGCGCTATCCACGCATCACCCTCCTGCTTGCCCTGATTGCTCTTATCTTCACCCTGCGCCTCACCTGGATCGAGTGGCGAGTGCTCGGCGTCTGGTGTATCTACTGCGTAAGCTCTCAGATCGCGATCGCCGTCGTCTTCCTTCTATCGCTGGTGGCAGCTCTGCTGCGAAGGAAGCACGCCTGATCACAAGTCGCGGTTCAATCGGCTCTCCAGTGGCTGCAGTGGCGCAGTAAAGCTAAAATTTGGCCAATAGTGCTATCCGATGTGCCCATGAGGTTCGCGATATTTTTCACATCTCTTGAGTTAGCAATCACTTGCGAGTAAAGAGAACGACGTTCGGTGCGCACTTGAACCATGGGGTTAACGCCGAATTTTCCACGGCGTTAACCCCGAGATTTCCACGGCGTTAACGCCCTTTTTTCCACGGCGTTAACCCCAGCCTCTCTTGGGGTTAACCCCACGATCGCCGTATGAAAATTGCTGCGTGGTGGGTTCAAAAGCTGCGTGGTCTCTTCAAATCCCATCGCCACAAAGTCCACTCCCGTCCATTTCGTCCATAGGAATCCCGTGGACTAAGTGGACTGGATGGACGCCAGGACCTGTGATCTCATGCGACATCGCAAGAATTCTGCCCCATACTTCTGTGCTATGACGAAATGGGGCGAAAGTCAAGCGAAATCGCAAACGCTGTAATACCACAATAGAAATGTCCGGTTCTTACCGCAATAGAAATGTCCCCTTGGTTGTAAGTTCAAACAAATGCATCCGAAGATCTGTTGGTGGACGCAAACAGCCATTTGTTGAATTTCTTGGTCCAGCGATAATGCGCAGTGGTCCCGAGTCGGTGCGCATCGCGTACCGGCGACGGTTCTGTTTTAATGAATCGCATGAATCAGGAACAATGGACAGCGGTCGATCTCTACATCAGTTCCACAGTGGTACCTTCCGATGCGGCTCTGGATGCCGCGGTTGAGGCGAGCACCAAGGCGGAGCTTCCGGCAATCGCCGTCACCCCGAATCAGGGCAAGCTGCTGCACATTCTTGCGCGACTGGTGAATGCTCGCCGCATCCTCGAAATCGGCACGCTCGGCGGATACAGCACGATCTGGTTGGCTCGTGCGCTGGCGAAAGGCGGTCGCGTGATCACGCTCGAAGTGGATCCGAAGCACGCAGAGGTTGCGCGCGCCAACATCACTCGGGCGAAGCTATCAAAGTCAGTAGAGATTCGGATTGGGCCCGCACTCGAGAGCCTTCCCAAGTTGGCAAAGGAAAAATCGCGCAAGTTTGACCTGATTTTCATCGACGCCGATAAGGCCAATATTCCCGATTACTTCAAGTGGTCGTTGAAGCTATCGCGTCCCGGCAGTTTAATCATCATCGATAACGTCGTACGCAAAGGCGCAGTGATTCAGGCCGACACCAAGGATGTCGACGTGCAAGGTGTGCGCAAGCTGAACGAGATGCTTGCGAAAAAAAAGCGCGTGACTGCTACGACAATTCAAACCGTTGGCAGTAAGGGCTACGACGGGATTACGGTGGCGTTGGTGAATCGCTAACACAGCGCACGCAAACTAGGAGCCCGAGCCACTTCCTACTCGATCAATCCCACACGAGAATTCGACACTCTACAAGTTTGTCATCCTGAGCCTCGCTTCTGGGCGAAGGACCTCCCGCGATATTTCCGAACGAAATGCTGCGAATGCGGCTCCTCGATCCAAACTTACAAGACTGGGCCGAAGAGCCTCATAAGCGCCATTTTCATCGTAAGCATCGCGGGAGGTCCTTCGCCCAAAAAAGGGCTCAGGATGACAGAGCTTACGAAACCCTAGCAGTTCTAGTGAATTCCCGAGACTACTCCTGCCTCAAAGCACTAATCGGATTGATTGCCGTCGCTCTTCGCGCGGGAATGTAGGTTGCAATCAGGCCGACGACCGCAAGCATCACCGGTAACAGAACAAACGGAATCGGAGACGCGGAGCTGGCGCCATAAAGCAACGCTGTAATTGTTCTGGATAAAGCTAGCGCCGCGATGAGTCCCACTGCCAAGCCGATGAACAACGAAGCCGAACTCTGGCGGACGATCATCGCGAGAATGTCTTGCCGCCTTGCGCCGAGAGCCATGCGGATGCCGATCTCGCGCACTCGCTTCCCTACCGCATACGCGACTACGCCATAGACGCCGATTGCGGCGAGCACCATTGCCAGCGCGGCGAAGATGCTGAGTAATGCGGCTGCGAACTTTGCTCCCCAGAGAGCTTGCGTAATGACTTCGCCGATTGGCCAGACATTTGTAAGCGGAAGATTTCGATCAAGAGCCTGGACGCGTTCGCGCACTGAAGCGAGCACAATGCGCGGATCGCCGCTCGACCGGAAGAACAGCGTCAAACCGGGGCTCGGCGTTTGGATGAGCGGCAGGTACATATATGGAGTCGGCTCTTCACCCAGTGTTCCGTATTTTGCATCGCGCGCCACTCCGACGACCTGCACGAAATAATCGAGCCCGAAGAACTTGAATCGTTTTCCGATCGGGTCCTGATTGGGCCAGAAGCGATGCGCGGCGGCCTCGTTGATGATCGCAACTTTGGGACTGTCTTCCCGGTCGGTGCTGTCGAACTGACGGCCACGAATGACCGGAATGCCGAGCGTCTGGAAGTAATCCGGCGCGATGTTGTCGGTCTGGGTAAGGATGCCGGTGCGTGTCGATGTTCCCGCTTCCCCTTCCGGGAAGACACTCCGCGAGATTGCCGTTCCTCCAAACAGGGGAACGTTCGTCGCCAGGGTCACCGAACTCATGCCGGGCAGTGTCTGTACCGCCTCAACAGCGCGACGCTGGAATTCACGCATGCGGGGCTGATCGTAGTTCAGTGCTCCCAGATCGAAGGACAACACGCCGAGATTGTGCGTGTCGAATCCAGGCTCGATCTTCTGCGCATTGCGCAGGCTCACCAGGAAGAGCCCGGCTCCAATCAGCGCGACCAGCGAAAGCGCGAACTGCAGCATGACGAAGGCGCTGCGAATGCCAAAGCGACGTCCAGAGAAGATCTCGGAGCCGGCGCGCTCTTTCAACTCGGTTACCAAATCGGGACGCGATGCCTGCAATGCCGGGAGCAGACCGAAGATGACTCCGGTGGCAAGAGAGATTAGAAGCGTAAAGATCAGTACATTGCTGTCGAGCGAGAGCTCCAGATTATTGGCTTGCAGCAGGAATGGAGGACGGAAGCTCCAGAGCAGGTCGCGCGCGACGTAAGCCACGCCAAGGCCCGCAATTCCGCCCGCAAGCGCCAGCAGGATCGATTCCGTAAGCAGCTGAGTAACGATGCGCGCACGCGAAGCGCCGATCGCCAACCGTATCGAAATTTCCCGTTTCCGTCCTGCGGCACGCGCCAGCAGCAAGTTGGAGATGTTGGCGCAGGCGATCAAAAGCACCAGCCCAACGACGCCCATCATCAGTTCGCCGGCGCGCTCAGCCTGACCTTGCAGGTTGGGATTGAGCGTCGATTCCAGCAGAGGCACAATCGTAAAGCTGCGTCCTTTGTTTGGAGTGGGATAGTCGTGCTCGAGTTGCGAACCAACATTCTTCAGTTCGGCGCGCGCCTGTTCGATTCCTACTCCGGGCTTCAGCCGGCCGACAGCGAAGAAGTTGAGGAAGCGCCGGTCGTTGTACATCTCCTTCAGCACGCCAGCGAGCACCTGATCATGAGTCGCCATTGGCACCCACAGGTCAGGACCGCCGAGCACGGCGGTGCCTTTGAAGCCGCGCGGCATCACGCCGATGATGGTGAATCCCTGGCCATTCAGCAGAACGTTTTGTCCGATCACGTTTGGATTCGAAGCGAAGTAGCGTTCCCACACTCCGTGCGTGAGTACGACCACTCCGGCTGCTCCTTGCCGGTCTTCGTCCGGACGGAAAGTTCGTCCCAAAGCGGCTTGCACGCCGAGCACATCGAAGAAGTTTCCTGAGACCAGTTGCGCGAAGAAGGCCTGCGGCTTGCCTTCGACAGTCATGCTCACACCTGTGCCGGTGAACATCATCACGCTGGAGAACGACGGCGAGCGTTCGGCCACATCCTTGGCATTCGGCTGCGAGATCGGCAGGAAGGTGTTCAGGCCACCGCGATTGCGTTGGTCAGTGGTGAAGATGCCCATCAGATGGTCGGGATCGTGCACTGGCAGGGGATGGAGGAAGATCGTGTTTACCACGGTAAAGATCGCGGTATTCGCGCCGATGCCGAGCGCGAGAGTGAGGATAGCGATGAGGGTAAAACCGCGCGCTTTGCGCAATTGCCGGATGCCATAGCGAACGTCCTGCCAGAGAGTTTCCATGGATGTCTCCTGCGTGGGTGCTTAGACGTCGGGACCCGGAAATAGTAAACGCTGAGCAGCGTTTGCGTGGAGCCGGCCGCCCCGGCCGGGTGTTGCGCCGCAATTTCGTGATTGTGTGATTTCGTGATTTCGTGATTGAAAAGCAAAAATCACGCAATCGCGAAATCAGGAAATCGCGAAATTTCCTGACACCCGGCCGAGGGCGGCCGGCTCCACGGAGACTCAATTACTTCGCCTTCATCGTCGCTTCTACCTCGTCGGCTGTATGGGGCAGGTCCTTCGTGATCTGCACCAGGCTCCCATTTTGGTCCACGTAATAAATATCTTCGATGCGCACGCCAATCTTCTCTTCGGGAATGTAGATTCCCGGCTCGATGGTGAACACTGAGCCCTTGTCGAGCGGCATGGTGTAGTCGCCTTCATCGTGCACGTCGAGGCCAACGTAATGTCCGAGGCCGTGGATGAAGTACTTCCCTAATGACGCGCCCTGCAAATCTTTGCCGTGAGAATCGATGTAATCGCGAGCGACTTTATTGAGCGAGTCCGGACCGGTGCCGCTGATGTGCGAAACACCTGCTTTGAATGCCTGCATCGCAGCCTGCTGTGCGCCGAGAACGATGTCGTAGATTTCGCGCTGCCGGGCCGTGAAGTGGCCGTTCACCGGTGCTGTGCGCGTAACGTCGGAGGCATACATCGAGTACTCGCCGGCAACGTCCATTACGACTACGTCGCCCGAGCGCATGGTGCCGGAGTCTTCAGAGTAGTGGAGTACAGTCGAGTTGAATCCAGATCCCACAATGGGAGCATAAGCAGAGCGCTCGCATCCCCGCCGTTGATATTCGTACTGCATCAGCGCCTGAATCTCGCGTTCGGTTACGCCCGGATGGATCGCTTTGAGTGCTGCCACGTGTCCAGCCATTGAGGCGCGCGTCGCTTTTACGATCAGATCGATCTCGCCCTGATCTTTGGTAGTTCGAAGCTGGCCGATGAGCGGCTTCACCTCTCGGAAGCCGAAGAATCCCGCAAACGATTGTCCACGCCGCAACCAAGCGAGCGGCTCAACCGACGCGGATTCCTCGTTGTATCCGCCGAGATCGGAATAGATGGGGCCGCGATTCGATTCCGGAAGAGCAGTCAGTTCGTCATGCAGTTTGTCGAGCGGCTCGACTTTGTCAAATCCCGTGATTCGCGTGACTTCCTGATCGCCAGGGCCCAATTTGGGACCCAGCCATTTCTCTTCCTGCAGATTTCGCGCCGGCAGAAACAAGATCTCGGTATAGGGACGTGCCGGGGCGTTGCCGCGCGCGTCATTCCTGGCCTCAGTAGCCGATGCGATCAGGAGCGCTGCGCCGGGTTCGGTCCAGCCGGTCAGGTAATAAAAATTTGAGTCCTGATGAAACCCGAAGATCTCGTCGGGACGTTCGACGGGAGCGAACAGCACCACGACTCCACCATTGGTTTTCTTCGACAGGGCGACGCGGCGCGCGTGGTAGACGCCTGCCTCCTGGCGCTCGAGTGCGTGTAAACAAGGAGAGAGGAGAACGAGGAACAGAATCGCGCGAAGCTTCTTGTTCATGGAGAAGCGAGATTGTACAACGAGAGTTCTGGGCTGCTTGTGTACGTCTCGAATTTGTGGGAATGCCGGATCGCACGCTCTCCTGAACTGGCACAAGTCGTCTCCGGCTAAATTTTTCATCACTAGCATGAAAAAGTGAGAGATCACCAGGAATGATCGATATACACGAACAGCTCTAACGTCAACGAAATCTTCGGCACTCTGTAACTGCAGGCCCAACGGGCCGGAACAAGCGCAGCCCAGTGGCGTAAGCCCTGGGTGAGGAAGCTCCCACTCCAGAGCCCTGAAAGGGCGGTATAGCCGTCCAAGCTGGTTTCACAATCTCGTACCATGATGCCGCCCTTACAGGGCTCGTCTGTTGTTCTGCGCTTTACCCAGGGCTGACGCCGCTGGGCTGCGGTTCTTCCGGCCCGTCGGGCCTGGATGATTCTCCTTTTGAACCGTCAAGACCAAAACGGTAGTCCTGACTCATTTATGCGTGATGGATAATCCAGGTTGAGTGCCCTTCTTGGCCTTGATCCCGGGCGGGCTCAAGACCAGGTACTTGCGTGCGCAGGAACTACCTATGCTTCTGCTGCAAGTTCGTCTCTCCATTGCGTTCACCTCTTTGATACCCGCGTCAACTACGTTCGGGGACGTGCCTGTATGCGTGATTTCCGAATGTTAGACTTTGAGTAATCGGCATGGCGGAATACCTGGTTCAGACGGCGGACGAGCGTGGACACGTCTCCGAACACGTGGAGCATGGCGCTTCGGTGGGCGAGGTGCGCGACCGCTTCGTTCAGCAAGGCCTGCTGGTTACCTCGATCAAAACACGAGGGTTGCTGGGCGGCGCCGCACCGAGACGGCAGAGAAAGGTAAAGCTCGAACAGTTCGTTATCTTCAACTCACAATTCCTGACATTGGTTCGAGCGGGCTTGCCCATCCTTCAAGGCCTCGATCTTCTCAGCAAACGACAGAAAAATAAGTATCTGAAGTCGATTATCGAGAATGTGCGGCAGCGGGTGCGGACTGGTGAGTTGCTGTCGGATGCATTCCGTCATGCGGCCCCGGGGGCGATTTCGGGTGTCTACACCACCACGCTCATGGCCGGTGAGAAGAGCGGCAACCTGGAAGAAGTGCTGGGACGCTACATTGCGTTTCAGCGAATCGCGTTGACGTTCCGCAAAAAACTGATTGCATCGCTCATCTATCCTGCGCTGCTGGTGACCATGGTCACGCTGATGTTTACCTTCCTGCTCAGCTACGTAGTGCCGCAGTTTCAGACGCTCTATTCCCAGATTGGTAATGGGCAGCTTCCGGCTTTGACGGTCTTTGTGCTTGGAGTTGGCGACTTCGTCAAACGTTGGATCCTGTTTGCGATTCCGGCAATAGCGCTGGTCATCTTTCTACTGTGGCGTTGGAGCAAGACCGGTGCGGGCGCGTTGACATTCGACCGTTTGCGGCTGGGGACGCCGATCGGTGGGGACATCTGGCTCAAGTACCAGGTCGCATTGTTTTCGCGCACGATGTCGACGCTTTTGAGCGGCGGCTTACCACTGGTGCAGGCTCTGGACACTGCCGGTCATTCGATGGAGAGCAGGCTGGTTTCGAAGGCGGTACTCGACTCTGTGCACAAGGTTCGCGAGGGACGTCCACTCTCGCGCAGCATGGAGGAGAGTGGAGTGTTTCCCGAATTGGCATACGAGATGGTTGAAGTCGGAGAATCGACAGGAGCACTGCCTGCCATGTTGACCTCGGTTGCCGAGTTCCTAGAAGAAGACGTACAGACGGCGCTGGGAGCTGCGTTGTCATTGATTGAGCCGGTGATTCTGATTGTGATGGGCGTCATAGTTGCGATTGTGCTGATCGCGCTGTATCTGCCCATCTTTCAACTGGGCGCGGTCGCAGGCGGATAAGGATTTTCGAAATGGCAGATTCTGCAATCTTCGTCGGCGGAGCCGCAGATAGCGGCTCAGAGGCGCGCGCTCGCGATTTGGCCAAGCGCTACCGCCGCGAGTTCGTGGATCTCAAGAACTATCACATCCAGCACGAACTCTTCCGCACTGTGCCCGTCGATCTGATGTTCCGTTACAACTTCGTTCCTCTCGAGGAACAAGGCGATGAACTCACGATCGCGATCTCCGACCCCAGCCGGCTGATGATGATCGACGAAATCGGCCTGCTCCTGAACAAGCGTGTGCATACGAAAGTTGCCACGATGGAGCAGATCGACGAGATCCTGAAGAAGACCGAGCAGTCGCAGCGCGTGCTGGAAGAGGCGACGGAAGGCTTCACCTTCGATGTTGTGCGCGAAGATGAAGCCGGCGACGAAACGATTTCGATCGAGCGGCTGACTTCGGAGCAGGACATCAGTCCGATTATCCGGCTGGTGGACACCATGATCTTCACCGCACTGGAGCGGCGCGCCAGTGATATTCACATCGAGACCATGGATGATTCCGTCGCGGTGAAATACCGCATCGACGGCGTGCTGCAGCAGGCGATGCCGCCGATCTCGAAGGAACATCATTCGACCATCGTCTCGCGTATCAAGGTCATGAGCGAACTCGACATCGCTGAGCGCCGCGTTCCGCAGGACGGACGCTTCCGCGTGAAATACAAAGGCAGGTTGATCGATTTTCGCGTCTCCATCATGCCTACCGTGCATGGGGAAAACGGCGTGCTCCGCGTGCTCGACAAGGAATCGATGAGCGAGAAGTTCCGCAAGCTCACGCTCGACGTGGTTGGATTCGACGAAGAGGACTTGCGCCACTTCCG